>ENA-UOWO01000033-UOWO01000033.1-activated-sludge-metagenome-genome-assembly--contig:-NODE-33-length-186449-cov-13.460718_pt1 | contig 186449 bp, 121 predicted proteins | sample MGYA00238148_ERZ761564 | MGnify/ENA primary metagenome ERZ761564 (study PRJEB28885, sample SAMN05720194) | activated sludge metagenome | isolation source: Anaerobic digester | place: USA... | reverse complement strand
CCTGTGCCAGGCGGCGCGGTTCAGAGGTTTTGAGACACGCTCGCCTCGCGGGCCGCGCATGACAGGTGCCTTTCGCTACCCGGTGGCCAGCAAGCACGCGCATGTCTGGCGTCCACGAGCAAAGCCATGCCGAAACCTTGGGACCCATGATTCGCCGGAAGTCCAGCGGCCGTGCAACCACGCCCGCTCCCTCCGGTGAAAACAGGATTGCCCCGACCGGTTCCTCGGTGAACGCCACGCCCGCGGATGCGTTCGATTCGTCGACGATCAAGGCGTAATCCCACGGCGCCGTGGGGCGCACTTCAAAGTCTGTGCGGGGCAGCGCGCGAGTCGCGGGGCCGATCTGGTCACAGACGGGGGATCGCGGCATAGCCTGTGACGCGACAGCGCGGGAACCAGCTCCTGTCAGAATCCAGGGGGCCATCGGCGTCCCTGAACCTGCTCCACCATGGCAGCAGTATGCTGAACGCGCCGCCGGGGCAAACAGGCAATCAAACCAAAACCGATGATCACGAGTGCCCAGGTGGATGGCTCGGGAATGGCAATCGACAATCGGACCTCACCAAACGTCGAAGTGTCTAGCGTCCACATCAGGCCGGAATCCAGCGCCGGCAGCATGCCGAGGTCAAGGGTGTGATCGGAGAGCGTGCCTTCATAGGTGAAGAGCGTCCAGTAGTCACCGTTGGTCCAGCCATTGCCGACCACGCTGGCCACGTTGGTCCAGAACAGCGTGCCGTCCAGCGTCAGATTCCCGCCCGGGCTCGCCACCTGCAGCAGGTCGTTGAATCCGCCACCCACATTGGTCGAGGTGGCGCTCAGCTCAAAATTAAGGATCGAGGTCGGGACGAAGGCCACGCCGCCCGTGGCAGTCAAGGTGCCCATGCCAAGACCCGGGGCCAGGGTGTTCGAGACGAGCAGATTCCCAACAACCGCCCCGTTGCCCGCGAGGTTCAGCAGTTCCTCGATGGGATTCTGGCTCGCGAAGATCGAACCGGCGTGGACCCTGACGCTGCCCTGGACGTCGCCGCCGGCATTCGTGACCACCATGCCCCCGTTGACGATGTCAAAGGTGATGTCCGGGCTGGCGACGCCCACGAGCAGCGTGTTTAGCGGCTCCTCGTCTCCGCCAGTCGCACCCACCTGGAGGGTGCGCGCCGAGCCAGGGCTCGATGATGTCACATCGATCAGGCCGAAGTCGTCAGAGGTCGTTCCAATCCCGTTGCCGACCGTGGCGTTGCCCTCCAGCTTCAGGCTGACGGCGGCCAGCGTGTTCGCCCCGCTGTCCACCCTCAACGACGCATCCGGCGCCATGACCACGTTGGTCAGCGCGAAGATCGTTGTGCCGCTGGCGCCGCCAGCGGTGGCGACCTGGATCACCGACTGCGTGCCAAAGTAGTAGTTCCCCGCGCCGGTGTTCGCCACGCGGATTTCATTGCCTATGAATGTGATCGCGTCCATCCGCGGCTGCGCGAGGTACAGTTGTCCGAAGTCTCCGACCTCGACCCGGCCCGAGATGCTCGACAGCCCGTCCAGGGCGGTGCTGACGAGCCGGACCACGCCATTGGTACCGGCGGCATAGCCACCGGCCCGGGCGGTCCCTAGGAAGTTGCCGACGCCGTTTGTCACTGTCAGGGTGCCGTACCGCACGTCGAGCGTGACGTCCGACGACGCCGTCCCAAACAGGCCCGACTCGAAACTCGCCTCCGACACCCCGTTGGTGTTGCCGAGTTGCAGGGTTCTCGCCTGCCCCGGCACCGACGAGACGATATCCAGCAGATCAAAGTCCTCGTTGCTGCTGCTGCTGGTGCCCGATGTGCTTTCGCCCAGATAGGTATTCGTCCCGGCGAGCACGAGGCCTAGTCGCGCGGCAATGCCACCCTCCTCATTGAGGCGCACGTGTGCGCCCTCGTTCAACCAGACGTTGGTGATGTCCAAGACCACCGTCCCGGTCCCGGGACCGCCCACCTCGGCGTTCGTATTGGCGCGCATCCAGAGCACCGCTTGATCGGCCGCCCCGTAGTACGGCCCATTGTTGTCGATGGTGATCTTCTGGCCGACGGTTTGGGTCGTGTTGGTGCGGTTGAACTCGAGCAGGAGGTTGCCGCGGGGCTTGACGATGATGCCGTCCGGCCCGAGCGCCATCGTCCCGTCAACGAGTCGATCCAGGATCCCGACGCCATCGTTCGTCACGAAGTCGCGATAGGCGATCACCTGGAACAGGGTCGAGCCCGAGCTCACCCCCTGCCGCACGGTCTCGTTCGTCAGGGTCGCGTCGCGGTAGTCCAAGCCCGTCGGGTTGATGATGATGTTGTTCGACACCACGAGGTCGCCGCCGCTGACGCTGCTGCCCGTGGTCCTGGCCATGACCGTGTTGAGGACCAGGTCCCCCCCGATCACCGTGACGTCGTTGGTCGTGTTGTTCATCGCGAGGCGCGCGGAGCCGGCCATGCCATTGGTGGGGCCGATGTAGACGCTCCCGTGGATGATGTTCGTGTCGGCATAGAGGGTCAGGACCGGATCGATCCGCCTCGGCAGCGCCCTGTTGGTGTTCGAGACATGATCGAGCAGGATGTTGCCCCCGACCTCGACGATCCCGGCGGCAAAGGAGATGTTCGCGCTATCGTTGGTATAGTCGCGCATGACGACGTCGCCAAGGACTCGCACCACGTCGTTGGACGTGTCGCCGAAGGTGAAGTCACCGCCGCCCGTGGCCAGCGCGCTGCCGATCGTGCCGCGATCCGAATAGAGGCGCAGCGCGCCGGTGGCGCCGCCCATGCCCGTCGATTCGACGTCGTTCGCGATGAGGTTCGTCCCATAGATACTGGCGGTGCCACCCTCGAGTCGGAGATCCTGGAACCGGTTGTCGAGGCCGCTGAGATTCAGCGTCCCGTTCTGGGTGGCGTTGCTGCGCGTCGAACTGTTGTCCAGGACGGTGATGAACCGGTTTGTGTAGTTGTTCAGGATCGTGAGCGCGGCATTGGTGGTGGCCACATCGGCCCTGATGTTGAACGTCTCGCCGCCCGGGGCCACGATGCGCACCTCGCTGGCGTTGCGGACGGCCGTGACGGCCGTGTCGTTTGTGGCGCCGGCTGAGACGTAGAAGATGCGGTCGAGGTTGGCGCCCGTGGTGGCGTTGCCGATCAGGCGCTTGCCGTCGCCTATGGCAAATCCGCTGGCGCTGGACACCCGCGCCGTCCGCATGATGTCGTCGCCGATCACGATGTTCATATTCGTGAAAAAGAATGGGTAGGCGCTTCCGGAGAGGTCGCGGAAACGCGTGTCGTTGAAGTCATTGATGATCAGCAGCGATTGCGGGCTGAAGACCATGCTGGTCCTGACGAGCGTGCTCAGGGTGAACCAATCGCCGCCGCCGCTGGTGTAGATGCCGCCGTCGCCCTCGAAGATGATCTTGCCGCGGTTGATCTGCATGGCCGCATGGCTGGTGGAGGAGGCGTTGTCGGCATAAATGCTGGCGCCATTGCTGACGATGAGGGTCGTGCTGAGGTTGTTGGCGTTGCCCAGCGCGTCGGCGCTGCTGTAGAAGCGCACCTGGCCGTTCGCGACCGTCATGGTCGTGTTGGTGCGCAGGGCGTTGGCATAGGTGAAGCGCAGGATCTCGGTATTCTGGCTGTTGATGCCCTGCGGGTTCTCGTCGCTGACGACGCCGTCCAGACCGAGCCGGAACAGATTGGACGCGGTGCCATCGAAGGTCTGCCAGCCGTTATAGGCGAGCAGGTTCAACGTCCCCGGTCCCTCGAAGATCGCATTGCCGGTGTCGGCATTGAACGTCGCGCGGTGGGCCGTGTCCGTGCCGCTGAGGGGCGTCACGAAGGCATAGCCGGCGACAAGGACGCGCAGATCCTGCCCCGACGCCGCGGTCATGTCGCCCCGGTATCCAGATTGGGCCGGGGTCGCCTCAATGCTGGTATTGGCCGAGAGGATGTCGCCCTCGCCCATCGGGGTCAGGGCGCCGATCGCCGCTCCGCGGTAGATCGTGCCGGTGTTGCCGAGGTCGGTATAGGCGCCGGCCGCGTTGGTGATGCCCATCCAAAGCGTGTTGCCGACCTGGGCAAAAGTCGGGGGATTGATGGCATTCTCCGCGATGACCGCGTTGGTCTGGAAGGATATCGTGTTATTGGCAAAGTGTCCGTCGGCGTTGGTGTAAGTCGCCCCCGTGAGGTTGCCCGCGATGCCATTGAATGCGCGCACCACCAGGCCGGAGACGCCGGTGTTGTCCCGCGGGTCGTAGAAGCCGCTCTGGGCCACACCGAAGTCCAGGTTCACGTCGTTGCCCTGGCTGTAGACCAGATTGCTGCCGGCGTACCCGCTGCCGCCGTTGGTGAGGCTGGCGTACACGTCGTAGTTCATCCGCAGCACCGAGCCCGCGTACAGTTGCACGAGGCCGTCGCCCAGCGCCTGATCGTTGCTGATCGCCACCACCAGGCTGCGGTCGCCGTCGAGCCGGGTCGGCCTCGTCCGGGCCGTGCCATTTGTCTGGAGCACGTTCCCGTTGAGATTGAACACGCCATCGCCGCTGAAGATCAAGTAGCGGGAGGTCTCCCAATCCTGATTGACGATGATATCGCCGTTGAGGTTGACGATCCCCCCGTGGACCGAGGCGTTGTAGACGTACCGGTCGATGTTGGTCACGGTCCCCGTCGCGAAATCCAGGTCGTCGTTTATGTTGACCGTCACGATGGGCGTGCCGTCGGCCGCCGATTCTCCGCCGATGCGCACCTGATATTGCTGGGCGCCGACGCTGACGTTGCTGATGTTGACCACCGCCGTGTTGGATGGAGACATGTTGAGGAACGTGAGGCTGCCCGCCCCGCTGCTGGCATCGTCGAACGTGAGGTTCGGTATGTCGTGGACCATGTTGGAGGTGAATGTCTGGTTGAACGCCATGCGCCTGGATCCGCCCCTGAAGTTCAAGAGGGTGAGGCCATTGGTGGCGTCTGTGCCATAAGCCATGTCATACCCGCGGAAATAGATCGTCGACGATCCACCCATGTTGATGCCCTCGGTCCCCCGGAAGCCTCCGCCGAAATCCAGCGTGTAAAGGACATTGGTCAGGTTGAACGCCTGGCCGTCGACTTTGTCGATGATCGCGACGTTGGTATAGAAATCCAGCTCGCGGCCGCCCTGAAAATAGTTGATCTCCTCGAGCGTCAGCGATGCGGCCGGCTGATCCGAGGCGCTGACCCACGAGATGAAGTTCGCGTTGGCATCGATGCCCGCATTGGTGCTCTCGGAGATGTAGAGCGAACGCAGCACGTAGTTCGATCCTTGCAGATTTAGTGCGGGCGCGCCGTCGGCCGTCGTGCCGAAGTACACGACCGCGTCATCGTTGGAGTTGCCGGTGGAGGTGTTGGCGTCAAAGCCGGGGATGCCGTTCGTTCCTCCCTGATCGATCCAGTTGACCGCCACACCCCAGACGTCGGTTTCATTGCCAGGTATGATGTTCGTCCACGTGCTTTGCGCGAACGTCGGCGCGCCGCTCAGCGCGAGCGCCATGCCGCCCGCCGCAATCGCTCTCACGCACCTCCTGCGGGTCCGCCAAGTGTGATGACCAATGATCTGTCGTTCGAAATCTTCCATTGGCGACTCCAGGGAAAGGTTCACGGCTGGATGGCTACTCCGTTTCGAGATGAGTCTGCCCACGGACTCCCCGTCCCATCTATCGGGCAAAGCCCCAGATGGTTCTAGGTCAACCACCTAGCCTGCATATTTCACGCTTTCGCGTGAAACATGCAGGCTCAAAGGAAAACCGCGCTCCGAAAAACCTGATCGTGGAGGGTCTGGGGCCACCGATCCGCGAAACACACTCTGCAACCGCGAAAAGTCCCAGTCTTTGCCTGACCCCTCCCAATAAATGGCTTTCATGGCGCGGTTTTCCCAGAGCCCGGAATTTCACGGACTGACGGCCGTGAAATATCCGGGCTAGGAATAGGGATGCCAATGGCCGATCGATGGCTGCGGCGCCACTGGCGATGGCAGATCGCGAAATCGGCCGAACTATTTCAAAACCCGCGGCGTCGGACTCTCCACCCTCCCGGCGGGTCTTTGGCCCTTGCCCTCCCGATCGAGATCGCCGAGCTCCTCGCGAGCGCGATCGGCGGCCTGGGACAGGCGGCGCACGACATCGGGATGCCCGGTGGCCACGTCGTGCTCCTCCGCGATGTCGGCGTACAAGTCGTAGAGCGGGGTTGCAGCGGTCCCGGCCACGGCCTTGCCCAGCGTCAGCTTCTGCTTGAGCGGCAGATAGAGTTTCCATCGCGCGTCTCGCACGGCCTGAAGCTGCTCCTTCTGGTAATAGAAGAAATACTCGTGCGGTGACCTCGCTCCCGCCTCGCCCCGCAGCAGCGGACCCACATCGCGGCCATCGATGGTTCGGCCCTCCGGCAAAGCGGCGCCCGCCATTTTCGCAAAAGTCGGCATCACATCCATCAGCGTCACCAGCTCCTCGCACACGCGCCCGCCCGACACGATCCCCGGCCCCCACGCGATCAATGGTATCCGCATGCCGCCCTCATCGGTCGTATAGCCCCAGCCCTTGAGTGGCGCGTTGCTGCCCTGCGGCGGATCGCGCCGCATCGCCCCATTGTCCGACGTGAACAAAACCACCGTCCGCTTCGCCAACCCCAGCTCCCTCAATTCCCCCAGGATCTCGCCCGTCGACGAGTCCAGTTCCTCCACCGCATCGCCCCAGAGGCCGTTGGCCGACTTCCCGCGGAACCCCTCGCTCGCAAACGATTGCCCGGAACTCCCCGGGGTCGCGTGCGGCAAGTAGAGGAAAAATGGTCTCTCTCGATTGGCCCTGATGAATGCGATGGCCGCCTCGGTGTACCGGCGCGTCAGGGTGTTGCAATCCACGCCCGCCTCCACGACGCGACCGTCGCGCATCAGCGGGAGCGGCGGCCACGGCTTGCCCTTGCGCGGGAGCATGTCCTCGCTGTAGGGGATGCCGAAGTAGGAATCGAACCCCTGCCGCGTCGGCAGGAATGGGGGCTGATCTCCCAGATGCCATTTCCCAATGCACGTCGTCGCATAGCCCGCGCCCTTGAGAACCTCCGCGATCGTGACCTCGTCAGGATTCAGCCCCTTCGCGGAAACCGGCTGAAGCACCGCGTGGCCAACGTCGCTGATGTGCATGTTCAGTCGCCGCGGATAGCACCCCGTCATCAGCGCGGCGCGCGATGGCGTGCACACGCCGCTCGCCGAATAGCAGTGCGTGAACCTCACGCCATCCGACGCCATCCGGTCCAGATTCGGCGTCCGGTGCAACCGTGAGCCGAAACACCCGATGTCACCGTAGCCCAGGTTGTCCGCCAGCAGGATGATAAGGTTCGGCGTCCCGTCGCTCGCCGCAGCGCGTGTCATAACACCCATGAGAACTATGGCGCCCAGCATCCCAATGCGCAGGTTCATGGTTCCTTCCTAGCCTGCCTGAGGTGTCTCGTCACGCGGCGATGCGTCACGTTCATCACTCGTAGCCCAGCCGATGACGGCGGGGACGGACGGGCTTGACCGACGCCGAAGGGCACAAGCCCTTCGCCACGTGCGTCCCTCGATGTGGCGAAGCCGCTTCCGGCTTCGGCGATGGCTCGGCTGGCCAACGCGTGCGGCCGCATGGGAGATTTTGTTTAGTTTCTCTACAAAATCCGCTTGCGTTCGCCTTGCGCTTTCCCTTCACTGCGGGCGACACTGGAGCGAGATGAAGAAGTTCCTGGGTGACGATTTTCTGTTGGAGAACAAGGTCGCGCGCGATCTGTACTACGGGCATGCCGCACGGATGCCGATCATCGACTTCCACTGTCACCTGCCTCCGGAAGACATCGCGAACGACACCGTTTTCCGGAATCTGACGCACGTGTGGCTGGCGGGGGACCACTACAAGTGGCGGGCGCTGCGTTCGAACGGGATTCCCGAGCGACTGATCACGGGCACCGGCACCGACGAGGAGAAGTTTCTCGCCTGGGCGCAGACGGTGCCGAGGACGCTTCGCAACCCGCTATATCATTGGACGCATCTGGAACTGCGCCGGTTTTTCGGCGTGAAGAAACTCCTGGATGCCGACAGCGCTCCTGGAATCTGGCGGCGGTGCAACGAGATGCTGGCCACCCCGGAATTCTCGGCCCGCAACCTGCTTCGGAAGATGGACGTCCGCCTCGTGTGCACGACGGACGACCCCGCCGACAGCCTGCAGCACCACAGGCGCATCCGCGAGGAGGGTTTCGATATTCAGGTGCTACCGACGTTCCGGCCGGATGCCGCGATGGCCGTCGACGATCCAGCGCAATGGAATGCCTATCTCGATCGGCTGGGCGATGCCGCCGACATCGACATCCGCAGCTACGACGCACTGGTTGGAGCGCTCGACCGACGCCACGCCTTCTTCCACGAGATGGGGGGCCGCCTCTCCGATCACGGTCTTGAGACCGTGCCCGCCGAAGATTTCACGGCCGCGCAGGTCAAGGAGGCCTTCACGAAATTGCGCGCGCGCCAATCCGTCTCGCCCGGAGAGATCGCCCGATTCCGATCGGCCCTGATGATCGAGATCGGCCGGATGAACCACGCCCGGGGCTGGACGATGCAGCTGCACATGGGCCCCATCCGCAACAATAGCACCCGCTCCTTCCAGAAACTGGGCCGCGATGCCGGCTTCGACTCGATCGGGGATGCCCCGCTCGCCCGGCCACTCGCAAAGTTCCTCGACGCGCTCGACCGGGACGACCGCCTTCCCAAGACCATCCTCTACAACATCAACCCCCGCGACAACTACCTGATGGGCACGATGATTGGGAATTTCCAGGACGGCACCGTGCCCGGCAAGATCCAGTGGGGTGCCTCCTGGTGGTTCCTCGACCAGAAAGAGGGCATCGCCTGGCATTTCAATGCCCTTTCCGCGCTCGGCCTGCTCTCGCGCTTCGTCGGCATGGTCACCGACAGCCGCTCGTTCCTCAGCGGGCCGCGCCACGAGTACTTCCGGCGCATCCTCTGCAACCTCATCGGCACCGACGCCAAGCGCGGCGAACTGCCCCTCGACATGGGGATGCTGGGGGCACTCGTCAAAGATGTCTGCTTCAACAACGCGAAGGGATACTTCGGCTTTAACCTGAAAGGAGAATGACATGAACGGATTCGAAGATCTGCAGGGCAAGACTGCCGCCATGACCGGCGGCGCGGGCGTCATCGGCGGCGCATTCTGCCGGGCCATGTGCTCGGCCGGCATACGGCTCGCCATCTTGGATATCGACGGCGACCGCGCCCGCAAATCCGCCGAGGAGATCGCCTCCGATACCGGGGGCCTCTGCATAGGCATCACCGCCAACGTCCTGGACCGCGCCTCGCTGGAATCCGCCAAGGCCGACATCAATGCCCGCTTCGGCCCCGTCGATTTCCTCATCAATGGCGCCGGCGGCAATCACCCCTCCGCCACCACCGCCGTCGAGCAGATCACCCACGCCGATCTCGCGGACCTCTCGAAGACTTTCTTCGGGCTCGACCCCGATGGTTTCGACCGGGTCTTCGCCCTCAACTTCAAGGGCACCATCATGCCCACCATGGTCCTCGCGACCGACATGGCGTCCCGCGGCGGCGCGGTGGTGAACATTTCCTCGATGAACTCCTACCGCCCCCTGACGCGCATCCCCGCCTATTCCGCAGCGAAGGCCGCGGTCAACAATTTCACGCAGTGGCTCGCCGTGCATCTCGCGCGCCTCAACATCCGCGTCAACGCCATCGCGCCGGGCTTCTTCCTCACGAACCAGAACCGGTTCCTCCTCACCGACGAAAAGACGGGGGAACTCACCCCGCGCGGGCGGCGCATCATCGAGAGCACCCCCATGGCCCGCTTCGGTGAGGTCGACGAGCTCGCGGGCACACTCCTGTATCTGCTCTCCGCCCAGTCCAAGTTCGTCACCGGGGTGGTCATCCCCATCGACGGCGGCTACAGCGCGTTCGGCGGAGTTTGACCCGAGATTACCCGCCGCGAAGCCGGCGCGCCCGCTGCGGCTCGCCGCAGGGGCTGGAGCGCTCAAGGCATCAATCGGTAGGCGCCGTCGGCACGGCGGCCCTCGATGCTGAGCGCGAGGGGCGGGGAAATGCCATCGGGGTCGACGATCCGCACCCAGAGCGCGCCGCCAGGAGGTGCCTGTTGGAAATGGTCGGTGTGCGTCGCGGCGGATTGACCAGTCGGAAGAACCGTTCGCAGGTCGAGGGTCGAATTCCCGCTCCAGAGCGTGCGTCCGGTTTCGTCCTCCAGCGCATAGCGGACCGTCCAGGCCTCATAGGTGGGGGTGAGGCCGATGTTGCTCCAGTCGGTCTGGACCTCCAGTTCTCCGCCGCGCCGCTTGACGCGCACCTCGGTGATCGCATAGCGGAAGCCGATGAGGGCGTACATGCTGTGGAAAGCGTGCAGCGCCTTCGGATCTTCGAGGATCGAATAATCGGTGGGATTCGTGGCCGATTTCCCGGTGCTGACATTGCAGTTCCGGATCATAACCGGATGCAGGTAACGGACCTGTTCCAACAGGCCCCAGTACGGATGGAAGCCCTCTTTCGTCGGCCCCCATCGTCCCGGCTCGCCCACGAGCGGCGCGCTCTTCCATCGGTCGCGGAGCAGCTCGTACATCTTGACGCCGCCTTTCTCGTAACGGTTCCCCGCGTAGTAGATCGACTGGTAGCGTTTTTCATCGTCGCCCCAGTTGTCACGGAACGTCCCCGACAGGCCGACCCGGTTCCGGAGGGCCAGCAGATGAAAGTGGTAGTCCTTCAGCGGATCATAGGCCGGCGAAAACCGCATGCCGTTGGTGGGGACAACCAGCCGGATATCGGGGAAGTGCCTGGCGTAGGCATCGGCGATGCGGATCAGGTTGGCTGAGCCCGCCGGGATCAGCTGCTTGGGGTAGGCGCCTTCTCCCCAGAAGCCGAAATGCCGCATCTCAATGCAACGGACCAGCTTCTTGCGGGGCACCGTCTTGCCGCCTGCCGCGATCGGCTGCTCCAGATAAGCCGCGAAGGCTTTCAGCAGCGCCTCATAGCGTTCGACGAAGTAGGGGTTCTCGAAGTTAGGCTCCCAGTGGTCAGTCTTGTTGAGCCACAGCGTGTTCACGGTGTCCTTGTGACCGCTTCGCTGCATCGCCTCATGCACATATGCCGGATAACAGCAGAATGCGCCGTCGATCTTCTGTCTCGTCCCCGCGTTGCTGGTCACAAAACAGCCGATGTTGAGTTTTTGCCCGTGCTTCAGGCACAGCTCAAAATGCCTGTCCATTTTTTCGAAATGGTATTCGCCCTCGCGGGTCTCATAAGCGTCCCAGCCCACCCGGATCATGGCGTTTGCCGAATGGTCGCTGACGCGCACCGCGTAGCGCACGAGATTCGTCACACCGTCGCTCGGTCCCCCGTTCCAGATCTCCGTTCCCGCCCCGGCATTCTGTATCGCGCCTTGCTCAACACCGATGACCTTCGGCCTGAATGCCGCGGTCTCAGTAGGCTTCCCGTCGTTCAGCGCGCAGGAGGTGACCGTCAACACAGACGCCAAGATCGTCAGAACACCGATTCGCATGGGCGAAAACCGGATAGGGAATTGCCTTCGGCGGCCCTTTGGGCACAACCCGCCCCCGTCGCGCTCATGGGGGCCGCAAGTCCCGTCTGAAGCCGTCCCACCATGCGGATAGCGTAGCAGACGGGGCGCCGGGGGTCGAGCGGGGATGCGCGCGAAGCCGAAGGTCGTCCCTCACGGCGTCAGGGGCGATTCAGATACGATGGTCAGCGGTTTTAGCGCCAGCGAGTGCTTTCCTTCACGGTTTACGATGGCTAGGCCGATGTCATAGGTGTCGGCTGCGCGGTATTGCGTCGTGCGCGGCTTGACGACGAGCCGGATCTCGCGTTTTTCGCCCGGCGCCCATGTTGCGATCCGCACGTCGGCGTCGCGAATGTCCCGCAGATCGAAACCGAGATTGTCGACGAACCCGACAGGCCAAAGCCGCACGTCGTGAAAGGTCGCCGGCGAATGGTTGGTGGCCCGCAAGGTGACAGTCTGGCGGCTTCCGTAAGCCATTTGCGGGTCGCAAAGGACCTCGGCTTGGATGCGGTCGCCGCCCTTGCCCTCGCGGTCGTTGGGAAAGAAGACGGCGTGATGGGTTCCCCACTCGTCATATTTCTGGATCGGGCGCACTCGGTCGCCCCAACCGGCCGGCTTGTCGCGGTTGACCGGATTGCCTTCGGCATCGGCCAGGGTGAGAATCTTCGCGAAGTCTCGATAGGCCAGGACGCTGAAGGCATTCCAGAGCACTTCCGCGCGAGCCGTGTCCTTCAACTCAGGCCTGAAGTGCATGTATTCACTCATGTGCAGGTGCATCTTGCGCCCTGAGGATTGGACCATCGCGCGAACGTAGGACAGGTCGCCCGCGTATAGGTGAAATGCCACCCCGTCGGCGTAATCAAGAACACCCTCTGCAATCAGAGCTGGTAGCATCTTTCCCGCGTCGGCCACAAGGATCCTTGCTCCGGGATCGATGGGCTTGGCGACTTCGTAGAAGTTTTTGATCCACAGGGAATAGGCCCGATATCCACCGATCAGAGAATCCTGATCCGGCATATCGATCTCGTTCATGATCTCGTACGTGAGCCCCTTGCCCTTGAGCTTGGTGGCAAGCTGGGCAACGAACTCCCGCCACGTTTGCCAGGAATCCGGCGGATACAACCAGTGTCGGTCGCGAACATACGGCGGGCCGAAATACGGATCGCCCACGCCGTTGCGGTTGCCCGGATTGGCATAACGCCGGGAATCATCGCGGTCGGCCTGGGCGTTCGTGATCGCGCTGGTGTCATTGTTCTGGTGCAGCGGGTGAGACCAATCGGGCGATCCTCGCAGGCACAGTTGCACACGCAGTCCATAGTAGGCCAGATTATCTACCCCATCGCGGATTGTGTTCAGCGACGCATCGTAGTTGCCCGTACCCCCGTCCCGGTCGGAGTTCCAGATGATCACCTGGTGCTGATTGGACGGGTAATGGGCGTTCCGGTCGTTCCAGTAGGTGAAGACGCGGATTAGGTTGAACCCGGCGACCCGGAGCAGCTTGTGGGCACTGTCCATCAGCAGCTTGGATGCGTATCCGCCGGGCACTTCCGGTGCGTACTCGGGCTGAAACATAACGGCCGCCGCGCCCACGTCGTGAATCCCGTCCGCCGTCTCGAACGTGTTCCATTCTTGATCGGTGAAACCGGGGCCGCCAGGGGTGGCCATGGTGATGCGGACATCGCTCAACCATACGTCGCCCCGTGCATTCTCGAAGGAGAGGATCAACTCGGCGTTATTGTTGCCCGAGGCTAGACGCCGGTGAGGATGGGCGCTGACGATGGCGCAGAGAGGCTTGCGGATGCAGGTGAAGCCGTCCACCGCCGCGTCGGCGCCGCCGAAATGTTCGAAGCCGATTTCATAGGGGTCGTCGGGGTCAAGAATCCGCAGACGGACGCGGCATGTGCCGCTGGTGAGATGGGACTTCAGGCAGTAGTTGACGCTCCAGAACGCCAAGTCTTTCCCCTTCACCGCCTTGGTCGTTCGTGCGGTGGGGTTGATCGGAAAGGCTGGACTCCTGACCGAACCGCTTGCCCCAGCTGCACTGATCTTCAGCGAATCCGTGCCCTGCGGTCTGACCTGACCGTCGGTGGCCAGGCGGAGCCTCTCGTCGGTCGCGCGGTAGCCACCCCTGTTGACGGAGAAGTCGGGCATGTGCACGTCTTGGGCGTGGACAACGCCCGAGACGGCCAGAATGACGGATAGGAATTTGGTTCTGCAGCACTGCCGAACAGACACGCCCCCCTCCGCCCTCCTGAGGGCTGCCAGCCCCGCCTGAAGCCGTCCCACCATGCGGATGGCGTAGCAGGCGGGGTGCCAGGGGTCGAGCGGGGATGCCGCCCCCAGATCATTGGCGGGGGGGTGTTGGCATCCCTGCCTGTCGGCAGGCAGGTAACGGCACACGCTGTTCACCAATGATTCGAGCACGACCACCGTCAGTTCGAGCGCCGCCAGCGCGACATGGGTTATCCCGACCGAGAACGAGTGGTACAAGACGGCGTACTATCAGCCCGCTGCAGACGGCGGGCATCCCTGAGAGGATTCACCTTGACGCGCCGGGTGCCCCCCCCCTGCTACCCATCCCGCCTTATTTATGAAACTAATACCTTTGTTTCTTGGTTTATTGCTCGCCGCCCCGATCGCCGGGGCGCAGGCCTACGGCAACACGGGGTTCGATCTCACCATCTCCACAATCCCAGAACCCTCGACCGTGCTGGCTCTTGTCATGGCCGTTGCCGCTGGCGTCCCCGCGCTCCGGCGCCGCAGGCCATGACGATCACGGCTAGGAAACTGCTTTCGGGCACGAGCCTCCCCCATCGCCCTCCGGAGGGCTGCCAGCCCCGCCTGAAGTGTTGGAATTGCCCGGCGTTGAAAACGCCTTCGCGCAGCTTGCGGTGGAGAGTGGAGACCAATTCTGCACCGCCATGGATCGCGCAAAATCCCATTGCGCTTTGACTTGTAGTTCTGCCGTTTGCACTTTCACTCTTGCACCATGAAGCTCGCCCTCCTCTTGCTCCTCACACCCCTCCTCGCCCTCGCTTACTCGTCGGCCCCGGACCGCGATCTCCCCGAGCCCGTCACCCGCGCGCGCACGGAGATCCGGATCCCGAATCCGACCGACCTCATCACCCTCAAGTGCGATTTCCACATCCACACCGTGTTCTCCGACGGCCTGGTCTGGCCGAGCGTCCGCGCCGACGAGGCGTGGCGCCAGGGCCTCGACGCCATCGCGATCACCGACCACCTCGAGTATCAGCCCCACAAGGACGACCTCCCCACCAACCACAACCGCTCCACCGACATCGCCCGGGGCACGGGCGAACCGATCGGCGTGATCGTGATCCGAGGCTCGGAAATCACCCGCCAGATGCCCCCCGGCCATTTCAACGCGATCTTTCTGACGAACTGCAACGCCCTCTCGGTCAGCAACTGGACCGACGCCATCGCCGCCGCCCACGCGCAGGACGCCTTCATCTTCTGGAACCACCCGGGCTGGGAACGGCAGGCGACCAACGGCATCGCCGTCTGGTACCCGGAACACACGCAGATCTACGAATCCGGGATGATGCAAGGCATCGAGGTCGTCAACGGTCGCTCCTACTGCCCCGAGGCGCACCGATGGGCCATCGAGAAGAAACTGGCCATGATGAGCGACTCCGACATCCACGCCCCAATCAACATGGATTACCAGATCGACAACGGCGACCGGCGGCCGATGACCCTCGTCTTCGCCAAAGAGCGCACCCCCGAATCCATCAAGGAGGCCCTCCGCGATCGCCGCACCGCGGCCTACGCGGGCGGGTTTCTCGTTGGGGACGAACGATTCCTCAGGCCCATATTCGAGAAATCCATCCAGATCAAGAACGCCAGCATCTCTATTCGCGGCAAGGGCCGCGCCCTCGTTCAAATAGCCAACGAGTCCAGCATCGACTTCCACCTCGCGCGCGCCGAGGAACTCCCCGATGTCGATATTCCAAAGGAGATCACGCTCCCCGCCGGCAAGACGGTGATCCTGGAAGTCAAGGGCACCGGCTCGGCGGCGACCGGCGAGAAACCGCTCGCCCTGCCCTATGCCGTCAGGAACCTCTTGATCGGCCCGGATCAAGCCCTGCCAGTCACGATCGATCTCACGGCCCGGTTTACGGAAAAACCCTAGCCTGCGATCAGGCCCGAATGGCGCTAAGTTAATTAAAGGACCTTTGGGATCGTGGCATGGGCATCCTGCCCATGGCCAGCGCCACGGCCAAGATGGCCGTGCCACTGACGCGACAAACTTAACTTAGCGCCATTCCGATCAGGCCCCTATCATTACGCGCGGAATTCTCGAGCCAGCCCCGCCGATCACCGCGACCAGGGCCACCAGCCCTTGGCCTTCTTCGGCGGTTTCGCCGACCCCGGGCCGCCACCGGAACCGCCTTGGCGCCCCCCACCATGGCGTCTCCGGCGCCTTTGCGACCCTCCTGCCCCCGCGGGTTTATCCCCGGGCACGGCACGCCGCTCCCCGCGCCCACCGTGACCCCCGCGACCGAAATCCCTGCGTCCCCCAAACCCCGGCTGCCGCGGCGGTGCGGCTGCCCCATAATCGAATCCCTCTGCGCGTTTGCGCACGACCCCCCGCCCGATAAACCGTTCCAGCGAACGCAGCGCCCCGTGATCCTCCGGCGTCACGAAACTGATCGCGTCGCCCACGGCATGCGCGCGGCCCGTCCGCCCTATCCGGTGGACGTAATCTTCCGGGTGCGGCGGAAAATCGAAATTCACCACGTGCGAGATCCCATCCACGTCGATCCCCCGCGCCGCGATGTCGGTGGCCACGAGGACGCGCGCCGCACCCGACTTGAAATCCTTGAGCGCCCGCAGGCGCTGGCCCTGGGATTTGTTGGAATGCAGCGTCGCAGACGGCACGTTCATCTGGGACAGCCTCCGGGCGACACGGTCCGCGCCGTGCTTCGTGCGCGTGAACACCAGCACCATGTTCATTTGCGGGTCCTTGAGCAGGTGCGCGAGCAGCGCGGGCTTGAGGTGCATCGGCACCTCATAGACAAACTGGGTCACGGTCTCCGCCGGATTCGCACGCCTGCCGATCTGCACCAGCTTCGGGTTGCGGAGGAATTCCCGGGTGATGGATTCGATCTCCGACGAGAGGCTCGCCGAAAAGAGCATCGTCTGGCGATCCTTCGGCAGCGTTCGCACGATCTGCCGGATCTGCGGCAAGAAACCCATGTCCAGCATCCGGTCGGCCTCGTCGAGCACCAGGAACTCCAGACCAGAAAAATCTCCGTATCGCCGCCCCGTCAGGTCCAGCAGCCGCCCCGGCGTGGCGATCACGATGTCCGCGCCGGCCCGCAGTGCATCGATCTGCGGCCGCTCTCCAACGCCTCCATAGACCGTGGCCATCCGCATCGAGACGTACTTGCCGTAGGCCCGCGCATTCTCGTCGATCTGCACCACAAGCTCCCGCGTCGGCGCCACCACCAGCGCCCGCGTCCCGCGCCTGGGCCCCGCGGCCGACCTGTCGAGCTTCACCAGCATCGGCAGCACGAATGCGGCCGTCTTTCCGGTTCCCGTCTGTGCGATGCCAATGAGATCATGCCCCGCCAAGATCAGCGGGATCGCCTCCTTCTGGATCGGCGTCGGCTCGGTATAGCCCGCGTCCCCGATCGCCTTCAGTATGTGGTTTCCCAGGCCCAGCGCTCGAAATGGCATAGTTAAACATGATGGCACCCTATCTGCCTGATAGCACGCCTATTCGGCATCCTCTGGCCGCGAAGGACAGGGCTCTTGGTTATTCGACGGCAACCTGTTGGAGTTCAGCCTTTAGGCTGAATCGGGCAGGAAACAGGCTAAAGCCTGGACTCCAACGGCTTCGGTCGAGCAAACCAAGAGTCCGGCATCCCGGCCGTCAGCCGGGCCAACTCCTCCTCCGCGCCCGGCAGCGACACCTTCGCTCGATCACCCCACTGCGCCAACCACCGCACCCACTCCCCCGCCCGGTCCGGCGAGGCGCCAAAATATCTTTCGGCGTACGCGCGCAGAACACCGTCCGCCACGTCACCGTCGCCAATTTCGCCACCGCCACAACCGTGGTCGTCTTCATCTCACTTCCCTCCCTCGCGCATCGCTACTCCAGCCGGAAGTCATCCACAAAGAACGTCCCGGGCTTCGCCTCCGCGCCCGAGAATCCGCACCACGTGCACAGTTTGAAGTCGGGACTGCGAAAGGGGAGGCCGTCCCGCGCGATCATCTGCCCTCGGTCGGGCGTAAGGCGCAGCGCGTACGCCTTGGCCTTCCCCTCACCCTCCTCGAACTCGACTTCCACACGCACCCACTGCCCCGGCTCGCATTTTGCGATCGTCGTCCAACCGGGACCCCCGGAGCTCTGCACCACGCCATCCGGCAAGAACCTGACATGGGGCCCCGTCAGGTACTTCCCGTCGGATCGCGAGCCGCCGTGCCAATCGCGCATCTCAAGGTCGATCGTCGCGGGCTGCGCTGCGTCATTCCGCACCGCGAAGCGCAACCGGACTTTTCCCGATCCCGGCTCCCGGCCCACGAACCAGTGCGGCTTCCACGCGGTCGCGCCGGCGGCATCGCAGAACTTCGCGCATCGCCGCCCCTGCACGGGCGCCTCGTCCGTCACGCGCACCTCCGTCCCCCCGTCCTTCGGCAGCGCCTCAGCCGGCCGCTCACCCATGTCGTAATCCTCAAAATCTTCGACGATTGGCCCCCCTTCATCCATGGCGCTCGCGGGTGGCCGCTCCACCACCCGATGCTTGATCCCTCGCGGAAGATCCCGCCACAAGGGCGGCCCCTCCAAACCCACCCCACCCATCTCGATAGGCCGGAAGCCCAACTTCAGGGCCGGTGAATCCGGCCGCAGGCGGAAATCCCGTCGCCCCGGATCCACAAATCCCGGGTCCGCCACGATGCCCTCCCGATCGCGCCCCTGCTCTTGCCATTCCGCGAACGCCTTTCCCGCAAAATCTGGCGCGGCGTTCGTCTCGCTCCAGTAGCAGTTCTTCTCCGCAGTGAACTTGCTGCCTTCTCTCCAGTTATTGCCGCCATACATCTTGGCATTCGCATTGCAAACAATGTTTCGCTCGAGGTGAACGTGGTTGCCATCCGGCTCATCGCTGGCATTTCGGATGAGCTGCGCGTCCCCCGAATACGCGAAGACGTTGTTGGCGACCACATCCCCGTATGGGTACGCGTAGTTGTGGACATGCAGACCTCCGTCCCGGGTATCGTAGACAATGTTGTCCTCCACCCGAATCTCGGAGCTTCCCGCATCCAGATAGATGCCCCATCCGCCATAACCCTCGCGCCCGCGCTCAAATCGCGTGATGTCGTGGATCAGGTTGTGGTGGAGCACGGTGCCAGGCGAAACCCCGAGCGTGTAGATCCCGCCGATGTCGTTGAGCACCCCGTTCCCAATGTGGTGAATGTGGTTGTAGGCGACCTCGTTGTGGTGCGTGTGCGCCGGCGCCTTGCCCGTCCAGCTCCATCCCATGTGCACCCCCATCCAGCTGAGATCGCAGATTTCGTTGTGCGCGATCGTATTGTGGCTCGCGCTCCCGCCGAGGAACACCCCGCACCCCGCCCGGAAGATCAGCCCCCCGTCGTGGATGAAGTTGTTCTCCACCCGATTGTGCGCGGTCAGGTAAGTCGCGTTCGTGCTCTTTGGCGCCCCCTCAGAAAGATAGACGCCGCCCCCGCCCATGTCGTGAAAATGGCATTGGCGCACGACGTTGGATACGCAGCCCTCCCGCAGCGACACGCCGTGCTCGCCCAACCGCGCGAACTCGCACCCCTCGATGACCGAATGCCGGAGCCCCACGGCAAACAGCGCCCCCCGCTGCGTGTGCGCCCCCTGAACGCTGTGGGGATATCCCGGCGAAAGATCCGCATCGGCATGCTGGAAAGAAAGTCCCCTGAAGACCAGATGTTCAACGCCCGGCCCGGGCCCGACCTGCCCGACGATGCGGACGATGGGCGCCCCCACGCATGGCGCGATGACCTCCGCCCGCGCCATGTCTTCCCCGGCGACGGGATAGTAATACAGGGTGCCCTTCGCGCAATCCAGGTACCATTCGCCCGGCGCATCGAGCGCCGCGCGCACGCCCTCGATGTAGTACCGGATCCTCGGGCCCAAGAAGAATATCCCGGCCGGCCGCGCGAACGTTATCCGCCTCGCGTCCCGATCGATTCTCCCGATCCGATTGTATGAATTCACCCAGTTGTGGAAGAGCACGATGGTCGGATCATCGCCTTCGGCCATCGCGCCGACGTCGCCCTCGGCATACGTCATCGCGACGCACTCAGGCTGCCGGGCCTCGTTCATCTTGAGGCGTCGGGTATAGGTGTACGCACCCTCGTCAGGTGTCCTGGCCCTCGGCCTCCGAACACCGTTCACGAAGAGCTGGTGGAAAGGGCGACCCGATTCGCGAACCCACGGCAAATCGGCCACCCACAGCCTCTGGTCGTGCTTGTGCCAACCGTCAATCACCGCACCCCCGCTGATGATCGGCCTTTCGCTTCCGTACGCCGCGTAGGTGATCGGCCGACCCTCCGTCCCAGAGTCCTCGGGACCGAAATCCAGGGAGTTGGTTAAAGCATACCGCCCGCCGCGCAAGAGGACCGTCACCGGCTCCGAGAGGACATTCGTACCAGCCCTGAGCGCGCGTGCCGCATCCCTGGCCCGCCCCAGAGTGGCAAAGGGCCCGTCCGTCTTGCCGGAATTCGGCGCAGGCATCCTGCCAGACCACGCGTCGTCACCATCCGTCGCGACGTAGAACACCAATCCCTGCGGTGGCTGCGGCTGCGCCGGGCCCATCGCGGCTACCGGCACCGCGAACAAAAGGGAAATCATTATCCAGACGGCCATCCCATATCGTCTACTCTGCCCCGCACAAACCGTCCACGCGAATCCCGACGGGCCGCACTCCCCGCGCTTGTCGAAGTCCGCTGTAGTCCAGTCCGTCCCCCAACCACTCATATCCTAGATTCCATGCCCTGCAGATGGGGTATCACCGAAAGTGGAAAATGTTGTAGGGCGGCTGTGTCAGCCGCCGACGCGCCGTCTCGCAGAGACGGCCTACAACGGAAATCCCCTATTCATTTCCGAGTCAGACCTCATGCCCGCCGACATGGGCACCAACAGATACGAAAATGCCTCCTCCAACCGGCAAGAACCTCCCCGCGTGCCTGCGTCTCTGCGGGAGGATCCTATTTTCGAGCTAGCGACCCCGCAGCAGCAATCCGACAAGCGCCAGCGCATATCCCGTCTCCAGCGCCACCGCCAATGGCAACACCCCGAACGGCCGCCCCCTCCTCAGCAACTCGGCCAATGCTATGACCACCGCGATGATCACCAGATCGATCCGGATGTCTGGGGCCCTCACCAGCGAGAAAAAAATCCCAACGCCCGCCACCAGCCCGCACCCGAGGAAGGCAAAAAACGCGCCCAGGCCCATCGCCGCACCCAACGGATTGCGCGCCTGCCCCCAGATCAGCGAAAGCGATACCCCCGCAAAACCCGCGAAAAATGACGCGTGGCTGAACACCTCGTCCCAAAAAAATACCGTCTCCCGAAGACGGTCTCCCGCACCTCGGCCCAACACGTTGATCGGCTCATGGACCCCCATCGAAATGGCAACTAGGCAGATGGACACCGTGATGGCCAACAGCGGGCTCCACGAATCCCCCCGCCCGCGCTCCAGCAACCAGATCGCCATCACCATCAGCCCCGCCGACGCCGGGGTCACAAACAGCAGCGAGAATATCTCCCGCCAGCGCACGAACTCCCCCACCCCGACCCGGGTCGCCATCGCCGGAATCACCAGATTCAATCCCGCCAGCAGCGTCACCACCGCCTGCACAACGGTCAGCCACAGCAGAGGCCGGAGATAGCTTTCGCGCATCGCCGGATCTCAGCAGACACCCATCAGAAAATCGAATCAAACTCTCCAAATCCAAATGAACTTTTTGCTTGCGGTTGCGACCTCCGGGTTTTGAGATTCGCGTCCTATGAATCGCCGCACCCTCGCAAACCTCCCCCTGGGCGCCGCCCTCGCCCTCCTGACCATTTCCACGGCCTCAGCCGAACTCCGCCTCCCTGCCATCATCGGGGATAACATGGTCCTCCAGCGCGATCAGGCCAACCGCATCTGGGGCTGGGACAACCCCGGCGCCACGGTCACGGTCGAAATCGCCAGCCAGAAGAAACAGGCCAAGGCCGACGCCAAGGGCAAATGGATCGTCACGCTCGATCCCCTCCCCGTCACGAAACCCGATGCCCAGCCGCTGGCGATGCGGGTCTCCGGCTCATCGATCCGCGAGTTGAAGAACATCCTCGTCGGCGAGGTCTGGCTCTGCTCGGGGCAGTCGAACATGGGATTCAATCTCGGCACCAACTATGACGCGGATCTCGAATCGCTCTCCTCCAAATTCCCCCGCCTGCGCCTGATCTCCGTGCCACAGATCGGAACCCAAGAACCCCAGGACGATTTCAAAGGTCAGTGGGAAGAGGCCACCAACCCCGAGGTCATCAAGCAGTTTACCGCCGCGGGCTTTTTCTATGGCCGCCTGCTGCACCAGATCCTCGACGTGCCGGTGGGCCTCATCGACAACGCCTGGGGCGGCTCGTCCTGCGAGGCGTGGATCCGCCGCGACATCCTCGAGAATGACCCATCCTACAAGCCTCTCATGGACGATTGGCGCAACAGAGAGAAGACCTACAACCACGAGGCAGAGTTGGAGAAACACAAGGCCGCGATGGAGAAATGGAAGGTGCAGGCCGCAGCCGCCAAGGCCCAGGGCAAGACATCGCCGAAGCCACCGCGCGCCCCCACCAATGCCCTCACCGGACAGCACCGCCCCGGCAACCTTTATTGCGGCGTCCTCCACCCCACGATCGGCTATGGCATGCGGGGAGCCATCTGGTATCAGGGCGAATCCAACGCCGGTCGCGCCTTCGAATACCGCCAGCTCTTCCCTCTCATGATCAAGCATTGGCGCGACGAGTGGAACCTCCCCGGCGCCGCGCATGACTTCCCCTTCTACTGGGTCCAGCTCGCCGATTACATGGCCGAGAAACCCGAACCCGGCGACAGCGGCTGGGCAGAACTCCGCGAGGCACAGACCCTGACAATGTCCAAACTCCCGAACACCGGCCAGGCGGTCATCACCGACCTCGGCGAGGCCAAGGACATTCACCCCAGGAACAAGCGCGACGTCGCCGAACGCCTGGTCCGCTGGGCGCTGGTCAAGGACTACGGCCTCCAGCTCCCCTATCGCAGCCCCGAATTCAAGACCTTGAAGATCGAGGGCAACAAGGCTCGCGTCAGCTTCGATTATGTCGGTTCCGGGCTGAAGACCTTCGACGTCGACGAAGTCCGCGGCTTCGCCATCTGCGGCGAAGACAGGAAGTTCGCCTGGGCCAAGGCCAGCATCCTCAACACGAACACCGTCGAGGTCTGGTGCGACACCGTCGCAAAACCCGTCGCCGTCCGCTACGCCTGGGCCGACAACCCCGTCTGCAACCTCTTTAGCTCCGACGATCTCCCGGTCACCCCCTTCCGCACCGACGACTTCCCCATGCTCACCCAACCCAAGTAGGTTGCTTGACGATAGCCGCGGACTGTGGCGGTGAGGGACGGATCGCCCCCGGCGTCTCCCGTTCGCCCTGAGCCTGTCGAAGGGCGCCACGCATCCGCCCGTCCTCCGACCGCTCACAAGTTCACGCCCGAAACGAACGGGGTGATGGCTGTGCTGCGATACGCCACGTCCTCCCACATTCTCCACGGATGGCCGACGTGCGTCGGGAGGCCAAATACGCATTGCCGTCGCCACCCGCTTGGATCAGTATGATCGCATGAGCTCGCTATCCCGCCGCAAATTCCTCGCTGCCGCAGGCCTCGGTACCCTGCTCCCGCTGCGCTCCCCCGCTGCCGCACCCACGGCCGAAAAACTCGGGTGGGACCTCTGCGCCAGCATCTACACGTTCCGAGCGATTGGCCTGTACGAGGCGCTCGATCAGATCGTCGGCCTCGGCATCAGCCATATCGAGCCCGCCTTCTTCCTGAAGCTCGATTCCGCGCGCCCGGAGCTGAAGACGTGCGAATCGCTGACGCCCGAATTGCGCGAAGAACTCAAGGGCCGCCTCGCCAAGAAGGGCATTTCCATGACCAATTTCTACGCGAAGGTCGAGGCCGACCCCGCCGCGAATCGCGCGATCTTCGAGTACGCGAAGGAGATGGGCGTGCAAACCATCGTCGCGGAACCGCCGGCCGAGGCCCTGGATGGCGTCGAGGACCTCTGCGAGAGCTTCGCCATCAATCTCGCTATCCACAACCACCCCAACGACCGGCCCACATCAAAATACTGGAACCCCGACGCGTTCCTCGCCGCGGCAAAAAACCGCGGCCCCCGCATCGGCGCCTGCCCGGACACCGGGCACTGGGTCCGCTCCGGCCTCGATCCCGTGGAGTGCCTCAAGAAACTCGAGGGCCATATCATCGAGGTCCACGCCAAGGACGTCGAGGAGATCGGCAACCCCAAGAGCCGAGACGTGCCCCTCGGTACGGGCAAGGCCAACTACGGCGCCATCCTTCGCGAACTTCACCGGCAGAAATTCAAGGGAACGCTCACGCTCGAATACGAGCACCAGTCCCCCGCCCTCCTCGATGATCTGCGGGCCTGCATCGATTTCATCGAGAAGACCGCCGCCTCGATCGGCTAAGACCACCCATCCGAAAATCACGACCATGACTCACAACACCCCACTCAACCGCCGCGATTTCCTAACCCTCTCCGCGGGGACCGCCGCCGCGCTCGCTATCGGGACCGATGCGGGGATGGCAGCCGCGGGCGCCGGCGCAACCGCCCCATCGAAACACGCGATCTCCTTCTTCTCCAAGCAGCTGCACTGGCTCCCCTGCAAAGATGCCATGGCGGCCGCCGCAGAGATCGGCCTCGATGGACTCGATCTCACCGTCCGGCCCAAGGGCCACGTGCTCCCCGAGCGCGCGGAAGAGGATCTCCCCAAAGCGGTCGAGGCCGCCAAGGCCAACGGCGTCCGCGTCGAAATGATCGTCACGGCCATCGGCAGCCCCGACGAACCGAACGCCGAAAAGATCCTCCGCACCGCCGCCAAACTCGGCGTGAAGCACTACCGGACCAACTGGTTCAAGTACGACAAGTCCGCGCCAGTCGAGAAGTCGCTCGCCGAAATAGAGGCTCGTCTACGCGCACTCGCCCAACTCAACAAGGACCTCGGCATCCGCGGCGCCGTCCAAAACCACGCCGGGGATTACTTCGGCGCGGCAATCTGGGACCTGTGGCATGTGCTGCGCAAGATCGATTCCGAATGGATCGGAAGCCAATACGACATCCGCCACGCCACCGTCGAGGGCTTCCTCTGTTGGCCGCTTGGCCTCGCCGCAATCACGCCCCACATCCATACGCTCAATTTCAAGGACTTCGCCTTCATACAGAAGGATGGCAAAACCACCGTCGACAACGTCCCGCTCGGCACCGGCCTGGTCGATTACAAGCGATTCGTCAAACTGCTCACGGGCCCTGCCGCATCGGCCCCCGTCAGCCTCCACTGCGAATATCTGCCCGAGAAAGCCCCGTCTGGCGGCTCCATGTCCCGCGAGGAAATCTTTGCCGCAATCAGGAAGGACCTCGCCACCCTGAAGGCGATGCTGGGCTGACTCGAAAATAGGGCGTATCGGTCGGGTAGCGAAGGGCTTGCGCCCTTCGGCGGCGGATGTCAGATGGGGTCAGTCATGGTTTTTTGTCTTTTCTCGGATGCGGGCCGCCAGCACCTTGAGCCGCCGCTCCGAGGCGGCACGGTGCCCGACCTGAGCCACGACCCGGCAGCAGTAGGAGCGATCTCCCATGCGCAGTAGCTGCCGGATCCAGTCCAGTCCGACCACCGTCTCGCTGCGGATGAGCCATCCGATGAGCCCCTTGCGCCAGTCGCCCTTCCTGAGATCTGCCAGTTCCGCCTCCGATAGCCCCAACTCCTCCAGGCCCGCCTCCAGCATCTGCCTCGCCCGGTCCAGCCCGTGGTCCCGCACCTCCCCGCCACGACAGCCGTCGGCCCTCCGCGCCATCCTGCCCGCAATGCGTCCACCCGCCAGTTTCAGCAACCGCTCCCGGAAACCCTCCGCCCTTTGCGAGAGACACCACGGGCATTTTGCATAGGCTGCAAGGATGAGGCGCCTAGCCCAACGGCTGATCTGGTGTTTACTCGGATCGCTGTCGCTGGCTCTCGCGACGTCCTGCGGTGTCGCGCTCTGGCTGGATCGGCGCCTCGCTGATCCGCGTCTCCCATCTCAAATTGGCGACCAGTTATCCCGTCTGTTGGGCGCCCAGGTGCAGATTGACTCCATCGACTTCGCATGGCCCGGATGGATCCAATGCAACACCGCGAAGGTCCGCCTGCACGGCGAACCGGATCCCCGACCGCCGCTCGCCGAGATCGCGGCACTGCGCCTGCTGGTTTCGCCTGCCAGCCTCTTGACCCGCCACCCGCGCATCGCGGTCGTCCGACTGGACAGGCCGAAGATCGCCCTCCGTCTCATGCCCAACGGCCAGTTGGCCCTGCCCGACAGCATCGGCAGCGCACCGATCCATCGCGCGGTCCCTCCCCTCTCCCGTGACGGTCCCGCCCCCGGCCTAACATCGCCGCCCCCGTTCCTCGCCAACTTCGACCACTTCGAGATCACCGACGGCGAGTTGTCCCTCAGCGAGGCCGATGGATCCCGATCATTCGCCGCCGCCGGATTGCGCGTGCGTGGCGGTCTGTCACTCGGTCGTTCCGGCGCCTTTGGCCATGGCCACATCAATGCCCGGGAGATCGTCCTGAAAAATGGCGTGCGGATCGATCATCTCGACTCGACCTTTGCCTCGACCAACGCCTCGGTCTGCCTGCCCGACCTCCGCGCGAGCGTGAACGGCGCGTCCCTGGACGCATCACTGCACACATCCCAGCGCGATGGGATACAGCGCTTTGCGTTCCACGGCCGCATACAGGACCTCACGCCCAGGGATCTCGAAAGATTTTTCATCCTCCCTGGCTGTTTTTCGTTCAAGCACGCCAACGGCGAACTCGAGGGCAGTGCCGAATTGGAGCGGCCCGAAGACCTCCTCGCCACGGGCTCCCTTGCATGCCGGGGCGCGAAGCTGTCCGCCAACACCCTCCTACGAACGGCGGGAATGCCGACCTCCTTTCCAGACTGGAACACGATCGACCTCGGACAGATCCGGGGAAACATCTCCATCAGCAACAGCTGGGTCCATCTCGAACGTCTGGAAACAGCGGACGCGGAGGATGGTGTCGCGGCCTCCGGCCGCCTCACCTTCGGCCCCGCGCGGCAAAGCAGTGCGCAAATCAGCGCCACGATCCCGCTCGGAAAAGGTTCTGTCAGATGCGAATACCATCACGCTGGCAACACGAACGTGATGCCCTATGCCGCACAGATCTCGGTCGATAGGGTCAGCCTCCCCCTTCTGCTAAGGTCTTTCGACATCAAGTTCGCCCATGGAGACCGCACCCTGCACGGACATGACTACGCGGCGGGGATTGTTTCGGCCTCGCTGTTGACCTGCGGCGACTTCGTCACTGCGGGCGAGTCCACCACCGGCACAGTGATGATCGCCGACGGCACAGTCGCGGGCCTGAGGCTCCTGAACGACCTTGGCGTGACCTGGGACGCACCGGAATTGAGGTCGGTCCGTTTCGGCCGTCTGTCAGGCAGCCTCGCCTCCTCGAATGGTACCCTCCGCGTTGAGAGTCTCGGCCCACGAGATCGCTCGGCACCGGCCCGGTTCGAGACGTCCTTCATCGCTGGCCCGAACGACAGGCTCGATGCGAAATTCATTCTCGAACTTCCCATCTGGGAGGGCCGGACAAACACCAAACTCACCCTGAGACCCGGTGGCCAAATTGGCCGAATGTTGAATCTTTCGATCAACGCCGAAAGCATCAACACGGCCCTGGCGCTCAAGTCGTTCCGCGCCGACCCGAGGCTCCTCGACGGCCGGGCCAGCTTCCGCTTCAGCGGAGAAAGTCCGGCGGCCGCCATGCAAGCGCTGCGCGGCGAGGGATCGATCGCGGTGCGACCCGCCAAGATTCAAGGGGCCAAGTTCCTCGCCGTCCTCGGTTCTCTCCTCGCGATGCCAGGCTTGGACAATCTGAACCTCGACTTCCTCCAATCCGACTTCACGGTGTCCGAACAGGCGCTCCGCTTCACCGAAATCCAGTCGGGCCCCAAGAACCGCACCCACCTCAACGGGAGCGGAACGGTAAGATTCAACGGCGCGATGGACATGAGAGGGCGCCTCATGCTCAACTCGGGGCTGCCCGGCATGATCTCCAAGACGATCGGGGTGATCGCCCTGAAACCCTCCGAGGGCATCGTGGCGGTGCCCTTCACGATCACGGGCCCCATCGACAATCCCAGGGTGAGAATCGACAGTGTCCGCACGGCGGGCGCCGTCACCTCGTCAGCCATCGATCACATCCCGCTGGTCAACCGCATCCCCCTTCTTTTCAGAAAAAGGAAACCCGAAGAACAAAAGGACAAGGGCGGACGCTGACGCAACATAAACTCCCCTTGACTCCACCGCCCACCCCCATCAACCTAACCTCCGGTTCTTTTATAGATCCGACCCGGCCCCGGCAAGCGATGCGGGTGACCGGGCGAAAAGATGGTCGCGGCGCCAGGGAATCCCGTGAGAATCGGGAACAGTAGCGCTACGGTAACGGTCTACAGACTCCCACGATGCCAGTCTCCGGTCCAAATCCGGGGGTGAAGGCGGGAGCGAGGTTTGAGGCCCGAAGTCCGAATATCTGCGCCGCGCCCTCTCATTCGTCTACCGCCAGTGCGGTGGGCGCAAAAACTTCATCGCCTCAATGAAGAATGAGGACCTCTGGATCTGACCTTCAACGGTCCGCCCTCCTGGGGTTCTCTCAGAAAGGGAAGAACTCATGACCGTTGGTTCCATTCACTCGGCCCCGGACCGATTCCGGGCTATCCGAAATACGCTCCACATCACGCTCGCGGCCCTCCTCACGTCGGCCGCATGGGCCCAAGAGCCGACCGGAATATCCCCGGCAACCGAAACCCCTGCCGACGCCGGCGCCACAGAAGAACGCCGCGAGACCATCGTGGTGACCGCCACGCGCGCCGAGACGACGGATCGCCGCATCCCCAGTAATGTCACCGTGATCGGGGGTGAAGAGATTGCCGAGGGGGGCTACACTTCGCTGCCACAGGCCCTGGAAAAGAAGGCCGGCCTCCATTTCCGCAGCTTCTCCGACAACCCCAGTCAGGCCGAGGTCGACATCCGCGGCTTTGGGGAGAACAGCCACGGGCGCGTCCTGGTCATGGTCAACGGGCGCAAGCTCAACCGCCCCGACATGGCCACGGTCAACTGGCTCCAGATCCCCCTGCGGAATGTCGAGAAAGTGGAGGTCATCCGGGGCGCCAATACCGCCCTCTATGGCGACCACGCCGTCGGGGGCGTAATCAATGTCATCACCAAGCGCGGCAGCGAAAGACCCGAGTGCGAAGTCTCGGGCCAGATCGGCAGCTACGGCTATTACGACGCCGGCGCTTCCGCCAGCGGGCGCCTCGGCAAACTCGGCGCCTCCGCCTCGGTGGATGTCCAATCCTCCGACGGCTACCGGGAGCGCTCCGCCTACGACGCCACCTCTGCCACGCTCGGCCTAGAATACGCCGCCACCGATTGGCTCACGGCCTACTTCGATGGCTCGGTCACGAAAAACGATTACGAGTTGCCCGGTGCCCTCACCGCCGAACAGATGCGCGAGGATCGCCGCCAGGCCATCAACCTCGAGGACGATGTCGCCGAACAACAGCTATATGCCGATTGGGGCCTGCGGTCCTCCTTCCTCGATGGCACCCACAAGTTCGACGCCGACTTCGCCTTCGCCCACCGCGACATCGAGGCAAACACCGCAAGCTGGTTGACCTGGACCGACCAGATCGTCGATACCTGGAGCATCTCGCCCAAGTATACCCTCGAGACGAATTTCGGAAGTTTCCACGAGCAACTCGTCGCCGGCGTCGATTGGAGCCGCGACGAGTTGGCCATCGACCGGTATAACGACCTGGACCGCACCCTCTGGCAGGGACAGGCCGACATCACGAGGGATTCCCTCGCGCCCTTCGTCAGAAACACCCTCAGCTACGGTAAATGGGCCTCCCTGAGTCTCGGTGGTCGCTGGGGCGAAAGCGAGATCACCGTCGAGACCGAGGACATGGGCACGCCCGGATTCCCGCCGTTCTTCCCGGGCATCCCCCACGTGCGCACCGAAGACAGCAAGACCCACCGCGAGTGCGCCTATCACATCGGCGCCACCGTGAACCCCATTGAGCAAGTGAAGGTCTTCGCAAAATACGACACCATCTACCGATTCCCATTCACCGACGAGCAGGCCGTCTACGTCGGCTACGGGCTCAACAGCTTCAATTTCGACCTCGAGCCGGAGACCGGCGAGAGCCTCGAGGCCGGCCTTGAGGTGGAACCCTTCAACGGCGCATCCATCCAGCTCACCTGGTTCGAGATGAAGATGGAGGGCGAGATCGCCTGGGACGGCTACCGCAACGTCAACCTCGATGACACGCTCCACACCGGGGTCGAGATCGCCGCCGACTACCGCTACCGCGACATCGCCCGGCTCTCCGTCAACTACACTTGGCTCGACGCCGAATTCGAGCGCGATTACCTCGGCGATCCGCTGCTGGGCGTTCCCAAGCACGACGCCGGCGACCGCATCCCGCTCGTCCCGGAACACAAGCTCACGGTCGCGGCCGAGGTCAACGTGACCCGGGCGCTGGTGCTCTTGGGTGCCTACAACTACACGAGCGACATGCTGCTCGGCGGCGATGACGATAATGTCTACGCGCCCCTCGACGAGTACACGACGGTGGACTTTGGGGTCCGGTACACCCACAAACTCCCCGGCGACAAGGTGGAAATCCAGGCCACCATTGGGGTGGATAATGTCTTCGACGAAGAATATGCCCCGATGGGTTTCGCGTCCTCGTTCTATCCCGACGGCGTCTTCTATCCGGCCGTGGGTCGCACCTACAAGGCGGGGCTTTCGGTGAAGTTTTGAGAGGGAACCAACATCGCGGTTGCGGGTGTCGTCCGGCAGCCACCGTTTGGCTGGCGCTGACCATCGTCGCCGTCGGGGGCTGTTCGCGCGCTGGCACGCCACGCGCGCCAGCGGCGTCCGCTCCCCCGAAACGCGTGGTGTCGCTCGCGCCCAACATCACCGAAATCATCTATGCCGTGGGCGCGGGCAACCTGCTCGTCGGCAATACTCGCTACTGCAAGTTCCCGCCCGAGGCCCGATCCGTTCCCAAAATCGGGGGATACTATGATCCCAGCTACGAGCGGATCGTCGCGGCCCGGCCCGACCTCGTCATCCTGCTCCCCGAGCACATCGAGGCGCGCCAGAGGCTCGACGAGCTGGGCATCGCGTGGGCCGAGGTCCGCTGCGAGGGCCTCGATGGCCTCCTGGATTCCGTGGCGAAGATCGGCGCTATCTGTGGTCGGCCGGATGAGGGCTCGCGGGTCGCCTCCGCCATGAGGCGCACCATCGGTGAGATCCGCTCCCGGCCCAGGCACGGCCCGCCGCCGCGCGCCATCCTGTGCGTTGGCCGGGGCATGGGCGCGGGTGCTGTTTCGGAGGTCTATATCGCCGGACCAGACACGTTCCACGGCACGCTCCTCACCGCGGCCGGTGGCACCAATGCCTATTCGGGCCGTCTTCGCTTCCCGCTGCTTTCGCAAGAGGGTATCCTCAGCCTGAATCCCGAGGTAATCTTTGAGTTCGTGCCCGATCTTGCGGAGCAGACCATGTCCGAGGACGACATCAAGGCCGACTGGCGCCGGTTCCCCAGGGTCCCCGCCGTCGCCTCCGGCCGCATCCATGTCTTCGGCGGCGAGCACGTCGCGATCCCGGGGCCGCGCTGCATCGCGCTGCTCGATGCCATGCAGCGCGCCCTCTATCCGGAGTGATGCGAGATGACCATCATCGAGACCAGGCAGCTCGGGTACCACATAGGCGATCGCCGGATCCTGGATGGCATCTCCTTCGCTGTCCGGCAGGGCGAATACCTTGCCGTGGTGGGCCCGAACGGGGCCGGCAAAACAACGCTCGTCCGGTGCCTCGGCCGCATCCTGCGCGACTGGACAGGCGAAGTCCTCCTGTCGGGTCGGTCCCTCCGCCGATACCGCCAGCGACAACTCGGCGCGCTCCTCAGCTACGTGCCGCAGGCGACCTACCGACCGCTCCCATTCACCGTCGAAGAATTCGTGATGATGGGCCGGTATCCGCATCTCGCCGCATTCGGCCTCCCGCGCGCCAGCGACCGGGGCGCCGTCCAACTCGCCCTCGAGGCGACGGAGACCGGCCACCTGCGGCACAGGACCCTCGCGACGCTGAGCGGCGGCGAGCGCCAGATGGTGTTCCTGGCCGCCGCGCTCGCCCAGGCACCGCGCCTCCTGCTCCTTGACGAACCGTCAACCTTCCTCGACTACCGCCACCAGGCCCAGGTCAACCGCATCCTGCGTCAGGTCAATTCGTCCTCCGGCACCGCCATCATCACCGTCCACCACGACGTCAACCACGCCATCGACTGCGCGCACCGCGTCCTGGCACTCAAGGAAGGAAAGCTCTTCTTCTTGGGCGACACGGCCGACTTCCTAGAACCCGGGCGGGCCGAGGCCCTCTACGACATCGGATTCTGCCGCTCGGCGAATACCCCGGGTGGGCGCGTGAGGCTGCTCCCGGAGGATCCGGCATGAACCGCAGGCTGCTGGTGCTGGTCTCCGTCGTGGCGTTCGCGGTCGCCGTGCTACTGCTGGCCCCGTGCGTGGGCGCACAATGGATCCCAATCTCCGCATTCTTCGACAACGTCGCCAGCCCCGAGGCCCTGATTCTCCGGGAAATTCGCATGCCCAGGGTCGCGGTCGCTTTCCTCGCTGGCGCGGCTCTCTCGATCAGCGGCATGGCCTTCCAGGCCATGTTCCGCAATCCTCTGGCGACCCCCTTCACCCTCGGCGTCTCGGGTGGTGCCGCCCTCGGAACCGTGCTCTACCTGCGGTTTGCCGTGCCATTCATGTTTCTCGGCATTCCCGGCCAGTCCTGGTTCGGCTTTGCGGGTGCCGCGGCGGCGGCCGGGCTCGTGTATGCCCTGACCAGCCTGCGACGAGGTTTCTCCCTCCTCACCCTCTTGCTCGCCGGCGTCGCCGTGAACTTCTTCGTCTCAAGCATCATCCTCTTCATTCAGTACCTGAGCGGGTTCGCGCAATCCTTCCTGATCATCCGCAGCCTCATGGGCTCGGTTGATGCCGTTGGCCCTCGCACCGTCTTCCAGCTGCTGCCGGTGATCGTCGCAGGCGGGGCCGCGCTGGTGCCCCTGGCGCACCCCATGAATCTCTTGCTCACCGGCGATGACATCGCGATGAGCCGCGGCGTGGACGTGCCCGCCATCCGGCGCACGATATTCATCGCGGTCTCCCTCATGGTGGGCGGCGTCGTCTCCTTCTGCGGGCCCATCGGTTTCGTCGGACTCATGGTCCCGCACATCTGCCGCCTGCTCATCGGCCCGGACCACCGCTGGCTCCTGCCGACCAGTTTCATTTTTGGCGGCGCGTTCTTGGCCGCCTGCGATGCGGTCACCCGATCGATCGTACCGCCCGCCGAGATCCCCGTCGGCATCATGACCGCCATGCTCGGCGGCCCCTTCTTCATATGGCTGCTGCTCCGAAGCGATCCCGTCTCACAGGAGAACCCATGATCCCCCTCAAGGGCGCCTTCCCATTCCGTGTCGGAACCACGTCATATATCCGGCCCGCCGACATCCTTGAGAATGCCGAGTTCCTGAAGGACACCGTCGATGATATCGAGTTGGTCCTTTTCGAGTCCGACGAGATCTCGAACCTCCCGGATGCCGATACAGTCCGGCGGCTTGCCGCCATCGCGCGGGAGCAGGCACTGACGTACACGGTTCACCTCCCCCTCGATATCGATCCGGCCTCCCAGGATCCCGGCATCCGATCCCAATCCATCGCAAAGTGCCTCCGCATCATAGAGCTGGTGCTGCCGCTCAACCCGTTTGCCTACATCCTCCACCTCTACGCCCCGGGTGCCTCCCTTTTCTCGGAATCCGATCGTCGCTCTTGGCGCGCCCACGCAGGTGATTCGGTTTCGGCCCTGGTCCGCGAGTCCGCCGTGTCACCCCACCTCTTCGCGGTCGAGACTCTGGACTTCGAATTCACATTGGCCGAACCCGTTGTCAACGATCATGGGTTGTCGATCTGCCTGGATGTTGGTCACCTGTGGCGCTGCGGGTTCCCGGTGGATGACCACCTGCAACGCTATCTCGGGCGCACGCGCGTCATGCACCTGCACGGTGTCCGGGACGGCAAGGATCACCTCGACCTGTCCGTCCTCGATCCCACCGCCCTGGCTGCCGTCACGACGGCGCTCGCCGCAGACTGCACAACGCCACGGGTCCTCACGATCGAGGTATTCAGCGAACCCGACCTGGATCTCAGCCTTCGTGCGCTGGCGGCTGTCCGCGACGGCGCGCTTGCCGCAAGACCGGGAGAGGCATCATGAGCGACGGCCCGACGATCACCCTGATCACCGGCGGATGCCGCAGCGGCAAGAGTCGCCGCGCGCTCGAGATCGCCTCGTCCCACCCCAACCGGTTTTTCATTGCGACGGCCCAGCCCTGCGACGATGAAATGCGCGCGCGGATCGCGCTCCACCGCAGCGAGCGGGGCCCGGCTTTCGAGACCATCGAGGCACCGCTCGACCTCGCGAGCGCCCTGGCGACCATCCGCGACCCCGGCGCAGTCGCCGTCATCGATTGCCTCACGATCTGGCTCGGCAATCTCCTCCACCACGGCCGTTTGACCAAGAACTCATGCGCGGAGATCGATGACCTGCTGGAAGCCCTGCGGCGTCCCCCCTGCCATGTGGTGCTGGTCACGAACGAGGTCGGCCTCGGCATCGTGCCCGAGTCCGCCCTCGGCCGCTCATTCCGAGACCGCGCCGGATGGCTCAACCAGAACGTCGCCGGACTCGCCCACCATGTGATCCTCATGGTCGCGGGCCTTCCGATCACCATCAAAGACGAGCGGCACGCCCCATGAACGAAACACTGCGCCAGATCATAGACTCGATTCAGCCCTTGCCCGATGCACCACCGGAAACGGTCCTCACGCATCTTGACGACCTCACCAAGCCCCCCGGAAGCCTGGGCCGACTGGAAGAATTCGCCGCGCGCTTCTGCCTCATCCGCGGCACCGATGCGCCCGAGATGCCCAAAAAGGCGATATTCACATTCGCCGCAGACCACGGCGTGACGGAGGCGGGCGTCAGCGCCTACCCGAAGGAGGTCACCCGCCAGATGGTGCTCAACATGGCGTCGGGAGGCGCCGCCATCAACGTCCTGGCCCGCCACGCCGACGCCGAGTGCCGGGTCGTGGACGTGGGAGTCGATGCCGACTTCGGCCCCGTGCCCGGTGTCGTGCACCGCAAGGTCCGACGGGGAACCGCCAACCTCGCCATCGGCCCCGCAATGTCGCCGACCGAAGCAGAGGCGGCCATCGGGGTCGGCGCTTCGCTCGCCCTAGAGGCAGCGAACGACGGCTTCTCACTGCTCGGCACGGGCGAGATGGGCATCGGCAACACCACGCCTTCCGCCGCGCTATTCGCCGCCTTGCTGCCCGCCGATCCCGAGCGGGTCACGGGCCGCGGCACCGGCATTGACGACGGGCGGCTGCGCGCAAAAATTGACGTCATCCGCCTCGGTCTCAATAATAATCGGAACCGCCTTGGCGATCCGCTGCTCGCGCTCGCGGCGGTCGGGGGCCTGGAGATCGCCGCCATATGCGGTCTCATCCTCGCCGCTGCGTCGCGCCGTATCCCGGTGATCGTCGATGGCTTTATCTCCTCGGCGGCAGCCCTCGTGGCGTTTCGCCTTCAGCCGAACGCCCGCGCCTACCTCTTCTTCAGCCACCTCTCCCATGAGGCGGGCCATCGAATCTTCCTCGATGCCATCGGCGCACGGCCCATGCTGGATCTCGACCTCCGGCTCGGCGAAGGAACGGGGGCCGCACTCGCCATGACCCTGATCGATGCGGGCATCCGAATCTATCGCGAGATGAACACGTTCTCCGGTGCCGGCGTCAGCCGCACCCGCGCGGCAACCCCATGAGAGGCCTGCTTTCAGCCATACGGATCCTGACGGCCGTCCCGATCCCCGGACGGGATGCCGGATTCTCCGCGGCCGCCCTGCCCTGGTTCCCGGTTGTCGGCGCCGCGCTGGGCGCGACGTGCTGGGCCCTGGCCGTGGCTGTCGGCCCCCGTTGGCCCGAAGGCGCGGCGATCCTATCGGTCGTCCTCGGGGTCATCCTGACGGGCGGCCTCCACCTCGATGGCTTGGCCGACACTGCCGACGGCCTCGGTGGCGGCCGCGACAGGGAGAGGGCCCTCGCGATCATGAAGGACTCACGGACGGGAGCCTTCGGCGCCATCGCCATCACCCTGGCCCTCATCGCAAGGACCCTGGCAACCACGCGCCTGATCGTGTCGGGCGCCGCCGTCTGGCTAATCGCCTCGTCCGCCATCGGGCGTCTCATGCAGATCGACCTCATGGTGCGCCTCCCGTCTGCGAGACCGGACGGCACGGCCGCCGCGCTCGTAAACGGTGCCCGCTGGAGCCACTGGACCCTCGGCCTGATGTCCTGCGCCATCATCGCCCTGCCCCTGTGCGGGGCACCGGGCGCGGCCGCCCTCACCGGTGCCTTTTGTCTCAACTCTGCCATGGGTTCCTGGTTCAAGCGCCGCATCGGCGGTGTCACCGGAGACCTGCTCGGTGCCGCCAGCGAGATCTCCGAGACGTGCATGCTCCTCTGCGCGGCGTTCCTGGCCGAAAAGGTGGGACCACACCCATGATCTTCGACAACAAGATCGAAGGGCTCCTCTCCGCCATCGCCGTGGGCGTCGCGAGCGGCGCCATCGGTTCCATCCTCACCCTGACCGATTACCACCCCCCCGTGGTCTGTTTTCAAATCGGCGACATCGGGATCGACCCTGGGCCCGGACTGGACACTCTCCCCACCCCTCCCCCCAAGCCGCCCAATCCCATCGGCTCCCGCATCACCCAGTGCATCCCCGCCCCGACGATAACCATCCGCATCGCCCCACCCCCCTCCCTAAAAGTCATCTCTATCGCATCGAATCCCGACCTCGAGGCCAGCATTGCGCTCTCCCCTTGCCCCAAAAGCAATCCACCCCAAGTCCCGCCACCCACAACCAACAGCACCAACCTCGCCGAAAATCAGCCCACCACCGCCCCAATTCACGACCCCACCACCACCGCAATGGCCACCCCGTCCGAACGCGCCGGTTCCCCTTCGGGTGCCTCCCAAAACCATGGCGGTTCCCTTGGCGGTATCCGCGGCGCACAGCCCCTGGCCTCTATCTTCCCCACCTACCCCGAAATCTCTCGCCACAAGGGCGAAGAAGGTACTGTCGAACTCGCCTTCGTCGTCCTCCCCTCCGGTAAAACCGCCAACATCGTCCTCGCCCGCTCCAGCGGTTTCCCCCTCCTCGACGATGCCGCCATCCAAGCCGTTCGTCGCGCACGCTTCAAACCCGCCATCCAAAACGGTGTTCCAGTTAATTCTAAGTTATTGCAGCCGTTTGACTTCCGACTGAGATAGCCGCCCCTGCCCCAGAGGCTCCCCCCTCCCCCAAAACCAGCCATCACGTTGCTATTGGAAAATCTCAACCATACCAGTAAATTTTCTCATAAATTTAATGAATCTCGATGTTTGGGGTTGCAAGAACCGGGGAATCGATGTAACAGTTCAGCAGTTCTTTGATGGCTTGCTTTGCTTGTGTATAGGAAACGTTCCATGCGATGCATGCCAAGAAACAGTTTTTGATGATTTGCAGGCGCGGTCAGCACCTCCTACTCTCGTTCTTTCCCCCCCTATCCCAAAACCCGGAGTAGGAGTTCCTGATCCCAAGCACACGCTGGCCGCCCTGCATGGGCGGCCGCTTCGGCGGCCGCTTTTTTTTGTGCCTATGGCTCTTGCTGCGTTGGATCGGGACATGCGCGGCGAGGAGGGTGCCCCTGTCGCAGGAGTGGCGCCGCGCTGGGGACGGTGATTGGCAAGCCTTCGGCTATTGCCATGCCGGGGGTCCTCCTCTAATCGGTAGATTCACGATGGGAACGGTCAATATCGACGTGGCGTACGTGGCCCACCTCGCGCGCCTGAAGGTGACCCAGGAGGAAGTGGAGGCATTCGGCGGCCAACTGGACGGCGTGTTGCGCCACATCGAAGCCCTGACGCGGTTGGATCTTGCGGGCATAGAGCCGACGGCGCACGCCGCGCCCATCCACAATGTCTTCCGGGCCGACCAACCGCGCCCAAGCATCCCGCCGTCTGAGGCGCTTTCCAACGCCCCCCTTGCGGCCAACGACCTGTTCATCACACCAAAGATCGTCGAATGAACTTGGCCCTTGAACCGATCTCCACATTGCGGGCGCGGTTGCGCGGCCGGGAGATCTGTCCGCGCGACATCCTCGCAGCGATCCGAGAGCGGGTCGAGGAGCTGAATCTGGCATTGAACGCGTATGTCCACCACGATTGGGATGCGGCCATGGCGGAAGCCGATCGGGCCGACCTCTCGCTGCCTCTGGGCGGCATCCCGGTGGCGATAAAGGACGTGATCTCGGTCCGGGGCCAACCCTGCACATGCGGTTCCCGGATTCTCCAGGGTCATGTGGCCCTATACGATGCCACCGTCATCGGGAACCTCCGCCGCTCGGGTGCCATCCCGGTCGGCAGATTGAACATGGACGAGTTCGCGATGGGCTCGTCGAACGAGAACTCATTTTACGGCCCCTGCCGAAATCCCTGGGACACGTCCCGAGCACCCGGGGGCAGCAGTGGCGGCAGCGCGGCGGCGGTGGCGGCCGGGCTTGCCGTCGCCGCCCTCGGCAGCGACACGGGCGGCTCCATTCGCCAACCGGCGGCCTTCTGCGGTTGCGTCGGCCTGAAGCCGACCTACGGGCGCGTCTCGCGATATGGCCTCGTGGCCTTCGCGTCCTCGCTCGATCAGATCGGTCCGCTGACCCGCACCGTCGAGGATGCGGCCATCGTCCTCGGCGCGATCTCGGGGCACGACCCGGCCGACTGTACCTCGGTGGACACGGGCGTTCCCGATTTCGCCGCTTCGCTGGGCGGGGGCGTCAGGGGGCTGCGCTTCGGGGTGCCCAAGGAGTACTTTATCCCGGGGATGGATCCAGCGGTCGAACGGGCCGTTCGCGCGGCGATCGACCACCTCGCCCACGAAGGCGCCGAGATCGTCGAGATCTCCCTACCTCACACCGAGCATGCGATCGCCTCCTACTATATCATCGCGCCCGCCGAGGCCTCCTCGAACCTCGCGCGATTCGATGGGGTCCGATACGGCCACCGCGCCAAGGATGCGACCGATGTCATCGACTGCTATGCCAAGACCCGGCAGCAGGGCTTCGGCAAGGAGGTCAAACGCAGGATCCTGCTCGGCACCTACGTTTTGAGTTCCGGCTACTACGACGCCTACTACCTCAGGGCGCAGAAGGTCCGCACCCTGATGCGGCGCGACTTTGAACGGGCCTTCGAGACGTGCGACGCGATCCTGACCCCGACCGCGCCCTCTCCCGCATTCAAGCTGGGCGAAAAGCTGGATGACCCCATCAGCATGTACCTGGGCGACGTGTTCACGATCGCGGTGAACATGGCCGGCATCTGCGGCATCTCGCTGCCCTGCGGTTTCACCGGGGGAGCGGGCGCGCGATTGCCCATCGGCCTCCAGATCATCGGCAAACCATTCGACGAGGCAACCATCCTTCGCGTCGCCCACCACTACGAACAGACCACGCCATGGCACCGCGAAAGACCCCCGCTTTGATCGGGCGCCCGAATCGATGAGCCCCATGAAAACCGACTACGAACCGGTCATCGGCCTCGAGGTCCACTGCCAGGTCCGGACGCGCAGCAAGATGTTCTGCGGGTGCCGCACCCAGTTTGGCGAAGCGCCGAACGCCCTCACCTGCCCCGTCTGCCTCGGCCATCCCGGCGTCCTGCCGGTCCCAAACCGCGAGGCCATCGTCCGCACCATCCAGACGGGCCTCCTGCTCAGCTGCGACATCGATGAATTCTGCAAGTTCGATCGGAAGAATTATTTTTATCCCGACATGCCGAAGAACTACCAGATCTCGCAGTACGACATGCCGCTCTGCCGCGGCGGCGGGGTCACCCTGGACCGTTTCTCCTTCCCCAAAGACGCCCAGGACTCCCCGTGCGCCGCCGCCCGCAAGCGGGTCCGCCTCACGCGCATCCATCTCGAGGAGGATGTCGCCAAGTCCACCCACTTCGAGACGACCAGCGGCATAGATTTCAATCGTGCCGGCACGCCCCTCATGGAGATCGTCACCGAAGCCGACATCGCCTCCCCCGAAGAGGCCTTCGCCTTCCTGACCGCCCTCAGGCTCATGCTCGTCCAGGCCGGCGTCAGCGACGCCGACATGGAGAAAGGCCAGCTCCGCTGCGACTGCAATGTCAGCGTCCGCCCGCGCGGACAGCGCGCCTTTGGCACCAAGTGCGAGATCAAGAACATGAACAGCATCAGCGGCGTCCGGCGCGCGCTGGCATACGAGATTGAGCGACAGATCGAAGTCCTGGGGGCCGGTGGTCGGATCACCCAAGAGACCCGGCGCTGGGATGACGGTATCGGCCAGACGTCGACCATGCGCTCCAAGGAGGAGGCGCACGACTACCGCTACTTCCCCGACCCCGACCTCATGCCCATCAAGACGTCCGACGGGCTCCTCGACGAGGCCCGGACGCGACTGATCGAATTGCCCATCGACCGGGCAGACCGCTACACCCGCGCATTCGAGGTCACCGAATACGATGCGTCGGTCCTCGCCTCCGACCTGGATATGGCGCTCTACTTCGAGCGCGCCTCGTCGGGCGCGTCCAATCCCAAGGGCATTGCCAATTACCTCCTGAATGACCTGCTCAGCGCCCTGACCTCATCCGGCAAGGTGATCGCCGACTGCCCCGTCCGGCCCGAGGCGCTCCGCGACCTCGTCAGCCTGATCGACGGCGGCAAGATCAACAGCAAGCAGGCCAAGGAGGTCTTCAAAGAGATGTTCGAAACCGGGGCGGCGCCGGCGGACATCGTCAAGTCCCGTGGCCTCGAGCAGGTGAGTGACACCGGCGCAATCGAGGCGCTCGCCCGCCAAGCGATCGACGCACACCCCGGCCCGGCGCAGGACTTCCTCGATGGCAAGGCCTCCGCCCTGAATTTCCTCACCGGCCAAGTCATGAAACTCTCCAAGGGCAAGGCCAACCCCAAGCTCGCCTCCGATATCATCGAGCGCTTGCTGCGATCACGCTGACGATCGCGGCCGGGCGCGAGAAGTCCCACGCACCATTCCACAGACCGCCCGAAAGCCCCATGAGATACCTGACCATCACCATCATCGCCCTGGCGTCCCTCCCGTCCCTCCCCTGGGCCGCCCCCCCGGCTGCCGCCATCGAGCCGTCAAACGCAAAGGAGACCGCACAGAAAAAGACCGACACGGACGCCGCCACGGAAGAGAAATATCGGCGGTGGCGGGACGGGCTCCCCCAAGACGAACTGCGATGGGTGGAGACACTGGAACAGAATCTCGGTGCCTTCTACCTCCCCCGCTACAAGAGCGAAAAAGCCGCCGGTCGGATCTCCGCATGGGATTTCGTCCGCGATGATGCGAAGCTCCCAAGGGTCCTTCTGATCGGCGACTCCGTCTCCCGTGGCTACACGCTCGATGTCAGGCGAGCGACCGCGGGAAAGGCCAACATCCACCGGGCGCCCGAGAACTGTGGCCCCACGGCCAACGGCATCAAGAAACTCGGCATCTGGTTGGGCGATGGCCATTGGGACCTCATCCATTTCAACTTCGGCATCCACGATCGAAAAGCGCCGGCGGCCGATTACGAGAAACGCCTCCGGGAAATCGTCGCGCGCCTCAGGGCCACCAAAGCGAGACTTCTCTGGGCCAGCTCGACGCCCTTGCCCGACTCCAAGGAATACTCGGACGCCGACATCGTCGAAAAGAATGCGATCGCCTCGAAAGTAATGTCGGAAGCGGGGGTGCCGACCGACGACCTGTACGCCTTCGCAAAACCACATCTCGCCGAGTGGCAGAATCCCGGCGATTGCCACTTCAATGCGAAGGGCTATGAGGCCCTCGGCGGCAGGGTCGCCGAGACGATCCTGGCCCATCTGACCAAATCGCGCTGATCCTCCCGAACGCTATTCGAAGAAGATCATCCCCGCATCGCGGTGCTCGCCGCGCCTCGTCGCCGGATCACCGGCGTACTGCGAGAACGGCTCGGTCGACCTGCGCACGACGGCACCAGCGGCGACGAACGTCTCCTCCGAGAGTTCCGCGCGATCGGTCACCGTCGCATTCATCCCGATGAAACATAGCTCCGCGAGGCGCGCCTGGCCCCCGATGACGGCCCGTCCCGCGATATAGCAGTGTGAAGCCACCGTGGTGCCGGTGCCCACGTGCGCGCACGGGCACACGATCACGTTGGACCCAAGACGGCATTCTGGACCCAAGTGACTGCCCGGCCCAACGACCACATTCTCGCCTATCACCAAATCCGGATACGTGACCGCCCTCGGGCTCACGAAAGAGCAAAGCCGGTAACCCATCTCCTTCGCCCGATCGAAAGTCGACCGGCGATCCCTCATGCGCCGATAGCCGGTCAGAACCAGCATTTCGAAGTCCGACGGCGGATAATCCCGCCCCACAGCGGCAAACGTCGAGAGTCGATGGCCCAGGAACGATCCGGACTCGTGCGGGGCATCATCCGAGACAAAACCCACGATCTCGTGTCCCCCTCCACAGAGCGCCACCTCGGCGGAAACCCATCGCGCCATGCCGCCGGCCCCATAGACAACGACCCGCCGTTTCACCATGAACCTCCCTCCACAGTCAATCGCACATGCGCCGGGCAGGGACGAACCGTCTTGCCGTCATGAGCGAGAATCTCCATGCCGCCTTCGCGCGCCACTGCGGAGAACCCGGCAAACCTGAGAGTGATGTAGAGCGGACGATTCGATGCAGTCTCCTGGAACTCCGCCTCGACCCTCTCGCCGCTCGCGACGGCTTCGCGCAATATCCAGTTTAGAAATACGGACGCGGTCCCGCGATTCATAACCCGGCACGAAACCAGAAACAGGAGGAGCCGCCGGACGGCACCGGCTGCGCGCAACAAGGCGACGCCTATCGTACCATAGTCGCCGAATCGATCCCGAAGCCCCGCAATCACCAACCGGTGGTCTGGCAGGGCGATGACCTTTTCGGCGAACGCCGAATCGAAGGGACGCCCGGCGCTGCTCATCCGATTTGCCCGATGGGCCAATTCCAGCACGCGCGCCAGATCCGATGGCCCCGCCGATCGGACCGACAACTCGAGGCCCAGCCACGCCAAGAACTCAGATCGCGACCCCACGAAACGCTCCCCGGCCTCCGCACGGGCCAGTTCCGCCCGATAGCTGTGACGCCTGAGGCGCGCCGCGGGTGTCACCGGCGTCGCCGCGTGCAACCATGCGCGCGCCAGATCTTCCAGCGCCTCCGGAGCAAGGCAACGAACCTCCGCCAGGGCCGCGCCGACCTCCGCGCGCTCGTAGGGATCGTCATCGACAAGCACCAGCGCATCGAGTCCCACATTCAGGATACGTGCGATCTCCACCAATGATGCCGATTTGTCTCCCCAATGGATCTGAGGGTGCAGGAAATACTCGCCCAACCCGTGCCTCGCTAGGGCGGCTGCAGCGCCCGCGGCGTTGTTCCGGCTCGCGATAGATTGCAGGATTCCCGAGGCATCCAACGAACGGACTAGGGCGGCCCTGCCGGGAAAGAGGCGGATGTTCTCGCCTTCGGCGAGCGTTCCCTCCCAGAGCGTGCCGTCGAGATCCCACACGACACACTTCGGAGGTCGCGAGGCCACAGATGGGACGGCCCCTTCAGTCACGCCCCTCCCCTCCCGCCATTGCCAGGTATTCGTGAATCCCATGTCTGGCGATCACCAGCTCCAGCACTTCATTCGCGCCCTCGATGATCTCCATGACCTTCGCATCTCGAAAAAAACGCTCCACGATGTTGCCCTGCAGGCACCCCTCGCCACCGAAGATCTGCACCGCGTCCGCCGTGACCTCCCGCGCCACACCACTGGCGAAGTACTTTGCCAGCGCCGCCTCCGGGACGCTCCCCGGCGCACCGGCTTCGAGCGACGCCCCACACGCGCGGCACAGCAGTCCCGCCGCGCGCACTCCGGCGACCATTCGCGCAATCATCCGGCACACCAGCTGGTGCGATGACAATGACACACCGGACGCACTGGGTCTACCCGCGTGCTCGATGGCCGCATCCAAGCACGCCCGGGCCATCCCCAGGCACCCGCAGGCAATCGCGTAGCGCCCGAGCGCCAGCGCCGCCGGAAGCACGAACCGAAGTCCGGCCCGGACCCCGCCGACCAATGCCTCTGGAGCCAGCCGACATCCCTCGAATGTCACCTCGCTAATGCCCACCGCCCTCGTTCCCAGCAGGGGTTCCATGGGGGACAGCGTCAACCCCGGCGTATCCCGCGGCACCAAAAACGCACCCGCCCCCTCCGCCGTCCGGGCGAACACGAGAAAGACGCCCGCCCGCAGACCGTTGGTCACCCAGCGCTTCTTCCCGTCCAACACGAAACGGTCCCCCTCCCGTCGCGCCACGGTCCGCATGGCGCTCACGTCGCTGCCCGCGCCCGACTCGGATAGCGCGAATGCCCCGACGACTTCGCCGCGCGCGAGCCTGGATAACCACCGTTGCCTCTGCCCAACCTCACCCCACCTCCGCACGGCCACGGCCACCATGTCATGAGCGGTCACAGCGCAACGAAGGGACGAACATCCGCAACCCAATTCCTCGTGCAAGCGACCATACGCTACCATGTCCAGGCCGACTCCGCCCTCCGCCGGTTCGAGGAAAGACGCGAGCCAGCCGCGTCGACCCAGTTCGGCCAAAATCCCCTCGGGGAGCATTCCCGCCCGATCCCAGTCAGATGCGGCCGACACCACTGCCGCCCGCACGAAACCACGCAGGCCCGCCAAGGCGCCCCCGCCATCGCATTCTTCGGCCATCAATGCGCTACCCCCCGTTTCTTGCCAATAAACGCAGCCATCATCTCCACGCTCCTGAAATTATCCAGATCCAGATCTCGATTCTCCACCTTGATGGCAAACTCGCGCTCGAGAAACAGGACCAGCTGGATCGCGAAGAGCGAGTCCACGTGCCCCAGATTGAATATGTCGTCACCGTCGCCGATCGGTTGGGCGATGAACCGTCGCAAGAATGCGCGGATCGCCGACCTGGGATCACAATCGCCCTCGACAGCCCGCGTCATCCTCACAACTCCTGATATTCGTAGAACCCGCGACCCGACTTCCTCCCGAGCCTGCCGCCCGCCACCATCTCCACAAGCACTTCACACGGCCGAAATTGCTCATCGCCCTCATATTCGTGAAGCACATCAAGGGTATCCACGACAGTGTCGAGCCCGATCAAATCGGCCGTCTCAAGAGGTCCGCTCCGATGACCAACACAGTCCTTGAAAAGTCGATCGACGGTCGACGCCGCACAATGCCCCGCCCGGGTCAGGCGCGCGGCATCATTGATGGCGGGCATCAGCACCCGGTTGATGACGAAACCTGGACCATCGGGTGCCTCGATCACCCGCTTGCCGAGGAGTTGGAGGAATCGCATCGCAAGATCCCAGGTGGAATCAGACGTCGCCTGTCCGCGAATCACTTCGACGGAGTCCTTCCATTGCGCCGGATTCATGAAATGTAATCCGATGACCCGGTTTGGTCTCCGTGTCCACGTGGCAATCCTCTCGATCGGGATCGCAGATGTCGCAGTCGCCAGTATGGCATCCCCCGCACATAGGGCATCGATTTGGGAGTAAAGCGCCTCCTTGAGCCCGATCTTCTCCGGCACGCACTCGATCACGAATCGCGCATCCTTCAACGCGCCCGCGTCGGTTGTCGTCCCTATCCTGTCGCCCGGCGAAATAGCGTCGGCCATCGCGCGGCGCTGACTCAGGCGCAGCAGCCGCTCGTCGCGCGCGATTCTACCCCTGGCGCGATCCAGGGCGGATTCGAGCACGTCGATAAGAACGGTTCTCATGCCGGCGATGGCGATGCAGTGGGCGATGGCCGCCCCCATCGTCCCGGCACCCACGACATGCACTGTCTGAAAATCCACGGCACCAAATGATAATGAGTATCATCCGAACGGCCAGACCATATGAATCACCCACGGTCCTCAGGCCGAGGTATCGCCCGAAGGTGAAACTGCCCAACGACGATCTCGTGGACGCTCCTGGCGCCCTTTTTCGGGGATCGCCTGTGTTTGCGTTCCCGCAACTCCACCGCCTTCGCCTCATGGCGCGTCAGATGCCTCTGCCGGGCCTCCAATTCTTCCACCAGCATCCGGCGCGCAAAAAACCGATTGAGCCCCTGGCTCTTCTCGCGGTGGCAACGCACGCGGATGCCAGAACGCAGATGCTCGAGCTCGACCCCCCGCCGCACGCCCCCACACCGGAAGAATGTCTCGCGAAGTTCGGCCTCGCAAACGCCCATCCGGGCGAGGCGGGCCATCAGTTCTTGCGCCTTGGCGGCGCTCACGGGGAATGATGCGGCCATGAGAAATTGCCGCCGTTAACGCGCGGCCGGCGGCACCACTGGGGCGTTGGTCGTCACCGGCGCCGACGATGCGTTGGTCCGCGGCCCCCCCACAGCCGACGCCAACGCCGGGATGGCATTCGTCGTCGCTGCGGCCTGCATAGTGCCAGCGGTCCCGGCAACAACGTTCGTCATCGCTGGAGCGGGCGACGGCGGCGACCAGTCGTGCACCTCGCCCGCGAATCCCCCGATCTCCCCGAGCAACTTGAGACACCGCGCCCGGAGCCCCGGCAGATCGGGCGGGCCCGGCGGATCCATCGCAGTCCCCGGAAAAATGAGGTAGGTGATGCTCAGGTCGCTCACCGGCCTCCGATAGGGATCGGCCTTCGGATCGATGGCCCGCGCGATCCTCAGCGATGCCTCCCCCGCTTTGTACGATGGCCCCGCATCCCCGATCAGCGCCGGATAGGCGCGGGTCCCCCGGACCACGACCACAAGATCCCCGATGCGGGGGGCAAAGGGCAGATCCGGATATCGCACCATGAACCCAGGGACGACCACGAAGGGATCCACGGTCGCCACCAAAAAGCTGTACCGTTCGAGGTCCACGATCTCGCTGCGTAACTGTTCGATCGTCGCCCGCAACTGGCGGTTCCGTTCCACGCCCAGGCCACGGATCGCAAACTCGCGCTCGGCCTCGGCCAGGCGCCGTCTCCGGTCAGCAAGGAACGGGTTCGGATTGGCAGTGCGCCTCTTCCACCGATAGCTGGTGTACGGTTGAAAATTTGCGCTGACGGGATCGGCATCGCTCACGCGGTCGCCGTCGGAACCGTCGGCGACCACATCCATCTCGCCCTGCATCAACAGCGCCTTGCGACCCGTGCCGGGATCCTTCATCTCCAAGATCGTCTCGCAATCGTAAAAATTGTGGCGGGACACAAGCTGGTCGAGGCGGGCCACCTGATCGTGCAAGCACGCCACTTTCCTCTCATACAGGCCGTGAAAGAAGTCCGACACCTTTGCGGTCGCCATCAATCGCGCAAGGCCGGGCATGGCCGACGAAAGCCCCGGATTAAGACGGGCGAGCCCGGCAGCCGTATCGACTGGCGCTGGCACGTTGACCCGGACGTCCAAGGCCACCGCGTAACTGGGCTCAGAGTCTCTCTCCTTGGACGCCACCGCGCCTTGCTGCGTTTCGACCCGAGCCTCGAGCTGGATCCCGTTGAAAATCCGGGCTGTCTCCAACCGGGCGTACGGGATGTACCTCTGGGGCAATGGCGGCTCCGGCGGCGAAATGGGTGGCGAGGGCGGCCGCCTCGCGGCCACTGGCGCACCGCTCACCGCCTTCTTCGGGGGCAGAGGTGGCGCCCTCACCACCGGGATCACTCCCGTCGGAGATTCCGGCCGGCCCGTGGCATCCCGTGCCACTTCGGGAAAACTTAGGCCCGCCCGTGCACCGATCGCTCTCCTGAGCCGCCTCGCGCCTGGGGCCAACTCAGGCGAGAACAGAAACGCGATGGCCCCCACCATCAAAATCACGACCCCGATCACCAGCCAGCCACCGCACGCCCTTCGCGGCGGTGTTCTCTGCGGGGGGAGTGACCCGACGTCACTCATCGGAGGCCGAAAGGCCGAGCCTCTCCTCAATGCGGCGAAGCCGCTTCAAAAGTTTGGGGAGGCGCCTCACCATCGCCTCCATCTTCTGCTCCTCTCGTATCGGCTGGGCGTGGTAACCGGCCACCGTCACGCGAGACGCCACGTCTTTGCCTACGCCAGCCTGCGCCGCCACGATCGCGCCGTCGCCGATGGCCACGTGCCCCGCGATCCCAGCCTGGCCCGCCAAGATCACGCGCTGCCCAAGCCGCGAGCTGCCCGAAATGCCCACCTGCGCGGCGATCAGGGAATTCTTGCCGACCACCACGTTGTGCGCGACCTGAACCAGGTTGTCGATCTTGGCCCCTTCCTGCACCCACGTCTGACCAAATCGCGCCCGGTCGATCGTGGCGTTCGCCCCGATCTCGACCCGATCGTCGATGCGCACCGTGCCGATCTGCGGGATCTTCTGTGCCTCTGCCGCGGAGAGATCAAATCCGAAGCCGTCCGCGCCTATGACCGCGCCACAGTGGATGATCACCCGATTCCCGATGGTGACCCGCTCGCGGATGCTGACATTGGGATAGACGACGCAATCCTCGCCAATGGCACTGTCGTGTCCGACATAGCAATTGGCGCCGATGACAGTGCGCTTGCCGATCCGTGCGCCCGGCTCGATCACCGCCCCGGGTTGGATGCTCGCACCCTCCCCGATCATCGCGCCCTCCGCAACGTGCGCCCCCGCGCAGATCCCCGGCTCGAATCGCACCGCCCGCGGCGCAAATTCCTCGCACACGCGCGCAAACGCCAAAGACGGGTTATCCACGCGGATCAGCGCCGCCTCGGCGTTCGGGCGCACCATGTCACGCCCAATCAAGATCGCGCCCGCCCGGGAATCGCGCGCCGCGCGCGCATACAGCGGACTCGCCAAAAACGACATCTGCTCCGGCGCCGCATCCGAGAGGCCCGCCACCCCAGAGATCGGGAGTGCGGCATCCCCATCGATCACGCCACCCACCAGGGCAGCAAGCTCTCCGACCGTCTTCACGTGGGCCGTTGTGAGTCGGCCTCCGAAAACTTCACCGTGGCGCCGCCGGGGCCGCGGGCGCCGCCGCGGGCGCCGCCGTGCCCTTGGGTCGACCCGCATTGAGCTGGTCAATCACTGCCTGGCTGAAATCCAGTTGCTCGTTGGCATACACCAGGAGCGGCGCGGCCGCCATGGATTGGCCGGTCCGATCAAACACCAGGGTGTACCCCTGCTGCTTGGCTATCGCCTGCACCGTGTCCGTAATCTCCTTCACGACCTCGTTGCGCATCCTCAGCATCTGCTGCTGGATGTCGCCACGGCGCTGCCGGTCGAACTCCATGATCTCGCGCTCAAGGGCCAATAGTTCCTTGCCCTTCTCCTGAAGGAGCAAGTTCTTCTGCTGTTTGATGTCGGCGCTCAGCGCGGGATTGTTCGCCTCGTCACGAAGCTTCACGACCTCGTCCCGTCGCTTGGTGTAATCGTCGGTCTTGATCTTGCGGTCGTTGTTGTAGTTGTTCTGGAGGGTATTGACGGTGGCCTTGGCCTGCTCCGTCTTGTAGTATCCCTCGAAGATCTTGTTGAGATCGACGGTGCAGATCTTCATCTGTGCTTGGGCCCCGGCCACCAGGCCGAGCGTGGCGCAAAGCGCGAGTGCGGTCCTTTTCATGGATGCTGTCCTTCCTGTGCTTCTCTCGTTGATGTTAGAATTGGTATCCCACGTTAAAGTGGAACTGCCCGCCCCTGTCGTTGAACTCATCCGTGATGAGCGGGAAACCGTAATCCAGCCGCAGCGGGCCGATGGGCAGGTTTAACCGGACACCGAAGCCAGCGCCCAAAGCAAAGTTGTCCATCTCGTAGTTGAACGAACCCTCGTTGGCAAAACCGCCATCGACGAAGAATGCACCCCGGATCCGCTCGATCACGGGGAACGTCACCTCCGCATTGCCATAGGCCATCGTGCCGCCACCAATGGGCACGCCATCATCGTCCTTCGGACCAACGTCGCGATAACGGAACCCTCGGATCGTGTTGGACCCGCCGACGAACAGCCGGTCGAAGATCGGCACACGATCGCTGTCGCCATAGGACTCCACGACGGCGGAGGCCAACTGGAGCGAGAAGATCAGGTCGTGCGGCAGCAGGAAGAACTTCTGGGCCTCGAAACCAAACCGATAGATGTCGGTATCGCCGAAGAACGGCCCGCCGGCCAGTTCCGCAAATACGTCCACCTTGTGTCCCTTGCGGGTGAGGAAGACACTGTCGCGCGTATCGTGCGTCAGGCCGACCTCGACCGCGCTCCGCAGCCGCGTCCCCTCTTCCTCCTTGATGACGTCGGGCGCATCGTGCTCGACATTTACGATCCCGATCTGCTCGAAGCGGTACACCACGCGGGCGCTCAGGAACTGGTTGAGCGACTTGCTCAGCCGGGTGCTGAACCCAAAGCGGTCCTCATCGTACAGCGTGCTCAGGTAGCTCGCCGTCCGGTAGAAGGCGTCGAAGCCCAGCGCCAGGCGCTGGTTGAGGAACCAGGGCTCGACAAACGAGATGATGTAGTCCTGCCGCTTGGCGCCAAACTGCAGCCGCACGCGGAACTTCTGCCCCGCGCCGGTGAACCCGGGCCAGTTCGCGATATCGAAATTGCCCTGCGACAGCTCCACGAAGCCCAGGATGCTGTCGATCGTCGAAAACCCGGCGCCAAACGTGAACGAGCCCGTCCGCTGCTCCTCGACATTGACGACCATGTTCTTTCGGCTGGGGATGGCGGTGTCCTGGGGACTGACGTCGACCTTCGAGAAATAGTTGAGGTTCTGGAGCCGGCTCTTCGAGGCGTCGGCGCGCGTGGTGCTGTAGATGTCGCCCGGCGCCAGCGCGATCTCGCGGCGTATGACCTTGTCCTTCGTCTTGTTGTTGCCCTGGATGATGATCCGCTCGACGAACACCTGCGGGCCCTCGGAGATGGCATAGCTCAGGTCCATGCGGCCGGACTCAGCCGCGGGCATCTGTTTGGTCGCGACATGCGAATCGATGTAGCCGTCCCCGCCGTACAGGTCGCGGACCCTCTCCACGTCCTCGTCCATGGTGAGCGGCGAGAACACGTCGTTCTCCTTCATCTTGAGACGCTTTCGGATCTGCTCCTCGGTGAACAGCGTCTGGCCGCTGATCTTCATCGAGCCCACCCGGTACTGGTTGCCCTCGGCAACATGGATGACGATGTCGACCGCATCCGCGCCCTCGGCCGGACGGAACTCCACGTTCTTGACCTCGAAGTCGATGTAGCCCTCGTTCTGGTAGAAGCGGCGCAGCTTGTGCATGTCCTCCTGGAACTCCTCGTCTTTGACGACGCCGGTCCCAAAAAGCCAGGAGAGCATGCCTCGCTTCTTGGTCTTGAAGATCGGCACGGACTGGCCCTGGCCCACGTACACCTTGGACTTGAGGAGCTTGGCGGCGGTGAACTTCTGGTTGCCCTCGAACTGGATGCTGCGCACGTGCCGCTTTTCGCCCTCGTCGATGTTGAAGGTCACGGTGGCCCGGCCCGTGCTTTCCGCCACGTCCGTGTTATAGGTGACCTTGGCGTCCTTGAAGCCGCGCTTCTGATAGAACTCCTGCAGTTTGCGCGCGTCCGCGGCTATCTGCTGCTCGTTGAGGTTCCCGCCCGCCTTCGTGGCGATCTCCTTGCGGAGGCGTTTCTCCTCCATCTTGGAAAACCCGGCCAAGATGACTTGCTTGACCATCGGCTTGGGCTGGACGATGACGACGACCTTGACGCCGTCGGTGACCGGCTCGTCATAGATCCTGAGGTTGGTGAACAGGCCGGTGGCGTACAGATTCCGGACGTCCTCTTCGACGGTTGCCTTCGAGAAAGGCTGGCCGACGGTGGTTCTCATGTTGGAGCGGATCACGCTCTCGTTGACGGCCTTGGGGCCCGCGTACTCGACCTCGATCTCCCGGACGACCGGCCCGATGGCGCGGCTGTCCGACTGCGAGGGGGGCGGTACCAACTGCTGCGCGTCGGCCGACAGGGCAGTGCAAACGACCCACCCTGCGACCGCCGCCGTGCGGGCCGCCTTCACCCATGCGCTATGCATACGACAATCCCTTACCTTTCTGGCTTCCAAACTCCTCAGTCTGGCCCGGGTTCGGCATCCCTCGTCCGGGCTCGAGTCTCAAATCTGGTTAGCTGCTTAAGAAACGTCAAATCAATTTTTTGCGTCGGCCCGTTGCGGTGTTTCTGGATGTCGAGCACGGCCTCGCCGACGGGGGATGGGTCCTCTCCGGCATCCCCCTCCCGGTATAGGTCGGGCCGGAAGAGCATCCCGACCAGATCGGCGTCCTGCTCGATGGCCCCGGACTCGCGCAAGTCGGAGAGGCGGGGTTGGCCACCGCGTTCGTCGGGCTTGCGGTTGAGCTGGCAGAGGACGATCACCGGAAGCGACAGTTCCTTCGCCAGGCCCTTGATGGAGCCGGAGATCTGGGCGACCTCGGTCTGTCGGCTTTCGTAGGGCTGCGAAGTGCCCGGCTGAAGCAACTGGAGGTAATCGATGATGATCAGGTCCAGCCCGTGCCGCCGCTGGAGCCGGCGCGCTTTTGTGCGGACCTGCTGCATCGTGATGCCGACGCTGTCGTCGATGAGGATATCGGACTTCATCAGGTCGTCGGTGACCTGGGCGAGCCGATGAAACTGCTGTTCGTTCACGAAACCCCTCCTGATGGTGGAGAGATCGATCCGGGCGCGCGAGGCCAGCAGGCGGAGCATCAGTTGCTCGGCGGTCATCTCCAGCGAGAAGATGCCGACCTTGCGGCGGGCCTCGACGGCGGCGTGCTCGGCGATGTTCAGTGCGAAGGAGGTCTTGCCGACGCCGGGCCGCGCGGCGAATACGATCATTTCCCCCGGGTTCAGTCCACCCGTCAGGTTGTCGAAGTCCTTGAATCCGGTCGGGACACCGGAGAGGGGGTCGCCCGCCTTGCGCCTCTCCACCCTCTCCTCGATGGTCTTCATCACGGGCACCGCGAGTTCGCGCGTCGACCGGGCCTCCCTCGAGATGTTGTCGGAGGAGATCTGGAAGAATGCCTCCTGCGCCATTTCGAGCACGGGCGCGGGTTCCTCCGGTGCCTCGTGCACCGCATGGACGATCTCGGCGCACGACTGCACCGCGCGGCGAAGGAGGTACTTGTTCCGGACCAGGCCGATGTAGCTGAAGATGTGCGCTGGGGTGGGAACCTCGGTGACCAGCTCGGCGATATAGCCATCGCCCCCAACGCGCTCCAGCAGGCTGCGATCCTCCAGCCACTGGCGCAACGTCAGCAGGTCCAGCTGGACACCGCGGTCGAGGATGTCCTTGATGCCGCGAAAAATGTCCTGGTTCCGGGGATCAAAAAAGGCCTCGTCGATGAGCTTCTCGCGGGCCTCGTCGGCGGCCTCGCGAGGCGATAGGAGCATGGAGCCGAGGACCCCTTTTTCGGCCTCGAGGCTATGTGGGACGGGCCAAGTGCGAGGCATTTCAGCCCGTGCCGCGGCCCGTCGATTTGCCGCGGCCTGGCCCTTCTGCTGCCCCTTCGCTGTCGCGTCTGCCACCCCGCTTCCCCCGCCAACAGAGTCCTAGCCGGGTCAGTGGCCCTTGGCCTTGCCACTCTTGCCGCCCTTGGCGGGCGCCTTGCCAGAATCCTTGGCCTTCTTTTCCTTCTCTTTCTCCTTGCCCTTCTCTTCGAGAGCCTCGCCCTTCCGTGGCCGCTTGGCGACCTTGCGCCCCTTGGCCTCGTGCTCCGCCTCCTCGCCCTCGGCCCTCTTGATCTCGAGAACGACGCGCAGCGTGGCCTTGACGTCGGGATGGAGGTTGATCTCGATCTCGTGCTCCCCGGTCGTCTTGATCGGATGGGGCAGCTTCAGCTTCTTGCGGTCGATGTGCACATTCTCCTTGGCCAGGCGATCTACGATGTCGTGGGCGGTGACCGAACCAAAGACCCTCTCCCCCTCACCGCCCGCGGCCATCTGGAAGGTGAGCGTCATCCGGTTGATGCGCGTGGCCAGGGTGTTCGCCTCGTTGAGCTCGCGGGCCTCGCGCTCGGCGCGCGCCTGCTTGAGCTTCTCGACCTGGTGCTTGAAGGCCGCGGTCGCCGGCATCGCGAGCCCCTTCGGGATCAGGTAATTCCGCGCGTAGCCGGGGCGGACCTTCACCATGTCGGCCTCGGCCCCCAGGCCCTCCACCTTCGCTTTTAAGATTATCTCGGTATGCATCGTCTCGTGCTCCTATTGCTTCCACTCACCCGCGCTAGAAGGGGATGTCGTCTTCCTCGTGGCCATGCTCCTCGGCGGGTGCTGGCGCCTGGGCGCGCGGCGCCCCCTGACCTTCGGCGGCTGGCGCCGCGCCCTTGCCCTCGCTCGCCTTGCCTCGGCCCAAGAACTGGACTCGCTCGGCGCGCACCCGCAATCGGCTGCGCTTTTGGCCGTCCTTGTCCTCCCACTGATCCAGCTGTAGGCGCCCTTCCACGAACACGGGCGATCCTTTCGAAAGGTATTGGCCGCAGGTCTCCGCCTGCCGGCCCCATGTCACCACGTCCACGTAGACGACCTCCTCGCGATCGCTGCCGTCCTGCGTGCGATAGGTCATATTGATCGCCATGCTGATGTCGGCGACCGCGGTCCCCTTGGGAGTGTACCTCACCTCGGGATCCCGCGTGAGGTTGCCCATCAGAAAGACTCTGTTGAGAGAGGCCATCGTCCCATCCTCACTCGGCGGGTGCGGCCCCCTTGGCGCCGCCCGCAAACCGTCCGGCGGCCTTGACGTTGACGTAGAACTGGCGGAACACCTCCGTGTCAAACGCCAGCTTCGGGCGGATCTTGTCGATGGCGTCCGGCGGGGCGGAGAACTGGATGTTGACGAAAAAGCCGCTGTCCAATTTGCCGGACACGCGCTCGAAACGGTGACGGTCCATCTTCTGCACGCCGCGGACAACGCCGCCCGCCTCGCGGATCTCCGCCTCGATCCGCTCGATGATGTCGGTGACGCCCTCGTCCTTGCCGCGGGTGTCCAGTATGAAAAGTGCCTCGTATTCTTTGATCGCCATGTTCTCTATCTCAGGTGCCGTGGGTGCCATTGTTCTGTAGAACGAGGGCGGCCGCGTCAGATGCGCCCGCCCCCCGTGTCATTCCTCCGATTAAATTCGTTCATCGCCGCAGTCAATCCCAAGGTGCAGGCCATCTCGATGGCCCGCGATCCCCGGTCGATCATGTCCTCCACCATGGGGCTCTCCTCTGGGCGAAATCGATCCAGGACGAAGTCGGCGAGAGCGCCGTCCTGGCGGGGCGCCCCGACGCCACAGCGCATGCGCGGGTATTCGCGGGTGCCAAACCTCTCCTCGATAGACTCGAGCCCATTGTGGCCGCCCGAGCTGCCGTTCTTCCTGACGCGCAGCTGCCCGACGGGCAAGGCGACGTCGTCGAGGACCACCAGGATCTCCTCCGGATTGAACCCCCGGTCGCGGCAGAACGCCTGGAGCGCATCGCCCGAGTGGTTCATATAGGTCCGCGGCTTGAGCAGCCACACCGGGACTCGAGGTCCCTCCGCCGGACCGAAATTCGTCTCCGCGACGGCCGCCTTGCACCAGCGCTGCTCGCGCCAGAGCGCACCCCTCCTGCCGGCGACGCAGTCCAATATGGCATAGCCGATGTTGTGGCGCGTCTCATCATACTCCGCGCCAGGATTTCCAAGACCCGCCACCACACGCACCACCCGTCAAATCCCTCCGTGCCCCGATTGGGATCAACCCTTGCCCTTGCCCTTGCCCTTGCCCTCGGAAGCGGGGGCGGGGGCGGGTTCTGCTGCTGCGGGAGCCGCCGCGCCCTCGGCGGCCGGCGCTGCCCCTTCTGCTCCCTCCGGTGCCGCCTCCGCCGGGGTCTCGGCCTCGGCCACCGTCGGCGCCGCCACCGCAAACGCCACCACGTCGCCGGCGTTCAGCACCGTGACGCCCGCGGGCACCGCGATATCCTTCACGTGGATGCTCTGGCCCACGTTCAGGCCGGAGACATCCACCTCGATGACATCCGGCAGATCCTTGGGCAGGCACTCGACATGCAGGTCGCGCAGGATGTTCTCCAGGATGCCTCCAAACGTCTTCACGCCGATCGGTTCGCCGATGCCCCGGAGGGGGACATGCGCCTTCAGCATCTCGTCGATCGCAATCTCGTGGAGATCGACATGCAGGATCCTGCCGGTGATCGGATCGTGCTGCACGTGCTGCACGAAGGCCGTCGTCTTGCCCTTCTTGTCGCCCAGATCCATCTCGAGATCCAGCAGCACGTTCTCGCTCGCCGTGCCGTGGATCGCCACGTTCAGTTCCTTTTCGCCCACCTCCAGGGAGACGGATGCGGTGCGCTTCCCATACAGCACGGCGGGGACGCGCCCACCGCGCCGGAGCCTGCCCACGGGCCCCCGGCCCGTCGCCGCCCTCGCGTATACCTTCAGATCAATCGCCTTCGCCATATGCGCTCCAGAGTTCCAGATACCTTTAGCCCCGGCCAGACGAGCCGGGGCAAACCGGTAAAGAAAAGCATTCCCACCCCCCGCGTCAACACCGAAATCCAGGGTGGCCAGGATTGGGCTCAACCACCCCTTCCGCGCTCTGGCATATGGGCCAATAGCGTGCAGTATTTGCCCATGCGCGTGATGGAATTATCCTGCAAGCTCAACGGCATCATCTTCCGGGCCCAGCTCCGGCGCCTCACGCGACTGGATCTTGAGATGGCTGACCGCTGGACGATGGCGCGGATACGGGAGGGTCACCCCGACTGGTCGGAGGAGCGTATCATGGGCCACTTTCACGCACTCGCGCACATCCCAGTCCGCGCGATCGACGAATGGTCGCGGCGCTTCGGCCTCGATTAGCCTGCATATTTCACGCTTCCGTGTGAAATATGCAGGCTCAAAGGAAAACCGCGCTCCGAAGAACGCGACTTTGAAGGGTCTGGGGCCACCGGTCCGCGAAACACACTCCGCAACCGCGAAAAAACCCAGTCTTTGCCTGACCTTTCCCAATAAATGGCTTTCATGGCGCGGTTTTCCCAGAGCCCGGAATTTCACAGCCGGCAGGCTGTGAAATATCCGGGTTAGCCGGCCTTGTCCGCGTCGGCCGAGGTGACCCAGAGCATCCTCCCGCGTTTCGTCTCCTCGATGCGAAAATCGACGACCATGCGCCTATCATCGCCGTAGCGCCGCCTGCGGAGATCGACCAGCTCGTGCAGCCGGCCGGCAAAAAATGGGTCGTCGCCCCGATTGGCGCGTTCGCGCATCCGCCAAAGGACCTCCCCCTGCCGATCATCCGGAAGCAGCGCCACATTCCACAGCACCACCGCGAGCTCCACCGACTGCCCGAACTCCTCCTCGGTCGCATCCTCGGGGACGATCTCGCCCACGAACTCCATCAGCACCTCGGAGAGTTTTCGCTCCTGCCCGGACTGACCCGTGCCCACCTCAGTCTTGCGCTCACGTCTTCGCGTCATCCTACCATTGTAGCAGGCCTCGCCCCCGGGACGCCATAATTCCTGCGGCCAAACGATGGGCGTCCCGCGGCGCTGCCCTGCTTCAGTTCTGCGTGCCGCCCGTGCCGGGGGGCGGTGGCCACACCTCGTTCGGAAGCCCCGAATGGAGAACTGACCCGAATGGCGCTAAGTTAAGCCTGTCGCGACAGGTGCACGGCCATCTTGGCCGTGGGGCTGGCCATGGGCAGGATGCCCATGCCATGATCCCAAATGTCCCTTAACTTAGCGCCATTCAGAACTGACCCGGTCGCTCACTTCAGGAGCTTCTCGAGTTCCGGGTCCTGGGGAAGGCCGAGCTGGGTGGCGGATTTATAGTGGCGCCGGGCCATTTCCTTCGCCGGCGGGTTCTGGGTGGCGTAGATAACCGCGAGGTTGAAATGGGCGTCCCCATAGTTGGGGTTGAGTTCGATGGCCTTGCGGACCTCTTGTTCGGCGACCTGCTGCCAGCCCTTGCGGGAACAGGCGATGCCGAGATAGTTGTGGGTCTGGGGATCATTCGGGTCGAGGGTGGCGGCGCGGGTCAGGGTGCTGACGGCCTCATCGAAACGGGCGGTCATATAAAAAACAATGCCGAGGATGGAATGCGAAAATCCATCATTCGGCGCCACTTTGATGGCGCGCTGGAGAGCCTCCTCGGCATCCTTGAATTTGCCCTGCTGGAATCGGACGACGCCGAGGTTGGAGAGGGCATAGAGGTTCTCCGGATATCGCGCGAGGATCTGCCGGTACTGCTCGGCGGCCGCATCGTAATTGCCCTTGTCAAAGAAGAGGCGCGCCTGCTTGGCGATGGGGGCCATGTCGGGCGGGACCGAGTCGGTGACCTTGGCCTTCTCGGGTTTCGGGGCGGTGCCGTCCAGCGGCTCGGCGATGGCGGCGCCCTCGGCCCCCGAGGGCGGAACCGTGAGCCGCAGCATGGCGATCTCGTTGGCGGAAAGCTCCACGAGCGGCGAGGCGAGGATATCGATCTGTTTGGCGAGCACGTCAGACTGGATCTCGAGGTTCTTGAGTTCCTCGAACGCGAGTTTCTTGGCGGCCTCGCGGCGCGCCTGCTCCTTGAGCTGGCGGTCGACGACGGCGCGCAGGACCTCGTTCTCCTCCATGAGGCGGGAGGTCTCGGGTGATGCGCCCGCGACCTTGGCCTTGGACTCCGACTCCGCGAGCTTGGCCTGCATGGCCTCGAGCTGCTGCTTCAGGCCGCGCGTCGTCTCCTCATAGACCTTGTTCTCCTGCTGTGCCCGGGCCAGCTGCTCCTTGGTGGCATCAAGCTGGGCCTGCAGAGATTTCACGGCGTTCTGCGCATCGGAACTCTTGAGTGCCGCGATCTGTGCCTCGGCGTCCTGGAGCTTGGTCTTCAGGTCGGCGTTATCCTTCATCAGGCCGGCCACGCGCTTGTCCTCCTTGTCTTTGGCGGCCTGGAGCTCCGAGGATGCCTGGTCGAGCCTGGTGCGGATGTCATCGCGCTCGGCGAGGGCAGTTTTCAACTGCTTGTGGGTCTCGCCCAATTCGGCCTTGGCGCGCTCCAGATCGGTCTGGGTGCGCTGGAGTTGTCCGGAGAGTTCGGCGACCTTCTGGCTCAGGTCACCGGTGCTAGGTGCGGCGACGGTGGCTGCGGCGCCAGGCAGTGCAGCGGGCGGCGCGACGACCTCGGGCATTGTCGTCGCCACCTGGGGCGGCCGCTCGCGCTTGGTCTCTGGCACGGATACCACCTGGGATTCCGGTTGCTTCGGGGCAGGCAGGATCTGGGGCCTGGGTTGCGGCCCTGGAGTTGGCGGGGTCGTGTCGATCATCGGTTGCGGGGGCGCCACCGGGATCGGCGCTTGGGCGGATTCCCGCGCGGGCAACGGTTCCTCGCCCGGGCGCGGGAGGCGGGTCGGCGGAGGCCCGCCTGCGGCGGGGGTCGTCGCCACCGGGGCGGCCGCACCAGTCGCACCGCGTTTCGCATCGGCCTCGCCCTTCAGGTTCGCGATCTGGTCCGAACAATACCGCACGCGGTAGCGCACTAGGTCCTGGCGCCAATCCGGATGGTCGCGCGAGATGGTCTGGAGCCGTTCCAGGGCCTCCTTGAACTTGTCGTGGGCTTCAACAACCTTGCCCTCGGAGCGCATTTTGTCGGCCTCTTGAATCTGGAAGTAGCATTGGAGGTACTGCTCTGCAGGCTCGGTCTGCCCAAACGCCCCGACGTGGGTGACGAGAACTGCGGCCGCGAGTATCGTGCGTAAAGGTCGGAACATCATGCCCTAATCTTTGAATTGTAAGGGATCGGGAGACGGAATGCAACCGGAGGCCGCGCCCATCACATGTTGGGATCGAGGGCACGGGCGCGCGCCATGGCGCGCTCGGCCTCCGTCGCCAGGCCCTTCGCCTTATAGGTCAGGCCAAGGTATTTCTGGGTCCGTGCGTCTTTGGGGTTGAGTTGCTCGGCCTTCTGCAACATGGCGAGCGCCTCGTCGTAGCGCTCGTCGAGAAAATAGACGATTCCCAGGATCGAGTGCGAGAAATCATCGTCCGGCAGGATTTCGATAGCCTGCTTCAGATAGATCTCGGCCTCGTTGAGTTTCCGCTGCTGGAATCGGACGACCGCCAGATTCGAGAGAGCGTAGACATTCTTGGGGTATCGCGCGATCACCTGCTCGTACTTCGCGGCCGCCTCATCGTACATGCCCCTGCCAAAAAGCTGCCCCGCCTCATCGACGACCGCCTGCATATCAGGGGGGATCGCGACCGGCGAGGCCCCACCGGCGGCGGCCTTCTTGTCGGCGGCGGCAGCCTTCGGTTGCTGCGCGGGCACCGGCGTGGTGGCAGGCTCGGCGGCTGGGGCGGCCACGGTGGCATCCTTCGGCTGCGACCCAACAATGGCCGGCGCATTGGGCGTCGGCTCCATGGTTGCCGGGGCCAGGGGTGGTGCCGGAGTTGGGACCGCTGCCGGGGCGGGGGTTGGCATTGGAAGCGACTCCACCGTAGGCACTTGTGGAGCTGTTGGTGCGGGTTCCACCACCATTGGTGCAGCGGTATCAGGTCCGATGATCATCGGCACGGGACCCGGAGCGGCAGTCGGTGCGGGCGCCGGGGCCTCGGGCAGAGGCGTGACAGCCTGCGGCATGGCTTCGGGTTGCGGCGCGGGTGCGGGGGCAGCGGGCGCGGGCGCCGGAGCCTCGTCGGGCGGAGGCGCGACAGCCTGCGGCATGGCTTCGGGTTGCGGCGCGGGTGCGGGGGCAGTCGGCGCGGGCGCAGGAGCCTCGGGCGGAGGCGCGACAGCCTGCGGCATGGCTTCAGGTTGCGGCGCGGGTGCAGGGGCAGCGGGCGCGGGCATTTCAGCCGGGGGCGTCGTCGTCGGAATCTGGGGAAAAGCCTTGCCGGCGATCACCGGCATCGGTTCGCCCGTTACGGGAGGGACCGGGGGAACGGTCGCCATGGGTTCGGGCACGGGTAACGCATTCGGATCGATCATTGCGGGCACGGGTGCTGGCGCCATGTCTTGTGCCAGGGCGGGCCCCGGGATCGCAGGGGGAGCGGCGGGCGGGCTCGGCGCCGCTTCCGGCACCGGCGTCGGCATCGCGGGCGGAGCAACCTCGGGTGGGGCCGCGACCGGCAGGGCCGCAACGAGCGCATTGGTCGGCATCGTTTCAGACGGTGCTGGGATCGCCGGCATTTCGATACGGGCGCCACCCCGCGCATCTGGCACCGGTTCGGCGGCCGCCGCGGGCGGAGGGGGTGCCGGGGGTTGCGGCGTGGGCGCCGCAGGCTGTGCCGGGGGCGTGGTGGGAACTGCCCCGATGACGCCCTGTTCTTCCGGGGTCAACGGCATCGAAGCGTCCGCCAGCAAAGCTATCGTCTCCTCGAGGCCCGCGGGTTTCACCTCCATCTGGCGGATGGCCTCCAACAATTGCCTGCCGATGTCGGCCCGCCTGCTGTGCTCCGCGAGCTGGCGCTGCGCGACCGATCGCAGCATCGCGTTTTCCTGGCGCAGGGCATCGGGATTCGTTTCCCCCTCCAGGCGAACCGATTTCTTCTGGAGCTCCTTGAGCTGCGTCTGGAGCTGCGCGACCTGGGCTGCGTACCCCTCCTTCTCTTGCCGGGCGGCGTCCAGCGCCTTCCGCGCGTCCTCCACTTTGGACCGCATCTCCGAGAACGCCTGTTCCATCTGCGCGCTGGCCGACTGCCTCTCGTTGATCTGATTCTCGAGGCCGCGCAGTTTCTCCTGCAATACGCGATTCTCCGCAGAAATCGCCTCCATCTTGGCGGGATCACTGGTGCCCTGGGCCTGTTTCGACATCCGGTCCAACTCTACGATGCGATTCTCCATGTCGGCCCGCTCTTTGCGGATCTCGTCGAGCTGCGCCTTGGCCAGATCCAGCTCGCTCTTCGTGAGATCCAGCTCCCGCTTCAGTCCGTCGGCGTATTGTCGCACCTGCGCCAGCTCCGCCTCGTTGCGCGGCGTCGGCAATGCCGCCGCGCCCGGCGCCAGACTCGCGCCGGGAAGCGGGGCTGCCGACGGCGCACCCGGCAACGGCTCGGGCGCCGGCAGGTTCTGGAACATCGGCGGGGGCGGACCCCCCAGATTGGGCACCGACTCGGGAAAATTGCTTCGCTGCCGTTTCGCCAGCGGCTCCAGCTCCTTCATTTTACCGCGGCAGAACTTCAGGCGAAAATCGACGACATCCTGCTTCCACCCGGGCGAGGATCGGGCGAGGTCCTCTAGGAGCGTCAGGGCAGTGCCGTAACCGTTGTACGCTGCAACGACATCCCCCTGCTTCTCAAATCCCTCGGCCTCCCGCAATTTGAAAAAAAACTCGACGTATTGGTCTTCGGGCGTTGTCTGCGCCGGCAGCGGCGCCGCCAGCGCCACCGCCGCCACCGCCAGCACGATCTGAGACCAGTGACGCATCGGAAGCCGCAGGTTAAACCACTTAACTTGTCGGCCCGGTGGCCCCGCAGTCAAGCGAGGAAAGCTGCCTCGACCGCCTCCAGGACCGCGTGGAGAATGAACCCGTGAACCTCTTGGATCCGGGCGGAATTGCGGCTTGGGACAAGGATCGGTATCTCGGCGAGTGATCGCGCGGCGCCCCCATCGCCGCCGCCCAGAAGGATGGCGCGCACCCCGATCCCCCCGGCCGCCTCCAGGGCGCGCAAGACGCTGGGTGAATTCCCGCTGGTGGAGAACGCGAACAGGGCATCGCCCCGACGGGCCAGGGCACGGAGCGGCCGGGCAAAGACGTCATCGTAGCCGAAGTCGTTGGCGATGCAGGTGAGGGAGGGCGCATCCGCCGAAAGGCAGATCGCCGGGAGCGGCCGACGGTTCGACCGGTAGCGGCCGACGCACTCCTCGACGAGGTGCATGGCATCGGCGCAACTGCCCCCGTTGCCACAGGCGAAGAGGGTGCCGCCGGCGCGCAGGGTTTCCACGGCTATCGCCGCGGCCCGCTCGATCGCCGGGGCCAGGGCCGCGCTGGCCGCGAAGACCCGCGCCGCCTCGTCCAGCTGTTCGGATACGGTTGCCATCTGATCGGTTCCCGTTACCCTAGCAGTGATCGTCACCGATGAGAACCCTGTTTGCATACATTTTTCGCGAGACACTCGTCCCCCTGATGGCGTGCACGGGGGCCTTCGTTTTCCTATGGGTCATCTATGACATGTTCGACAATTTCGGCGATTTCGTGCAGGCCCACGCCGACGCCGGGAAGATTTTCGAATTCTACTGGCAGCAGGTGCCCCGCGCCATAGCGATCGGGCTGCCGATCGCCACGTTGCTGGCCGCCCTGTACTGCCTGCTGACGATGTCGCGCAACAGCGAGATAACCGCGATGCTCGCATGCGGGATCAGCCCGTGGCAGATCGGGGCGCCCATCATCGCGATCGGGGGCCTGGCCACGCTACTCCAGACCTGGCTCAACTGGGAGTGGAGCCCCCAGGCGGTGCGCAACCGCGAGGCGATCGTCGAGGAGTTCCGCGAGATGAGGGAGATCGCCAAGGAGAAACGCGAGCAGCGCGCGTGGCAGCGGCAGACCGTCCAGCTCAAGGCCGTCGTCTATCGCAGCAAGGACACCCGCCGCCTGTGGTTCATCTACCAGTCGGCGATGTCCAAATGGACGCTCAACGAGGTGGAGATCATCCAGCTCTCGCCGGAGGGCGTCGACCTCTGGAAGATCTACGCGCGCTCCGCCACGTGGGACGGGCGCACGTGGCGATTCAGGAATGCCATGCGGGTCGAGTACGACCCCGGAGGCAACGCGGTCAGCCGCAAGGAGCAGGAGTACTTCTCGGAACCCGCCCTCACCGAGACATTCGAGCAGGTGACCAGCACGGTGCGCGCACCGGACGTGCTCAGCGTGCCCGAACTGTTGAGGCGCATCCACGAGAACCTCGATCTCGGCGAGGCGCGCCTGGCCCCTTTCCGGACGTATCTGTTCTACCGCGTGACGGTTGGCCTAAGCTGCCTCGCCGCGGTGTTCATGGCCCTCCCCTTCGCGATCACCGCATCGCGCCGCAATCTCTTCGGGGGATTCGGCAAGGCGATGGTCATGTACCTGTCATTCTTCACGATCATGCATTTCTGCGTGGCGCTCGGCAAAGGCAACCAGATCCCGCCCTATGTGGCGGGCAGCGGCCCCCTGGCATTCTTCTTCGTGCTCGGCGTGGCGATGTTCTGTTCCAGGGCGGCAGGCTGGGAACCCATGGTCCGCCTGACCCAGCTGGTCCGCCGCCTGACCGGTCGCGGGCGCCGTGCCGGGGGTGCCACCTCCGCCTGAGAAACGTCGCGCGCGCTCGAATCGGGGTTGAATTTTTGACCTGGGCACATACGGTCTTATATCGTGAGTGGAGATCCCATCCCCGGCCCGTCCGGCGAACCCACGCCCGGGCATAAGGCAGCCGGGGGCGAGTTCGATCTCCCTGGCTTGTCCGGCGCGCCCCCGCCGGGGGTGTCGCGGCCGCGACGCCCACAGGTGATCGACCTCACGAAGTGGGACACCACCGAGGAAGAACCCGCCAAACCTGCCGGCCCCGGCCCGGCGCGCACCGCCGCCCCCCGATCCGCCGGAAAGCCGACCGGGGGACCCATCCCATCCATCCGGCCCAGCGGCACCCCGGACTATAGGCGCAACGTCCAGCGCCAGGTCCGGGAACAGCGCGCCGTCGGCTCAATCCTCGGAATTGTCGTCACCCTCATAGCCCTGATCCTGCTGGCGGGCCTGGGTTTCGCGGGCTATGGCGCCTACATCCTCTCCCAGGATCTCGGCGCCCAGAAGGTCTCCACATCGCAGATGCGCTCCGCGCTGCGCGGCGACATCGACCAGTTGCAGGCGACCTTGGACAAGGCCCGCAAGGACCTCAGGATCATACAGGACGCGCTCATCGACCAGCAGGAGGACACCGCCCGGCTGGCGGATTCCGTGGGCTTCCGGCTCGACAAGCTGCAGGACGCCGTGAACGAAGAACAGCGCGCGAGGCAATCGGAGACGCTCTTACTTCGGAGGCGCGCCTCCGAGCTCGAGCAGAGGATCGGCGAGCAGAGGCGCTGACCATGTCGTCCGTCAGCATCGAGCTGAGGCGGATCGTGGCCGAGTGGCGCCACAGGGCCCAGCGCATCCGCGAGATACTCAATCCGCCGGTCTGGTCGGCCGCCGACTGGAGGGTCTTCGCGTGCTCCCTGGCCATCCTCGTGCAGAAGCATGGCGAGCACTGGGAGGATGAAGACCGCGCGGTCTGGGACATCCGCTGGTCGATCCGCGAGGGCGGCGAACTCATCTGTCAGGTCGAGCAGGTGGCGGGCGAGTCGGTCTCGGTGATGGTGGCCCAGCAGGGCGGTTTTGCGGGCGACGACAGCTACACGTGGCTCTGGGTCGAGTTCGACCGCAACGGCGAGTTCGTGCGGGAACCCTATTGGGTCGATGGCACGTGGAAGGACGCCCTGGTGGCGCTCCTGCTGCCCTACTCCATGCGCGCGGGGTTCTACCTCGAGGACCGGCGCCCTTCGCCGCGCTTTGCCCTGGGCGATTCCGAATCGCCGCCGATCGCGGCCTGAGTCCGCCGGGAGAGACGTCGGCCCCGGCGTCCGCGTTCCACCAGCCCGCGCGGCACCTGGGCCAACCCGGCCCGCGAGGCCTCGGGCCCTCCCCAAGATTCCCGCATGGCGCGCCCAAGATCTTGATGCCTGCCCGTGTCAGGCGGCATTCGGATACCGAACGCAGCCGTTGTGTGGGTTTATCAACGGGTGCCAGGGATCTTTCGAACCTAGGCCGACGGATTCCTCTGGCGGTGGGGAGCGGTTATGATTCCCCCGCCGGCCCGCATTTCCATCGGCGTATCAAGTCATGTTCCACGCCGAGGTGGTCCAGCACGCGCGCGACGAGCGTATCCACGAGGTCCCCGATAGTCTGCGGGTTGCCATAGAACGATGGCATGGCGGGGATGAGCGTGGCGCCCGCCTCGATCAGGGTCACCGTGTTTCGCGCGTGCACGAGGTTCCAGGGTGTCTCGCGGGGCACGAGGATCAACTTGCGGCGCTCCTTGAGGAACACGTCGGCCGCGCGGGTGATGGCGCTGTCGGAATACCCGTAGGCGATCCGGGCAAGGGTCCCCATCGAGCAGGGGATCACCACCATCGCATCATAGGGGGCCGAACCACTCGCGAATGGCACCTGCATGCTCCGGTCCCGATGTTTCGTGAAATTCCCCGGCAGCCGCAGTTCGCCGATCTCCCCGGCGATCACCTCATGGGCGTGGTTGCTCAACACGACGTCCGCCTGATGACCCCCGTCGGCCAAGCAGTCAATGAGCCGCTGTGCGTAGAGCGCGCCACTGGCCCCGGTGATGGCGACGACGAATCTCATCAGGATATGCCGACGATCAGATTCAACCCGCGCCCCCCGCGATGACATCTCGCCCGAGCGCCTCCGCCCGCGCCTCCGCCTCGGTGCTGGCCCATCGTTTGGAAAACTCCCGAAGGACCCCGCCCTCCTGGTACAGGCGCGCGTCGAACGCGATGCGGCCACCGGCGCCCGTCGCCAGGGCCCCGAGCGGAATCCCGCACCCGCCGCCAATCCCCCGCAAGAATGCCCGCTCCGTCGATGCCGCGATCCGAGTGGGCGGATGATCCAGCGCACCGACCAGCGCCGCCACCCGCCCATCACCCGCGCGGACCTGCACCGCCAGGGCACCCTGCCCCGGGGCCGGTAACATCTCGTCGAACGGGATCGGCGCCATGAAGAGCCCCGTGAGATCGGGGCGCAGGCGCCCGATGCCCGCCTCGGCCAAAACGATCGCGCACCAGTCGGCGTTTTCGCGCAGCTTCCTGATCCGGGTATCCACGTTGCCCCGAATTGGGACGACCGTGGCGTCGGGCCGCACCCGAAGGATCTCGAGCCTGCGCCTGGGGCTGCCGGTCGCGATCACGGGCCCGGCCGCCAACTCCCGCAATGACCCCGGTCCCCGCGTGACCAGGACGTCGTGCGCCGAGGCGCGCTCCGGCACCGCCGCGACCACGAGGCCGGGCGGATCATCGACCGGAAGATCCTTCAGGCTGTGCACTGCCAGATCGATCGTCCCCCGGAGAAGCTCTCGCTCGAGTTCCGCCGTGAAGAGGCCCTTGGGCAACGCCTCTACCGTCGCATCCCCGGCGCGGCGCTGGAGTCGGTCGCCCTGGGTGCGGATCACCTTGAGTTCGACGCGGAGCCCCGGGTGGGCCCTGGCCAACTCATCGGCCACCCAGCGGGATTGCGTCAGCGCAAGGCCGCTGCCCCGGGTCCCCAGTACGAGTGACTCAGTGCCCATCGTCCCTCACTCCCGGGGTGGTCCGCCCGCCATGCCCCCCTCGCTCCGGCGGCGCTCGGCCTCCCGCCACGAGACAAACTCGTTCGCGTGCCGCTCCAAGATCGCCTCGGCGGTCGTGATCGCCCCCTGGCGATCGGCCAGGTGCTGGTCCGCGATGCCCTGGAGATCGTCCACGTTGTAAAGGTACACCCCGTCGTGCCGCGCGAGGCCCGGATCGATGCCCCGCGGCACAGACAGATCGATGAGGAACAGCGATCGGCGCCCCCGCCGCTTCAGTACCTCGCCCAGCTCGTCCTCCCTGACCACCGCCTGCTCCGCGGCGGTCGCCGCAACGACGATGTCCGCGAAGAGCAGCTCCCATCGCCACTCTGACAGCGGCACCGCCGCCCCCCCGAGGCGGTCGGCCAACTCCACGGCCCGCTCGAACGTCCGGTTCGTCACGACCAGCCCTTGCAGCCCGCGCGAGAACATGGCCCGCGCCGTCTTCTCGCCGGTGTCCCCTGCCCCGATCAGCACGACCCGGCATTCCCCCAGCGACCCGAAGATCTTCTCGGCGAGTTCCACCGCCACGGCCGCCACGGACACCCCGCCGCGCGTCACCTCCGTCTTGTGCCGCACCTCCTTCGCCGCACGAAAGGCCGACTGGAACAGCCGGTGCAACACCTTGCTGACGGTGCCCAAGCGGTGCGCCTCGCCATAGGCCTGCTTCATCTGCCCCAGGATCTCGGTCTCCCCGATCACCATCGACTCCAGCCCGGACGCAACGCGGAAGAGGTGCTCGACCACCTCCCGGCCCACGAGCGAGCGCAGCTGCCCGATCTCGTGGGGCGACGGGCGCTTCAGGAATTCGAATAGCTCCCCGAGCAGTTGGCGGAAATCGATCGCCGGATCCGCCACCGCGTAGAACTCGGCGCGGTTGCAGGTGGAGAGGATCGCGGTGCCAGAGATGCCATTCCTCTCGCGCAGCCAAACCAGTGCCCTCTCCACCTCGCCGGGGGATAGGGCCAGCCGTTCCCGCACGCTCACGTGGGCGTCGTGGTGACTGATGCCGAGGCAGACCAATTCCCTCATCGCGTCAGGGACCGTGGCCCATCCCGCCCCGGGCAAAGCTGAGGGTCCAGAACGACAGGATCATCGCCGCGAAAAGGAGCGACGACAGCAGCGCCGTCCGGCGCCCGCTGATCCGGTTCGCGGCGCTGGCGGCCAACAGCGCGGCGTACAGCACCCACATCACGAAAAAACAGGCGGTCTTGGCATGGTTTGGCCCGCCCGGCGTGAAGAAACCCGACGCGATCCCAACGGTCATCAGGCCGAGCCCGTACAGCATCAGGTCCCGGTTCACGCGCGCCAGATCGTGGAGCGGCGGCAGATTCTCGAACCACGCCTGAAGCCGTTTCGTCCGGATGCAGTGATCGTGGATCAGATAGAACAGGCCGGTCACGCAAGCCAGGCCCAGGGCCCCGTACGCCAACAGGCTGCTGGAGGCATGAAACTCCACGGCGGCCGAAATCTCTCCCTTGGACGGCCCACCGCCGGGAGGGATGGCCAGGGACACCAGCAGCAGCAGAACAACCATGGGGGCCGTCAGAACCCCCGGTATCGTGAACCGATAGACCGGCCCCACCAGCACGTACGCCACGGCCAGAGACCAGGCCACAAAAACCATGATGTCGCCATAGGTCGTCACCGGGCACCGCCCCACCTCCCGGCCCCGGATCATCAGATACCATGTGTGGAGCCCCAGCGCCCCCACGAAGGCGGCAAACTGCACGACGCCGGGCCGAAACAGCCGCGACCGCATCCGGTAGAGGCCCATCGCGGCGGCGGCGGCATAGGCGACTGCGCACCCCCAGTAAACGACACCGCCGCTCATGATACCATCGCGACCTCCGGCGCCCGGCCCACCCGTCTCACCGTCCCTGGCCCCGAGGCGGCGGCACCGTGCGCGCCGACTGGTACGCCATCGCCGTGGCCGTGCCCGGCACCACGACCGGTGCCGCTTTCGGCACCGGCGCCACCTTGGGCGCCTCTTTTGCCCCCGACATCATCTGGCGAGAGACCGGCGCCGTCTTGCCCCGCTCCCGCTCCTTCTCCATCTTCGCCTTCGCGATGACCTCGCGGGAATCCAGGGTCACGAAATACGCCTCGCACGCATGCTCGATCAATTTCTCGTTCACCTGAAGCGGCACCCCCGTGAACCGGCAGATGTCGTCGATGTGGTCGAGCACGTCGCGCGCATAGCAAGCGCGCAGCGGCTTGCCGCGCGGGAAGACCTGTCGGTACAGGAGATAATCCACCATCTTGGGGTCAGCCGTCAGGCCGCGCGACCGGCACTGCATGTCCCAGATGCGCTTAAAATTATCCACGGTCGGGCTCAGGATGGGGATCTTGTATCGTATGCGCCGCAGAAACGCCTCATCGACGAGGTCCTTCGGCTCGAGGTTCGTCGAGAAGATGATGATGGCATCGAACGGGATCTCGAGCTTGGTGCCGGTGTGCAGCGTAAGGAAGTCGACGCGCCGCTCGAGGGGGACGATCCAGCGGTTGAGCAGCGAGCGGGGGTGCTCCTTCTGCCTGCCGAAGTCGTCCAGCATGAATCCGCCGGTATTGGCCTTGAGCTGGAATGGCGCCTCGTAGAATTTCGCCTCGTTGTTCCAGATTAGATCCAGCGATGCCAGGGTCAGTTCGCCGCCGGTGATGATGAACGGTCGGCGGATCAGCTTCCACCTCAGGTCGAACGGCCGCTCGAGCCGATGGTCCCCGCCCACCGGAACCAGCTCGTGGTTGAACGGATCGAAGAGCTGGATGAACTGCCCCTGCACCACGAGGCAGGACGGGATGAAGATGGCGTCCCCCATGACGCGCACGATGCGCTCGGCGATCGATGTCTTGCCGTTGCCCGGCGGGCCATACAGGAAGAGCGATCGGCCACTGTTGAGCGCCGGGCCCACCTGCGGCAGGATGCTCTCGTCAAAGATCAGGTCCTGGAACGCCTCCTGCACGTCCTCCCACGTGACGGTGTAGTTGCGGAACGTCTGGGCGTGGACGGAGGCGATGTAGTCCTCGAGGGAAACGGGTGCGGTCCCGGTATAGGTGGTATTCTCAAAACTCTGGACCGTCATGGTCCGCCCGAGGTCGGTGATCGAGTACACGTACGAGATCGAAGCCATCTGGCCGCGGGTGATCTCCATGACGCGCTTCTCGCGCATCTGTTCCAGGAGCGGCTCCAGCACGCCGTAGAAGGGCAGGCCCAGCTCCTGCTGCAGCTGCTCGCCGGTGACGCTCTGGCGGTGGTAGACCATCCGGAGGATCAGCGATTCGAGCACGGCGGGTGGCACCCGCACGTCCTCGAGCGTCTTGGGGGGCGGGGGCGTGAACAGTCCTACGTGGGAGCCAGTGGCCATCTAGGTACCAATAAATCTCGCGGTCAGCGCTTCCTCAAGTCTTTTGTGGATGCCGCCGAAGCCGCCATTGGAGAACACGATGACAAGATCGCCCGGTTTTAGGAGCGGCGCAAGCCGCGCCACGATGGCCGGGGCGTCCGGCTCGTAAAACGCCCGGCGGCCCGCCGCCGCGATGTCCGCGACGACCTTCTCGGGATCCAGCCGCTCGGCCGGGGGCAGTTCCTCGAGGCGGTCCACCTTGGCGACGAGCACCCCATCGGCCAGCGCGAGCGCCTGCGGGAGACTGTCCTGAAACACGCGGCGGCGCGTGGTGTTGCTCCGGGGCTCGAACAGGGCCCAGAGGCGCGCCTTCGGATAGCGGGCCCGGAAGCTCTTGAGCGTCTCCCGTATCGCCGTCGGGTGATGCCCGAAATCATCGATCACCGTCACCCCCCCGATCTCCGCACGCACCTCCTGCCGGCGCCGCACGCCCTTGAACTCCGCAATCGCCGAGGCGATCACATCCAGCGGCACCTGATAGAAATGCGCGGCGGTCGCGGCCATCGCCGCATTGCGCACGTTGAACTCGCCGTGCATCGGGATGAAAAACGCCCGGCCCAGCAGCTCAAAGTGCACGCCCTCGTGCGTCGATCGCACCGCCTGGATCCGCACTGCCGCGTTCTGCGAGAGGCCCACCTCCGTGATCGGCGCGGGCGCCGCCCTCGTCACCGCCTCCGCGTTTGGGTCGTCCGCGTTCACCAGGATCATCCCCTGCGAGGGCACCAGCGAGACCAGCCGCCGGAAGGACGTCTGGATCTCGGCCAGATTTGCAAAGATGTCCGCGTGGTCGAATTCGATGTTGTTGATGATGACCAGCTCGGGGCAGTAGTGGAGGAACTTGGAGCGCTTGTCGAAGAACGCGGTGTCGTATTCGTCGCCCTCCAGCACCCAGTATCGGCCGCCGCCGGGCCGACAGCCCCGCCCGAAGTTCGCGGGCAGCCCGCCGATGAGGAATCCCGGGTCCATGCCCGCCTGATCGAGGATCCACGCCAGCAGTGAGGTCGTGGTCGTTTTCCCGTGGGTGCCGGTCACGACGAGGTTGTGGCTCCTGCGGAGGAAGTGCTCCTTCAGGGTCTCTGCGAGGGACATGTAATAGAGTTTTCGGTTGAGGATCTCCTCGACCTCGGGATTGCCGCGGCTGACGGCATTCCCGATGACACACAGGTCGGGTTCCGGATCCACATGCTCTGCCGCATACCCCTCCAGCAGCCGGATGCCCTGTTCCTGGAGGAATGTCGACATCGGCGGATATACGCTCCGATCCGAGCCTCGCACCCGGAATCCCGCCCCGGCCATCATCGCCGCGGCATTGCCCATCGCAGTGCCACAGATCCCCACGAAATGTACCGATTTGCCTCGGGTGCCAGACATTGAGTCAACATGGCTGCGCCCGGCATAAGATGCAATCCGGTTCCTCGGCCCAAAGCGGCGGGATCGCGCTCCACAGCCGGATGCGCCCCGCGTTTTGGAGCGCGACGGCGACGCCGCAGCTTTTCCCAATGCAACGGGTCCCATCGGCCAACCGCAATCCCTTCTACCCCGGGCACGGCTCGACCCCAACCTGTCGTGGTCTCAGCCGGGGCCGCGCAAGGCCCCAACAACCCTCGAACAACAACCACTTGCAAACTATTAGGGCCATACGTATATTGGCCTCCGGATCTTAAGCGCCGCTGGCATTAGACGATTGGGCCAAGGAGGAGGATGCGGCGGCGGATTTCCGGGGAGGCCGCATGAAGGTCTTTACCGCGATAGTGTTATTGGGCCCAATGGCGGGTTTCGCGTGGATGTGGTCGGAGTGCTATCTCGCACACCGGGACGCCAGCCGATTGCGCGAGGAGAATGACCGCCTCAAACAGCAGGTCGAGTACACGACCCGGATCAATCACGAGTTCGCCGAGAACGCCGCGCGCGCCAACCAGCTACGCGCCACCCGCATGCGCATCTCCGCGCGAGAATCCCTGGGCCCGCTCTTCGAAACCGAAAACCACCTCGTCTCCGGTTCCGCCGCCATCACTCCACGCTAACCAGAAAATACAGGTGGGGGACGCCGATTCCGCCTGAAGGCGGGACTACGAACGCTCGCCGATTCCTCACGCCAAAGGTTTGTAGTACAGCGTTTACGCGGCTCTATTCTCTGCCCCGGTGGAACCCCCTCGAGGCCCACGCGAAGTCTGACTTGAAGGTTTCTGTTACCGAACGCGTGAGCGGTCGAAGGACGCGCATATCATACGATCAGCGCGCGATGCCCGGAGAGGAAAAGGCCTTGGGGTACCGGCGGCGGCACTCTCATCAGGAACTCAGATCCGAATGGCCTAAGTTAAGTTTGTCGCGACAGTGGCACGGCCATCCTGGCCGTGGCGCTGGCCATGGGCAGGATGCCCATGCCACGATCCCAAAGGTCCCTTAACTTATCACCATTCAACCCAGATCCCATCCGGCGGCTGCCGCACCACCGGGGGTGGAAATGGGACGTAGGAGCGCGCTTGCGCGCGATTCGCGCCAACGACACCACCGTAACCGTCCACACACTCGCTTTCACAAATTCGTATGGAAACGTGGACGGGAACGTGATGCCGCCCGTCCCTATTACCGATGTCGCCCACGTCAAAATCGAGGCGATCGGCTCGCCGCTCAGCTTCTACGTGAACGACGGCCTGATCTATCAATTCAATGACCCGACTCCCCTCCAAGACGGCCGAATCGGCCTCGGCACGATCTGGAACTGGACCGATGGCTTCGAAAACGTCTCGGTCACGCTGGTCCCGGAGGCCAACGTCACCTGGACGCTGATTGCCGCCGGATTCCTGATCCTCGCGGCGCACTGGATCCGATGCCGGCGCGTCCAACTGCGCGATATGACTGCGGATTGACGAGCGTTGAACTCAGTCCGCCCGGCAGTCTCCCCGACAGGTTCCGCCGGAAGGTCCCCAGCCTTTCGGACCGGATCGGATGAGATCACAAGAGGGCATCACAAGTGCAGTGCCTCGTTTGGTCCTGACACATGCGTCGGGAGGGCCCGCGGCCTCGCGGGCCGGGTCGGCCCAGGAACCACGCATCTGGTGAGACGCGGACGCCGGGGTCGGCGTCCCTCCCCGCTTTCAAGCCGGATCAGATGGATGTTCAGACTCACCTGAAACACCGCACCAGGCCATCAGTTCTTCTCACGCACCTTCCTCGCCTTCACCACGATATAGTGGCTGTGGCGAGGGTCGGCGCGGCCCATCCACCATGGCAAGGGATAGTACCCACTGCCCATCACCCGCTCCACTTTGAAACCAAAGCACTCGACGTACTCGATCAACCCCCGATACGAGAGAATCCGCATGTGCTGCATGCTTTTCCGCACGTCCTCGCGCCCACGCCACAGCGCAAAGGGGTTCCCGATGCCCGCCTTCGACGAGATGTTTGTCAGGCTGAACATCTGCCAGCCCATCACCAAGGCCCCAATGTTGTGCCAGCTCGACGCATTTTCCGTCGACAGAATCATGTATCCTCCCGGTTTCAACACCCGGTTGTGCTCGGCCAGGAACCGATCTGTATCCACCAGGTGCTCGATCACCTGATTCGAGTGAACGCAGTCGAAGAATCCATCATCGAACGGAATCTTCTCATTCAAATCCGCAGCCCGCACATCGATCCCCTTCTCCCCCGCCTCCTGGATCCACCCCTCGACAATCTCGACGCCATACACGCCCTTCGTCCCGATCTTCCGAGCGCACTCCACCGTCCAATCGCCACGCGCACATCCGAGATCCACAAACCGCGATCCAAATCCGGCCTCCAAAAACGATAGAATATTCGCCTTGTTCCCGACCATGGCTCTCACCAGCACCCGATCCAGAAACGCCCGACAGTACCCCACCGCCATACAAGACCTCCCCAGAGTTCAAACCGAAAAGTCTGATCTGCCAGCGCTGAAACCCCCAATCACTCAGCCACCCACACGTTCCCAAATGTAACGCAGCAACCCCAACGGCGAATTTCGGATGAAAAGCATCACCTTCCGTGCCTGAAACTTTCGCTCCTTCCGATGAAAACCTGCCATAATTCGCCCAAATTCTTCCTGCGGGATAGAATCGTCCAACAGCAACGGATTCCTTTCGTCGATCTGAGTCAGTATCTCCCAGTCCATGTCTTCGCTGACTCTTCCCCGCTCCTTCGCAATCTCCCAAACCTTCGTCTTCGGATAGGGTGTCATCACAAAACCCAATATCCGCCAAGCTCCCTCACGGTAGGCATAATCGATGAATCGCAATGTATCGTGCATCTCCTCGAGCGATTCCCCGGGGGATCCGAATATTACACTCCCGTGAACCGCCAACCCATGCTTGACGCACGTCTTTATCGCTATCCGGTTTTGTTCCACTGAAACGTTCCCGCCTTTCAGAAGCCGCAGAACTCGGTTATTCCCGCTCTCAAAACCAAAGAACACCATCTTCACGTTGAGCGCCGCCAAGGCCTCACATAAAGCGTCGTTCACGAGATTGGCCCGCACAGAGCAAAAGATCTTCACCCGACCAGCAAGGTCTCTTTCATCCAACAGTCGGGCTATCTCTTTCAATCGGTTCAAATTTACGGCAAAGAGGTCGTCATAAACTTGGATATGGGTCACCCCATAGCTTTTGGCGAGTTGCTCGATCGTCGCAGCCACATATTCCGCCGAATGGAAACGAATATTTCGCTCCCACATCTGGGTCGTAGAACAGAAGATGCAATCATACGGGCACCCCCGCGCGGTAAGGATGTGCATCTCCCGCACGCTGTCGGCCCACGCGACCGTTGGCCTCCGATCAAAATAGGCTCGGTTGATCAAACTCCAGTCGGGCAAGAGGGTGTCATCCAATGATATCTGTTTTCTACGCTCAGTCTGGATCAGACCATCCTGTCCGTGATAAACGATCCCCTTAACCGATGCGATCTTGTCCCCTGACAGGCTCCCATGCTGATTGAAAATCTCCAGCAACTCGAGAAAAGTCTCCTCGCCCTCACCAACCACGCCCACGTCAAAGCACTTGGCCAAGGAGGTCGGCAACGTCGAAATGTGCACGCCTCCGACAACGGTCGGGACATCGAAACGCTTTTTGATGGTTTCGGCGTAACGGGTGGCCCGCGTGTAGTCCGACGTCATCGCGGTGACACCGACTATGTCGAAGCCCGCGGCCCGATCTTCTATGTTCTCGAAATTCGGGTCCAGAATCGCCACGTGAATACCGGGCATCCTGTTCTTGATGTAGGTTGCTAGAATGACCAGGCCGATTGGGTAGGCCGGATCGCGCCAGTCATGGTTTACGCTGACAAGAGCTACCCGAATCATGCAATTTCCATCCATCGGTCATATGCGTTCACGTTCGCCAACCGGTGTTGCTGTTCCATGTGGTGTGCCCGCAAATCAGCAAACGGACAGGGCACGTCGCCGGGTCCGATCAAACACAGTGGCGCGTTCGCTCGATGCGCGCGTCACCATGTTAACACCCTGTAAAGGCTGCCCGATTTGGCATACCATTAGCCCATTCTGCCGACGGAAGCAACCACCGCTTTGCATCGTGGGCTCCGAAGGGATCGCATGAGCCGCTTGATTCGAAGGCCGGGGTTTTGACGGAAGTCCCAAAAGTTGATCTTCGGCCAAATCAATGGTAAAAGGGGCCGAACTGATAGTTGTCTCGGGGTACAAATCCCGAGACTGAAAACCGCGATGAGAATCTCCTTCATTCGCCCGACCTACGGTTCGCGCTTCCAGGTGAATCCGCCGCTCTCGCTCGGCTACCTGTCCTCGTCGCTGAAACAGGCCGGGTACGCCGACGTCGCGCTGGTCGATGGGTCCCTCGACATGCTGAGCCCCGCCCAGGCCGTCGATGCCGTGATCGATGGCGCACCACCGGGGCTCGTAGGCCTGCAGGTGTATACCGGCTCCCACGCATGGGCCAAGCAGTTCATCGGGCTCCTGAAGGCCAAGAACCCCGCCATCCCCACCGTCGTGGGCGGCCCCCACGTAACCGCCCTGAAGGGCCTCGCCTTGGATTATCTGGGAGCCGACTACGGCGTCATGGGCGAGGCTGAACACTCCATCGTCCAACTGGTCCAACTCATCGAGGGAAAAATCGGCGATCCCGCCAATGTCGAGGGCCTGATCTACGGCAAGCCGGGCGACTGGAAGCACGCGACACAGATGTTCGGCTTTTTCCACGACGTTAACAACATCCCCTTCCCCGACTGGGATCTCCTGCGGCCCGAACGCTATTTCCCCTACCTCGAGGGGGCCTCGATGCCGCTCCGCGGCAAACACCCCTCCACCATCCTCACCAGCCGCGGCTGCCCTTACAAATGCACCTTCTGCTCCTCGGGCCTGACCAACAAGCGCATCATGCGCTACAGGACGCCGCGGAATATCGTGGATGAGATCAAACACCTCAGGGACAAATACGGCGTCAATGAGATCTTCTTCGTAGACGACAACCTCACCATGAGCCTGCCCCGCGCAGAGCAGATATTCGACCTCCTCATCGAGGAAAAGGTCGGTGTCGCATGGCGAGCCCCCAACGGGATCCGGATCGACCGGCTGACGGACCCGATGATGGAGAAGATGGCGCGCTCCGGGGGCTACTACCTCGGCGTGGGCGTCGAGACCGGCAACCCCGACGTCATGCGGCGGATCAAGAAACACCTCGATCTCAACGTCGTCAAAGATCGGGTACGCAAGCTGCGCAAGCGACGGATCGCGGTAAGCGGCTTCTTCATGTGCGGCCTCATCGACGAGACCGAGGAGGAAATGGAAGACACCCTCCGGTTCGCCCTGTCCATCCCCTTCGACCGCGCCCAGATGAGCAACTACATCCCCTATCCCGGCAGCGAGGACTTCGACACAATCTTTCACTCCGATGACCCCGCCGAATTCGAAAAACGGGTCATGGATTTTCAGCAGAACGAAACCATCCCGCCTTTCCCCTCCGTCCCGCTCGAAAAAAGCATCGCGTTCCAGAAACGCTTCATCAAGCGCTTCTATCTCCGGCCCCGCATCTTCTGGTCCATGCTCGTCCACTTCCGACTCAGCCAGCTCAAGGCCATCCTCCAGCACCCCTGGATTCGCCGATGGTTCGATCGGAAACAGACGTGGTACGATAACGTATAAGAACCACCTCCACCTCCGAACTAAACGCCACCGCGCGACAGTTCGCCCTCCATTCCCTCCTCACTCTATAAGCACACCCGTCGAGGCCCTGCTGTTTGCACTTGCGGAATCTCTGGGACAGCGCATGCGCAGCTCGGACGCGCCAGAGCGCCTCGAAATCCCAATGCCGTTGCTTTTGAATGGCTCACAATCCCATCGTCGTCAACCCCGTCAGGCCGTGGAAACGCGGCTGCAATAATTAGGTGCGGTAATATATTATAATTTCTGCCTAATCTCGTAACACTTGCTTTATCTTGTATTATGACGCCGAACACCGATAGTCTCAAGTCATGGGAAAGAAACTCGTATCGCTTAACGTCCACAAAGCCTCTATCGCACTTTTCACTGCCGCAATTACCCTGTTCTCGGGTTTTCCCGAGGCGGCCCATTGCGACACCGTCTTTGTCAACTTTGATGACGTGTCATCAACCAACACCTCCGGCGAACCGGTTGCCGGCAGCACATTTGCGGCACACGGGATCGCTCTAGCCTCTTGCATATGCCCCAATTCGCTATCTCTCGGGAGCACCATAACACTGTCCGGTATTGACCAGCGGATCTTGCTCATCAGCAATGCCAACTCTGTGTCTTCACCGAACCTAATAGGCGCGATGCAAGGCGCGAATGGCGAGACATCCACAAATGACATCCTTTTCTCATTCGCCGGACCCGTCTCTTCAATTCAAGTAGCGACGGACGACTCATCGGAAACGGGGCAAATTGTGCGTTTACTTGCTCTGGACCCAACCGAGAATCCATGGGAATTCGAAGTAGTGGGACTCGCGGAGGGCCTTGATAACGCCACTACAAGCCCAGCAAATCTATTGACGATTAACCTCGGAACCAACGCCTTTTCATTCGCATTGTTTCAGGTCACAACGGAATACGAGGGAATCGACAACCTCACTTATGTCCCAACACCAGAGCCAAAACAGTGTCTTTCTGTAATATTACCTACCGCAATGTTCGCCGTTTCACTTCGGAAGCGTCTACAGCGTCGTCGCATGCCACCGATGTATTAGATAAGTGCCACGGCAGATCAGTCCGATACTTAACCAACGGTACCCCGTGACTCTGCCCACCCTCGCCGCCATCTGGCGAGCGCATAGAGCGCCCAGAGGCGCGCCGCGTTATTCGACCCGCCCCGTTTATGGGCCGTCAGGAGATCGGCGCATGCACTTGGATCGACCAGATCCCCCAGACCTTTGGTCGCGTCGCCAGTCTCCTCCGCGAACCTGTCGCCAAGTTCCCCCCTGAACCATGATGCCAGGGGCAATCCGAAACCCCACTTCTTCCGATAGACAAAACCTTTCGGGTAATACCGGCACGCCAATTCCTTGAGCACGACCTTGGTTTCAAGGCCTCTGATCTTCGCGCTGGAGGGCATTTGTGCCGCGAGTTCGACGAGCGCCGTATCGAGGAACGGTTCCCTGACCTCGAGGGAGGCCATCATGCTGGCGCGGTCCGCCTTGACGTTGAAGATGTCGTGCATGATCAGCACGAAATCCAGATACATCGCCTTGGAGACGGGGTCATCGGGTCCCTCGTATTCCGCGGCGCGGCGCAAGACCGGCTCAAAGGCCGCCTCGTCCAAGGGGCGGCCCGTAAGCCGCTCGACGGAGTCGGGACTGAAGGGGCTAACCCAAAGTTGGTTCCGGATCTCGAGGGGCTGGTGCAGCGACCCGAGGAAGCCCAGCATCTTGTCGCGGTTGAGGAAAACCGCCCCGCGGCTCGCCGGCATCCGTTTCAGCAATGTCTCCAACATCTGGCGAAAGACCCGGGGCAGTTTTCCGGCCATCGCCGCCCATCGGTGGGCCGCGTACTTCGGATAGCCCCCGAACAGTTCGTCGCCCCCGTCGCCCGCCAGCGCGACCTTCACGTGCTGCCGCGCGAGAGATGATACGATGAAGAATGGCACGACCGCGGAATCGGCGATCGGCTCATCGAGGCGGTCCAACACGCCATCGATCTCCGACTGGATCTGGGACAGCTCCAGCCGGAATTCCGTGTGTTCGGTGCCCATCCGTTCCGCGGCTTCGCGGGACCATCGGGATTCGTCGTGATCCGGATCGTCCATCGCGATGCTGAATGTCCTGACGCGGCCCGGGGGCATCAGTTGGCACATCTGTGCGACCACGAGGCTCGAATCCACGCCCCCGCTCAGGAATACGCCGAGTGGCACGTCGGCCTCCAACCTCCGGTGCACCGCGTCCCGCAGCGTCCCATCCACCGCATCCACCCACTCGCCCGGTGATCGTCGCTCCGGCTCGCGCGCGAGAGCGTGCCGCCAGTACCGCCTTGGCGGGCCAACGCCCGATTCGTCCACCACAAGGTAGTGGGCCTCGAGGAGTTTTGAGACGCCGTCGAAAACGGATCGGGGGCTGAGCACGCTGCCGAAAAGCAGGTATTGCTGGAGCGCGACCGGATCGATGTCGCGTCCGACCGCAGGGTGCGCCAGAAGGGCTTTCAGCTCCGATCCGAACACGAAGTGCCCCGGCGCCTCGGCATAGTACAGTGGCTTTTTGCCCGCCCGGTCCCTCGCGAGCACGAGCCGCCGCTGGCCCGCGTCGTGCAGCGCAAACGCGAACATCCCGTCCAACCGGTTCAGGCATTCGAGGCCCCACTCCTCGTACGCATGGACGATGACCTCGGTGTCGGATCGCGTCCGGAAGGTGTGGCCGCGGCTTTCCAGATCCTCCCGCAGTTCCTTGAAATTGTAGATCGCCCCATTGAAGACGACGCGCACGCGGCCGTCCTCGTTGGCCATGGGCTGGTGGCCCCCCTCCAGATCGATGATGCTGAGGCGGCGCATCGCCAGCGCCACGCTGCCATCCCTGAAGTACCCCTCATCATCCGGACCCCGGTGGATCAGGGTGGCGTTCATCGCCCGCAGGATGCCATCGGGATCGCCCAGCGCCCCGCGCCCATCGATGAATCCGCAGATGCCGCACATATCAATACCGCCGCCTCAGCCCCGCCACCGCGCCAGCCCGTTCACCAGCGGACCCCCGAACATGTACACCATCCCATCCCACCATCCCCGCCAATACAGCGACACAAGATCGAACCTCAGGAATCGAAGCATCAGCACCGAATACGCCAGCGGCCAGAACCACGAGAAAAACAGCGTGTAGAAGACCCGCTGGTACCAGCGCCCATACCGCCTCACCAGCACCGTCCTGTTACGCATCAGGCAGTACGCCTTCTGCCGGAACTCCCCCCCCAGGGCCCGGGGCGTGAGATTCGACACCCGCAACACATCGTGGAGCGTGACGGCCGCCTTCACGATCCCGCTCCGGAACCCTTTCGCCCGAGCCGCAAAACTGAAATCCGGTTCCGTGTACGTCTGCAGCAGGGACTCGTCGAAATAGCCGCACTCCTCAAACACCCGGCGCCTCACCATGAATACATTCGGGACCCCCTCCGTGTCGCAGATCGCACGTCCCTGGGTGTCGATGTGGCCGCGCGTGCGCCCCGTCCAGAGATTCATCGTTTGGTGGTCCAGATATGTCTCGCCCGTCTTCAGTTCCAACATCGCGGGACCGAAAATGCCGTAGGCAGGATGCGCGTTCGCGGCCTCGACCAGTATCCGGATCATCGCCGGATGGATGACATTGTCGTCATCGATGAATAGCACCAGCTCCCCTCGCGCACGCCGGGCCCCCACGTTCCGCGCCCGCACCATCATCACCGACTCCACAAGATGGATCACCTCTCCCACCGCAACGCCCAGGTCCTTGGCCTCAAGCGAGCGCGTCGCATCGGTCGAGGCGTCGTCCACCACGATCAATTCCCAGTCCGAAAAATCCGACGCCTTGACCGACTCGATGCACCGCATCAGTCGATCCTTGCGGTCACGCGTCGTGATCACCACGGAGAGCCTGACGGTCTGCTCGGTCCGTGCACCGGGCACTTCCCCCCGCGAGACACTGCCGCTCCGTGGTCGCTCGTCAGTCAAGCCCATCACTCGATCCTTCACCCGGTCTCCCTGCGGCCCCCACCTTGGGTCCAGCCGGCTCTTTCCGAAACCGAACCACCTTGGCCGGCACGCCAGCCACGATTGCGTAGGGCGGCACGGACTTGGTCACCACGGCGGCGGCCGCAAGCACCGATCCGGTCCCGACAGTCACACCCGGAAGAATGACAACATTCGCTCCAATCCAAACGTTGTCCTCGATCTTGATCGGCAGATGGATGTCGCCCTGCCCTCGAATCAGCACGTCGGTACGATCGAATCTGTGCGTAGTCGTCAGGATGGTCACGTTCTGGCCGATCATCACGTAATCGCCGATGTCCAATCCCCCATTTCCATCCAGCGTGCAGCGGTAGTTGATGTTCACAAAGTCACCGATGCTGATGCCATGCGGTCCGCGGACCACGAAATCCCGCATGATCGTGGATCCCTTCCCCAGTTTCTTGAAGAAGAGCCCCCAAAACAGCGCCCGCAATCGGGCTACCCCAAAGGCGGCGTTGTTGTAAACCCACCGCAGTATCGAATACAATTTGCTCACTTCCACAACTCCACGTCAGCCAAGGGCTTACAGCAGCCTCTGACCCATTGCAACAGCCTGTTTCTGGGGCACGCATGAACAGAGATGTCAAGGCACACTTGGCCACCCGCCCAACCGGGGCGAGAGAACGCCTGACTTCGGGGGACGAGCCAGCAGCAGCCACACCTTGCGGCATGGGGGCGTCCAGGACCAACTCTCGATTCTTGACACATCCGCGGAAACGGGTCCCGGCGCGTCGGCCCTGCCATCGACCGCCGTGGGTCGCCCCGCTTTCTCTCACGGAGACACGGGGGCACGGAGGTTTCCGCGGTTTCGTTTTCCCGCGCCTCCGAGCCTTTGTGGCTCGGTGAGGGATCTGGGCGACCGCCCTGTTGCGGGGACCTGCCCAGCCTATTATGGGGAGGGACGGCCGACCCCGGCGTCCGCGTCCCACCGGATAACGAAAGGCACCTGTCATTTGCGGCCCGCGAGGCCGCGGGCCCTCCCGGCGACATCGGGCCACCCGCGCCATCAGGTGGAATCTATGAAGTCTTTCAACGGGCTGCTAGGGCGGGCAGGTTGCTCTCAGCGGAACGGGTCCATGATTCTAAGCCCGCGAAACTCGCGCCCGTGCTGGAGGTCCTCCGAAAGGAGCGAGCGACAGCCGGTCTCCAATGCCGCGGCCACGATCAGGGCGTCGAAGAAATGGTATCCGGTCTCCGCGCGAACCCCGAGGGCGGTCTCGTAAAGGCCCTCGCTGGGATACACGCGACAGAGCGGCCAAAGCGTGACGGAAAGGTATTCCCGCGCCTCCTCGACGCCCATCGGCACCGCGAACTTGTGCAGTGCCACGTTCAGGAACTCCTGGACCACCTGGGTGCTGACGCGCCCCGCTCGTTCCGCCAGTGCCCTCCGGATCAGATCGCGCGCCATGCGTGATTTCCGCGCGGCAGCCGGTTCACTGGCATACACGAACACGTTCGTGTCCAGGAAATACGGGGCGGGCACCTCACCGGCGCTCATTCATCTCCCCCCGAGTGAACTTGCGCCCTGCGCGGATCCCCCGCGCATCCAGACGCCCCATCATCCCATCAAAGTCTGCGGCCGCACCACCGGCCGCCGTGTATTGCCGCAGCCAATCTCGAAACAAGTCGTTCAGCGAGCGATTCTCAAACGCAGCCTGACGGCGGGCCTCGTCGATAAGCCGCTCATCCGCCGACAGCGTGATATTCCTCATAGCACTATTCTAGTGCACCCTATCCTGGTGTCAACTCCATCGGCGTGGACGGTCGGTGGAGGGGTCAACTCTCGACTCTTGACATCCTCGCCTGGTGGAACTCCGGTGCCCTGTTTCGGATGAATCTGAAGAGGGAAGGCCCCTCGCTTTGATCAGGGGAGCGACGTTCTCCTTTGGAGCGCGGTGGCAGCGCCACCGCTTTGGAACGGCGCGCAGCGACGCCCCGCACGTACGGGGTCAACTCTCGATTCTTGACATCTTGGCGCTCCGGCCGCTGGCGTATCGCCCGCTGGACTCGATGGGTCAAACGCTCACGCGTTCGGCCTCCTCCGACCTTTCTCTCACGGGGCCACGGGGGTCAGAGGGGACTCGGCAGGTTTCGTTTCCGCAGTTCTCCGCGCCCATGCGGTTCTGTCAGGGATGTCTCTTCGATCATCGGCTTGAGATGGGTAGGTTGACTTCTGTCAATTTGGTACTACCCTGGGGCATGCTCGAGACGCTTTCGCTGAAAGTCTCCAAGGCCCGCAAGGCCAGGCTCCGCGCGGTGGCGGCTGCCCGGGGCACGACCGTCACGCGCGTGATCGATGCCGCGCTCGACCGGGTCATCGCCGAGGCCAAGCCTTTCGAGGCGCCGAGCTGCTACGATCTCATAGCGGATGTGTTTGAGGCGCCCGGTGGCATCGGGGCCAGCGGAATCGGGGATCTCTCCACCAACAAGCGCCGGATGGCGGGCTTCGGCCGCAAGAAACGGGGCGGGTCCTGATGGACGTGATCCTCGCCGACACGGGGGCACTCGTGGCACTGCTCGATCGCTCGGATCATCTCCACAACTGGGCCTTGGGGCACTTCAAGGCACTGCGGCCACCGCTGTTCACCTGCGAGGCCGTGCTGGCGGAGGCGTGGCATCTGCTCGGCGAAGCCCCGCCATCGCGGACCGCCCTTGCCCGGCTCCATCGCGAGGGCATCCTGGATGTCCGATTCGACTTTCAATCGGAGGCCCCTGTCGTCTGGCGCCTGCTGGAAAAATACCGCGATGTCCCCATGGATCTTGCCGACGCGTGCCTGGTCCGGATGAGCGAGCTGTTTCCCCGGTCCCATGTCTGGACAACGGACTCCGATTTTCGAGTCTATCGGCGCATGGGCCGCCAGGCGATCCCGCGCATCGCCCCATTCTGAGCCTATCGTCGCAGGCCGCGAGAGATCCTTGCGCGCCCCGTTTTCTCTCACTAACGTCGCTGCCCATGAGCGTCCTGGTGGTTGGGTCGGTGGCCTTGGATTCGGTGCGCACGCAGAGCGCGGCGCACGACAACCTGTTGGGGGGATCCGCGTCCTATGCGTCGATGGCGGCCAGCTTCTTTGGCCCGGTGCGGATGGTGGGGATCGTGGGCGACGATTTCCCCCGCGCCTACATGGATCTTTTTGCGAGCCGGGGCGTGGACACCGCCGGGCTGCAGCGCGCGAAGGGCAAGACATTCGCGTGGAGCGGCGAATACGAGGCGAACATGAACAACCGCCGCACGCTGTCGGTGGCCCTGAACGTCTTCGAGACCTTCCGGCCGGACCTCCCGGCCGCCTGGCGGGAGACGGAGTACGTGCTGCTGGCGAACATCGCCCCGGCGCTGCAGCACCATGTGCTGGACCAGATGCGGCGCCCGAAATTCGTCGTTGCCGACACGATGGACCTGTGGATCGAGACGACGCGGGACGACCTCGTGCGGCTCCTCGGCCGGGTGGACATGCTGATCCTCAACGACGGCGAGGCCAAGCAGCTCACGGGCATCGACTCCCTGCCCCGCGCCGCGGCCGCGCTGCGCTCGATGGGCCCCCGTTGGCTCGCAATAAAGAAGGGTGAGCACGGCTGCCTGCTCTTTGGCGAGGGCGAGTTCTTCACCGTGGGCGCGTATCCGCTCGAGGAGGTCAAGGACCCCACCGGCTGCGGCGATTGCTTTGCGGGCGGCCTGATCGGCCACCTCGCCGCATCCGGTACCGTGGACGCGGCCACGCTCCGGCGGGCCGTGGTGCACGGGAGCGTCATCGCCTCCTTCAACGCCGAGTCATTCAGCCTCAAGCGGCTCGAGGGCCTGTCGAAGGATGACGTCGCGGCGCGGTTCGATGCGTTTCGCCGTTTCAGCCGATTCGAGTGACCAGCCCCGCCACTTCGAAAACTGGGGTCCTCCTGAAGGCCGTCGCTGCGAGACGGCAAATCGGCGGCTGACAAAGCCGACCTGCAACCACGTCTTCAACATCCCGTGGCGCACGCCGCAAAGGGCATGAATCCTAGCCAGAAACTTCGGGCGCTGTTCGCGGGCGCGGCTCGTGCCCCGACCCAGGATCCGGGCCGGGAGGGTTTTGGACTGCGGTGGCAGAGTCCGGCAACCGCCGGACGGCGCCACCGCTTTGGCAGCGCGCGAAGCGCGAGCCGGGACCATCGGCTTCGCTACGATCTTCCGCCCCGGTGGTCCGGCAGCCGTCGGATGGGATCTGACTCGAAGATTCAGATGCCGGGCAGTAGGAGCCTGCTTGCAGGCGATGCGAATCGCGCGCAAGCGCGCTCCTACGAGGCGATCCCATGCGCGAACCGCGCGCAAGCGCGCTCCTACGGCTCATCTTCATCCCCGGTGGTCCTGCAGCCGCCGGATGGGATCTGGCTTTGACAATCCTCGCGCGGCGTTCGACCTTTGACGAATTGAACGAGCGCCCCAAATCGCAACCCGAGCCTGCGGCGATACTGCGCGGGAGGAAGCTCCGCGCAACCCCGGCGCGAATCGCCATCCTCAAGCGGCTCGCCATGGCGCGCCGTCCGCTCTCGATCGACGAGATCCATCGCGGGCTGCCCCGTTCCGGCGACTGGGCCACGGTATTCCGCTGCCTGACGCGCTTCGAGGCGGCGGGCCTCGTCGCGCGCTGCGACTTTGGCGACGGCCAGTCACGATTTGAACTTCTCGCAGGCGGCTGCGGCGCGGGACACCACCATCACCACCTCATCTGCCGCGCGTGCGGAAAGGTCCAGCACGTCGAGGAATGCGACCTCGGGGACATCGAGCGCGCGCTGGAGGAGCGGCACGGTTTCTCGTCGGTGAGCCATTCCCTGGAATTCTTCGGCCTATGCCCCCGTTGTCGGGGCAAGGGCGCAAGGCCGCGCCCCTGACTCGCGAATTCAGATGCCGGGCAGTAGGAGCCTGCTTGCAGGCGATGCGAATCGCGCGCAAGCGCACTCCTACGAAGCGATCCCATGCGCGAATCGCGCGCAAGCGCGCTCCTACGTCTCATTTTCACCCCCGGTGGTCCAGCAGCCGCCGGATGGGATCTGGTTCGAGAATTCCGTTTGCTCGCAAAAGCGGGCCGGGGACGGTTTGCGCCAAAGGCTGGCACCCGTTCCCAGCATCCGACAACACGCCCCGCGTCATGGACTTGCGGCGGTCCTCTGCCGCTATTGGAAAGCTCAACAAGCCCCGGCTGCTATCTCGCGGAGCAGCGCGATCTCTCGCTTCAGCACCGCGGGCTGCTCGGCCTCGGGAATCTTGCGGATCTTAAGGTATTCTTCCTCGAGGCAGAGGTCGCCCCGATAGTCCGCCTTGCGCAAGATCGCGGCCACCCGGCGAAAGTCGATGTCACCATCATACACGGGCGCGGCATAATCCTTGTAGCCCCAGCCCATCTCGCGGCGGACGTTCCTCTTGTCCTCCGGGTAGCGGAGGTTCTTGCAGTGCGTGTGGAACGCCCTGGGCGCAAACTTCTCGTAGATCCCGTACACCTCGTTGAGCGGATGGCCGAACCAATAGAAATTCATCGGGTCCAGGGTGAGGCCAAGTCGATCCGAGCGCACGCCGTCAAAGAGTTTGTCCAGAAAGGCGGGATCGTTGGTGATCTTGCCATGGTTTTCGACGCCGAATCGCACGCTCGATCCCGAGGTCGCCTCGCACAATCTCTTGCATGCGCCGATGGCGAACGGCAGGAACTCTCCCGGCTGCAACTTGCGCGGGACGACGTCCAGCCGGATCACCCCCACCTTGAGGCGATCGGCGGCGGCCGCGAGCTTTGCGGTCATTGCGACCTCCTCCTCGAGCCTCTCGTCGAGATGATTGTGCATGCAGAAGGCGGTCACTCGGGCGCCCGCTGCCGCCAGGTCGTCGGCGAGTTGCCGGATGCCGTCGTCGGTGGCCACGGTGTATTTCTTGGTCGGGTGGTGCAGTGCCGGGCAGGACAAGTCGTCCTTGATGTCGACCTCCATGGCGTCGATCCCGAGGAACTTCAGCGCCGCCCAGCAGTCGGGCAGGCCGGTCTCCTTGAGGTGCGCGTCGCGAGATGCGACGGGCCATGTGGTCCCGGCGCCAGACGCGCGCGCGCCCAACACCCCCGTGGCAGCGCCAAGCCCGACCGCCTTCAGAAAGCCCCGCCGCGTCCTCAATTCCACCGTTTCCATAATCTCTCGCTTTCTCTCATCCTATCCATCTTCAACGCACCCCAGTTGTGCCCATCCGATGCCGGATGGCGACATCCGACGTCGTGAAGTTTCACCTCAGGCGGACCTGATCTCGCGTTTCGCGTGATCGTAGACAATCTTGCGCCCCGTCTCGTACGATTTCGACGCCATGAGCACCGCCACGGCGTGCTGGTAGCCGGCCTCGATCGACGCGTGCGGCGTCCGGCCCTCGCGCATGCACTGGAGCCAATCCAGGAAGTGGTCGGGCCGCTCGACGGGCGGGACCGGGTTTTCGCCCCGGATCGAACCATCGCGCTTCTTGCCGCCCTCGGGGCTGTACGTGGGCGCATTCCAGTTATCGAACTTCAGCATCCCCTTGTCGCCATACAGCCGCTTCAGCGAGCCGGCGCTGCTGGCGGTGTTCGTCGTGCAACTCACGAACAGGCCCTCGGCGCCGGTCTCGGAGCTCGGCGGATAGCTCCACAGCACCTGCGTCTGATCGGGCGCGGTGAAACCGTGCTCGTCCTTCCAATAGTAGGTCCCACCCAGGCAAACGCAGGTCTCGGGGAACTTCACCCCGGTGATGAAGTGCACCAGATCGATGAAGTGCACCGCGAGGTTTGTCTCGGGCCCCTGCGAGAATTCGTAGTACCCGTACCAGCCCGAATAAAGATCGGAACGGAAGGGCCGCATCGGCCGATCCATCAGGAACTCCTTCCAATCGACGTCCTCCTCGCGGACGTCCTTGAGGTACCGGTACCAGTAGGGCTGGTCGGAATTCCGGCACTCCTCCACGCGGGTGATCTTCCCGAAAATCCCGGTCTTCACGAGGTCCCGGCATCCGACCATCGTCGGCAGGCTGCGGAGCTGGGTGCCCACCTGGCAGACAACGCCTGCCTCGCGGACCGCATCGACGGCCTTGACCATCCGGTCGAAGTCCGTGGCGATGGGCTTCTCGACGTAGACGTGCTTGCCCGCCCTGGCGGCGGCCTCGAGAAGCGTCGTGTGCTGGTGATCGGGCGTGGCGATCATCACCGCATCCACGTCGGCCTTTGCCAGCAGATCCCGGTATGAGACGAACGCCTGCGGGTCGTGGCCATACCATTCCTTGACCTGCGCGGAGGCCTTTTCGCGCGCGAGTCTCCACGGGTCGCAGATCGCCACGAACTCGACGTTCATCGCGTCGCCGTGTTTCTGCACGCTCTTCATGTGGACGTTGATGCCGCGATCGCCGCAACCGATCTGGCCGATGCGGATGCGGTCGTTGGCCCCGATGGAACGGCGCCGGTTCTCGGCGGTCACCGCCGGCCGGGCCGCCAGCGCCGCGGATGCCCCCGCGGCGGTCCGTATGAAATTTCTGCGCGTCAGTGCCTTGTCCATATGCCTCCTCATGTATCGGGCGACATCGCGTCGCCTCATCCCACCTCGATCGCCCTTCCGCTGCGCGCCGACTCGTAGCACGCCGCCAAGATCTTCTGGCTCCGCAATCCCTGGGTCGCATCGTTGGACGGCTCGCGCCCCTCGATGATCGCCGCCCCGAACTCTTCGATCTCTGCCCGGTACATGTTCATCGGCTCCGGGGCGATGGGGGTAGACTCGGCCGATGCCCGCGCCTGCTGGGCGTCGTAGCCGCCAGCGCCCGACTTCAGGCAGGCAATCATCGTGCCGCGATCCCCCTGGCCGATGGTCCCCGTGGCCAGGATGCTGCCGAGCGAGCCATACAGCTCGAGCCGGTTCTGGCTCGCCTCGTCGGGTATGCAAAAGAACGCATCCACCACACCGATGGCGCCGTTTTCAAAAAACAGCGTTGCGACGGCGCTATCCTCCGAGGCGTAGCTCTGGACCGAGCGGTTCGTGAAACAGCTCACGCGCCGCACCGCCCCAAAGAACATCTCCAGCAGATCGATGCAGTGGCCCCCCATGTCGATCAGGGAACCGCCCCCTCCTGTCGCGGGATCCTGCCGCCACGCGCCGGCCATCGGGGGATACCAGCAGGAGAGTTGCGCGCGCCCGAGCACCGGCTTCCCAAGCCGCCCCTCCCGGATGATCTGGAGCGCCGCCTGGTGCTGCGCGTGGAATCGCATCATGAGCGCGGTCCCCAGCAGCCGGCCCGCGCGCCGAAACTCTCCGATCATCTCCTCAACCTCGGCAACCGTCATCCCCAGCGGTTTCTCGCAGAGCGTATGTTTTCCGGCCCGGGCGCAAGCGACCGCCTGCTCGCGGTGCGCCGACGCTGGCGATGCGATGTAAACCGCATCGATGTCTTCCCGGAGCAGGGCATCGAGATTGGCCGACGCCCTCGCGCCAAATTGCGCCGCAACCTCGCGCGTGGCCGCCTCGCTGACATCCCATACCGCGACGAGCCGCCCGTTGCGCGCCCGCGCGATCCCCTCCGGGATCGTGCGTCTGCGCGCGATGCCGCCGCAGCCCACGACGCCCCATTTCACCGTATCCGCCATAATTGCTCCGTCCGCGAGGCTCGCCCCCGCCGCTCAGCTGTACGCCTTGATGACCTTCGTGACCGCGCCCGCGATCTCCGCCATGTTCTGCTCCGAATAGACCGGATACGCGAAGCAGGTGAACGTGTGACTCTCGTGCCAGCGGGCGTTGGGCACTTCCACGTGCGTGTAATCGGCGCTCGCCGGATCGGCGTACTCCTTGGACTTGAACGGGAAACCCGAGTTCCCGAAGCCCCTGTGCTCCTGAAAGGCCTTCTCGGTGTGGCACTGGGGCCAGAACACCTTCCACACGGGCGCCCCCTCCGCGACGACGGCCTTCGCGAACTTCTGGATGTCGCAGCCCATCTTCTCGATATCCAGCGAGAACGCGCAGACATACCAGCCGTTCCGCCGCTCCGGCGTGTCGATCGGGGCGTGCAGCACCTGCGGCAAAGACCCGAGTGCGTCCACCAGGATCTTGCCGTTGCGCCGCCGCATCGGCATGTTCCAGGACTCCATCCGCGCGATCTCCGCCAGGCCGATCGCCGACTGCATCTCGGTCATCCGATAGTTCCAGCCGACCCGATTGTGGATGTAGGGCAGCTTTTGCTCGAGCGCCATCAGGTTCATCCGTTCCTTCACGTCGTAGCCGTGGTCCCGGAAACTTCGGGCCTCCCACGCCAGGTTTTCGTCATCGGTCGTGATCATCCCGCCCTCGCCGCCGGTCGTGAACGTCTTGTTCTGGCAGAAGCTGCATCCGGCGATGTCGCCCAGCGTCCCGGTCTTCTTCCCCTTGTACGTCCCGCCGAATGCCTCCGCGTTGTCCTCGATCACGAAGAGCTTGTGCTTCTTCGCGAACGCCCGGATCTTGTCCATGTCACAGACGTTCCCGTACAGGTGCACGGGCATGATCGCCTTGGTGCGTTTCGTGACCAGCCGCTCCGCCGATTCGACGCTGATGCAATGGTCGTCGCGGTTCACGTCCGCGAACCTCGGCACCGCCCCGGCCTGCACCACGGAGAAGCTCGTGGCGATGAACGTGTAGCTCGGGACGATGACCTCGTCCCCGGGGCCGATCCCAAGCGTCGCCAGCGCGACATGGAGCGCCGCGGTGCCCGTGGCCACGCTGATGGCGTACTTGCTGCCCTGCCACTCCGCGAACTGCTTCTCGAACTCCATGCCCCGTTTGCCCGTCCAATAGTTGACCTTGCCGGACCGCAGGACGGCCTCGACGTCCCTGATGGCCTCCTCGCTGAAGGACGGCCAGTGCCCGAGCGGCGTGGTCACGGCCTTCGGTCCGCCCTCGATGGCGAGTTTTTGCGAGGCCAACGACTTGATCGTGGATGTGAGTTTCTTGTCTGCCATGGTGCCCTACGTTGCTCTCCCGGCGGCCGTGGCGCCACGCGAAAGACAGCGAATTTCGATACTATTCTGATTCCCCAAAACGCCATCGCCCGCGCGCTTCGCCGCGGCGCGCGCGCTACAATCGCGCCCCGACCACGGCACTGCGGAAGTGGCTGGGGCTCGTGCCCTTCAGGCGAAGGAACTGGCGGTTGAAGTTCGAGAGGTTGCCAAAGCCGCTCGCGAAGGCGACCTCGGTCACGTTCATCTCGTTCTCCGCGAGCAGGCGGCAGGCGCGCCCGATGCGCAGTTCGTTGACGAAGGCGGGAAAGGTCTTGCCCGTGTGGGTTCGGAAGAACCGGCTGAATGCCCCATCGCTCAGGTGCACCAGTCGGGCGACCTCCGACAGAAAGATCGGCTGATCGAGCCGGTCGCCGATGTGGCGGCATACCCGATTCATTCTATCCTGGTCGAACGGATTGCCGGACGCCGCGAACCCGGGGCTGGCCAGCGAGCGGCACTCCCGGGAGCGCGCCAAGACATCCAGGATCTCCAGAAATCGCGCGATCCTCGCCACGCCAGAGAGCCGGCCCATCTTCCCCATGAGTTCGGCGACCCGCGCCCTCGTTGCGCCACACACCTCCAGCCCGAGCGCCGACCTCTCCAACAATCGTTGCACGTGGCGCATCGCGGGCAGCCGCATGAGTCCCTCACCGAGGCAATCCACCTCGAACTGGATCAAGAGCGCGTGCACCCGAGGGGCACCGCCCGGGGCGCCCTCGTCATTGTGATAGATGTGGGGCAGATTCGGCCCGATCAGCACCAGGTCCCCGGGCCGCAGCGCCGCCAGATGATCCCCCAGCATCCGGTATCCGCCGCTCCGGTGCACCAGAATCAGCTCGCACTCGTTGTGGAAATGCCAGGGGCAATCGAAGCCCCGCCCCCGGATCTCCTTGAACGCGAACCCTTCCTCCGGGAACGTCGTCAGTTTCTGGAATATCGGTCTCATGCCGTGCCGCCTCGCGACGGCCCATCAGAAAAATATCGGTTCTGGTCATTTTGGGAATAGCGGAATACATCCCGGTCCTGTTCAATAGGGGCGTGACGCCAAAGTGGGTCCTCGGAAGTCCGGCCGCCATCGATGCCACGCCTCCCGCGAGACTCACCGCCTTCCTCTCATCGCGCAAGGTCAACCATGCCACCAAATCCAAATTCCGATCCGCACTCCAGAGGCACCATCCATGAACAACAAATTTGCAGGCAACGCGAATTCATACCACGGCTTCACCTTCGAGGAGACGCTCAGCGGCGTTTCTCGCGCAGGGTTCAAGTACATCGAGTTGGCCGCGGTGCGCGGCTGGACAGAGCACATCCACGCCCGCATGAGCGACGCCGAGCTCGATAGGGCAAAGGCGCTTATCGCCTCTCACGGCCTCACCTCCATCGCGCTCGCCGGTCACGCGAACATCATGGACGAGGAGCGACTGCAGGACTTCATGGCCAACATCGACCTCGCCGCCAAGATGGAATGCCCCTTCGTCGTGACGTCCACCGGCGAGGCGCACTTCGGAAAAGAGGAGTCGTTGAATGACGACATCCTGGTGCAAAACATCTCGCGGCTGCTGCCCAAACTGGAACAGCATCACATCACGATGGTGATAGAGCTGCACGGCCTGTATCATACCGGCGAGGCGATCGCGCGTTTTTTGAAACGCATCCCTTCTCCCCTGCTCGGCATCAACTACGACACCGCGAATATCGTGATGTACGGCGGCATAGACCCGATGGAAGACATCAAGAAGTGTTACCAGCACGTCAAGTACGTCCACCTGAAGGACAAAGTGGGCGGCAAGGGCGTGTGGAATTTTCCGGCCACCGGCAAGGGCGAACTGCCGCTCAAGGAGTTCATGGGATTCATGGACAGCGTGGGTTACGGGGGCCCGTATTCCATCGAGATCGAGTATACCCAGGACTACTGCATGCGCGAAAAGGACCAGCCCGGGGATATCCTCGTCGCGGACAGGGAGATGCAGGCGTCCTTCGAATACCTAAAGGCTCTTGGCAGAGTATAACTACACGGAAGGGGACCAGATATGAAAACCATTGCTGTCTTGGGTGCCGGTTTCATGGGCAACGCGCACATCGGCGGTTACCGCCGGAACCACTCGACCAACGCGAGGTATTCCGCGGTGTGCGACAACAACCGCGAGAAATGCGACGCGTTCGCAAAAGAGCACGGTCTCAGGGCCTACTATGACCTGGATGACATGCTTGCGCGAGAGCCGATCGACGTGGTGGACATCTGTCTGCCGAGCCATCTGCACGTCGACTTTTCCATCAAGGTGGCCAAGGCCAAGAGGCACATCCTGCTGGAGAAGCCGGTGGCGTTCACCATGGAGGGGGCCAGGAGGATATTTGCGGCGGCCCGCGAGAACGGCGTTCGGATTATGATCGCGCAAGTGATTCGATTCTGGCCCGAGTATCAGAAGATCCGGGAGATCATCCAGGGCGGCGAGATCGGCGACATCGTCACCGTTTACGCGGCGCGATTGGGCCAGATGCCGACGTGGGGCGAGTGGTATAAGGATCCCAAGGTGAGCGGCGAGACCCTGTTCAACCTGACGATACATGATATCGATTATCTGCACTATCTGTTCGGCGAGCCGGAGAGCGTCTACAGCGCCGGCACAAAGGACAAGATGGATAACTACAACGACGTCATGAACATCTTCAAATTCCGAAACGGCGCGAACGCCATCGTGGACGGCAGCCTTTCGATGACCCCGGGCTATCCTTTCACGATGCATTTCCGCGCGCTCGGCACGAAAGGCACGCTGGAATTCCTCTTCAAGGCCGGCGAGAACATCGGGCCGGACTCGACGGGGTCGCTGATGAGATACCTGCCGGGCAAGGGCGGCGAGATCCTCGATGTGCCGAAGTACGACGGTTACGGCAGGGAAATCGAGTATTTTATCGACTGTTTGGAACGCGGTACAGATACCGCGATTTGCACCGAGGAAAGCGTCCTGCTCGTCCTGAGCTCGCTGCTCAAGGCAAAAGAATCTCTGCTTATCGGAGATCGGTGTAAGTTTTGAGGCATGGGCATCTTGCCCATGGCCCACGCCGAAGGGCGCAAGCCCTTCGCTACTCGGTCGTTACGCCCTATTTTCGAGCTAGCCGCGCCAGCGCCGTAACGACAAACACACCCATGGCCACCAAGACGATCGTCGCCCCGGCCGATGTCCCGAGGTAATAGGCCAGGAGGAGTCCGGCGACCGAGCATACCAGGCCGTTGGCCATGGCGAAGCCCACGTACTCCCGGAGATTTCGGGCGATGTTGCGCGCGGCGGCAGCCGGCAGGATCAGCAGGGAGTTGATGATCAGAATGCCCACCCATTGGAGGTTCAGGGTCACCGCCAGGGCCACCAGCAACCCGAAGATCACCTCCTCACGGCCGATCCTGAAACCGCGGCTCGCGGCCAGCGATGGGCTCAGGCTCGCCAGCGTCAGGGCGTTGAACGAGCGCAACACCAGGAACGTCGCCGGCACCATCAGGAGCAACAGGCGGGCGATCTGCTCGGATGTGATGCTCAACAGGTCGCCCACGAGGAAATGCCCGACCTTCATGAAATTGCCCCCTCGCGAGAGGAGCAGGACCCCGAGCGCCACCGCGAACGACATCAGGAGGCCGATCACCGTATCCACAGGCACCGCGCTCCAGCGCTTGAGTCCAAAGATCGCGAGCCCGAACACCGCCGAGAAAACGATCATGGCCCAGAACGGGTCCACCATCCCCAGCAACAGCCCGATGGCCAACCCGGCCAGAGCGGAGTGTCCCACGGCATCGGAGTAGAATGCGAGCCGCTGGCTCACCACCAGGGCGCCCATGAGCGAGAACAGGGGCGACACGATGATAATGGCGAACAGTGCGTTGCGCATGAACGCGTAGCGCGCCCACTCGAAGGGCAACCCTCCGACCAGCGCGTGCCACCAATCCATCATTTTTCCGCCCCTCCCCCAGCACGGCGGGAGTGGGGATCCAGGCCAAACGCCACGCGCACGCGGGGGTCCGCCCACACGTTCGGCGGCTTGTCATCGCAAATGACTCGGCCCTCAATGAAAATCATCCTGTCCGCGAAATCCACCATCGCCGCCAGGTCGTGTGAGACGAGGACGACGGCCATGTCAAAACGCCGGCGCAGATCCGAGACCAGCCGATAGAACCGCTCCCGGCCGGCGAGATCGATCCCCGAAAGCGGCTCATCGAGAAGAAGGAGGTTCGGCGGCGGCGTCAGCGAGAGCGCGAGCAGCACCCTCTGGAGTTCGCCTCCGGAGAGCGCCCCGAGCCGGCGATCAATCAAGTGGGATGCCTCGACCGCGCGCAGGCCCGCAAGCACGGTCTCGCGCACGCCCCGAGACAACCCGAAACACGCCGGCCGCCGCGATATCGCCACCGCAAATAGGTCCGCGACGCTGATCGGCGCCGAGGCATCAAATTCGACGCGCTGCGGCACGTATCCGATCTGCGGCGATACCGGGAACCGGTGATCGCGATCCATGAACGACACTCGACCCGTGTGCGGGATCTCGCCGAGGATCGCGCGGAGCAACGTGGATTTGCCCGCCCCGTTCAGGCCGACCACGGCGGCCAATTCACCGCAGTGCAGATGTAGGTCCACATCGCGGAGGATCTCCTTGGCGCCGAGCCGCACGCACAGCCCCCGGATGTCCGTGGAGCAGGCCCCGCACGGCTCGTGCGGCGCGCCAAATCCGAACAACCCCTGCCCGTCCGAAGCCCCACCGCTCACCGCAGCGTCTCCTTCAGCACCGAGAGGTTCCTCTCCATCGCCCGCAGATACGCATCGCGCGCCTCTGGGGGCGAATCCGGCCCGGTCACGACCGGATCGAGCAACCCAAGCTTGACGCCCGTCTCGCGGCGGACGGCCTCCGCGCCCGCCATGGGATACTGCGGCTCCGCGAACACGGCACCCACTTTTGCCGATCTCACCAGATCGATCGTCTCCGCCAATTCCTTCGGCGAAGGCTCCGTCCCCGGGTCGCGCTGCACGACCGCCGCAATCTCCAGGCCAAATTCGCGGGCAAAATACGGGAATGTCTCGTGGAACGTGACCACCCGCCTTCCAAGGAACGGACCGAGTTCGACCCTCATGCGCGACCGCAGCGCCTCCAGTTTCCCGACGTACACATCGGCGTTGGCCCGATAATCACCGGCCCTCGCCGGATCGATCGTCGCCAGCCCCTCCGCGATATTCCGGACCTGACGGATCGCCAGTTCCGGGCTGACCCACACGTGGGGGTTCACTCCGCCAGTCCCGTGCTCGTGCCCATCCCCCCCAGCGCCCCGAATAAACTCGATCCCGAGACTCGCGTCAATGACCTTGAGCCCGGGCCGCTGCGCGATCACTTTGTCCAAGAAAGACTCCATGCCCCCGCCGTTCACGACCAGCACATCGGCGTCCGCCAGAGCCCGCATGTGCACCGTCGTCAACTGAAAATCATGCAGGCAGCCCGTGATCGGCTCCGTCAGATTCCCGACCCTAACCCCGTTCACCGCCCAGGCGACATTCAGCGCGTGCACGTACATGGGATAGAACGATGTCAATATGCGCAGCGGCCTCCCCTCGGCGCGCAAGCCGACAGCCGGTAGCGCCAGGACCACCGCCGCCGCCAGCAGACGACCCGCGAACCCAAAGCGCTCCGCCACCATGGCCGCACTCTGCCACCGTCGTTATCAGATGCAAGTGAATTGCATCTAAAAAAGTTCGCGCCTAGGGCGAACGCGGCGGCGGCTCGCCTGGACGCGCCGCCACGTCCCGGGACTATCTCCCGCCTGAGGCGTGCGGCGGCATTGCCTCCGCACTCCAAGGCGCGGGGCGTGGCGCGGGATGCCGGGAAGGGGCGACAGCGTATGGAGTGCGGCGCGCGACCGCGCCGCTTTTGCGGGCAAACGGAATTCTCGAACCAGATCCCATCCGGCGGCTGCCGGAGCACCGGGGGTGAAAATGAGACGTAGGAGCGCGCTCGCGCGCGATTCGCGCATGGAATCGCCTGCAAGCAGGCTCCTACTGCCCGGCATCTAAATTTTCGAGCCAGCGCTTGGCCCTCGCGCAGTCCCGCTGGATCACGCGGGCTATTTCTCGTACTCCTTGAGGAATCCGAGGAATTCGCGGCGGTGTTCCTCCTCGCCCCCGAGCAACCCGATGACCATATCCTGGGTGACGTAGTCGGTGCCCTCGCAGGCGCGGATGATCTTGTTGTATTGGCCGATCGCCCCTTCCTCCGCGTCGATCACGCCCTTGATGACGGCCACGACATCCGTCGTGTCGGCCAAAGGCTGGAGGGACCGCTGGTTGCGCGGCAGTGCCATCGATCCGGGCACGGAACCGCCCAGCGTCTTGATGCGCCCGGCCAGAGTCTGCGCGTGCATCAACTCGGTCGCGATGTCGGCCGCCAGCGCCTTCTTGATGACATCGGACCTCACGCCATCCAGATTAACGGAGGCGGCGATATAGTTCTGCACCGTCTCCAGCTCCATGGCATAGGCCGTCTTGAGTTCTTCGATGATGTTGTCTTGTGCCATATCCCGCCTCTCCTGTCGGTGTTTGCGGCGCGACCTCACGCCGACCACCTCGCGATGGTATCAACAAAATGGGAAGAGCGAACGATTTTTCAACATGCTCTCGGCACTAGCTAGAAATTTCGGGCGCTGTTCGCGGGCGCGGCTCGTGCCCCGATCCCGTGGGTCTGATTATCGGTCGGGGGCCCGCCTTGTGGGTGCTCCGACCCGAACCGCGCGCGAGCGCGCTCCTGCCGGACGCTCCGGGGTTCTCCGTGGCGCCCTTACATCCCTCACATCCCCTGGGCCCGCACCGACATCGGCCCCATTTCACCGAAGCCCTCGACCTTCCGGACCCCATCCGAAAAATTCACGGTCACGGTGATGCCGTTGGCGAAGCGCGTCTGTTGGACATCACGATCCGGCGTGAGGAACCTGTGGTCCGTCATCTCGGCGTAGCCGGCGGCGCGGGCGATCGGGCACGTGGCACCGTAGCTCTTAACGAAACGCCCGCGACTCTCCTCCCAGAGCTTTTTCCCGAACATGAACATGGGGGGCGTCCCGTACAACGCGTTGAACAGGTCGCGCTTGTCCCAAAGGGACGGGAGTTTGTTGTTGTAGTCGCCCCAGTACCACTGCGCCACCGTGCAGTCGTGATACACGAGTTCCCAGAGGGGCAAGCGGTAGCGGTGTCCGAGTTGGAACTTGGCGACACGCTCGGGCACCTCGTCCCAGATGCGAGCCGTCTGGCGACCGGCATCAGGCACGCGATATGGCCCGAGGCTCAGCATGCCCTCGAAATAGTGGAGGAAAGGCACCGATGCCTCATGGCCCGTCTCGCACCCGGTGACGAGCCGCATGTCCTTCGACATGTATTCGAGAAGGCGCATCTTCCATTCGCGACTCTGGGTCCGGGTCATGGGATGGTCGGGGCTGTAGCACTCGCGCCAAGGGGAGGCGGTGGTCGTGTCGATGAATCGCGCCCGGTAGGGATGCTCCTTGAGGTCCTGGGGCACGCGGGCCCTCCCGTACTCGACGGCCCGGCTGTCACAGAGCACCCCGCAGGGATGCATGGCCCCGTCCGTCCCCTTCACCCCCCAGCCGGGAATCCACTTGCCCCTGGAATCGATAATGATGTCCTTGGGCCAGCCCGACTGCGTCCAGTCGCTGTGCGTGCCACGGACGATGCCCCGCGCGATGAGGTCCGGATCCATGAGGTCCTGATAGATGTCATAGCGGCCCGTGAGTATACCCCCCATCTCGTTCATGGCCGCGATGGATTCCGGCGTGCCACGATTGCTCCAGAGAATCCGCCCGATCCCGGCGGCCTTCATATCGCGGGCGATCGCGACCGCGTCCTTCTCCCAACACCACACGTTGACGGCGCCGATGAGGAGATCGACGGCGGGGATCTCCTTCCGTTTCTGCTCCAGGGTCTTGATCAACCCCGCGGCCCGGGCGTGCGCGCGGTACCGCTTGCACATCGCGACATGCCCGCCGCCGTCGAAGAACACATACCGCAGCCTGCGCGCATAGCCGAAGAAACCCTTCTGTGGGTCCCATTCGGGCGCCACGCACAGCGACCCGTCGCGGCGCTCGATGCGAATTGCGGCATCGTCGGGGGTCTCGATGATCGCCATGTGCCCGCCCACACCGTCTGTGACGCCCCAGAACCCCATGCAGATCCCGTGGCCGCCATAGGCGATCAGGCGCATCGGCGAAACCGCGGGGTCGTCCACCGGATACGAGATCCCCTCGTTCATCGGGATCACCAGATGGGTCCCCGGCCCAGTGAGAAACGGCCCAGGGAATGCCAGGGATCGCCGCATCTTTCCCGCCGCCGCGATCTCGAGCGTGAACTCGGCCGCGTCACCCTCCATCTCCACGGCGATGCCCATCTCCCGCGCGTCGATCGGATCATAGGCTACGATGTGCATCGCCGATGCTCCCTCCGCCCTCGCGGACTTCACCACGACACGCGCGCCCGAGGACTGTCTCGCGATCTTTCCCGTCCGGCGGCCCTGAACCTCAAGGACCCCCGATGCCGTGTCAAACTCCACGAGGAGCGTGGCGTTGGAAATGGCGATGCGATCGGCCAATTCCGGCGATCGCATCTCCGCGAGACTTCCCACCTTGCGCAAGTCAAACTCATCGATCCAAATGGTTCCGGACCCATTGCCTACCACCCGCGGCAACAGCCGAACCACACCATCCGGGACCACGAACCGCGATTCGGACAATGCCCACTCCGAGGGGCCGCACACTTCCTCTCCGCCGAGGGACCAATCGACCGTCTTGCCGCCACCATCCGTCGCCGCGACGCAGGGGGACGCCTGCCCCTGACCATCGATCTTGAGCCACGCCCGCACCTCGAAGATATCGCCGGCTTTCGCTCCGATCGGTTCGACCGCATTCAGGCTCCAGTCCTTGTTGCCGCGGTGCGTCACCCGCGCCGAGCGCTCACCCGCATGCTTTGTCACCGCGTCCGACGCCAAATCGCCAGCCCCCGCATCCCGGGTCCACAGCGCGTTCCACCCGCCCACGCGCCCCCCGACCCACGACTCGAATCCACCATCCCGCCCCGCCCCCGACACACCGCAGCAACACCCAATCACAACCAGCAACCGAAACGCGATCCGCCTCATGGACCCCGTCTAGCAGCCAGCCGGACATTGAAAAGCCCGCTCGCCACACCATCGCAATGGGCGTGAGAGAGACGTCGGCCCCGGCGTCCGCGATCCACCCGCATTCGTTCGTCTCGGTTCCGTGACCACTGCGGCCCGCGCCAAACGTTCACTGCTCGGCGGAGGGCTCGCGCATCTTGGGCCGGGGTCGTGTGGAAGGTTCCCGCCTCGCCGATCCCCAACCGCCCATCGCCTCAGGATCTGTCCGCCGGACGACCCAATTAGAGCCAGTGGCAGCAACCTTGGCGGCGGCGATTCGCATCGCCCGCCATGCCCGGTATCGATTGATGAGCCAAATAGTCGAGAATGCGAACACCCCGATCACGATGGCACAACATATTTCCAAAATCATCGCGATCTTCTGCAGGTCAGGGTTATCCAACCAGAGCCGTTTTGCTAGGTGGTACCCCTCCCATGCCTCATTGAAGTGCAAGACCTGTAGTTCGGCCAGGCTACGCGCCAAGACCTTGCGCGATACCCGCTGCCTGCCCATCTCGACGGTAACCGCATAGGCGGGACCAAGTGCCTCAAGACAGTCCACCCAGCGCCCCACGGAAACAAATTCGGACCGCGCGGCCATTTCGCACAGGTCGGAAAAAACCCCCTGGAGGAATTTGGTGACCTCCGCCCGCGTCCCTCCAACGGACGAGGCGGCCCTGACCGCATTCTCGGCAGCGGCCGGATCATTCTGGCGGAATGCCTCGTCGAAGACTTTGGTGGCCGCGTTCAAGGTCGTCGCGTCTATATACTCGCCATCCGCCTTGGATGCAGGGGTCAGGTCGGCAAGGAACTTCAGCTCGCTAATGGCACCCTCCATGTCGGCAGCGGTTATCCGCTGCCTGACTCGCTCCTGCGCTTCGACCGCACTCCGCACTTCCCTCGATGCCTGTGCCACAGTGCCGAGTTCGCCATCACTGCCTGCGACCGTGCCGCCACCAATGGCGCCACCGGCCTTAGGCAAGATTTTATCCACTTTAACCGCGCCACCCCCTTCGGCCTGCACCGGGACAAACCGGAGAGACCCATTGGGCCCAGCCAACCCACCCGAGTGTCCCGGCCGCCTGCTTCCCCCAGTTGAAGGCGGACGCGGTGTGCTGACGCCCTCCTCAGTTGGTCGTTTTGCTTCCTCCTCCCGGCGCTTCGCCTGCGCGATCACCTCCGCCGCGATCTGATCGCGCAAGAACCGTGGCAGTTGCGATAGTTCGTTGGCGTCCAGATCCTCGACGGGAATCGATGCGCTTCCTTGCAAGTGAATGAAACTCAGCCGACCATTTCTTACCTTAAAGCCGACAGGCCGATTGTAGAACTTGCCGTTGAGGCGGATAGCCAACGGTGCATCCGCAGTGGCCATCGCGACCGATCCTGTTGTGGGCGACGATGCGGGACTGGGAACGGCAGCAGAGCCCATATTCCCGAATAACAAAACAACAAGGGAGATGAGCAAACCGCGCGATCGTCCACCCGGCGTCCTCCCTCCGACAAGGACTGAGCCAACCACCCAAAACATTATAAGTTACGCTACAACTCCGTGCGAAGTGCAACAAGGAAAATCAACGAATACGTAGCCACGCAGACCGCACGCAGTGCCTCTTAGGCGGAATATGGAATCACCTGCGCTTCTTCGCCGGTCTCTTGCCACCTTCCTCGGTGAGATCCCCAACCGGCCAGGGGCGAACATAGGCCCGCGCGGCCCAGGCATCCCAGAGGGCGGACAGTTCCTTCACGCGGTCCGGTTCGGAAGTGGCGAGATCACGCAATTCAGACCTGTCCTTGTCCAAATCGTACAGCTCCCATGGCTTCCCATGTTTTGCGACGATTTTCCATCGCCCTTGGCGGAGCGCGCGATTGCCCTCGTGTTCCCAGAAGATCGGCGCTGGGCGCATGAGCCGCCCGCCCTCAAGGACCGGGCGCAGGCTGACCCCCTCCATGGGCTGGATTTTCTCTCCGGCAAATTGTTTCGGGTAAGTGGCGCCGCCGAAGTCGACGCAAGTGGCCATAATGTCGATGAGATGCGCTGGCTCCGCGCAGAACGCGTTCCGCTGATTCTCCGCGATACCCTTCGGCCAATGAATGACGAGGGGCGAACTGATCCCGCCCTCGTGGACCCAGTGCTTGTATTCGCGGAACGGCGTGTTCGAGACATTTGCCCATGGCAGGCCGTAACCAATGAACGTATCCGCTGGGCCAGGCAGCACACCGATGCCTTGGCGGACGGGCTTCCCATCGCGCGTGCGCTTCGGGATCATGTCTGGCTGCAAATCGCCGGGACCCAGGAGCGGCGCCGTGTCTGCACCGGCGACCGCTCTCTCGGGCCCATTGCGTCCCATCGCTTCCGCGCAGCCGCCGTTATCCGCGAGGAAAAAGAGGAGCGTGTTATCCAGCCGCCCCGTGTCCCTGAGCGCGCTGACGATGCGCCCGATCCCCTGGTCCATGCAGTCAAGCATGGCCGCGTAAACCTCCATGCAGCGGATGTTCCACTCCTTCGCCGATTCGTCGGCCCAGGGGGGGGCCTTTTCGTCGCGCGGGCTCAGGCCCCACATCGGGTCGAGCAATCCCATGTCGCGCATGCGACGGAACCGCGCCTCGCGGATAGCGTCCCAGCCCTTGTCGTACTGCCCCTTGTACTTAGCGATGTCATCGGGCTTGGCGTGCATCGGCCAGTGCGTCGCGGTGAACGCCACGTAGGCGAACAGGGGCTTTGCCTGCTCCGTCTCTCGGACAAACTTCGCGGCCTCATCGGCGATCGCGTCCGTATAGTAAAAACTCGGTCGATCGGGCGGAATGAAATCATTGCCCCGGCAGAGGGACGTCGGGTCATAGAAACTCCCACCGCCGTGGATCGTGCCGTAGAATCGATCAAAGCCACGCTGGAGCGGCCAGTTGAATTTCGGCCCATCGGGCTTCGTATCGCGCGCAACGTGCCATTTGCCGAAGGCGCCGGTGACATAGCCCGCCGGTCGAAGCACCTCGCCGATCGTGACGCAGCGGCGATTGAGATTCCCCTTGTATCCGGGGAAAGGCGTCTCCTGCATCATGTGGCCGATGCCGGCCTGGTGGGGATACCGTCCGGTTAGGAGGGAGGCGCGGGTCGGGCAACATCGCGCCGTGTTGTAGAACTGGGTCAGCCGCACGCCGTCCTTGGCGAGGCGGTCGAGCGTGGGCGTCTTGATCTCGCCGCCGAAGCAACCGATATCGCTGTAGCCCATGTCATCGGCGAGTATGATCACGATGTCGGGTTTGTCCGCGGCGCGGGCAAACGGCGTGGCCGCGAAGGTCAGCAACATGAACGCCAAGGCGCGCAATCTCATTCCGCCACATTACGCGCGGTGCCAGCGCGGGCAAGGCGCCACGCCCGGCACCAAATCCTCCCCTATGGCTGACTCGAAAATTCCGTTTGCTCGCAAAAAGCGGCCCGTGGACGGTCCGCACTCCAAAGACCTTCGGCCGAAATCCGGCGACATCCCGGGAGAATGTCGGCACCCCATGACAATGCCCCGTTTCGCGCGCAGCGCTGTGGAGTGCGGTGCGTCCTCGCACCGATTTGCACCGCAAGAGGACCAGGCATTTTCACCCCCGCCGGTGCCCGAATGCCCGCCGTCGGGCGGGCGGCCGGGCCATGCGGTCTGACCAGGAACTTCAGGCGCTGTTCGTGGGCGTGGATCGTGCCCGCGAACACCGCTGAAGTTTCAGGTCAGCGCCGCCGCCGGCGCGCGGGGGCGGCACCGACCAGAGTCGTCCACGCGCCGGACTATTCATGGTAAAACTTCTGGGAGCGGTGCCGTTATGGACTGCGGTGGCAGAGCGAAGCGGCGACACCGCTTTTGCCTCCGGCGGAGCCGAAGCCGATGGTCCCGGCTCGCGCTTCGCGCGCTGCCAAAGCGGTGGCGTCGTCCGGCGGTTGCCGGACTCTGCCACCGCAGTCCAAAGCCCTCCCGGCCCGGATCCTGGGTCGGGGCACGAGCCGCGCCCGATAACAGCGCCCGAAGTTTCTGGCTAGAGATTCCATCCGCCGGAGACGACGAGATTGGAGCCGTTCACGTAGCCGCTGTCCGGGCGCAGGAGGAACCGGATCGCCCCGAGCACATCGCCGAACGTGCCGCGTCGGCCCGCCGGGATATCGGGGGCCACATCGAGATCGACACTGTTTTCGAGGATGCCCGGCGAAACCATGTTCACCGTGACACCATGTTCAGCCTCCTGACGGGCAAACGACCTCGTCAAAACAAGCACGCCGATCTTCCCGATGTGGTAGGATACCGAAAGGTCCCGCGGCGCGAGTTTTTCGCACGAGGAGTCGCCGATATTCACGACGCGGCCGCACGGGCTGAGCCGGATGAGGGGCAGCGCCGCCCTCGTCGTAAAAAAACAGGCCGAAGCCGTGCTGTCCAAGCCCTCGCGCCACTCCGCCTCGGAAATGTCCCGCAGGTCCTTCCGGTGATAAACCCCGGCATTATTGATCAACACGTCGAGGCGCCCGAACCCTCTGGCCACCGAGCCGATCAGCGCGTCGGCGGCTGCCCCGGTCGACAGGTCGGCACCCACGGCGATGCCCCCCACTTCTGCCGCAAGCGCCGCAGCGTCATCCCCGCTCTTGTGAAAGTGCACCACCAGCCGATAACCATCGTCGGCCAGTGCCCGGGCGATCGCCGCGCCCAGGCCACGGGGCCTCCCCGCACCGGTCACCAGCGCCACGGGACGGTCATCGCCCATCTCCGCCTCCACCCCTGAAGCATCCCATCGCCTTGACCACGCCGCGCACCTTGGTCACCTCGTGCGTCCGCAGAAGATCCGTCCGACCCAGGATTGCCAGCACGGCAAAAAATGGCTCCGCGCTGCGCACCTCGTCCTCAAAATACTCGAACGCGTGGGGCAGCGCATGGCACGTGGGCCAACCCAATTTGCGCAGGCGAAATGTCTCCAGGAAAGTGCTCATCTGGTACCTCACCCGTTCCGCCGAATCCATGAGGTTGCGATAGTAAAAACCCATCCCGGGGTCCAACCACAGTCGCCGCACGCCCGCGGCCTCCGCCAATTCCACCTGGCGCGCGAAGTACTCATACAGCGTCGCCCCGTGGTCGCCGGAAACATCCAGGTCACTCACCCTCCGGACATTCTCGCCCCGCACGAAACAGGCAATCACCGCCGCATCGTGATCGGCGACCATGTGAAACATCTCGCCCGTGCCCTGCGCCGCGGTCAGGTTGATGATCCGCGCACCCGCTTCCAGGGAAGCCCGCACAACCTCCGGCCTATAGGTCTCAACAGAGACGGTGATCCCAGCCGCGCAGAGCCCGCGGATCACTGGCAGCAACGCCGCGCACTGCCCCTCCCCGTCGATCACCGCGGCGTTCGGCAAAGTCGATTCTGCGCCGATGTCCACCGTGGCCGCGCCCTCGGCGATCAGGCGCAGCCCCCGCCTCACCGCCTGCTCCGACGACAGGCACACGCTTTCCCGATACCAGGAATCGGGCGAGAGGTTGATCACGCCCATGATATCGGGCTCCGGACCCACGGCAAACTTCCTCCCCCCCAATTCAAACGACCTCACCTCGGCCGCGTAAGTCTCCCCGTGCCGCTCCAGAATTCGCCCGAGAGTCGCCAGATCCAACATCGCTAGCCTCCCGCTCCCACCCACCATCCCACCGCAAAAGCCAGGGATACCAACACCGTCGCCGCCAACCCCAGCAGCGCCAGCGCGCCGATCAGGCGACCCCAGCCAGCACCGCCTCCGCCTGGTTTCCCGATTGCCACGTCATGCCGCCTTCGGTGCGCCTTTCGAAGGGTCGTAGAGGATCTCCACATCAGGCTTCACCTCACCGAGGATCTCCTTTGCCCGCTTCAGCGCGTTGCGCGTCGCCACGTTCGGATTCTGCGTCGATCCCATGAAGAAATTCTCCCGCCCAATGATATCCAGCAAGCCAGAGTTGCGCACGACCTTGTACACGTCCTTCCGCGCGCCGCTGACGATCAGCGCGCGCCCCGTCTCACGCATGTAGCGGACCAGTTCCTCGAGCGCCAGCACGCTCGTGGCATCCAGGCGATAGGCGTTCCGCATCCGCAGTATGATCACCTTCAGGTTCGGGTCCTCGCACACGCGGCGCGCCTGATCTCGGAACAGCTCGGACGCCCCAAAGAAGAGCTCTCCCTCCACGTGAACGATCGAGATTTTCGGGTTCGGCCGGAGTGCCGCCGCCTCGATCTCGTAGAGGTTGCCCTGCTCGTTAAAGCTGTATTCCACCAGTTCCGGCGTGCTGACCTTCTTCAGGAAAAGCACGATGGAGATCAGCGCCCCCAGGATGATCGCGAAATCCAGGCGCACCACCAGCGCCGATATGAAAGTCGCAAGGAACACGAACGCATCGGATTTTGTGGAGCGCATCACGACCCTGATGACGTGCCGGTCGATCAGCGAGAGCCCGATGAAGATGACCAGTATCGCCAGGGCGGGCTTTGGCACGAACCACAGCAACGGCCCAACCACGACCGCGCCCACCGCACAGAGGGCGCCGGAAACCATGGCCGCCACCGGGGTCCTGCTCCGGCTGTCGAAGCAGAGCTGTGATCGGGTGAGGGAACCCGAGGCCGGCATCGCCGCCCCCCAGGCACACGCGAGATTCGCCAGCCCCATGCCCAGCAACGCCTGATTCGCATTCACGCGGCCACCCACTCGAGCCGCCAGCGATTTTCCAATGGAGGTCCCCTCCAGCATGCAGAGAAATGCGAGCACCATCGCGGGTCCCGCGAGCACGTTGATCCTGCCATAGTCCGACTGGGGAGCCGCCAACTGCATGCCCCCAAAATCAACGCCACCCATCACGGCGACGCGCCCACCCAGGAGGTGCCCCAGGCCCAGGTGCACCATGGCGAAATCCACGACCACCGCCATGACCGAGACCACGACCAGTGTCGCCACGATGGGCGGCAACTTCGGGAGACGGCGCGTGAAAAACCAGTAGGCGAGCGCCGTCACCGCGGCCACCGCCGCGGCAGACACGTGAATCTCCGGCAGATGTCTCGCGGTCAGCGCGACCACGTCGAAAAACGTGCCCCCCCTGGGCACTTCAAAACTTATGCCCAGCACCATGCGCAATTGGTTTGCGACAAGATAGACCGCGGCGGCGCTGATGTAGCCCGTCACCACCGAGCGCGAAATGTACTGCAGCAGGTTTGCGACACGGAGGACCGCCCCCAGCACGAGAAACGAGCCGGAGAGCGCGACCAGCACCGGCAGCGCCGCCGCCCTCTCCTCCGGCTGGTACCCGAGCCCCAGAAAGAACCCCAGCAGCAGCACCGCGGTCGCATTCGTCGGCCCCATCACGATAAACCGCGTGCCCGAAAAGAGCGGGCCCACGAGCCCCGCTATCGCGGCGCAGAGAATCCCATGCTCGACCGGCAATCCGGCGGCCATCGCGTAGACGATCGCCTGCGGAAAATCCAAGAGCGCCAGATTGCCCCCGGCCCTGAGGTCGGCCCGGCCCTTCTCCAGCGTGTAGGAAGTCAGCTCGTGCCGCAGCGGGAAAGGGTCCAGGGCGCTGGATCGCGCCACGCCCCAAAGCAGATTCACCGCACGCTTAAACTCTCGCCAGATGACCATCGTGAAACACGGCACTCGCCGCGCCTAATCGTAAGCTATGGCCCCACCCCGATGCCCGAAAAGCCAAATGAGATGGACGCCCCGTGTCGGCCGGGAGGCCCAGGCGCCCGCTCACACCATCCCCATGATGTCCGCCGGGGCCCTCCCTTGCGCCACGAGCTTGGCCATCGCCCGCATGTGCGGGTCCACGTGCGCAAAGAACCTCTTATAGGCGGCGCAGAGGTAGTTCAGTCCCGGTTCTCCATCGGGCGCGTTTAGGAACCTGTGCTTGGGGCATTCGCCCTGGCACGCGAACCGCACTTCGCACTCTGCGCAGAACCGCGGAAGGCCATCGCGCTTGGCCTCGCCAAACCTCACCTGTTGCGGCGAGTTGACCATGTCGCCCAGCGCGCCGCTGAGGACATTCCCCAGGCGGACGCCCGGATAGACGTAGTGATCGCACGGATACACGTCCCCGTTGTGCTCGATGGCCATCGCCGACCCACATGTCTCGGCAAAGACGCACACGCCCGGATCCGCGCCACACCAGTTCGATAGCGCCGCATCGAAGACATTCACGAAGACCCGACCCACGTCTTTACGGACCCACTCGTCGAACACCGCGATGAGGAATTTCCCATATTGCGCGGGCAGCACGCTCCATTCGGTCACCTGCGCATTCCCATCGCCCGAACCACCGATGGCCGGCGGCGGCGCCAGCCCGGGCGGCGGCCCCTGCGGCGCGCGGGCCACCACCCGCTCCACGAGAGGGATGAATTGGAGGAACCGGGATCCCGCGGACTTGAGAAAATCGTATACTTCTTGGGGGTGCCGGGCATTGGTGCGATTCACCACGGTCAGCGTGTTGAATTCGACGCCGTGCCGTTGGAGGACTTCCATCCCGCGCATCACGCTCGCGAATGTCGTGGCCCCCTTCTTGTCGATCCGGTATGCGTCGTGCAAGCGCGCCGGGCCGTCCAGGCTCAGCCCCACCAGGAACCCGTGCCGTCCAAGGAATTCCCCCCACTCATCATCGAGCAGCGTGCCATTGGTCTGAAAGGCGTTGCGGATGCGTCGCCCTCCCGCATACCGTTCCTGCAACTCCACCACCCGCCGAAAGAACCCCACCCCCAGCAGCGTCGGCTCGCCCCCCTGCCACGCGAAATTGATCTCCGCCGCGTCCTGCGATTCAATGTACTGTCGCACGTGGCTCTCCAGAACCTCGTCCGGCATCCTGAAATGCTCGCCCGGAGGGAAAAGGGCCTCCTTCTCCAGATAAAAGCAGTATCTGCAATTGAGATTACAGATAGGACCAATCGGCTTCACCATCACATGGAACGGGGCCCGCCATCCCTGCGGGCGACCAGACCACCGTGCCTCGTCAGCCGTGCTCACTGAATACAACACCCCTTAGCCCCCCGGTCGCCGTGGTCAAATCCGGCGACCCGGTGCTGGCGCACGCCCCTCCCGGCCCATCTACTCTTCGACCAATTCAATGCCAGGGGCCTTTCCCACCGAGATTTGCCAGCCCGGGGGTGACTTCACATGATAGCGGATGGTCTGGCCTTCTTTCCGCCATCCCAGCGCCACTTCACCGCCCGGCACGGGCATCGCGCCAGCACACGACGCCAGACCGCAGTCGGCCAAGCGGACGCATATCCTGCGCGCCGCCGGTTCCACCGACCGCACCCCCAGCACATCTCGCAGCAGTAAATGGCCCAGATGCGACGCGAACCCGTGGTCGCAACTCGCTCGCTCATCGACGTGCTCCCAGAGCGTCCCCGTGCGCTCGGCCATCCCGAGATGGTAATCGACCGACTCGTCGAGGATCTGCCTGACCAGTCCCGCTCTCGAGAGCAACTCCAGGCGCAGCACGTTCCCGATGAATGCGTTGGCGGGAAACACATCCGGGTGCAGTCCGCGCTCCTTGCGCCTCGGGCCAAAATCCTCCCGCAGTTTCCGCCACAGTTCCGGCTGCGATCCGGCGTCGGCAATCCCGAAGAAGAACGCGAAATATTGGCACACTTCGGTGCGATTCCGGGTCACTTGCAGGCGCCCGTCTTTTCGACGCGCGTTGTCCACGAAGAACTCGCCATCGAACGATTGCTCCCGCACCTTCGCGCGTATGCGTTCGGCCTTGGCGAGGAGTTCCGGCATCCCGTAGATGCGCCCCGCCGCCCCGAGCGCCCCGGCGTAGAGCATGTTGCTGGGATAGTTGACATCTTGGACGAACTTGTTCGCCTCCGACCATTCGACGAATACCCACGCCTCCAGCTTCTCGAGGAGGCCGTCCGCATTCTCGTATCTCTTAAAATAGTCGAACAACTTGAGCACCTTGCCGCGGAGTCCCTCGACGATCTCGGGGTCACCGCCGCGCGCGGCGAACTCCTCCAGTTCCACGACGAACCAGAGCGCCCAATTCGGGATGAAATTCCCGTTATAGTGATCCGACGGATAACACATCGGCAGCATGCCGTCCGGGAGGTGCGCGAACTTTTCTGGCAGCAGGAAGTTCTCGATGAAGTTCCTTTCGACCGGGGACGCGCCGGTCAGGCTGTGTTCCGCCCGGGCCGTGAAGAAACTGTCGCAGAGCCACCCCGCGCGCTCGCGCGAAGGGCAATCCATGAAGATGTCCACGGCATTCTGCCGGAAGGTCTGAACGGCCGCTGCAAAGAGCTTGTTTAGCCTCGGGTCCGACGCCTCGAAACGGGCAGTCGTGGGCGGGTGCGAGTACTCCCGGAGGAACGTCCGCCCAACCTCGACCGCGCCATCGACGGCGATGACCTTCAAATAGCGCAGGGTGTAGGGCTCGATCGTCTCGAGGGAATACCGGCCCGGCTCCAGGCGATATTCCACGAAATTCGCGCACCCCAGCCGCAGTGGGTCCACGTCGCCATCGCGCAGGATCTCGTCGAACGTCAGCCAGAGGCGCGAAGGCTCCTTGCAGGCGACTTCGGCCCCGATGAACCCGGTCAGATTGATCCCGAGGTCCATCGTCAGGAATTCCCCTTTGTCCAGATGCCTCCCTTCTGAGGAGGACCGCAACGGCCCCATCTCCACTCGCTTGAACGACTGGTATTCCGTCGTGGGAACCGCCACCAGTTCCGCCTCTGGAAATCCCTTGAGCTGGGGGCCCACCTTCACGAGCGAGCGATCCTTCCAGATCTTGGGCGGCGGCGGCCCAGCCTCGAGTCGGCCGCGCGAAAGGGTCGCCACCGGATCTGTAACCCGGAAGTCGGGTGCGGGCACGCCCCGTGCCGTCAGGCGCTTCTCGGCCTGGACCGAGACCCCCGTCGGCTCAATCACCGCGCCGCCATCGCGCCGCCATGCGTCCCAAGCCTCCGTCAGCCGATACATCTCCGTGAATGGGCGCTGAAAACTGTAGCGCTGGACCTTCTGGAGCCGATGCCCCGGCACCGCGCACCCGAAATCAGGACTCGCCCCCGTTGCCGCGAGCACGCGGTCACCCGAGGTGATCTCCGCCTGCAAAAACGATGGCTGATCCAGCAGGTAGTAGCTGTTGCAATTGTAGCCCGCGACCTCGATGCCGATGACGTTCTTTCCCGGCCGCAGCCTTTTCCCAAGATCGCCGATCTGATCCACCCGATAATAGCCATGTGGTCCTCGCGCCGGCCCATGCCAGAGAAACTCCCCATTGACCGTCACGCGGTAGATCGACGAGCCGGCCACGCACAGCGTCACGGGCTGGTCGGTCGGCGGAGCCTCGATGACCGCACGAAAGCACGCCGTGACATTCATCTCCGCCTCGCGACCCTCCGGCCAGACCGGCTTCGCCGCCCGAAAGGACTCGGCCCCATGGCACGAAGCCGATAGCCCCAAAACAAACATGGCCCGCGCGACACCCCGAAATGAAAAACGTGCGCTCATGCCACATTCGTAGGCGCACGCCGATGCCGCCGCCAGCGCAGAATCCGCGGCGTTGGCCACAGCCCGGCAGAAGCCCGCGGCTGCTCTTGAGTCAGCCTCGCCGCCGGCGCGCGGGGACGCGGCCGTTGTCGATCGCGGTAGCAGAGCGAAGCGTCGATACCTCTTTGGCACAGGGTGGGTCGCCGGCTCCGCCGGTCGCAGAAAGCGGCGGCGTTGCCGCCGCACTCCAAAACGCGAGCGGCAGGATTTTTTGGAGTGCGGCGTGCGAACACGCCGCTTTGGCCGTTGGTCCGGCACAGCGAACATGGATCTCATCTCGCTCTCAGAATCCCATCCGATACAGCATCAGGTACACGGCCACGCCGGTCACGGAAACGTACATCCAAATGGGCCACGCCCACCGAGCCAATCGGCGATGCGCCTCAAATCGGCCGACCCAAACCAGCCACAGCGCGCGGAAGATCAGCGGGAGATTGACTGCGGCCAGCACCGTGTGGGTCAGGAGCACCGCGAAATAGACAGGCCGCACCCAACCGTGCCCGGGGAATCGCTTCGGCCCCACGAGGAACTTGTGCGCCAGATAACAGCCGAGGAATGCGATCGACAGGCCAAAGGCCGCGCTCATCAGCCGCATGTGCAACCGGGCATTTCCGCGGCGAATTGCCACGTAGCCCGCGACGAGCAGCACCGCAGTCGCCGCATTGAGTGCCGCGTTGATGGCGGGCAGATCCTGGGCCGTCATCGCCCGGTCGCCTCGTCGCGCAAGGCCCGGATCGCCGCCAGCACCTTACCAACCGCGGCGGTATCCACGCCATCGAAATAGCCCCGAACAAATCCCTCGCGATCAACCAGGATCATTTTGGTGCTGTGCAAGAATCTGCCCTCGGGCCCCGACGCACCCTCCCCCTGATCCACCGTCGCCACCTTGAATCCTTTCTCCGCCAGATCGTAGATGGCCCGACGTTCCCCGGTCAGGAAAAGCCAGCGCCCTGGGACCGCGCCGTACTTCTCCCCGTACGTGCGCAGCACCTCGGGCGTGTCATTCTCTGGCTCCACGGTGAAGGACACCAACCGCACGTCATCGGCTGGGCCCAGCCTGCGCTGCAGCTCCGCCATCCGCTGGGTCATCATCAGACAAGGGCCCGGACACGTCGTAAAGATGAAATCTGCCACCCATATCTTGCCCCGCAGCCCCTCGCCCGTCACCTCACTCCGATCACCGCCGATCAGCGCAAACGGGGGCAATGGATACATTTTTGGCAAGGGCGTCGCCCTGGGCCACAGCAGGGCCAGCACGAGGGTTCCCAACACCGGAACGGCCAGCATCGCCATGACGCCCCACGGAAACCTCCTGGCGCGGTCGCCGTGACCCGCCCCACCCTCCCGTGCCACTGCTCCCTCGGCGGCGGCGTCTCGGCTCCCCTCGTCCATCATCCCTCCAGTGGCCGCCGATCACGCGTCGCCAGAATCGCGAGCCCGAGCATCGCCACAGCAAACGCGCCCACGACGCCCGCGGACAACGATTCGTTCGCCACCCTCACGTGCGCCGCCCCGGGATAGAGGGCGTGGACGAGCAGCGCGTGCCCATAGTGCACCGGATTCAGAACCATGACCCACTTGACCCAGCCGGCGGCACCATCCACCGGAAACAGGGCACCCGAGAGCAGCCAGAGCGGCATGAGGAAAACGTTCATGATCGCATGATAGCCCTGCACCGATTCCGATCGCCACGCGAGCGCGTGCCCCATCGCAGTCAGCCCCAGCGCGACGGCCGCCACGGCCCCCAACATCAGGACCACTCCCAGGAGGTCGATCCCAATGCCTATCAGTGGCGCCAGGCACAGCAGCAGTGCCGCCTGAAGGACCGACAGCACCGTCCCGCCCATCACTTTCCCCAGTACGATCGCCCACTCCGGGGCCGGCGAAGCCAGCACCCCCTGCATGAAACCTTCCCGCCGATCCTCGATGATGGAGATCGTCGAAAAAATCGAGGTGAAAAGCACCACGAGCAAAATCATCCCCGGAAAAAAATACTCCAGATAATCACCGCCGCCCCGCCCCTCGGCGCGGAAGGACGAGCCCATGCCGTGACCCAGCATGAGCCAGAAGATCAGCGGAGTCGCCAGGGCGCCAATCAGCCGGTTCCGTTGCCGCAGGAACCGCACCACCTCGCGCTCCAACAGCGTCCATGCCGCGAGCGCACCCGAGAATCGAGCGATCCTTTTCATTCGTTCAACCCGTGCCCCGTCTTGGCGAAGAATACGTCCTCCAGCGTCGGTTTCGCCAAGGTGACGCTGTCGATGATATCCGCAAATCTGCCGTTGAGTTCCCTGACCAGCGCCGCGCCATCGGCGCCGTCGAACCGGACGCCCCCGCCGCTCCTGTGTCCCTCGACGCCGAGATCCTGGTGCGCCAGCTTGATCAGGCGCCCGGGCTCACGCGTCACCACCGTCACGACGCTGCCGCCCACACCCGCAACCAAGTCTGCGGGCGCCCCCGTGGCGACCTCCTTGCCCCGATCCAGGATCGTCACCCGGTCACAGAGCGCCGCCTCCTCCATCAGGTGTGTCGTGAGCAGGATCGTGCACCCCTCCATCGTCCGGATCGATTCGATGTGCTGCCAGAAATCTCGCCGGGCGGCCGGATCCAATCCGGTCGTCGGCTCATCCAACAACAGGATCTGCGGATGTGGCACCAGGGCCTTGGCGATCTCCGCCCGGCGCTGCCATCCGCCCGAAAGGATCTCGACCCGGGCCCCCCGTCGTTCCGACAACCCGAGGGGCTCGCAGACCTCGCCAATCCGACGCCTCAGGTTTTTGCCCGAGAGTCCAAAGAGCCTGCCGTGGTGCCACAGGTTCTCCTCGACGGTCAATTTCCGGTCGAGGCTCGGGTGCTGGAAAAGCACGCCGAGGATCGCCCGCGCCCCACGGGCACGGTCCCGGAGATCGAAGTCCCCCACGGTTACCCGGCCTTCCTGCAGGGGCAATACCGTCGCCAAAAGGCGAAACATGGTCGACTTGCCGCCGCCATTTGGGCCCAGAAGCGCGAACATCTGGCCCGCCGCAACGGAGAAACTGACTCCCTCCAGCGCCACGACGGGGCCAAACCGGTGGGAAACGCCTTCAACCTCGACCGAAATGTTTGCCATTGTCCAATGTCCTCACTGCCTGCCCGAGATTGCCAAACCTAGCAGCACAATGGGCAGATAGCACAACGAATACAAAAATAGCGACCTCGCCTCCCCGTCCCCGCGGCGGACGGCAAAGCGCCATGCGCATCGGACGAGCACGAGCCCCGCCAATCCCGCCACCAAGGCAAAAACGGGTCCGGCCATGCCGATCCGCATGGCGACCCAACCCACGGGCACGAGAAGCGTCGCGCAGAGCACTGACCATCCGCCCGTGCCCCACCCGAGCGGATCAACCACCGGCAACATCCAAAAGCCGGCGCGCGCGTAGTCACTCCGACAGAGCCACGCGATCGACAAGAAATGCGGCATCTGCCACAGCACCATCACCACGAACGGCAGCCATGCGCCATCCCCGATGTCGCCGGCGGCCGCCGCCCAGCCCAGCACGGGGGGTAATGCGCCTGGCACGGCGCCGACCAGGGTATTCAGGGTGGTCCACCGTTTCATGGGGGTATAGATGAACAGATAAATGGACCATGAGGCGGCGGACAGAAATGCAGTCAACGGGTTCGATGCCACCGCAAGGGCGCCGACGCCAGCGATCGACAGCACGATTCCCGCGATCTTCGCCGACCGGGGCGATATTCGCCCCCGCGGCAACGGACGATCCCGCGTCCTGTCCATCCGTGCGTCCAGATCTCGCTCCATGTACTGGTTGAGCGCCGCCGCGCCGGCCGCGACCAGGCCGATGCCACCCAAGGCCCACGCCAGACCGGACCACGAGATCACCGGACCGGCACCCAGCACAAAACCCGCCCCGGCGCTCATGATGACCATCCCGGTCAATCGGGCCTTGATCAGTTCCAGCCAGTCCGACAGCGCGCACCGCGCGCCATCCGCCATCGCACCACCGGCCCCGCCGCCCTCGCTCACGGCGCACCTCCCGCCGCCATCGCCGGTGTCTTCAATCGTGTCACGACAATCAGCATCAGCGACACCGTCGCCAGCAGGAGCGCCCCGACCGCCATGTGCCCCGTCGCGATATCTGCGGCCTTGTTGCTCCAGACCGTCCAGGCCCCGAGCACAAACTGTGTCAGCATGAGGCCAAGGACCGCCCCGCCCCAGCCGCGAATGCCAACGCCATCCGATAGTCTGCGGGCGCGCGCCCAGAGCACGCACGCACCCCAGACCGCGAGCACCGCGGCAATCCGGTGCGCCATATGCAACCAGACCAGACCCGCCGTCGTCGATGGCAGACCAAGGACGGCGCCTCGCCACGCATTGATCGACGCCATCGAACCCCCATCCAACTGGGGCCACGGGCGACCATAGGCCAGCGGAAAATCCGGTATCGAAAGGCCCCGGTGCGCATGGCGCATCGTCGCGGCGACCACCAGCTGCACCAGCACCAGCGCCAGCACGGCGAAACCCGCGCGCGTCACCCTGCCCAAAGCCAGCACATCAAGCCCTCCCGCCGCGGACTCGACGCGGGCCCAATATCCGCTGCTCCAGAGCGCGATCGCGGCAACCAAGACAAAGAAGGCCTGGCCCGATACCGCGTGGATAATCCCGATCTGATCCTTGGCCCAGACAACGCGCAGACCCCCCAGCGCGCCCTGCACGACGACCAGAATCACCGCCCCGGCGGCGGCGCCCCTGAGCCACCGCCGCGAATCCATCAGCCAGACCCACGCCATCAGGCCCACCGTCAGCGCGCCCACCAGCGCTCCCAGCAACCGATGCGAATGCTCGTAGAATACCCCGCCGATCATCATCGACCACGGGAAGAAGAACATGTTGTAACCAAAGCTCGTGGGCCAATCGGGAACCGCCATCCCCGCGCCCTTGCTCGTCACCAGCCCCCCGAAGCACAGCAGCACGAGCGTGGCGGCCGCAACCAGGACTGCAAACGCAAATCGCGCCACATCACCCGCGCCTCGCCTGCATGTCCCAGAATCGCCCATGAACTAGTATTCTTAGATCAAAACGTGCGCCCCGCCACCGAGAAAGGCCAGATTTGCCCGACACCAAATCCAAAGCCCCATGGCCCATGCGCCGCAGCAATCGCAGGTCAGGCCCCACCGCCGACGCCCGCTGCCGTCTCACAGAGACGGCCTACAATAATACTTGTGGGGCGTCTCTGCGAGACGCCATATGCGTGCGAAGTTCTAGGTGAGCTCTGCCCCGGCCGGTCGCCCAACGACGGGCATTCGGGGCACCACCGGGGCGAAAATGAGACGTAGGAGCGCGCTTGCGCGCGAATCGCGCATGGGATCGCCTGCAAGCAGGCTCCTACTGTCCGGCATCTGAGTTTTCAAGTCAGTAACGTCCACTTGTTGGATTATTCCGGGTGAAACTTCTGCGGACGGGGTCGCTGTGGACTGCGGTGGCAGAGCGAAGCGACGACACCGCTTTTGCCTCCGCCGGAGGCGAAGCCGATGGCCCCGGCTCGCGCTTCGCGCGCTGCCAAAGCGGTGCCGCCCTGCGCCCGCGAACACCGCCTGATGTTCGTGGCCAGGCGTTTCTTGGATTCCCCGAAGTCTGACGGGCCGTTAGGATGGGTTATGGCTACGAGAAAGACCTCGGCGAAAGCATCGCCCAAGTCACGCAAGGAGAAGAATAGAATTCGGAGGCGCCTGACTCCCGCCAAGGCGCACCGGGGCCCGTCGGGCGCAGACATCCCGCTGTCGTTCGACCATCCCGATGTGGCGCATCTTTCCAGCCTCGTCCGGGAATCGGGCGGCCAACCCATCGGCGCATATCGGGAACCTTTCTCAGGCAAACCGATACTGATGGCGAGCCTTCCTTTGGCCGCCATCGAACCAACCCCATTTCAGCGCGACCTCTCCCCCACGCACACCAAACGACTGGCGGATCGGATCGGCCAGAGCGGCTGCTTCCTGGACCCGCTCATCGCGATCCCGACGACCGGGGGGCAGTGGTGGACACCGAACGGCCGACACCGCCTTGCGGCGGGCAAGGTGCTCGGCCTCCAGCAAGTCACGGTGTTGGCATCGCCCGATCAATCGCTGGCCTTCCGGATCCTCGCGCTAAACACCGAGAAGGCCCACAACCTTCGCGACCGCAGCCTCGAGGTCATCCGCATGGCGCGCGAGCTTGCGGCACGACACCCCCGCGCGCGGGAACAGGATTTTTCCGAGAACTTCGAATCACCCGAACTCCTGACCCTTGGCATCATCTACGCGGAGGACAAAAGGTTCGGGGGCGGCGCCTACCAGCCCTTCCTCCGAAAGGTGGATCGGTTCCTGGACCGCACGCTCGCGGCCAGCCTCGCCCAGCGGCAAAACTGGGCGGCCCGCCTGGCCGAGATCGATACGATGGTGAAGTCCATCATTGCGGGACTCCAGAAGCGCGGCTTCCAGTCGCCGTACCTTCGGCATTACGTCGTGGCGCGCATCAATCCCGTCCGCTTCCACCGCGCCAAAAAATCGGACACCGCGCCCCCGATGCCGATCGCCGCGGCCCTCATCCGAATGGCCGCGTCCGCGCGAAAGTTCGACCTGGCCGCCGTGAAATCCGAGGACCTTGCCCTGGTGGCCGCGGTTTCAGGCGGCGAGGTATAGGGTCTGGCCAAGCCATCGGCGTGGGCGGGATTTCCGATACGCCACTCACCCGGTCAGGTCCGCCGACGAATGCGCAGAAGGCCGACCAGCATGAAGCCCGTGAGAGCGAGGGCCCATGTACCGGGCTCGGGGATCGCGAGGGTCAACCGAACCTCGCCGAGAGTGCTGAGGTCCAACGCCCACACCAGGCCCAGATCAAGGGTCGGCAGCGTGCCCAGGTCAAGGCCATTATTGGTTAGCGAACCACTGTAAGTGATCAGCGTCCAATAGTCGCCATTGGTCCATCCACTGCCCGCCAGACTGGCCACATTGGTCCACATCAGCGTGCCATCCAGCGTCAGATTCCCACCGGGACTGGCGATCTGGAGGAGGTCGTTGAATCCGCCGCCCACGTTGGTCGATGTGGAGCTGAGCTCGAAGTTCAGGATCGAGGTCGGCACACAGCTTATCCCACCCGTCACCGTCAGGGTTCCCAGGCCGAGACCGGGCGCCAGGGTGTTGGAGACCAGGATGTTGCCAAGCACCAGCCCGTCGCCGGCGAGATTGAGCATCTCCTCGACCGGGTTCTGCGTCTCAAAGATCGAGCCATTGTGCACCGTGACGCTGCCCTGCACGTCGCCTCCCGCGTTTGTCACCGTCATGAGGCCATTGACGATGTTGAAAGTGATGTCCGGGCTCGCCACTCCCACCAGCAGCGCGTACATCGGCTCCTCATCCCCGCCAACGGCGCCCACCTGCAGCGCACGCGCCGAACCCGGGCTGGAGGATTCGACGCCCAGCAACCCCAACGCGTCGGAGGTGGTCCCGATGCCATCGCTCAGTGTCGCATTGCCCTCCAGTTTTAGGCCGACCGCCGCGAGCGTGTTGGCAGCCGTGTCCACCCTCAGGAACGAGTTATCCGCCATGACCACGTTGGTCAGCGCGTAGATCGTCGTGCCGCTGGCGCCGCCCGCATTCGCCACCTGGATCACCGACTGCGTGCCAAAGTAGTAGCTCCCGCCGCCGGTGTTCTCCACCCGGATCTCGTTGCCGATGTACGTGATCGCGTCCATCCGGGGCTGTTGCACCAGCACCTGGCCAAAATCGCCCACCTCGATGCGCCCGGCGATGTTCGAGAGCCCATCCAATGCCGTGCTCGTGAGGCGGATCAGGGCGTTGGTTCCGGGCCCGTATCCCGCGGCCCTGGCCGTCCCAAGGAAGTTCCCCGCGCCATTGGTCACGGTGAGGGTGCCCCACCGCACGTTGAGCGTCACATCCGAAGAGGCCGTTCCCCAGAGGTTCGCCTCGAAGCTCGCCTCCGCCACGCCATCGGTGTTGCCAAGCTGCAGGATCCGCGCCTGGCCTGGCACCGACGAAACCACATCCATCAGGCCGAAATCTTCGTTGGCGGTTGAAGTGCCCTCCCCCACGTACGTGTTGGTGCCCGCGAGGACCAGACCCACGCGAACCGAGGTGTTCTCCTCATTGACCCGCAGGTGCGCATTCTCGTTCAACCAGACATTGGTCAGGGCCACGATCGGGCTGCCCGTCCCGGCGCCGCCCACGGAAGCGTTCGTGGTGGCGCGCATCCAGAGTATCGACGTGTCCTCCTTGTAGTTGGGCCCACCGTTGTCGATGGTGATCTTCTGGCCGACCGTGTACGTGATGTTGTTGGTGCGGGTGAAGTCGAGGAGCGTCTCGCCGTAGGCGTTTATGCGGATGCCATCCGGCCCGAGCGCCAGCGTGCCGTCCTGGAGGCGGTCGAGCAACCCGACGCCGTCGTTGGTGACGGTGTCACGGTACGCGACGACCTGGAACAGGTTGGCGTTGCCATTCGACGCGCGGAGAAGATCGTTCGTGACGACCGACCGGCGATCGAGTCCGAAGGCGTTGACCACGATGTTATTAGAGACCACGAGGTCTCCCCGTTGGATGACGTCACCCGTCGTGTACGCGGCGCCCGAGTTCAGCACCAGATCACCACCGATGATGGTCACATCGGTATCCGCGTCGTTGACCCGCAGCATCGCCGAACCCATGGTGCCCGGATTCGTCGGCCCGATGTAGACGCTTCCGTTGACGATGCCGGTGTCGGAGTAGAAGTAGATCGTCGGCGAGAGGCGGATTGCGTAATTGACGTTGGTGTTGGAAACGCTGTCCGCATAGACGTTGCCAGCGACCTGGACAAGGCCGGAGCCGAAGATCACGCCCGGGGTATCGTTGGTCGCCTCGCGCATGACTACATCGCCGAGGATTCGGGTGACATCGGTGGGGTTATTGCCGAACATGAGATCGCCTCCGCCGGTGGACAGGGCGTTGCTGATCGTATTCAAATCCGCGAAGAACCGCAGGGCACCGGTGGCCCCGCGGACGCCGGTGGACTCGACGTCATTCGCCACGACGTTGGTGCCGGAGATCGTCGCCGTGCCGCCCTGGGCGAGCACATCCCGGAACCGGTTGTCGAGGCCGTTCAGGTTCACCGCGCCGTTCTGCGTGGCGTTGCTGCGCTCCGTGCCATTGTCCCGCACCGTGATGAAGCGGTTGGTGAAGTCGTTGAAGATGGTCAGCGCCGCGTTGGTGGTGGCGACGGCGGCACCGATGTTGAACGTGCGCCCGCCTGTGGCCACGATCCGCACCTCGCTGGAATTGCGCGCGGCCAGGATGGCGACCTCGTTGCTGACCCCGGATGACACCCGGAGTATCCGGTTGAGGTTCCCGTTCGCGTTCGCCACGTTGATCAGGCGTTTGCCATCGCCCAGGACAAAGGCGGTCGCGCTGGCGACCCTCGCGGTGCGCATGCTGTCATCGCCGATGACGATGTTCATGTTGGAAATGAAGTGCGTGTAGGCGCCGTTGGAGAGGTCGCGGTCGCCGCTCTGCGTCCCCGTTGAGCCACCGATGTCATTGATGATCAGCAGCGATTGTGGGCTGAAGACCATGCTCGTCCTGACGAGCGTGCTCATCGCGAAGTTGTCGTTGCCGCCGCTGGTGTAGACCGCGCCGTCACCCTCGAAAATGATCTTGCCGCGGTTCATCGTAACGCTCCCGGCGGTGGAGGAGTTGTTGTCGGCAAAGATGCTGGCCCCATTGCTGACGATGAGGGTCGTGGCGAGGGTGTTCGAGTTCCCCAGCGCGTCGCCGCTGCCGAAGAACCGCACCTGGCCGTTGGCGACGCTCATGATCGTATTCGAGGGAAGGGCGTTGGCACTCGTGAATCGCAGGATCTCGGCGTTCTGGCTGTTGATGGCCTGGGGATTCTCCTCGCTGGCTATGCCGTCCATACCGACCCGGAACATGTTGGAGGCCGTGCCGTCCATGGTCTGCCACCCGTTGCGGGCGTCCAGGTTGAGCAGCCCCGGGCCCTCGAAGATGACGTTGCCGGTGTCGGCATTGAACGTCGCCCGGTGGGCGGTGTCGGTGCCGCTGAGGGGCGTCACATAGACCTGGGCGCCGTTGATCAGGACGCGCAAGTCCTGCCCCGCCGCGGCGGTCAGATCGCCGCGGTACCCCGAATAGGCGGGGCCCAGCTCGATATCGGTATCGGCCGAGAGGATATCGCCCTCGCCCATCGGGGTGAGCGCGCCGAGCGCGACGCCGCGATATATGGTGTTGGTGTCACCAACACCCGTGTAGGCGCCGGCGGCGTTGGTGATCCCCATCCAGAGCGTGTTGCCGACCTGGGCGAACGTGGGCGGATTGACCGCGTTCTCGGCGATGACCGCGTTGGTCTGGAAAGAGATCGTGTTGTTGGCGAAGTGCCCGTCGGCGTTGGTGTAGGTCGCCCCGGTGAGGTTGCCGGCGATCCCATTGAAGGCGCGCACCACCAGCCCGGAGACCCCGGTGTTGTCGCGCGGGTCGTAGAAGCCGCCCTGGGCCACCCCGAAGTCCAGGTTCACGTCGTACGTCTGACTGTAGACCAGGTTGCTGCCGGCATAGCCGCTCCCGCCGTTGGTCAGGCTGCTGTACACATCGTAGTTCATCCGCAGCACCGAACCGCCGTAGAGCTGTACGATGCCGTCGCCCAGCGCGTGCTCGTTGCTGATCGCGACCACAAGGCTCCGGTCTGGGTCAATGCGGGTCGTCAGTGTGCGCGCCGCGCCGTTGGTCTGGATGATGTTGCCGTTGAGGTTGAACACGCCATTCCCGCTGAAGAGGACCAGGCGATTGGTCTCCCAGTCCTGATTGGCGATGATGTTGCCGTTGAGATTGACGATGCCGCCATGGACCGAGGCGCCGTAGATGTACCGATCTATGTTGGTCACCGTGCCGGTCGCGAAATCGAGGTCGCCGTTGACGTTGACCGTCACGATGGGCGTGCCGTCCGCCGCGGACTCGCCGCCGATGCGGAACTGGTACTGCTGCGCGCCCAGCGTGACGTTGCTGATGTTGACAGTCGCGGTGTTGGAGGGCGAAAGATTGAGGAAGGTCAGATTCCCGGCGCCGCTGCTGGCGTCGTCGAACGTGAGATTGGGGATGTCGTGGACGATGTTGGAGTTGAAGGTCTGGTTGAACGCGAGGCGCCTGGAGCCGCCCCTCTGATTCACAAAGGTGAGGCCGTTGGCCGGATCGGTGCCGTAGGACATGTCGTAGCCCCGGACGTACATCGTCGCCGACCCGCCAATGCTGATGCCCTCGGTCCCCCGGATACCCCCGCCGAAATCCATGGTGGATGCCACGTTTGTCATGATGAACGCCTTGCCGTCGGCCCTATCGATGACCGAGATGTTCTTGTAGAAATCCAGCTCGCGACCACCCTGGAAGTAATTGATCTCCTCCAGCGTCAGCGACGCGGATGGCTGGTCGCCCTCACTGATCCAAGAGATGATGTTCCCCGAGGCATCGACACCCGAATTGGTGCTCTCGGAAATATAGAGAGAGCGGAGCACATAGTTCGAGCCGAGGAGGTTCAAGGCCGGCGCGCCGTCGGCCGTCGTGCCGAAGTACACGACCGCGTCATCGTTGGAATTGCCGGTGGATGTGCCGATGTCAAAGCCAGGGAGGCCATTGGTCCCTCCCTGGTCGGTCCAATTCGCCGCCACCCCCCAGATGTCGGTTTCGTTGCCCGGGATCACGTTCGTCCAGGAACTCTGCGCCAGGGCGATCCCGCACCCCAACGTCAATAGAGTCACCACTGCCCACGCCAAAGGTGATTGCTTGCCCATGCCACTCTCCTCTTGAGTCCGACCACCGTCACCCTCCGGTGTCCTCCCCAGCCGTTGGCTGGCATCGGCGAGACCGATCCTTACGGATTTGCGGCCAATCTATCACGAAGGCAGCAGCCAATTCAACGAACTAGTGCTCGATTTCCGAAATTGGCCGGGATTTATTTCTTTTTACCGATCAGAACCACCGGGAATGAAGATGAGACGTGGGAGCGCGCTCGCGCGCGATTCGCGCATGGGATCGCCTGCAAGCAGGCTCCTACTGCCCGGCCTAGCCCGCATATTTCATGCCAACGCGTGAAATATGCAGGCTCAAAGGAAAACCGCGCTCCGAAAGGCGCTATGCTGGATGGTCTGGGGCCACCGGTCCGCAAAACACACTTTGCAACCGCTAAAAATCCCAGCGTTTGCCTGACCTCGCCCAACAAATGGCTTTCATGGCGCGGTTTTCCCAGAGCCCGGAATTTCACAGTCGGCAGGCTGTGAAATTTCCGGGCTTAGCTTCTCGAGCCAGACATCTCGCGTGCGGCGAGATCCGGGGGCACACGGCGCGGTGCCGATCACGTGGCGCGATCGGCGCCGTGCCGGGCCAAAGCTACGGGCGGCGCTTGCGGCCGAGCACCCCGGCCACGACGAGGCCGCAGAGCAGCAGGGCCCAGGTGCCGGGCTCGGGGATCGCGTAGTTCAGGTACATGTTCCCGGTCGCGTCGTAGGAGGTGAAGAAGATCGAGCCCGCGTGGACGGCGCCCAGGCTGACGCTCAGCGAGTCGAGGTAGCTCGAGTCGATGGCGAACGCCGCCGAGGCCGCGTTGGTCGTGCCGGTCCCGAGCATCTCGAAGACCAGCCACTGCTGGTCGGTGTCCCAGAACGCGTCGCTCCAGTCCACCGCGCTGCCCTGGCCGCTGAACACCAGCGACATGATCGCGCCGGACTCCACGTTCAGCTCGCTGTTGGTCACGTTGACCCCGTCGAAGCCGGTGCCCCTCAGCCCCACGGAGTTGGCCGTCAGCTCCCACTGGAACACCGCCGCGTTGGAGTACGTCACCCCCCCCGCGAAGGTCTCGACGCCCGGCCCGAAGAACCCGGGCAGGTTCGTCGAGCCCGCCTCGAAGATCGCCGCGCCGCCCACCGTGCCGATGCCGCCCAGCGCCGCCCCGCCCCTCACGTTCACCTGCCCCGTCGCCGCCGAGTTGTCGCCGTTGACCAGCAGCGTCCCCGCGCTGGCGAGCGTCTGCCCGAGGTACGAGTTGGTGCCGCTGAACAGCAGCGTGCCCGCCCCGGTCTTGTTCACCCCGCTGCCGCCGCCGCCGGTGATCGCCGCCGAGACGCCCATGTCCACCGCGCTCAGGCCGTTGGAGATCGCGAAAGTCCTCACCGCCCCGTTCAGGTCCACGAAGCCAGCGATCAGCCCGCTCTGGTCCGGGTGCACGCTCAGGTTGCCATTCCCGTCGTCCACCAGCGCCGGGCCGCTGGTGATCGTCGCGGTGCCCGTGCTCCCGCCGAAGCTCACGTCCCCGGCCAGCACGATGCTCCCCGCGTTGGTGTGGTCCGCGCTCAAGGTCAGGTTCGGGCTGTTGTCCCCGAAGAAGTTCAGCCCCCCGGGACCGTTCGTGATGCTGCCCGCACCCAGCCCCGTGCCCTCGTCCCCGTGCACCGTGTTCACCCCCCCGCTGATGTCCAGGTTCGTGTAGACATCGTTGCCGAAGATCTCGTTGGTCCCGCCCGTCCAGATCGGGTCGACCACCGTCAGCCCCCCGCCCCGGCCGCTCCGGTAGGTGCCGCCGCTGTTGACGAACTCGTAGATGGTCTCCCTCTTGCCGTTGAGGTTCATCAGCCCGCCCGCGTTGATCGCGATCATGGCCGTGTCGTCCACCTGGTCGCTCCCCAGCCACAGCAGCGTGCCGCCATTGATGAGGATGTCGGGGTCGACCTTGCTCGAGGCCCCGTCGCCCACGATCGCGTTCACGCCGGGCGTCTTGTTCAGCGCGAGCGTCCCCTCCGAGACCATCGTGACACCCGTGTAGGTGTTGGCGGAGGATCCGACGAACGTCATGGTGCCCGCGCCCGTCTTGGCGAGCGCGCCGACGCCATCGATCACATTGCTCACGGCGAGCGTCACTCCCGAGTCGACGGCGAAGTCGGCCCCGCCGGCGCCCAGCGTCGTGCCCAGCGCCGCATCCAGGGTGTAGTTGGTCGCCGCGCGCAACCTGCCGCCGTCGACGATGAGCTTGCCGATGCCGAGCTCGGGGCTGGCCACGATCGCCGTGCCGCCGCCGATCGACAGGTTCGTCGCGTAGGACTGCCCGCCGTCGAGGAACGCGCTGCCGCCGGTGACGTTGATGTTGCTGAACGCCATCACGTCGCCGCGATTGGAGAACAGCCCCGCCTGCACCAGCACCTGGTTCACGTAGCCCGTGGTGCCGGGCAGGATGTCGAAGCGCCCCACGTTGCTGGAGACCTTCGCGGTGCCGAGGATCTCGGCGCCGTTGGTCATCACAAGGCGCCCGTTGAAGACGTCGAACGTCACGTCCACGCTGCCGGTTCCGAAGAGCGTGGATACGAGCGGAAAGTCTGCGACCCCATTGACGGTGCCGATCTGCAGCGTTCGGGCCGAGCCGGGGCTGCTGGACTGCACGTTCAACAGGTCGAACGGCTCATTCTCGGCAGAGGTGCTATCGCTCAGATAGCCGGTGCCCTCGAGCGTCAGCCCGAGGCGCACGTCGCTGTTGGCCTCGTTGACCCTGAGGTAGGCTCCGTCGCGCATGACCACGTTCGGGACCAAGAACAGCGGGGTACCGCTGGTGAAGACCCCGAAGTTATCCGCGCGGAAGTCCAGGGTCCTTTGGTCGGCGCTGTAGTTCGGGCCGGTCGTGGCCACCGTGATCTTCTGGCCGATCGTGTACGTGACGTTCGTCCGGAGCGCGGCCATCTCAAACCGCCCGTAGTCGTTGACCACCACGCCGTTTGCGCCCTGCGCCAGCGTGCCGTTCACGAGGCGCTCGAAGAGTCCCAGCCCGTCGCCCACAATGCCGAAATCATTCGTGGTCGCGTCAATCTTGAAGAGACCGCTGGAGGCGTTTCGCTGCTTCAGACCGCTGGCGTTGACCACGATGTCGTTGGTCACGTAGAAGTCGCCCCCCAGCACGCGCTGGTAGCTGAGCGGATTCGCGTTGGTATCAACATCGATCACGAGGCTGCCGTTGATGATCGTCTGATCACCCACGTTGTTGAAGTAGACGTTGCCGTTGGTGATGTACATGTTCCCGACGATGTTGCTCGTGCCATACATGTACAACTGACCATTGCCAGCCTTCGTGAAGTTCTGGCCGCCGACGATGTTGTTGGAGACCGTCAGGGTGAAGCCCGAATCGACATCCATGCTGCCGCCGCCCTGGCCGATCATGATGCCGCGGAACACGTCGTCGATCGTGAAGCTGGCTAGGGCCCGGAGGGCACCACCGTTGCTGATCATCAGCGCGTTGTCCACGTAGGGCACAACGGCGGCGTTGGTCATGGTGCCAAGCCTCAGCTCGTTATTGATCGCGAGGGCGCCACCGGCGATGGTGGTGATTCCGGTGTTCCTGAGGTAAACACCCGAATAGGTGTTGGTCAACGCCGCGAGGATCAGCGTGCCGTCGCCGACCTTCGTGAGCGAACCGGGGCCGGCCACGACGTTGCTGATGGTCAGGGTCTTGTCCGCATCGACGCTGATGAGGCCGCCGCCGTTGCCGAGGCTGACCCCGCGATTCGGATCATTGATGGCGAAGGTGTCCAGCGCGCGGAACGTGCCGCCGTTGCTGATCATCAGCTGGCCGGCCTGGAAGGTTGCCGGATTGGCACCCAGATTCTGCTCTTCACCGACCGCGAGGGTGCCCACCTGCCGGATGACCGTCGCGCCAAGGTACGTGTTGGAGCCGCCCAGAATAAGCAGGCCAGCGCCCACCTTCTGGAGATCCTGACCGGCCGCGCCCGTTATCTGGTTGCTGACGATCAGGGTCTTGGTGGCACCGTTGACGTCAAAGCCCGCATCGGCGGTCAGCTGGATGCCCCTGTTGGGATCGTCCATCAGCATCGTAGAGTTATTGCCGCCCAGGGTTCGAATGTAGCCGCCACCCAGCACCAACTGGTTGCTGACGAACGAGACCGGCTCAATGCCCAGATCCGCCTCGCTGTCGATCACCAGATAGCCGCTGGTTAGGATCGTGCGACCGGAGTAGCTGTTCGAGATCATGTTGAAGGCAAGGGCGCCGCTGCCGGACTTGGTCAGGTTGCCATCGCCCGTGATGAACGTGTTGGTCATCGTGACCGTCTTGCCGGAGGTGACCTCAAGGGTGCCGTTGTTCGCGCCTATGGTGAAGCCGCGGTTGGCGTCATCGAGCGTCAGGGTGTTAGTGAAGGCCAAGGTGCCACCATCGAGGAGGACAGCGTCGGCCCGATAGGCGCCCGTGATGTCGTTGAGGGCGGTCTCGTTGGTGATACTGACCGTGCCCTCGGTGATGACCAGTCGACCGGTGAATGTGTTGTTGGCGGTGAGCATCACGCGACCAAGTCCGGTCTTCAGGAAGTCGTTGCTAACCGAACCCCGGATCACGCCCGTGATGATCGCGTCCTCGGTCACCGAACCCGCGTTATTGACCCGGAACTCGCGGAGCTGGTTCGTGGTCAGGCCAGCACCGAGATGGATCGCATTGGCCAACGTGACGGTGTTCGTTGAATCCGTCGTGGCGAGGATCAGGGCGTTGCCGTCCGGGACGAAGCCGCCGGTGTTCCATCTCAACTCCGCGCCCGCACCGCCGATATTCACGACACGGTTGCGATTGTAGGCCGCGAAACCGCCGTCGCCGGCCCACTGGACCTGGGCGTCGCCGCTGCCGAGGCCGCGCAGGAAGTTGGTGGCGCCGAGGCCGAGGACGCCGCCGCCGGTCAGGGTGAGGGCGCTCGTGCCGCCGGTGGTCAGGGTGCCGCCGGGCAGCGCGTTGGTCGCATCCAGCCGCATGACGCCGCCGGCGACGACCGTGTCGCCGCCGTAGACGTTATCGGTCGTCAGGATCAGGACACCGTCCCCGGCCTTCGTGAGGACGCCGCCGCCGTAGATGCCGCCGGTGTTCGTCAAGAAGCGGGTTGCGTCAACCCAGATGGTGCCGCCGCCCGAGCCGAGGGTGATGCCGCGGTTGGCGTTCATGCCGAAGGTCGCGATTGCGGCGAAGGTGCCGCCGTCGAGCGTGAGCTGGTTGGTGATGAGTGATCCCGGGTCACCACCCAGCCGGTCATCGCCATCCACCGCCACGGCACCGCCGGTGACGATCGTTCGGCCGGTGTACGTGTTGGCGGCTGTCAGGGCGAGGATCCCGTCGCCCGTCTTGGTGAGGGCCAGGTTGTTCTCGTTGGCGCCCGCGCCTCCTAGAAAGCCCGTGTAGATATTGGTGACGTTGGCGCCGATATTGAGCGTGAGTGTCGAGATGTCCGACGCCCCGCCAACCACCCTGTTGCCAGTGCCCGCGTCCGCCATCGTCAGGCCCGTGAAGGTCTGATCGGACTTGCCGGATGTCCCGCCGAGCTGGAGAATGCCGCTGTCGCCATTGGTGGAGCCGAGGACCACTGCCATGGACTGGAGGCGATTGTCGCCGCCGTCGAGCACCAGACGGCCATTCTGGACCTCCAGGCCGCCGGTAAACAGGTTGGTGTTGTTCAGCATCAGGGTGCCCGGGGAGATCTTGATCAGGCCGCCGGAGCCGCTGAGCACGCCGCTGAGGATGGCGTCAATGGCCGCATCACCGTTACCCGCCCAGACCGTGCGGTTCGAGGCACCCAGGTCGATGTGGTTCTGGAAATCGACGGTGTGGGTCGTGCCGGTGCGGCCGAGCACCAGCGTGCTACCATCAACGGCCTCGGGCACGAAGAATCCGGAGCCCCACACCACCTGTTGCGTGTTGCCGCCGAGGTTGACGATGCGGTCGGCGCCGGAGGCCGCGAAACCGCCACTGCCGGTCCAGACGACATTGCCACCGTTGGTGCCAAGGCTGCGGGTGAAGTCCGCCGCGCCCAGGGTGATGACGCCATAATTTGAAATCACCAGCAGGCTGTTCTGCGAGAGCGAATTCGAGCCGCTGAGTAGCAACTGCCCACCGAGGACCTCGGTGCCGCCGCTGTAGGTGTTGCTGCCGGTGAGTTCGAGCACGCCATCGCCCGTCTTGAAGAAGGTACCGACGCTGCCGCTCTTGTCGCTGAGGTTGCCTGTGATGCGACCGTCGATGTCGGCAAAGCCGTTGTTCGCGCGGAAGCGGTTGGTGCCATCCATCGCGATGTTGTTCTCGAAGATCAGCGTATGGGTCGAGTCCGAGGCCCCGAAGACCAGCTCGTTATCACCCGAGACGAAATTGGCCTGGCCCCAGGTGAGGGTCTGGGTGGCGCCGCCGATGTTCACGTAGCGGTCGGCCCCGTAAGCGGCGAATCCGCCGCTGCCGGTCCACTGCACCTGAGCGCCGCCCGTGCCGATGTCGCGCGTGAATGTCTGCGCAAGGCCGATCCCGAGCACGCCGCCGTTGGTCAAGATCAGGGCGCTCGTGCCACCGGTGGCGCCAATGCCGCCGGGCAGCGCATTCGCGTCGTCGATGCGCAGGGAACCGCCGGCAACGATCGTCGCGCCCGCATAGTAGTTGCTTGCGGCGAGGATGAGGGTGCCGTCGCCGGTCTTGATCAGGCCGACTGGCCCGCCGAGGTTCGCTGCCACGGTGCCCCCCTGGCCATCGTAGGCACTGCCGTACTTCGTGATCGTGCCGTTCGTCGTCAGCCCGCCTTGGAAGATGACGTCGGCGGAGTTGTCCTGGTTGTTGCCGCCGAGGTCGAGGATGCCGCCAGCGACTGTGATGTTGCCGTTGGTGGCGAGGCGGTTATTGCCAGCGAGCAGCATCGTGCCGCCATTGACGGTGGCACCGCCCGTGAAGGTATTGGCGTTGGAGAGGATCAGGGTGCCGGGGCCGCCCATGGCCAGTCCACCGTTGCCATCGATGGCATTGCCGATGGCGAGCGTCGTATCCGCATCGACGAAGATCGTGCCGCCGCCGTTGGTGACCGTCACACCCTGGTCGGCGTTCAGGAGATAATTGGTGGCCCCGCGCAGGGCACCGCCATCGAAGGTGACCTGGTTGAGCCCGAGGCCGGTGGAGGCCACGATACCGGTGCCACCGGTCATATAGAGGTTCGTGACGTAGGACTGGATCCCGTCGAAGTACGCCTGGCCACCGGAGATCCCTACGTCGTTGAAGGTCATCACGTCGCCGCGGTTCGAGAACATCCCCGCCTGCACATCGACCCGGTTCACGTAGCCGGTGGTGCCCGGCAGGACATCGAACACCGAGCCGTCGCGCGCGACGGCGGCGGTGCCCAGGATCGTCGCGCCGTTGGTCATCATCAGGCGCCCGTTGAAGGCGCTAAGGGTCACATCCGGGCTGGCGGTGCCCATCAGCAGGGCGTTGAGGAACACCTCCGTGGCGCTGTTGGTGGTGCCCACCTGCAAAACGCGCGACTGGGCGGAACTGGAGGCGACATCGAGCAGTTTGATGTCGTCGGAGGACCCGCCCTTGCCGAGGTAGTTGGTGGATCCCGCGGTGGCGCCATCGAGGATGAGGCCGACCCGGCCGTCGGTCCTGGTCCCTTCGTTGTTGACCCGCAGGTGCGACCCCTCGCGCATCCAGACGTTGGTGACGTTGAGAACCACGCCAACCGCATCGGCGGGATCAAGCCCGAGGAGGACATTGGTGTCGGCATTGAACCAGAGGGTACGGTCATTGAAGCCGTAGTTCGGCCCGGCGTTGTCCACGGTGATCTTCTGCCCAACCCAGAAGACGTCGTTGGTGATCGGGGCCTCGATGCGGAGGTAGCCATAGGGTTTGATCACGAAACCATCGGCGCCCTGGGCGAGCGTGCCATCGCGCAGCCGGTCATAGAAGCCGACGCCATCGGTGGTGTTCGTGTCCCAGTCGGATTCGATCAAGAAACCCTGAGAGTGGGAATTGGGCCGGAGCATCTGCGTGTAATTGGAGCCGGAGGCATTGATGATGACGTCGCCGTGCACGATCACATCGCCGCGGGAGAAGTAGCTGTACATGTTGACGTTCGAGCTGCCCGCGCTGTCGATGATCACATCGCCCATGACCTCCGTAAAGTCGGTCATGCTGTCGCCGAACACGACGCGGGCGGCCGCGGCGCCCGGCTGGTTGGTCAGACCGACGTAGACGGTGCCGTTGACGATCGACGTCTGCGCGTAGAACGTCACCGCGTTGTCGTAGCCCGCCACTCCGTAATTCGTGCTGGTGATCGAGCCCATGTAGACATTGCTGACCTGGATGGTGCCCTGGGCGAAGTTGATTAACGTCCTGTTCAGCGGACCCTCCGGCCCGTCCTCGACAAAGACGTCGCCGATGATGTTGATGAAATCGTTGCTGCCGTTGCCGAAGGTGATGTCGCCGCCGCCGGAGGACCTGACGTTCGTCATTGTGCTGTAGGTGCTGTACAGCGTGACGCCGCCGCCCCGGGTCTCGACGGTTCCGAAGGTGTTGGAGATGCCATTAAAGCCCAGCGTGCCGTAGCTGACAATATCGCGGAAGCCGGCCTCCGCGCCGTTCACGTTCAGGGTGGCGCCGTTCGTGACGAAAACATCCCGGCCCAGGGTGAGCAGGTTGTTCGTCTGGACCGTGACGGCGCCGCCGAGGACGGCGACATCATTGAACCGGAGGCTCTCGCCGTAGAGGTTGATGGTACCGGCCTGGGCGGCGTTCGACCGGATCGTGCTGTCCTCGGTAACGGTCGTGAAGCGGTCCGTGTCATTGAAGCTGGTAAGGACCGAATTGGTGGTGGCGATATCGGGGCGGATGTTGAAGGTCCGGCCGGAGCTTGCGGTGATATAGACGTTGCTGGAGTTCCGGACCGCAAGGATGGCGGTGTCGTTGGTGCCGCCGGCCTGGGCCTTGATGCTGTCGAGATTGCCGCTCTGGTTGGCCGCGATGGTCAGGCGGTGGCCGTCGCCGATGGCGAAGGAGTTTGCGTTCTGCACCAGGGCGGTCTTCATGACGTCATCGCTGAAGATGATGTTCATGTTTGTTATCAGGTGGCTGTAGAGGGCCGTGGACATGTCGCGGTAGCCACCCGGGAACGTGGCGTTCGTGGCGCTGCCGTCGTTGACGATGAGCATCGCGCCATTGCTGATGAAGATGTTGTTGATCACCGAGGCGGTGGCCCCGGCGCGATCGTCGCCGGTGCCGGTCCAGAAGGCGCCGCCGGACTCGAAGACGAACCTGCCGCGGTTGAGGTCGATGTTGCCAAAGGTGGTCTGGTTATCCACCCAGATCGTGCCGCCGCTGCCGGCGATCAGCGTCGTGTTGCTGCTGCCGGTGGTCCCGCCAACGCTGCCGGCACCCCGGACGATGACGCGGCCATCGATGACCCTGACGGTCTGGTTGCTGAGCGCGGCGTCGGTGATGAGGTCGAGGATCGTCGAGCCCTGGGTGTTGAAGAGCTGGGGGTTTTCGCCGTTGTTGTCGGTCCCGTCGAGGCCGATTCGGTTGATGTTCGTCGCGCTGCCCACGAGCGGGCGCTGGAAATTGCGCACCTGGAGCCCCATGTAGCCCGGGCCCCAGACGTTTGCGGTGCCGGTGTCGGAATTGAACGTGGCGCTCTCCCCGTTGGTGCGCGCGGTGAAGATCACGTCGCCGGCGATCAGGACCTCGAGCGACTGGCCGGGGCGGGACTCCAGTGTCGCATGGAAGCCGCTGAGGTAGGTTTCCTGTTCCACGTTGGTGGTGGATGTGGAGAGCATGTCGGCGGTCGTGCCGAGGGGCGCCAGGGCACCGATGGCGACGCCGCGGAAGATCGAGGTGGAACCGTCGTCACCGATGTTGGTGTAGGTGCCGCCGGCGGTTCGGATCCCCTCCCACAGGATGGCGCCGCCGAGATCGGCGCGCGTGGGCTGGTTCAACGAGCCCGAGCCGATGATGGCGTTGGTCTGGAAGATGATGTTCGGGGTGCCGCCGGAGTACACCGCGTTGGACAGGTTCCCCGCAATGCCGGTGAACGCATGCACCTCGAACGGGGCGTTAGGGTCGCCGGCGGAGGGGGAGAAGAAACCGGACTGTGCCACGCCGAATTCCCAGAAAAAGTTGTTCGTGGTCGTGCCGTAGCGGACCGAGCTGCCCGGGAAGTCATCGGGGTCCCCGAAAACGTCGTAGTTGAGCCGCAGGACGGTGCCGGGCCGCAGGTCAACGATGCCCTGCCCGAGGCGGCCCTCGTCATTCACGGCGACCACGAGGCTGCGGGCGCCGTCCAGGACAAACGTCTGCGTGACGGGATCGTCGAGGGTCGGGCGGATCGGGTCCGCGTTGATGTTCACCACGCCGTTGCCGTTGAAGATCACACTGCGGCCCGCGTCCAGGGTCTGCTTGATGACGATGTTGCTGTTGAAGTTGACGATGCCACCGTAGACGGATTCAAAGTTGAAGACGCGGTCGGAGCTGGTGTCGGCGACGCCAAAGTCGATCCGGTCATTGACGTTGACCGTGACGGCCGGGGTGCCGTCGGGCAACGACTCACCCCCGAGGTGGAGCCGTGTGGTGTTCGTGGCAAGGGTCAGGTTGTTGATGTTGACGGTGATTTCGTTCGTGCCGGAGCTGCGCTGGAAGATCGTGTTGAAATTGCCGCTGTTGTTGATCGTGAAATGCGGGATGTCGTGGACGACGTTGCTGACGGAGGCGTCGAGGCCGAAGATGCGCGTGCCGCCGGCCCCGCCCTCCATGACGATGCCGTTCTCGGCGTTGGTGCCGTAGCTGATCTGGTAGTTGCGGATGTTGAAGCTCTGCGACGAATCTATCCGGATGCCCTCGCTGCCGGTGAACGCACCGCCGATATCCATGCCGTTGCCCGCAGACCGGAGGAAGAACGCGTTGCCGTCGGACTTGTCGTTAATTCCAACGTAGGAGGAAAAATCGATGATGCGCCCGCCCTCGAAATAGTTGATGCCCTCCAGCGTCAGTGTGGCCGGTGCCCCGAGGGATATGAAGTTGCCGTCCGCGTTGACGCCGGAGGTCGTGTTCTCCGAGATATACAGCGTCCTCAACACATAGCTCGTGCCGGCGAGGTTCAGCGATGATGTCGCCCGGAAAAAAACCACCGCGTCATCGTTGGAATCACCGGTGCTGGTGGCGAGGTTGAAACCCGGGACGCCGTTGAGGCCAAATCCATTCGTCCAGTTCCCCGCGACACCCCAGATCTCGGTGCCGCTAGGCATGGCGTTCGACCAAGTGTCCTGACCGAATGCGGAACTACTAATCACCAAAAGAACCGACGCCAACAACGACGCTGACCGCAATTGCCTATTCATGCCACGCTCCTCCACGTTCAATCAATCTCGGCAAAACGCTCTCGTCGTACAGCACATGACGAGAATCGCTCCGCCCTAGATGTATTACGGTTTTGTAAGGGAAGGTTACCGCTCGCCGCAAAGGTCGTTCAACAAATTTTTGTTGGTTTTCCCGATAAAGAGACTTTTATCGATTAGTGTACTGATGGGCGCGTGCTTTTCTGGAGACAACGTTTAATAATCTGCAGATCAGATAGTTACACAAGCCAACCCTCAGGGGGCCGCAGGTCTAGCTCAAAAACTCAGTCTCCAAGTCGTAGGCGCTTGCTGGCAGGCGATTCGATGCGCGATTCGCGCGCGAGCGCGCTCCTACGTCCCATTTTCTTCCCCAGTGGTCCGGCAGCCGCCGGATGGGATCTGGTGACTCGAAATCTCCCTTAGCCGTTGAGGCAGGCAATCCAGCCTGAAGCAGCACGCTGCGACGGGGACAATCGCCTACAAGCAGGCTCCTGCTGCCCGGCCTAGATTCTCGAGCCAGACATCTCGCGTGCGGCGAGATCCGGGGGCACACGGCGCGGTGCCGATCACGTGGCGCGATCGGCGCCGTGCCGGGCCAAAGCTACGGGCGGCGCTTGCGGCCGAGCACCCCGGCCACGACGAGGCCGCAGAGCAGCAGGGCCCAGGTGCCGGGCTCGGGGATCGCGTAGTTCAGGTACATGTTCCCGGTCGCGTCGTAGGAGGTGAAGAAGATCGAGCCCGCGTGGACGGCGCCCAGGCTGACGCTCAGCGAGTCGAGGTAGCTCGAGTCGATGGCGAACGCCGCCGAGGCCGCGTTGGTCGTGCCGGTCCCGAGCATCTCGAAGACCAGCCACTGCTGGTCGGTGTCCCAGAACGCGTCGCTCCAGTCCACCGCGCTGCCCTGGCCGCTGAACACCAGCGACATGATCGCGCCGGACTCCACGTTCAGCTCGCTGTTGGTCACGTTGACCCCGTCGAAGCCGGTGCCCCTCAGCCCCACGGAGTTGGCCGTCAGCTCCCACTGGAACACCGCCGCGTTGGAGTACGTCACCCCCCCCGCGAAGGTCTCGACGCCCGGCCCGAAGAACCCGGGCAGGTTCGTCGAGCCCGCCTCGAAGATCGCCGCGCCGCCCACCGTGCCGATGCCGCCCAGCGCCGCCCCGCCCCTCACGTTCACCTGCCCCGTCGCCGCCGAGTTGTCGCCGTTGACCAGCAGCGTCCCCGCGCTGGCGAGCGTCTGCCCGAGGTACGAGTTGGTGCCGCTGAACAGCAGCGTGCCCGCCCCGGTCTTGTTCACCCCGCTGCCGCCGCCGCCGGTGATCGCCGCCGAGACGCCCATGTCCACCGCGCTCAGGCCGTTGGAGATCGCGAAAGTCCTCACCGCCCCGTTCAGGTCCACGAAGCCAGCGATCAGCCCGCTCTGGTCCGGGTGCACGCTCAGGTTGCCATTCCCGTCGTCCACCAGCGCCGGGCCGCTGGTGATCGTCGCGGTGCCCGTGCTCCCGCCGAAGCTCACGTCCCCGGCCAGCACGATGCTCCCCGCGTTGGTGTGGTCCGCGCTCAAGGTCAGGTTCGGGCTGTTGTCCCCGAAGAAGTTCAGCCCCCCGGGACCGTTCGTGATGCTGCCCGCACCCAGCCCCGTGCCCTCGTCCCCGTGCACCGTGTTCACCCCCCCGCTGATGTCCAGGTTCGTGTAGACATCGTTGCCGAAGATCTCGTTGGTCCCGCCCGTCCAGATCGGGTCGACCACCGTCAGCCCCCCGCCCCGGCCGCTCCGGTAGGTGCCGCCGCTGTTGACGAACTCGTAGATGGTCTCCCTCTTGCCGTTGAGGTTCATCAGCCCGCCCGCGTTGATCGCGATCATGGCCGTGTCGTCCACCTGGTCGCTCCCCAGCCACAGCAGCGTGCCGCCATTGATGAGGATGTCGGGGTCGACCTTGCTCGAGGCCCCGTCGCCCACGATCGCGTTCACGCCGGGCGTCTTGTTCAGCGCAAGCGTCCCCTCTGAGACCAACGTCAGCCCCGTGTACGTGTTGGCCGCCGAACCGCCCAGCGTCATCGTGCCAGCCCCCACCTTCACCAGCCCACCGATCCCGTCGATCGCGTTGCTCGCCAGCAGCGTCACGCCCGGATCCACCGCGAAGATGCCCCCGCCAGCGCCCAGCGTCGTGCCCAGCGCCGCGTCCAGCACGTAGTTGGTCGCCGCCCGCAGCGTGCCACCGCCCATGTTCAGCTTCCCGAGCCCCAGGCTCGCGCTGCTCACGATCGCCGTGCCCCCGCCCACCGACAGGTTCGTCGCGTACGACTGCAGGCCGTCGAGGAACGCATTTCCGCCGGTGACGTTGATATTGCTAAACGCCATCACGTCGCCGCGGTTAGAGAACACGCCCGCCTGCACCAGCACCTGATTCACGTAGCCCGTGGTGCCGCCGAGGGCCTCAAAGACGGACCCGTCGTGCGAGACCCTCGCGGTTCCCAGGATCTGGGCCCCGTTGGTCATCGAGAGGCGCCCGTTGAAGACGTCGAAGGTGATGTCAGCGCTGCCGGTGCCGAAAAGGGTGGACTCGAAGGACGTGTCAGTGACTTCATCGATCGTGCCGATGTACAGCGTCCGGACCGAGCCGGGGATGCTGGACTGCACGTTCAGCAGGTCGAAGTCGGCGTTGTTGGCCGAACTGCCTTCACTGAGGTAGCCGTTGCCCTCCAGCGTCGCCCCGATCCGCACGCTGCTGTTCACCTCATTGATCCTGAGATGGGCACCGTCGCGCAGTACGATGTTGGGCACATTGAACTGGACGATGCCGTTCGTGTATGGGGCCACCGGATCGCCGCGGAAATCCAGCGTGCGCTCGTTGTTGCTGTAGTTCGGGCCGGTCGTGGCCACGGTGATCTTCTGGCCGATCGTGTAAGTGGCGTTGGACTGGAGCATGGCCAACTCGAAGCGTGCGAAGTCGTTGACCACCACGCCATTCGGGCCCTGTGCCAGGGTGCCATTCACGAGCCGCTCCGCGACGCCCAAGCCGTCACCCGCGATCCCGTAGTCATTCGTGTTGGCGTCGACCTTGAACAGCGAGGAATTTGCGCTGCCCGGCCTAAGGCCGCTGGCGTTGATCACGATGTCGTTCGTCACGTAGAAGTCGCCGGCCAACACCCGGTGATAGCTGGGCGGACTGGAGTTGGTCACCACATCGATCACGAGGCTGCCATTGATGATCGTCTGGTCGGTTGCCTCGTTGTTGAAGTAGACGTTGCCGTTGGTGATGCTGAAGTTCCTGAATACATTGCTGACGCCATTGAGCGTCAGCTGGCCGCCGCCGGACTTCGTGAAATTCTGATTGCCAACGACGGCGTTGGACACCGTCAGGGTGAAGCCCGGGTCGACCTCGATGCCGCCGCCGCCAGCGCCTATCACGATGCCGCGCCAGGGGTCGTCGATCGTGAAACTGGCGAGGGCCCGGAGGGCGCCGCCGTTGCTGATGGTCAGGGCGTTGGGAGTAAACACGGCCAGCGCATTGTTGCTGAAGGCGCCCAGGCGGGTCTCGCCGCCGATCCCGAGGCTACCTCCGGCGATTGTGGTGATGGCGTAGTTGCTGCCCAGCGTGCCCGCGTATGTGTTCGTGACCGCACCGAGGATCAACGCGCCGCCGCCGACCTTCGTCAGGGAGCCCGCACCGGCCACGACGTTGGAGATGATCAGCGTCTTGTTCGCGTCGACGCTGATGGTGCCGCCGCCGTTGCCGAGCGTCACGCCGCGGTTCGGGTCGTTGAGGGCGAAGCTATCGATCGCGCGGAAGGTGGCGCCGTTGCTGATCGTCAGCTGCGTGGCGGAGAACGCGGCCGGGTTGTTACCGAGGCTCTGCTCGTCGCCGACCGCGAGGGTGCCGACGCGGACGAGCGTCTGTCCGAGGTAGGTGTTCGATCCGGCGAGGGTCAGCAGGCCCGCGCCGACCTTGGTAACGCCACCGGGGCCGCTGATCAGATTGCTCACGAGCAGGCTGGAATTCGGATCGATGTCATAGGTCGCCGCGGCCTGGTTGGTGATGCCGCGGTTGACATCGTCGAACAGCACGTTGTTCGTGACGCGGAGCGTGCCGCCGTTGAAGACCAGCTGATTGGCGGTGAAGCTATCCGGCGCGGTGCCTAGGGCATTTTCATTGCTGACGTACACGCTGCCCGACGTGATGACCGTCCGGCCGGTGTAGGTGTTGGCGGCGTTCAGGCGCAGGGTGACCGTGGTATTGGTGAATCCGCCCGGGCCGCCGATCGAATTGTTGATCGTCAGGGCCTGACCGGTGCCGCTGGTGAAGGTGCCATTGCTCGGGCCGAGGTAGATGCCGCGGTTGGGATCGTCGATCGTCAGTGTCGTGGCGTTGGCATAGAGGGTGCCGCCGTTGAGGGTGAGCTGGTCGCCGACGTAGCTGGTATTGGTGCCGAGGGCGTTCTCGTTCGCGATGATCAGGATGCCATTCGCGATGACCGTCTGCCCGGTGTAAGTGTTCGCCCCCGAGAGGCTCAGGCCGCCGAGACCCGTCTTCAGGAGGCCGGCGCCGCCGCTGATGATACCGCTGATGGTGCCGTCGGTGGTCTGCGATCCATTATTCACCTGCACGGTCCGGAGCAGATTCGTCTGCCCCAAGTTGATCGGGTTGACGAAAGTGACGGTGTTCGTGGAGTCCGACGAGCTGAGGATCAGCGCATTCCCATCGGGCACGAAGGAGCCGGAACCCCACGTGACCGCGTTGGTGGTCGGTGCGCCGAGGATGACGAAGCGGCTGGCGTTGTAAGCCGAGAAACCGCCATCGCCGGTCCATTGGATCTGCGCGTCGCCGGTGCCAAGGCCCCGCAGGAAGTTGCCGGCGCCGAGGCCGAGCACGCCGCCGTTGGTGAGCGTCAGGGCGCTGGTGCCCCCGGTGGCGGCGATGCCACCGGGCACCGAATTGGCCATGTCAAGCCGCAGCACGCCGCCGGCCACGACGGTGTCACCCGCATACTGGCTGTTGGTCTTCAGGATCAGCACGCCGTTTCCGGTCTTCGTGAGGCCGCCGGCGCCATAGATGCCACCGACGTTAGTTAGGAATCGGGCGGGATCGACCCAGATGGTGCCACCGCCCGAGCCGAGGGTGACGCCGCGGTTGGGGTTCATGCCGAAGGTCGCGATGGCCGCGAAGGTGCCACCATCCAGCGTGAGCTGGTTTGTGATCGACGAGCCGGGATCACCGCCCAGACGATTGTCGGCATCGACCGCCAGGACGCCCCCGGTCACCGTCGTCCGGCCAGTGTAGGTATTCGCGGAGGTCAGCGCGAGGATGCCGTCGCCGGCCTTATTCAGCGCGAGGTTGTTCTCGTTGGCGCCGGCGCCGCCCAGGAAGCCCGTATATATATTGGTGGTGTTGCCGATGATATCGAGCGTCAGGGCCGAGATGCTCGCGTTGCCGCCGACGACCCGATTGCCGGTGCCGGTACCCGAGGTTGTCAGACCGGTCAGGGTCTGGTCGGATTTGCCGGAGGCGTCGCCGAGTTGGAGGACTCCGCTGGTCGTTCCGTCGCCCAGCACGACGGCCACGTTGGTCGCGAGGCGCCCGTCGCCGCCAGAGAGGATCGCGCGACCGTCTTGGATCGCGAGCGGCCCGGTGAACAGGCTGGTGTTATTCAGCAGCAGGTTGCCCGCGCCGGACTTGACGAGGCCGCCGGAGCCGCTGAGCACGCCGCTGAGGATCGCGTCGACGGAGGCCGAACCGTCGCCCACGAGGACGTTGCGATTGGAGGAACCGAGGTCGATGCCGTTCTGGAAGTCCACGGTGCTGGTGGCATTCGTGGCGCCCAGCACGAGGACACTTCCGTCCACGCCCTCGGGCACGAAGGAACCGCTGCCCCACGTGACCTGTCCGGTCGCGCCGCCGAGGTTGACGACGCGATCGCCGTTGACGGCGGCGAAACCGCCGCTGCCTGTCCACTGGACGTCGCCGCCGCTCGTGCCGAGCGGTCGGCTGAAGTCGTTGGTGGCCAGCATGACCACGCCGAAATTCGAGATGGTCAGGAGGCTGTTCCCCGAGAGCGAGAACGGACCGGTCAGCAGGAGCTGGCCGCCGAGGACCTCGGTGCCACCGCTCCATGAGTTGCTGCCGGTGAGTTCGAGAATGCCGTCGCCGGTCTTCCAGAACGAGCCGGTGCCATCGATGTCGCCCGTGAGGCGACCATCCACATAGGCGGCGCCGTCGTTGGCGCGGAACCGGTTGGTGCCCACCAGGGTGATGGAGTTCTCAAATATGAGCGTGTGGGTCGAGTCGGCGGCCCCGAAGACCAGCTCGTTATCGCCAGAGACAAAGTCCGTCTGGCCCCAGGTGAGGGATTGCGTGTTGCCGCCGATGTTGACAGTGCGGTCCGCGCCGTACGCGGCGAACCCACCACTGCCGGTCCACCGGACCTGATCGCCGGCCGTGCCGAGGTCGCGGGCGAAGGTTTGGCCGATGCCGATGCCCAGGACGCCGCCGTTGGTCAGAATCAGGGCGCTCGCGCCACCGGTGGCACCGATGCCGCCGGGCAGCGCGTTGGCGTCGTCGATGCGCAGGGATCCCCCGGCGACGATGGTCGCACCCGCATAGGAGTTGCTCGCGGCCAGGACGAGGGTGCCCGGGCCGGTCTTGGTCAGACCGGCGGGACCGCCGAGATTGGCCGCAACGGTGCCCCCCTGGCCATCGTAGGCGTTGCCGTACTTCGTCATCGTGCCGTTGGTCGTCAGGCCGCCCTGGAAGATGACGTCGGCGGAGTTGTCCTGGTTGTTGCCTCCGAGGTCGAGGATGCCGCCAGCGACGGTGATGTTGCCGTTGGTGGCGAGGCGGTTGTTGCCCGCGAGGAGCATCGTGCCGTCGTTGACGGTGGCGCCACCGGTGAAGGTATTGGCGTTGGAGAGGATCAGGGTGCCGGGGCCGCCCATGGCCAGTTCGCCATTGCCGTCGATAGCGTTGCTGACCGCCAGCGTCTTGCCCGCGTCAACGAAGATCGTGCCGCCGCCGTTGGTGACCGTCACGCCCTGGTCGGCGGCCAGGAGGTAGTTGGTGGCCGCGCGCAGGGCGCCACCATCGAAGGCGACCTGACCGAGGCCAAGGCCGGTGGAGGCCACGATGCCGGTGCCGCCGCTCATGGAAAGATTGGTGATGTACGACTGGATGCCATCGAGATACGCCTGGCCGCCGGATATCCCGACGCCATTGAAGGTCATCACGTCGCCGCGGTTCGAGAACGCGCCCGCCTGGACCAGGACCTGATTCACGTAGCCGGTGGTGCCGGTCGCGACCTCGAACACCGACCCGTCGCGAGAGATCTCGGCGGTGCCCATGATCGAGGCGCCGTTGGTCATGACCAGGCGCCCGTTGAAGACGTCGAGTGTCATGTCGGAGCTGGCGGTCCCGTACAGGAAAGAAAGGAGCGGGAACTCGAGCGGCCCGTTGGTCGTGCCAATCTGAAGCGTTCGGGCCACGCCGTTTGAGGTGGACTGGACGTCGATCAGGTTGATGTTTGAGTACAGGTTTGCGGCGCGGGCGCTCAGGTAGGCCGTGGCCCCATTGCTGGTGCCATCCACGAACAGCCCGAGCCGGGGATCGACCCTGTCCGCCTGCACGCGCAGATAAGAGCCGTCGCGCATCACGACGTTGGTCATCGCCAGGATCGGGGTTCCGGCGCCCACACCGCCGTTGATCGAATTGGTCTGGGCCCGCAGCCAGAGATTGGCCGAGCCGTCGGCTTTGTAATTGGGCCCCAGATTATCGATAGTCACCTTCTGGCCCACCACCCAGCCATCGGCGAACTTGTTGGTCCGGCTGACGTCGATCAGGAACTGGCCGTAGTCTCGGACCACGATGCCGTCGGAACCCATGGCGAGCGTGCCGTCGGCGAGGCGATCCCAGAGCCCGATGCCGTCGCCGAAGTTTGTGTCGTTGTTCGCCTGCACCCAGAAGAGGGTCGAGTTGCCGCTCACGCCGTTGATGAACGCGTTGGTGTTGTTCAGATAGTTCACCCGCGAGGCGTTGACGATGATGTTATTCGAGACCACGAGATCGCCGCGGCTGATCGTCGTGCCGTTGCCGCGGGCATTGGCGGTGTTGAGGACGAGGTCGCCGCCGATGATCGTGTTGTCGGTGTCATTGTTGCCTATGGCGAGCGTCATCGACCCGCCGTCGATACCGTTGGTCGGGCCCACGATCACGCTGCCGGTAATGATATTGGTGTTGGCGTTCAAATTCAGCGAGGGCGTGAATGCCGCGCCGCCGGTCAGGCCGTTGGAATTGACCACCGTGTCCGAGTAGAAGCTGCCGAACATCCGGACATCCCCCTGCGAGAAGGAGATTGCCGAGGAGTCATTGGTCGCATCCATGACGCGGACATCGCCGTAGATGCGGCCCAGGTCGTTGCTGGTGTTGCCAAATTCGATGTCGCCGCCGGTGACCGCCATGAGGTTGCTGGCCTGGTTGTAGGCGCCGTAGAAGCGCACCGCGCCGCCGCCCGACTGGACGTTCGCGACGATGCTCGTGTTGCCCTCGAACTTGGTGGTGCCGTAGCTGAGGATGTCGCGGAAGGTGGCGTCACCGAGGTTGACGCCGATGGCGTTGGTCCCCTGGATGTTGAAGGTGGCGCCGTTGGTCACGAAGAGATCGCGGGCGAGGGTGACCATGTTATTGGTCGTGATGTTGATGGTCCCGCCCTGGACCGATACGTCGGTGAACCGGTTCGTGCGACCGTAGAGGTTGATGGTGCCGGTCTGGGCCACGTTCGTCCGGATCGTGCTGTCGCCGGTGACGGAGGTGAATCGGCCCGTGTCGTTGAAGGTGGTGACGGTCGCGTTGGTGGTGGCGACGTCGGGGCGGATGTTGAAGGTCTGGCCCCCGGCGGCGGTGATGAAGACGTTGCTGGAGTTCCGGGCCGCGAGGATGGCGGTGTCGTTGGTGCCGCCGGCCTGGGCCGCGATGCGCTCGACATTGCCGCCCTCGGTGCCGGAGGTGGTGAGGCGATGGCCGTCGCCGATGGCGAAGGCGGTCGCGTTCTGCACCAGGGCAGTCCTCATGGCGTCATCGCTGAAGATGATGTCCATGTTGGTGATCAGGTGGCTGTAGAGCGTCGTGGACATGTCGCGGTAGCCGCCGGGGAACGTGGCGTTGGTGGCGCTGCCGTCGTTGACGATGAGCATCGCCCCGTTGCTGAAAACGGTGTTGTTGATGACACCCGCGGCGGCGCCAGCGCGATCGTCGCTGTTGCCGGTCCAAAAGGCGCCGCCGGCCTCGAAGACGAGCCTGCCGCGGTTGAGGTCGATGCTCTGCTGGGTTGTGGCGTTATCGATCCAGATCGTGCCACCGTCGCCGGCGATGAGGGTCGTGTTGCTGCTGCCGGTGGTCCCGCCGATGCCGCCGGCGGACCTCACCTGCACGCGGCCATCGATCACCCGGACGACCCGGTTGCTGAGCGAGGCATCGGTGACGAGGTCGAGGATGACAGAAGCCTGCGTGTTAACGCGGTGGGGGTTTTCCCCTCCAGCGTCTGTGCCATCGAGGCCGATACGGTTGATGTTCGTCGCGCTGCCCGCGAGCGGGGCCACCCCGCCACGCATCTGAAGCTGCATGAGACCCTGACCCCGGACGTTCGCGACGCCGGTGTCGGAATTGAATGTGGCCATCTGGCCGTTCGTGCGCGCGGTGAAGAGAACGGTGTCGGGCAGCAAGACCTCGAGCGCCTGGCCCGACCGCGAGCCCAGCGTCGCGTGGAAGCCGGACAGGAAGGTCTCGAGTTCGACGTTGGTGCCCGAGGTCGAGAAGAGGTCGGCGCCGGGACCTTGCGGCGCCAGCGCGCTGATGGCGACACCCCGGAAGATCGAGGTGGAGCCGTCGTCGCCGATGTTGGTGTAGGTGCCGCCCACGCTACGTATGCCTTCCCACAGGATGGCTCCACCGAGGTCGGCGCGCGTTGGCATGTTCTGCGAACCGGAGCCGATGATGGCGTTTGTCTGGAATATGACATTCATGCCGGGACCGGAGTACACGGCGTTGGAAAGATTGCCTGCGATGCCGGTGAAAGCGTGCACTTCAAGCGGGACATTGGTCAGGCCGACGGAGGGGGAGTAAAAGCCGGATTGGGCCACGCCGAACTCGTAAAAGAAGTTGTTGGTGGTCGAGCCGTATCTGATCGAGCTGCCGGGGAAGCCGTTGGGGTCGCCGAACACGTCGTAGTTGAGTTGGAGGACGGTGCCGGGCCGCAGGTCCACGGCGCCCTGGCCGAGGCGGCCCTCGCCGTTCACGCCGATGATGAGGCCCTTGTTGCCGTCCAGGACATGAGTCATGGTGACCGGATTCGTGTAGCCCGCCCGGATGGGGTCCGCGTTCACGTTCACGATGCCGTCGCCGTTGAAGATGATGCTCTTGCCGGCGTCCAGGCTCTGGTTGACGACGAGGTTGCTGTTGAAATTGACGATGCCGGCGTATTGCGAATAGAGGACGAGGGTACGGTCGGAGCTGGCGCTGGCTCCGCTGAAATCAATCTGGTCATTGACGTTGACCGTGACGGCCGGTGTCCCGTCGGGCAGCGCGTCGCCACCCATGTGAAAGCGCGTGGTGTTCGTGGCGAAGATCAGGTTGTTGATGTTGACGGCCAACTCGTTCGTGCCGGCGCTGCGCTGGAAGAGGGTGTTGAAGTTGCCGCTGTTGTTGACGACGAAGTTGGGGATGTCGTGGGTGGTGTTGCTGGAGACGAAAAAGCCGTAACTGCGCGTGCCGCCGGCCCCGCCCTCGTTCACCAGGCCGTGGGCGGCGTCGTTCCCATAAGTGAACTGGTAGTTGCGGATGAGCATGGTCTGGTTCGCGTCGATCCGCAGGCCCTCGCTGCCGGTGAACGCGCCACCGATGTCAAAGGCGTTACCGTTCGTGGATCGGATCACGAAAGCGTTGCCATCCAGCTTGTCGTTGAAGAGGACGCTCGAATAGAAATCCAGGACACGACCGCCCTGGAAGTACTCGATGCTCTCGAGCGTGAGGGACGCCGGCGCGCCGATCGAAAACACGTTGCCATCGCTGCTGACATTGGCGTTGGTGCTCTCGGAAAAGTAGAGCGACCGCAGCACGTAGCTCGTGCCGCGCAAGTCCAAGCCGGGGCCGCCGGTCGCCGTCGTGCCAAAGTACACGACCGCGTCGTCGTTCGAATTCCCCGCACCAGTGTAAAGGTTGTATCCGGGAACGCCGTTGGTCCCGCCCTGGTTCGTCCAGTTCCCTGGCACGCCCCAGATGTCGACAGTGCTCGTCGGGATGACATTCGTCCAAGAACTCTGACCAAACGCAGAGCCACACGCGGCCACCAAGAGCGAAGCGACCCACAAGAAACGCGACTGCCTATTCATATCACTCTCCTCCACACCAAGGCACGCGCGCCTTTTTCTTCAGGCACACATTCCTTACCAAAATCGTTTTTACCGATTTGTCAGAAAGGCTACCCTCATTCCCGCAGCTGGTTCAATAACTTTTGTTACCGATCAGTATTCTCGATTACAAGCGCCCCCGCCCCATGGATAAACTATTCTTAATATGCTTATTATAAGGATATTATGACTTGATACCCGTTGTCCAACAGCAGGGATACCTCGCCTATTTTTAGTCCGTGAATATCGATGGCCCTAGACGAAACCGCCTGGCCTGCATATTTCACGCTTCCGCGTGAAATATGCAGGCTCAAAGGAAAACCGCGCTCCGAAGAACGCGACTTTGAAGGGTCTGGGGCCACCGGTCCGCGAAACACACTCCGCAACCGCGAAAAAACCCAGTCATTGCCCGACCTCTCCCAATAAATGGCTTTCATGGCGCGGTTTTCCCAGAGCCCGGAATTTCACAGCCGGCAGGCTGTGAAATTCCGGGCTAGGTTTGCATTGATCGTCCCATTCACTCACGCGAGCCATCGGGGAAAACCTGACTCCAAGAATCAAGCTTTCACGGGCCCAATGGCAATGCTGTGGTGGTGATTAGGCCCTGCGTTTACGCGCAAGGATGGCGATGAGGCCGAGGGCGACGAAGAGCACGATCCAGGCGCGCGGCTCTGGAACGAGTATCTCGAGGCGGACTTCGCCCGCGGTGGCGAGGTTGAGCGCCCAGACGCCGATGCCGCTGATATCGGGCAATGTCCCGAATTCCAGACCGTTGTTGGTGAGGCTGCTGAGCGGATCATAGGTGAGCAGGGTCCAATAGTCCCCGGCGGCTGGCGTGCCGCCCGTGTAGTTGGTGACATTGAGCGTCCCGTCAAGGGTGAGGCCGCCGCTCAGGACTAACAGGTCATTGACGCCACCGCCGACCGTCTGGTCGGACAGATCGAGTTCAAAATCGAAGAGGCTGGTGGCGACGAAAGCGGCGCTCCCGGTGATCGAGAGTGTCCCGGCGGCATCCATGCCGGGGGCGAGCGTATTGGATACGATCATGTTGCCCAGGACAAGCCCATTGCCCGCGAGATTCAACAGTTCCTCGGTCCCGGCGCCCGTGGTCCCGATGCGCAGTATGGAACCCTCGCGGACCCTCGCGCTGCCCTGGATGTCGCCGCCGTTGGCCTGATCGACGGTGAGCTGGCCGTTGAACACATCCAGTGTGATATCGGGGCTTGAGGCGCCGCGGAGGTTGTTGGTGAACGGGATGTCGTCGAGGGAGTAGGTTAGGCCGTCGGGGTTGAGCCTCCCATTCGTGGCGCCGATCTGGAGGATCTTGGCCATGCCGGGGGAGCCAGAGCGCACGTCGAGCAGGTCAAACGCATCGTTGTTGCCGCTGGCCCCGTCGCTGAGGGTGGCGACGCCGTTGGTGGCGGGTCCGTCGATCGTGAGACCGAGGCGGGCCGTGGTGCCGCTGACGTTCACCCGCATGAAGGAGCCGTCGCGCATCCACACATTGGTGAGGTGGATGGTCGGGTCGCCCGCGCCGGTTCGGCCATACACGATGTTCGTGTCGCCGATGATCTCAAGGGTGCGGCCATCGCCAGCGGGACCATACCAATAATTGGGCCCGGTCGTGTCGATGGTGATCTTCTGGGCGATCGTGTAATCCACCGCGGCGGGCATGTTGGTCCGCACGAAATCCATGCGCAGGTTGCCGAAGTCGCGGATCACGATGCCGTCCGGGCCGCTGGCAAGCGTGCCGCTCGCCAGGCGGTCGTGGAAGCCGATCCCGTCGGTGTGGTTGGTGTCGAAGTCCGCCTCGATGAGCAGCCGACTGCCGCCATAGAAGTTGATCGTATTGGTGTTGTTAAACGCTCGAAAGTCGAGCCCGGAGGCGTTGATGATGATATTGCTGGCGACCGTGAGATCGCCGCGCGAGAACTCTTGCGCGGTGTTGGAGCGCTTGTTGGGCGTGTCGATGATGAGGCTGCCATAGATCTCGGTCGAGTCGTCGTAGGAGTTGCCGAAGTCGAGGCTCCCGGCGCCGAACACCGAGGCGTTGGAGGGCACCAGCAGCACATCGCCGTGGACGATGGTCTTGGGCGCCGAGAAGCTCAGGCTGGGCGGGCCGATGTTGGTCACCGAGACCAGCGTCACCGACCCAAACACCTCGTTGGTACCGCCGTTGAACGCCACCGCGGAGGTGTTGACCCCGTCGTGGATCACGAGGATGTCCTGGGCGATCTGCGTCAGGTCGTCCGAATCGCTGGAGATGCCGAAGTTGATGTCGGCGCCGCCATTGAGGATCACGTTCGAGATCCCGGTGTAGTTGCCACGGACATTGATCGTGCCGGATTCCCCGGCGATCAGGCCGACCAGCGTGGTGTTGCCCTCGATGGTGCTGGTGCCGCGGTTCGTGAGCGTCAGGAAGGCCGTCATCGTCGCGGTATTCGAGACGATCATCGTGGCGCCGGCGCTGACCTCGGCGTTGGTGAAGAGGTTGTCGGGTCCGAGGAATCGCAGGGTGCCGGCGAGCACGCGGAGCTGGTCGCCGCGCACCAGCGGCCCGCTCAGGTTCAACTGGCCGCCCCGGACCTCGACGTCCCCGGGCAGACTCACTCCGCCGGTGAGGTTGAGGACGCCTGCGTCGGACTTGGCGAAGCCCCACAGCGGGGCGGCAACCGTATTGGAGATGTCCGTGCCGTAGGTGAACGTCTGGCCGGAATCCACGTCGATGCCGAAATACGAGCCGGTGTTGAAACTGGCACTTGTGAGGAAGATGTCGATCTCGCCCGGCTGCCATTCGGTGATGCGGCCGGCGCGGACCGCGAGGGTTCCATTCGAGTTGGCTGTCATGGCCTGCCACATCGAGTAATCCGCGGGTGCGACGCCAACGTCCGCCGCGTTCGAGAACACCGGGTACGCCAGTGAGTGCATCGCGATGAGCGAGCCGCCATTGACCGTGGTGCCGCCCGTAAACAGGTTGGTGCCACCGAGGTACTGGGTGCCGGGGCCGGCCTTCACCAGCCTCAGCGGCGCGTTTGTCGGCGTCCTCACGCTCCGGTCGCGGAGGGTGCCCATGAAGGTGTAGCTGGACGCCGCGTTGGTCACGTCGATCGTCAGGATCGAGTCGTTGGCGGGGCTGGAGGTGTTCTCGTTCTCGACGAACCCGATGCCCTGGAGACCGCCGATGGTCTGGTCGCGGATGTTCAGCTGCAGCCGGGCGTTCCCGTTGACCGTGATCACGGTGTTCGTCGGAAGGCGGTTGTTGCCGGTCCCCGTCTGGAGCAGGCCCGAGTTGATGACGGTGTCGCCGGAGTAGGTAGCGATGGTATTGATGACGATGGTGCCGTCGGTCGTCAGCGAGACCGCATTGGTGATGCCGCCCGCGGTGTTGTCCACGATCGGCGCGTTGATGTCGATGCGCCGCACCCCGTGGATGCGGCCCTCGAAGCCGGTCTCCTCGTTGGGACCGAAGGTGATGCCGCTTCCCGCCCCGCCGACGATCTGGTTGTCCGCGCTGCCGGTGCTGAGGATGAGGCCACTCTCGACGGTGAGGGTGTTGGCGCCGATCTGCACGTCGCTGCCGGAGCCGCCCGTGTTGTCCAGCAGGAGACCGAGGACCGCCATGTTCTCGGCGAGCGTGGCGTCCGAGTTGTTGGCCGTGAAACCGATGCGGAGGTTGTTGTTGCTTGAGATTCCGGCGTCGATGCCGCCGGCCACCGCATAGATCTGGTTCACGAACTCGGTGGTCTCGTCCAGGGGCCTGAACCCGAAGTTGGTGGTATAGGTGATGAAGGTCGAGCCGCCGTCGCCCGCGGTCGCGCCGCCCGTTAACCATGGGACGATCGGCAGGGCGGTGGTGCCGGCACCATTCGTCCACGCCTGGCTGGTGAGGAGGTTGGTGCCCCTCATGGCGTCGAGCGTGAACTGCGCTTGGCCCACGGCGCCGGCGAGCGCCAGGTCCTCGCCGAGGTTATCGCCGCGCAGCAGGCCGGTGGAGCGGTTGTGTCGGACGAGATTGTCCGCGGCGACGAGTATGTCCCCGTGGGTCGGGTCGGATGCCGTCGTGGCCCCGGCGGCATCCAAGGTGATGGTGTTGTAGCCGCCATCGAACTCGAACGCGCCGGCGTTCTCGGAGATGCGCCCGTTCCTCAGGCCGGTCGCGATGAATGTCCCGCGATTGAAGTTGATGATCTTGCTGGAGCCGAGCCGATCGCCGTTGCCCTGGCTGGTTCCGTTGTTGTTATTCAGGGTTAGGGTGCCCCCGTTCTCGATGTAGAAGGTGGCGTTGCGCATGCGGGCGTTCGCCTCGATCATCTCCCATTCCCCGCCCTGAATGAAGACGTCGCCCAGGAAGGTGTCGTTGTCCTTCCGGATGTACTGGGTGTTGCCGCCGATCTTGAAGATGTTGGCCGAGGCGGCCCCGGTGATGATGCCGTAATAGCTGCGGTCCCCGACGCCACCACGGATGATCAGGCTCTGGTTGGTGCCGATATAAATCGCGGCCCGCCCGCTGCCGGCGAGCATCCCGATCTCCTGGCTGACGCCGTCCGCGAGCGCGAGGGTGCCATCGAGGCTGAGCTGGTTGGTGCCGAGGAAGTTGTTGCCGTTGACCACCACCGTGCCGCCATCGATGACGGTCCGCCCGCTGTAGGTGAGGTTGGTGTTAACGTAGAGGGTGCCGGCCCCGCTCTTAATGAGGGAGACGGCGTTGGCGCCGTTGTCCGTGATCTGGGCGGAAAGGTCCAGGTCCTGCTGGACATGGAGGATGCCCTCGTAGCCGGTGGCGTCGTTGGTGCCAAAGACCAGCGCGCCGTTGCGCATGGTGTTGGTCAGCGGCCCTGTGCCCGTGCTGAGGATCGCGCCGGCGGAGAGAGTCAGGGTGTTGCCGCCGAGGTCGATATCGACGGGGGTGCCGCCATTGATCTTGAGCGCGAGGTCGCTGGCGTTGCCAGACAAGGCCGCGGGGCTGGCGGTCAATTCGACGTTTGCGCCGCCGCCGAAGGCATTGGTGTATTCTGCAGCGTTCAGCAGGCGGATGCCGTTAACGTCGTAGGTGACGAAGTCCGTGCCGGCGCCCGTGGGGCTGTTGTCCCCGAGCGCGTAGGGCAATATGCCAGCCTGAGGGGTGCCGAGGGTCCCCGAGCCGGAGAGCGTCGGGGCTGTGGTGAACGTGACGAGCGACGTGCCGGGGCCGATGGGACCCTGGCCGAGATTGTCGCCGCGGAACAGGATTGTGCCGCCGCCGATGGGGCGGTTGAGGATGGAGGAGGTGAGCTGCGCTCCCGCCCCAGTCCCGGCGTCGATCGTCACGATGACGTGCGGGCGCACCTCGTTCTGGGCGACCATTGTCAACGCGCCGACCGTCTCCGTCGTGTTCGAGGCGTCGTTGCCGATCAGCGCCAGCTCGGAGGCCGCGCGCAGGTTGATAGGCTGGGCGTCCGGGAGCCGGTCCCCGGTCACGTGGTTGGCGCCGCTGCTGTCGAGCAACAGCACCGCATTGGTGCCGAACTTCGGCGTGTCGAGCTCGGCCCGGCCGATGTTGATGTTCGAGGAGATGTTGGGTGCCGCCCCGTTGGCCCCGGCTAGCACGCCCACGCCGTTGAGGATCTGGAGGTTCGCGTAGAACGGCAGCGTCGCCTCAAAAACTTGCGTGCCCACCGTCGAGAGCCCCTGCATCACCCAGCTGGCCTGGGTCTCGTTGGACGCGTGCACCGTCCCGGAGAAGACGAATCGCTCACCGGCCTGAGGGCGCAGGTCCAGGTTCCCCCCGCCCCAGTTGGTGACCAGGCCGCTGCCCACGAGCCCGCGGAATGCGTCGGTAAAGCCCCCGGCATCAAAGGTGCTCGTGCCGTCCAGCGCAATCGTGGTCGATGTGTCGCCGAAGCGATTGGCGGCATCCATCGTGAGGGTGGCGCCGTTGACCATGTTCCATTGCCAGACGTTGCCGCTCGCGGTCACCACCACCGTGCCGTTGCTCACCGTGATGACGCTGTTATCGGTGTCATTGACCGCCCCCACCGTCAGCACCTGCCCGCTGTTGAGGTTCCATGTTTGGTTCAAGTTGCTGATGTTGATCGTGGAGCTGATCGCGTGGCTTGTGCTCAGGGGATCAAACTGGATGCCGCCCAGCAGATAGAGGGTGTTGCCGGAGATCGTCACCGCGCTGGTGGCGTTCGAGTTAAACATCAGCAGATTGATGACGCGGTTGGCGCCCAGCGTGGTCGTCAGGTTGAGGGCGTTCGTCGAATAGAATTCCACGTCCATCCCGTCCGTGAACGCGGTGTCCCCCCCCCAGTTCAATGCCGTGCCCCAGTCCCCGTCCGCGTCACCATCCCAGAGATTCGTGGCGGCCGCGGCAGGCGCGGCCAGTGCACCGACGAGTGCGAACAGCCTCCATCTACTCATTGCATCTCCTTGGTTATGGGCGTCGGCGAGCGGCGAGACCGAAAACTCCCAGACCGATGAGGATGAGGATCCACGCCGTGGGCTCTGGGATGACGACCGTGAGATTGATCTGCTGGTTGATCAGGTCGTAATCGATGCCCCAGGCGAGGCCGGCGGCGAGTTCGGGGAGGGCGGATCCGAGTTCCAGGCCATTGCTCGTCAGGACTCCGCCGTAGCTGATGAGGGTCCAGGTGTCCCCGAGGCTCGCGTTGGTGAACGTGCCAATCCCGCTGATGTTGAGAATGCCATCGAGGACCAGGTCGCTGCCCGCGCCGTCGATGGACAAGAGATCGTTGATGCCGCCGCCGACCGTCATGTCATCGCCGCGCAGATCAAACTCGAAGATGGAGGTATCGAAGAAGCGTACGTCGCCGGTGATCGTCAGGGTGCCGGGGGCCGAACCGGGATCGCCGGGCGAGAGGACGTTGCTGACCGAGACGTCGCCGATCACGCGCCCGGCGCCCGCGAGGTTGAGTATGGTATCGGGGCCGGAGTTGATGAAGAGGGCCTGGTTCAGGCGGACGATGACGCCGCCCTGGATGTCGCCGCCGAGGGTGGGATCGACCGTGAGTTGTCCGTTGAATATGTCGAGCGTGATGTCGGGGCTTGAGGCGCCGCGCAGGGTGTTGGTGAAGGGGATGTCATCGAGGCTGTAGGTGAGCCCGTCGGGGTTGAGGCGGCCGTTGGTGGCACCGATCTGCAGGATCTTGGCCATGCCGGGGGTGCCGGAGCGCACGTCGAGGAGGTCGAATGCGTCGTTGTTGCCGCTGGTCCCGTCGCTGAGGGTGGCGACGCCGTTGGTGGTCGGCCCGTCGACGGTGATGCCAAGCCGAACCGTGTCGCCGCTCACGTTCACCCGCATGAAGGAGCCATCGCGCATCCAGATGTTCGTCAGATGGATGGTCGGGTCGCCGGCGGCGGCGCGGCCATAGACGATGTTCGTGTCGCAGACGACCTCGAGCGTGCGGCCCTCGCCCGACGGGCCGTACCAATACTTGGGCCCGGTGGAGTCGATGGTGATCTTCTGGCCGACGACGTAATCGACGGCTGCGGGGGTGTTGGTGCGGACGAAATTGAGGTCGAGGCTACCGAAGTCGCGGATGACGATGCCATCGGGGCCGTTGGCCAGGGTGCCGCTGAGCAACCGCTCGTTGAGGCCGATACCGTCGGTCCAGTTGGTGTCGAAGTCCGCCTCGATCAGCAGGCGCGGACCGCCGTAGAAGGTGGTCGTGTTGGTGTTGTTAAACGCTCGAAAGTCGAGCCCGGAGGCGTTGATGATGATGTTGCTTGAGACCGTCAGATCGCCGCGGGCGATATCCTGGGCGGTGTTGGAGCGCTTGTTGGGCGTGTCGATGATCAGGTTGCCGTAGATCTCCGTCGAGTCGCCCTCGGAGTTGCCGACGAGCAGACTGCCGGCGCCAAAGACGTTTGAATCAGAGGGCCCGATGAACACGTCGCCGTGGACGATGGTCTTCGGGGCCAAGAAACTCAGCGACGGTGGATTGACGTTGGTCGCCGAGAGCAGCCTGATCGACCCGAAGACCTCGTTGGTGCCGCCGGTGAAGGTGACCGCGGAATTGTTGACCCCGTCGTGGATCACGAGGATGTCCTGTGCGATCTGCGTGAAGTCGTCGGGGTCGGTGCCGATGCCGAAGTTGATGTCGGCGCCGCCGTTGAGGATGACGTTCGAGACGCCGGTGTAGTTGCCGCGCAGGTTGATGGTGCCGGCCTCCCCGGCGATCAGACCGACGAGGTTCGTCTCGCCCTCGAAGGTGCTGGTGCCACGGTTCGTCAGCACTCCGAACATCGTCAGGCCGGCCGTGTTGCTCACGATGAGGGTGGAGCCATTGGTGGTCGAGGCGGTGGAGAATAGGTTCAGCGGCCCGAGGAAACGCACGGTGCCACTGTCGAGTACGCGGAGGTCGTCGCCGCGCACGAGCGGCCCGCTCAGGTTCAACTGCCCCTGCCGCACCTCGACGTCCTCGGGCATGTCCAATATCCCGGTCAGGTTGAGGACGCCGGCGTCGGACTTGGCGAAGCCCCACAGCGGGGCGGCGACGGAGTTGGAAAGATCCGTGCCATAGGTGAACGTCTGGCCGGAATCGACGTCGATGCCAAAGTACGAACCGCTATTGAAGTTGGCGTTGGTGCGGAAGTTGTCGATCTCGCCAGCCTGCCACTCGTTGGCCCGGCCGGCGCGGACCGCCAGGGTGCCGTTGGAGTTGGCCGTCACGCTCTGCCACATCGAGTAGTCCGGGGTGCCGGCGGCGACGTCCGTGGCATTGGAGAACACCGGGAACGAGAGCGCGTGCATGGCGATGAGCGCGCCGCCGTTGACGGTCGTGCCGCCGGTATAGAGATTCGTCCCGGCCAGGTACTGGGTTCCCGGGCCCGCCTTCACGAGCCGGAGGGGTGCGTTGGTGGGGGTCCTGACGCTCCGGTCCCGGAGCGTGCCGGAGAAGGTGTAAATGGCGGCGGCGTTGGTCACGTCGATCGTCAGGATGGAGTCGTTGGCGGGGTTGGAGGTGTTTTCGTTCTCGACGAAACCGATGCCCTGGAGGCCGCCGATGGTCTGGTCGCGCGTGTTCAGCTGCAGCCTGCCGTTGCCGTTGACCGTGACCACGGTGTTGGTCGGCAGGCGGTCGTTGCCCGTGCCAGTCTGGAGCAGGCCGGAGTTGATGACCGTGTCGCCGGAATAGGTGGCGACGGTGTTGATGACGATGGTGCCATCGAGGGTCAGCGAGACCGCGTTGGTGGTGCCCGCGATGATGTTATCGGTGATCGGCGCATTGATGTCGACGCGCCGGACACCGTGGATGCGGCCCTCGAAACCCGTCTCGTCGTTCGTGCCAAAGGTGATGCCGCTTCCCGCGCCGCCGACGATCTGATTGTCCGCGCTCCCGGTGCTCAGGATCAGGCCGCTCTCAACGGTGAGGATGTTGGTGCCGATCTGCACGTCGCTGCCGGAGCCGCCCGTGTTGTCCAGCAGGAGGCCGAGGACCGCCAGGTTCTCGGTGAGCGTGGCGTCCATGTTATTGTTCGTGAATGCGACGCGCAGGTTATTGTTGCTCGCGGTGCCGGCATCGATGTTGCCGGCCGGCCCGAAGGTCTGGTTGACGAACTCGGTGGCCTCGTCGAGGGGGCGGAAACCGAAGTTGGTCTGATAGGTTATGAACGTGGAGCCACCATCGCCCGCCGTCGCACCGCCGGTGAGCCACGGCACGATGGGCAGGTCGGTGCTGCCGGGTCCCTTGTTTGTCCAACTCTGGTTGGAGAGGAGGTTGGTGCCCCGCATGACGTCGAGGATGAATTGCGACTGGCCGACGGAACCGGTGAGCGCGAGATCCTGGCCCAGATTGTCGCCGCGCAGGAGGCCGGTGGACCGGCTTCTGCGCACCAAGTTGTCGGCGGCGACGTAAATGTCCCCGTGGGTCGGGTCCGTTACCGTGGTGGCGCCCGCCGCGTCCAAGGTGATGACATTGTAGCCGCCATCGAACTCAAACGCGCCGGCGTTCTCGGAGATGCGCCCGTTCCTCAGGCCGGTCGCGATGAATGTCCCGCGATTGAAGTTGATGATCTTGCTGGAGCCGAGCCGATCGCCGTTGCCCTGGCTGGTTCCGTTGTTGTTATTCAGGGTTAGGGTGCCCCCGTTCTCGATGTAGAAGGTGGCGTTGCGCATGCGGGCGTTCGCCTCGATCATCTCCCATTCCCCGCCCTGAATGAAGACGTCGCCCAGGAAGGTGTCGTTGTCCTTCCGGATGTACTGGGTGTTGCCGCCGATCTTGAAGATGTTGGCCGAGGCGGCCCCGGTGATGATGCCGTAATAGCTGCGGTCCCCGACGCCACCACGGATGATCAGGCTCTGGTTGGTGCCGATATAAATCGCGGCCCGCCCGCTGCCGGCGAGCATCCCGATCTCCTGGCTGACGCCGTCCGCGAGCGCGAGGGTGCCATCGAGGCTGAGCTGGTTGGTGCCGAGGAAGTTGTTGCCGTTGACCACCACCGTGCCGCCATCGATGACGGTCCGCCCGCTGTAGGTGAGGTTGGTGTTAACGTAGAGGGTGCCGGCCCCGCTCTTAATGAGGGAGACGGCGTTGGCGCCGTTGTCCGTGATCTGGGCGGAAAGGTCCAGGTCCTGCTGGACATGGAGGATGCCGTCGTAGCCGGTGGCGTCGTTGTTGCCGAACGTGAGCGTGCCGTTGCGGATGGTGTTGGTGAGGGGGCCGGTTCCGCCGCTCAGGATAGCGCCGGCGGAGAGCGTCAGGGTGTTGCCGCCGAGATCGATGTCGACGGGCGTGCCACCGCTGATCTTGAGGGCGAGGTCGGCCGTGTTCCCCGAGAGCGCGGACGGGCTGGAGGTCAGCTCGACGTTGGCGCCGCCGCCAAAGGCGTTGGTGTATTCGGCCGCGGTGAGCAGGCGGATGCCGTTGGCCCCATAGGTGACGAAGTCGGTGCCATCGCCGCTGGGGCTGTTGTCCCCCAGGGCGTAGGGCAATATCCCGGCCTGCGGGCTCCCCAGCGCGCCAGTGCTCGACAACGTCGGCACCGTGGTGAATGTGATCAGCGAGGTGCCCGGGCCTATCGTGCCCTGCCCGAGGTTGTCGCCCCGGAACAGGATCGTGCCACCGCCGAGGGTACGATTGAGGGCGGAGGAAGTCAGCTGCGCCCCCGCGCCGGTGCCGGCGTCCACAGTGACGACCACGTGCGGCCGGATCTCGTTCGCGGCCGAAACGACGAGGGCGCCAACGGCCTCGGCCGTGTCGGAGAAATTATTGCCGACCAGGGCGAGCTCCGCGGCGGCGCGCAGGTTGATCTGCATGCTGTCGTTGAGGCGGTCCGAACTCGCGTGATTGGCCCCGCTGCTGTCGAGCACGAGCACGGCGTTGGTGCCGAACTTTGGCGTGTCGATGTCGGCCCGGCCGATGTTGATATTGGAGGAGATGTTCGGGGCCGCGCCGTTGGCCCCGGCCAGCACCCCGACACCGTTGAGGATCTGGAGATTCGCGTAGAACGGCAGCGTCGTCTCGAAGACTTGCGTGCCCACGGTGGAGGCACCCTGCATCACCCAGCTCGCCTGCGTCTCATTGGATGCCTGCACCGTGCCGGAGAACACGAACCGCTCGCCAACCTGGGGCCGCAGGTCCATGTTACCCCCCCCCCAGTTGGTGACCAGACCCGTGCCATGCAGGCCGCGCCATGCGTCGGTGAAGCCGCCGGCATCGAAGGTGCTCGTGCCATCCAGCGCGATCGTGGTCGCCGTGTCGCCGAAGCGATTGGCGGCATCCATCGTGAGGGTGGCGCCGTTGACCATGTTCCATTGCCAGACGTTGCCGCTCGCGGTCACAAGGACCGTGCCGTTGCTCACGGTGATGATGCTGTTGTCGCCATCATTGACCACGCCCACCGTAAGGGTCTGGCCGCTGTTGAGATTCCATGTCTGGTTGAAATTGCTGATGTTGATCGTCGAGGTGATCGTGTGGCTCGTGCTCAGGGGATCAAACTGGATGCCGCCCAACAGGTACAGGGTATTGCCCGAGATGCTCACCGTGCTCGTGGCATTGGAATTGAACATCAGCAGGTTGACGACCCGATTGGCGCCCAGCGTCGTCGTCAGATTCAGGGCATTCGTCGAGTAAAACTCCACGTCCATCCCGTCCGTGAACGCGGTGTCCCCCGCCCAGTTCGACGCCGTGCCCCAGTCCCCGTCCGTGTCACCGTCCCACAGATTCGTGTCGGCGGACGCCGGCGCCGCAAGCGCGCACATCGCCGAAAATAGTTTCCACTGCCTCATCGCTTCGCCCCAAGAGTGGCCTCGGCCCGCCCAGTATCGCCAGCGGCACCCGTGTGCCGTTCGCGCGGAACCCGGTCGCAGGACGTCACCTCCCCGTCCGCTCCGACCGCCGAGCCGTTGAACCAAACAGTCTTCATCTCCTCACACACGCAACCTTCCGGCGCTTCGCCCCATGCCAGGCGGAGCGACCGGAACCAACTTTGATTCACTGTTCAATTTGAGCTTACACGACAGATACCGGAATTCAATTGAACGGTAAAAGTGAGTGGGCTGGCCCAAGGGAATCATTCAGATGTTGCCACATAATAGGCCAATCTTGGCACGTGGGCTGCTGTAGTCGCTGCAACGTGTCCGCATGGGGGACGGCCTAGCGGATGGGCGTGGACTGAAGGCGATGCCGGCGCGGGGGATGACGGCGCGTGGACGCGCGGCATCATTGAGGTGTCTTTTTCTGGTCCCGCTGGATGTATTGGAGGAACTCGCCATCGGTGCCCAGGATGAGGGTGGTATCGGGGCCGATGGAGGTCTTGTAGACCTCGAGGGTCTTGAGGAACGAATAGAACTCCGGGTCTTTGTTGTAGGCCTTGGCGAAAATGTCGGCGGCCTCGGCGTCGGCCTTGCCGTGGATCTCCTGGGATTTGCGGTAGGCCTCCGAAGCGATGGTCTTCAGCTCGCGCTCCTTGTCGCCAGAGATTCGGGCGGCCTCGCCGGCGCCCTCCGAGCGGTACTCTTCGGCGATGCGTTTGCGCTCGGAAGTCATGCGGCTGTAGACCTCTTGGCGGACGCGCTCCTCGTAATCGATCCGCTTGAAGCGGAAGTCGAGGATCTCTATGCCGAGGCCGGTGGCGCGCGCGCGGTCCTTGGCGTTGGCGAGCACCTCTGCCTCGAGCTTGGTGCGGCCGAACTCCACATTCTTGGGGGGCTCCTCGGACTCGGGCATGTCGGATGACACCGCAAAGGCCCTGTTCGAGCTTCGGACGACCTCGATCAGCTCGTGCTTGGCGATCGTGGAGCGTGTCGCGCCATCGAGCAGGTCGGCGATCCGGGATTGCGCGCCGCGCTCGTCGTGGAGCCGCTGAAAGAACAGGAGCGGCTCGCTGATCCGCCATCGCGCGAAGGCGTCGACCCAGATGAACCGCTTGTCCTTGGTGGTGATCTGATTGGGGTCGCCATCCCATTCGAGGAAACGCTTGTCAAAGTAGTTGGCCGTCTGGAGGAGGGGCATCTTGAGGTGGAGGCCGGGGGCAATGACGGGCTCGCCCACGGGGCGCCCGAACTGCGTGATGATGGCCTGATCGCTCTCCGTGACGACGAAGCATGCGTTGCGCCCCACGATCAGCGCGAAGAGCACGAGCACCAGGGCCGAAAACTGAAAGAGCGCCTTCATCGCCCCACCCCCATGGCCGACGGTCGCGCGGGGATTTGGGTCGGCGGGGCGGTCGCCGGTGGCGGGGCCGGGGACCGGGACTGCGCCCCTCCCGGCTCAGGACCCAACGGCAGGACCGGCAACAGGCCCTTGATGTCCTCGTCGAGGAGGATCTTGCGCTGCACGGCCGGGAAGATGGCCTCCATCGTCTCGAGGTAGAGCCTGCGGCGGGTGACGTCCTGGGCGCGCGTGTAGGCGGCCAGCATCTGCTCGAAGAGCGCGGCGTCGCCCCGGGCGCGATTGGTGCGATCGACGGCGTAGCCCTCGGCCTGCTGGATGGCCTGCAGCGCCTCCCCCCGGGCCCGCGGCACGACCTTGTTGTAATCCGCGCGGGCCTCGTTGATCGCGCGCTCGCGCTCCTGCTCGGCCTGGTTGACCTCGTTGAAGGAAGCTTTCACCAGCTCCGGGGGCTCGACATCCTGGAGCACGATCTGCTCGACCTTGATGCCGGTCTCATACTGGGTGCAGAGTTCCTGGAGCCTTTTCTCCACCTCGTCCTGAATCTCCTGACGGCCGACGGTGAGGACCTCGTTGACGCTGCGGTCGCCGACCACCGAGCGCATCACCGCCTCGTTCAAATCCCGGAAGGTCTGCCTAACGTTACGGACGCGAAAAAGGAAGTTGTAGGGATCGGCGATGCGGTACTGCGTGGTCCACTCGACGACGGCGACGTTGAGGTCCCCGGTCAGCATGAGTGACTCGGTTTCAAAGGTGTCCCTCGAGTACCGGGATCTGACGCCCGCCTCTTCGGTGCGGAAACCGAATTCCTCCTTTTGCTGCCGCTCCACGGGAACCGCGAACACCTGCTCCGCCGGCGAGGGGAGCTTGAGGTGTATGCCGGGGTCCGCCTTGCGCACAAACTTGCCGAAGCGCAGGATCACGGCGATCTCTTCAGGTTCGACGGTGAATACGCAGGACAGCGAGGCCATGAGCACCACCAGCGCAAGCGCCGCGATCACGATCAGCCTCCACGGCAACCGAAGGAGGTCGAACCGGTTCATGTCGATTGTCTCAAAGCCAGGTGGTCGTCGGAAGGCCATTGGATTCTTATGCTGGCCCCAAAATCTCCAAACTGCAAGGCGCGCGGAAGGGCACCTCCCCTCGCCTTGCCACGGCTTTTCACCAGCGGCAGTATCGGCGCCGTGATTCGCCCCCTTTCGATCGCGCTGGCCATCGCCGCATATCCCTCCCTGCTGGGCGCGGCGGGACTCGCCCCGGAACCCGACCGCTGGGGGTGCGATCCGCTCGCGTGGGACACGCGAGATGGCGCACTCAAAGCCGCGGTGGCCGGAAGCGCGCTCGCGCCATTTGGCCCGGCGCCGGTCGCCGGGCGGGTCGAATTCACGGGCGACGTCCGGATCGATCGCATCCTCGGCGAAAGCTGGAAGGTCGCCGGCCTCTCCGCGGCGCGGGACGACAACAACTTCTGGGCACTGCTGCTGGTGGAGGATCCGGAGGGCAAGGGCCGCCACATCGAACTCGGCGAGATGCGCGATGGCAAGTGGCCCTCGCAATACGACCTGCGCCGCACGGCCAACGAAGTCGCCGACACGAATTGGAAAACCGGCGAGCGCTATCATCTCGGCATCGCGCTCGAGCCAGGGAGCGTCGTTGGCACGATCCGAGACGCCTCGGGCCGACAGATCTTCCGACGCTCCTATGCGCTGGGCGACAAGGGCACGAAAGCCGGTCGCCCTGCCCTGCGCATCATCGGATGCGAGGCGACCTTCGCCTCACTGGACGCCTCATGGTCCGAGGCCTCCCCAACCGCTCCCGCACCATCATTTCCGCCGTACGACTGCAGCAGCGCCGTGATGGCGATAGGCGGGAAGCCGACCGGTTTCTTCCACATCCAACAGGCCGATGGCCGATGGTGGATCATCGACCCACTGGGCCGCGGTTTCGTGCCCCTCGGCGTCGACCACGTGCGCTACAGCGGCGCCCATTGCGAGACCCTCGGCTATGCCCCTTACGGAAAGAAGAATGACGCGAAGTATCCGTCGAAAGCCGATTGGGAGGCGGAGACGCTCGAGCGCCTGAAGTCCTGGGGATTCAACACGTTGGCGGGCGGCACCGAACCCGGCCTTCTCCGCCGCGGCCTGGCGCACACGGCGATGCTCAACGTCGGCACCGCAATGGCGGCGCTGGGCGACGACTTCGACATCACGCCTAACGAGCGCCGCCCGTGCAGCGCGTTCCCGAACGTCTTTCATCCAAAGTTCAACACCTATTGCCAATATCGCGCTCGAGAACTGTGCCGCGCCCACGCGGGGGATCCCTGGCTGCTCGGCTATTTTCTCGACAACGAGTTGGCCTGGTGGGGCCGCGGCGATATCGACTCCGGCCTTTTCGACGCCGTGATGAAGAAGGGTCCCGCCCACACCGCCAAGCTCGCACTGCGCGATTTTCTCAAGGCGCGCCACGGCGGCAACGTCGAGGCGCTCGATCGCGCATGGGGACTGAGGCTCGGATCCTTCGAGGAGATCCTGGATAAGGACAGGCTCTCTGGCGCTGGGGAGGCGGCGACGGCCGACAAGAAGGCGTTCGCCGCGCTCTGCGCCGACCGCTATTTCTCTGCCCTCGCGCGCGCGATACGGGAACGCGACCCCGACCACATGATCCTCGGGTGCCGTTTCGCCGGCGGGCGAGCCTCCGATGTCGTCTGGGCTTCCGCGGGAAAACACTGCGATGTGCTCTCTTTCAATTACTACGGCTCCGTCGACCTGGATCGCGAGATCGCCCTCGACCATGACAACAGACCCACGAGCCGACCCCTGGCGGAAGTGTTCGAAGGTTTCTTCAGGCTGGGTGGGCGCCCGATGATCATCACGGAATGGTCCTTCCCGGCGCTCGACAGCGGCCTGCCCTGCACCAAGGGGGCCGGGCAGCGCTTCCGGACGCAGGCCGAGCGGGCCCGGGCCTCCGAGATCTTCGCGCGCACAATCCTGGCAATACCCCCCATGCTGGGATACGACTACTTCATGTGGGTGGACGAACCCGCGCTGGGCATTTCCTCGGCCTTTCCTGAAAACTCCAACTACGGGCTCGTGAACGAAGACGGGAAACCGTACGACCTGCTCACCTCGGCACTCGCGTCGGTCCACCGCGATGCGCCGCGCAACAGGCTTCACCCGGAAATACCGCCGCCAAGGACCCTCGTCCCCGCCTCACCTCCGGACTGGCGCCCCCTGGTCAAGGGCGAGAGCACTGGGGCATGTCGTTGCGACGGCCAGATCTGCCGCGCCACGGTCGGCGCCGTCACCCTACAGGGCGAAATCGGCGCGCCACATGCCGCGCGAATCACGCTCGATGGGCGGCCGGTCGCCACCCTTTCCCTCGGCATCCAGCGTCGCGACGGGCAGCGCGACAGCTGGCCGAAGATCGCCCGCACGGTCGGCGCGCGGATCGCGCCCGGCACACCCGCGAGCGTCGAGATCGTCGCCGAATCGCGGCAGGCCCCGGGCACATTTGACGCAACGTGCCGTATCGTTCCCGCGCCCGCGCACGACGCGTTCGTGGTAGAATGGCTTTCCATCAAGAACACTTCCTCAAACCCGCTGGATCTCCGGGCCGTGTATTTCCGGATCGACCCCGACGAGGGCGACCCGGCCATGCCCCTGCCGCTCGAGGCCGATCGTCCCCCGCGCTTATGGAAGGCCCTGCAAAAAGATGGCTGGTTGCTGCCGGGTTCCGCGTTTGCCGGATTCGTCGCGCCACCCGGCGAGGCCACCGTCCGATTCTGGGTCGGGCAACCGGGATCGCTCCATCCCGACGCCAAATGGCCCGTCGAACAAACCGTGGCGCCCGGGGAAACCCTCTCGTTCCCGCATCCTCCCTGGATGATCTGCCTCGCCGGGGAAGGGGGCGTCCCCACATGGCGCCACCGCAGTGACACGATCGGCGCCAAGATCGGAGACAGAACCGGAAAACCAGTTTCTGTCCCGTTGCCGCGGTGATCGGGCGCCACGAGAGCGGAGAACCGTTCGTGGCGCGAGCGTGAGCGAGCGGGCGGATGGCGCGCTCACGCTCGCCAGCTACAGCCTGACACAGGCGGCCCACAAAACTTGTGGGGCGTCTCGGCGAGACGCCAAACGCGTGCGAACTTTTAGGTTAGATTCCATCCGGCGGCTGCCGGACCACCGGGGGTGAAAATGAGACGCAGGAGCGCGCTTGCGCGCGATTCGCGCATGGAATCGCCTGCAAGCACCCTCCTACCGCCCGGCATCACCGGCCCAAGAATTCGCCCACGTTCTCCCGCGTCACGAGGCGAAACGGGATATAGACCTCCCGCTTGATGGGTTCCCCGCGGATGAGCTTGAATGCGGTCTCCACCGCGACTGATCCCTGGCCCTTCGCATCTTGGAAGACGGTGGCGTCAAGCCGCCCATCTTTCACCGCCTGCAGGGCATCGGCGATCGCATCGACACCGGCGACGACCACATTGCCCTTCAGGCCGGCGGCCTCCAGCGCGATCAGCGCCCCCATGGCCATCTCGTCGTTCTGGGCAAAAACCGCCGCGATCTTGTCGCCGTGCGACTGGATCCAGTTCTCCATGAGGCTCATCGCCTTGGCCCGATCCCATTCGGCGCTCTGCTCGGCGAGCAATTTCATGTCGGGATGCTTCGCCAGGATCTCGCGCGCACCCGCATCCCGCTTGATCTGCGCGGCCTGCCCCATGAAACCATGCATCATCAACACGTTGCCGCGCCCCCCGAGCCGCTTCGCGATATACTCCATCGCGATCCGGCCCGACTCCTCGTCCCGGGAGCCGACGAACGCGCTGGGGGCCGAGCGCGTCTCGGAATTCACGTTCACCACCGGTATCCCAGCATCGATGGCCCGATCCACCGCCGGCGAACTCGCCTCCACCTCGCAGGGGTTGAGAATGATCGCATCGACCTTCTGGGCGACAAAGGCCTCGGCCTGACGCACCTGTTTTTCCGCGCTGCGCTCGGCATCGTTGATGATGAGCCGAACGCCCATCTCCGCCGCCCTCTCCTCCATCGCCCGCTGCAGGAGGACGATGAACTCCGAGGACAGGTTCAAGAGCGAAACGCCGATGACCAGCCCGGTGTCCGCGCCGCCCTTCGTCGGCGCACCCGGGCCGGGGCGCCCGCATGCCGCGAGCGCGAGCGCCACCGCGGCAAGTGCCATGGCCCTCGCGCGCATCACCGGCGCCCTCCCCTGTCGATCCACACGGCCCCAACAATGATCAGACCCTTCACGATCTGCTGGTAATAAGATGGCACGTTGAGCAGGTCGAGGCCGTTGTTGATGACGCCCATGAGCAGGGCCCCGAGAATCGTGCCCCCCACGCCCCCAACACCACCGGACAGGCTCGTGCCACCGATCACCGCCGCCGCGATGGCGTCCAGCTCATAGGCGATGCCCGCATTGGGCTGGCCCGTCGTGATCCGCGCCGCCAGCACGACGCCGGCCAGGCCCGCCAGCGCCCCGCACGTCACATACGCGAAGCACTTGATGCGACCGACCCGGAGGCCCGAGGCCCTCGCCGCAGCCTCGTTTCCCCCGACGGCATACACGTGGCGCCCCACGCGCATGTGTCGCAGGACCACGTACGCCAGGGCCGCCACACACGCCAGGATGATCACGGGCACCGGAATACCCAAGGCCTCGCCGCCCCCGATCAGGCAAAAGCCCTTCGAGAGGTTCGAGACGGGTTTTCCGCCGCTGGCCACCAGCGCCAGGCCTCGCGCCACGGTCATCATGCCCAGCGTGACGATGAACGAGGGCACCCGGCCGCGCGTGACCACCAGCGCGTTCGCCCCGCCACAAGCACAACCCACCAGCATGCCGACCACGACCGGAAAAGCCAACGGCCACGCCCCCGGATGCGCGCAGTGCGCGGCCACCACGCCAGACAACGCCAGCACCGAGCCCAGCGACAGGTCCACCCCTCCCGTCAAGAGGACGAAGGTCACCCCCACCGCGAGAATGCCGTTGATCGAAATCTGCCGCAGCACGATGATGAGATTTTGCGCCGTCAGGAAATTCGGCGTCGCCGCCGATAGCCCCGCGAAGATGACCGCCAGCGCCAGGGGCAAACCATAGCGCCTCAGCCAATCGAGCCGGGACCGACCTGCCCCCGCCGGGCCATTCGCGTTATCGCTCATATCGTCATACCACGTCCCCGCGGCCTGCGGCCCAATCATCAGTTCCTCATCGCAAGGCGCATGACGTCCTCCTGCGTCGCCCGACGCGGGTCCAGTTCTCCGGACAACTCGCCCCCGCGCATGACGAGGATCCGGCCACTGAGGGCAAAGATCTCGGGCATTTCCGACGAAACGACCACGACCGCCTTCCCGGACCGCGCCAGCCCGCGGATGATCTCGTGCACCTCCGCCTTCGCCGCGATGTCGATCCCGCGCGTGGGCTCGTCCAGCAGCAGTATGTTCGGCTCGGCCAACAGGGCCTTTGCGATGACGACCTTCTGCTGGTTGCCCCCGCTGAGAAACTCGACGGGCGCATCGCGGTGCGGTGCCCGTATGCCCAGCGCGGCCATCTGCTCATCCGCCACCCGATCCTCGGCGGACGGATCGATGAACGGACCGCGGCAGCACCGCCCGAGGCTCGCCAGCGTCAGGTTGTGCTTGACCGACATGCCCCCCACGAGCCCGTCCCCCTTCCGGTCATCGCCGACCAGCGCGATTCCCAGCACCAGCGCGCACCGCGGGGAAACGATGCGGGCCACGACACCGCGCACGCGGATCTCCCCGGCGTCCGCGGGCGCCAACCCATAGATCGCGCGCAGGAGACCCGTGCGCCCCGCGCCCATCAGGCCCGCGATCCCCACGACTTCGCCACCCCGCGCGCAAAAGGACACGTCGCGAAACATGCCCCGCCGCGACAGTCCTCTCACCTCCAGCAGCCGTTCCCCGACTGGCCCGCCACAGGACGATCCGGCCCCGAGTTCGCGCCCGACCATCATCGATATGAGCCGCCCCTCATCCAGCGAACCTATCGGCCCCGAACCAACGAACCTCCCGTCGCGCAACACCGTCACCTCATCCGCGATCCGAAAGATCTCCTCGAAACGGTGCGAGATGTAGATCACCGAGACGCCCGATGCCTTCAATTCGGATATCAGCCCGAACAGCGACTCGACCTCCCGCGCCGAAAGGGCCGACGTGGGTTCGTCCATGATCAAAAGCTCTGCGCGATGGGCCATCGCCTTGGCGATCTCCACCAGCTGCATGTCCGCAACACCGAGTTCGCCCATCCGCCGGGAGGGGGCGACCGACGCACCGACGCGCGACAGCAGCGCCGCAGCCTCCCGCTCCATGCGACCGCGATCAATCCAGCCCAAGGGGCCTCGCGTTGGCTCGTGGCCCATGAAGATATTCTCGGCCACGGTCATCTCCGGAAAAGGCAACAGCTCCTGGTGGATCATCGAAATGCCCAGTCGCAGCGCCTCAACCGGGTGCCTCGGCACAAACGCCTGTCCCTTGAAGTGGATCATCCCCGAATCGGCCACATCCAGACCCGCGAGAATCCGCATGAGGGTGGACTTTCCCGCTCCGTTCTCTCCCACCAGGGCGTGCACCGTGCCACGCGCCACCTCCAGCCGCACGCCGTCCAGCGCGCGCACGCCGGGAAAAACCCTCGTCAATCCCTCGACCTGCAACAGCGGCCCCGGCAACATCACGGCGCATCTTGCCGCATGCGCCGAATCCACGTCAAAGGTCAAAACTCATAGGCCAAATCCACAGGTCACATGTCAATTGTTGAACTCGAATGCGGCCCGCGGCGCACCGTCCAATGGCGACACGCGGCCGAGCGCGTCAGCGTCTGGCATCCCCACTTTGGTTTTCAACCCCCGTCCTCTGGCCCTGCCACCGTATCAAAGCACCGACCGCTTCATCGGTGGCCTTGAAGGCCCTGTCGCCCCCCTGATTCGTGCACACCAGCACCGCGAAATCCCTCGCGGGCGCGATCCACACATTGGCGTAGTACATGGTATTGCTGCCCGTGTGATGGAGCACTCGGCCCCCACCCCATGGGCGTTCGACCACCATCCAGCCCAGGGCCATGTCGCCGCCCCGCTGCGGCGCCTGCATCACCCCATAGGTCGCGGCCTTCAGCAGACCATCCGCGCCCCTGGCACCGCGCAATTGGTCGGCCACGAACTTCGCCCAATCCTGGATCGTGCAGTGGACCCGGCCCACCGGACCCATCACCGGAACATTGTCATTTGCCGAACCATTCGTCGGCACCGGCGTGCCGTCTGCCGCATGCCCCCATGGCGCATCGATCTTTCCCGGCGTCCCGAGGCCACCAAATCCCGCACTCGACATCCCGAGCGGCACAAAGACCAACTCGCGGACCACCTCCTCCCAGTGCTTCCCGGTTGCTTTTTCGATCGCGGCGCCGACCACCACATAGCCCACATTCGAATAGCGGGACTCGGTGCCCGGGGCATAGGCGGGCTCAATGCCAAAAGCCCGCCGCACGATGGCGAGGCGCTTCCGCGGCAAGTCCCCCGACCCGGCAAATTCCCCCCACGTCAGATCCTTCGGCAGGCCGCCCCCGTGCGACAGGAGTTGCGCGAGGGTCACGGCGCGGAAGCCCCCGTGAAAGTCTCCCGCGATGCCCAGGAAAACCTCGGCCACGGTTGAGTCCCACCGCAGCTTCCCCTCTTCCACCAATTTGCCCGCCACCGCCGCGGTCATCGCCTTCGTGCACGATCCCAGATGCCAAAGATCCTCCCCGGTCACGGGAACTGCCCCGCCGCGCTTGCGCACGCCCGTCCAACCCACCGCCTCAAGCCCCCGGCTCGTCACGACCGCCCCGGCCATGGCGGGCATATCATGGCGCTCGCGGATCGGCGCCAAAACCGACCCAACGTCCGAAAAGCCGGCCGCCCACGGGAAATCCGGGGCGATCATGCCGCACAGCACCAGAAGGGAGCAGCCCGCCAGAATCCCGCTTTTCATCTCACGGTCACTGCGGCCTCGATGTGCGGACGGATCAGCGACGCCCAGAGCAGGTACCCCTCATGGGTGAGGTGCAGACCATCCGCAACGAATAGCTCTTTCCGGGGCATGCCATCGGCGCCGAGCATCGGCGCAAAAACATCCACAAAGAAAAGCCCCTTTTCGCCCGCCGAATATGCGGCGATCGCCGCATTCAGGGCCCTGATCTTATCGGCGAGCGGCCATCGCTTGATGCTCGCCTTCACGGACACGTAGCCGATGGGCACGTCAGGCATCTTCTCGCGAATCTTGCCGACCAGCGCCCGATACTCCCCAAGCACGCGTTCCGGTTCCTTTCCCTTTGCGATGTCGTTATCTCCGGCGTACACGAGCACGACCCGCGGCTCATACGGCAGGATGATGCGGTCGGCATAGCGCACCACATACTCCATCTCCGATCCCCCGAAACCCCGGTTGATCACCGGGATCCCTGCAAAATCCTCGGCCAACGTCTTCCACAGCCGAAACGACGAGCTGCCGACGAAAAGCACCGCCCCCTTCGGAGGCGGGGAAACGCGGTCCGCCTCCTCGAATTTCCGAATCTCCGGCTCCCACTTGAATTCGGCCGGGGGCGGCACCAGCCCGAGCGCCGCAGACCCTGGCCACGCGACCACCAGCAAGCCCACCATCGCCAACCATGAACGCCGCTCCGCCATGGCATCCCTCTATACACCAATCGGACGACCGTCGACACATCTCGCGGTTTTCCACTCGGTTTGCGGGGAAACACGGCTACCATACCCTCGTGCGTTTCGCGCTGCTGACGACGACATTCTATCCGATACTCGGCGGGGCCGAAAAACAGCTCGACCTGCTGGCGCGCGGGCTCCTCGGGCGGGGGCACGAGGCGCTCGTTATCGCGCCGCTCGTGAAGGGCCGCGACAATCGCGTGGATGCGCCATACGCCGTTCATCGCTACCCGCGGCTGCGCAGCAAGCGATTTGGCCTGCGCTGGCATGCGCGTTTTCTCGATCGCCTCCACAGGGAACATCCCTTTGACGTCGTCCATGCGCACGGCGCCTATCCCGCCGCGTACATGGCCGCGCCATTCGCGCTCCGCCACGGCATCCCACTCATCGTCCGCGCCCACGGCGGGGACGTCCTCCCCGGCGAGGCGATCCAGCGCTCCGCATGGCTCCGGTGGCGAACGCGGACCGCCCTGCGCGCCGCCGACGCGCTCATCGCCCAAAACGCGGATCTGGACCGGTTGCTCGGCGAACTCAGCGGCCACCCGGAACGGGTGCACCGCATCCCGAACGGCGTCCAAGTGCCGGACATCGATCCGGCCCAATTCGCCGAACCCGAGCCCCCTTTCGCTTTCACCCTGAGCAACCTCTATGCAAAGAAGGGCCTCGATATCCTCGTGGATGCATGGTCCCACGTCGCGCCCGTCCGCCCCGGCGCGCGCCTCGTCATCGCGGGCCACGGTCCGGACGAGGCCGCGCTTCGCCGACAGATCGCGTCACTGGGCCTCGGGAACACCGTGACCCTCATGGGCAACGCGCGCGGCGACGAAAAGGACCGCCTGCTCGCCTCATGCCGCGTCTACGTCAGCAGCGCCCGGCGCGAGCCGTTTTCCAATGCCCTGCTTGAGGCGGTCGCCGCAGGCTGCCCCGTGGTCGCCACGCGCACCGGGGGCAATGTCGAGATCGTCGACAACTCAGGGGCGGGCGAACTCGTCGATCCCGAATCGCCGCGGGCCTTGGCCGATGCCCTCACGCGGGCGATGGGCGTCCCGCGCGCCCCGCTTTCGCGCGATGAACGTGCACGCCGCGTCGCCCGGTACACGGTAGATGCCACGCTCGATACCTATCTCTCCGTGGCGGAGCAGATCCGCGCGACCGCTTGATGGAATAGCCCAGAACCATCCTATCCTGCTCCCGAAAGCCGTTTTGGACTTGCTGCGGTGGCAGAGCGAAGCGGCGCCACCGGGGGTGAAAATGAGACGTAGGAGCGCGCTCGCGCGCGATCCGCGCATGGAATCGCCTGCAAGCAGGCTCCTACGATTCGGCATCTGAATTTTCGAGTCAGCCGCCACCCGCTGAGCCGACACGGATCTTCGCCAACCACCCCCCGTACCAGGCAAACTGGCCGAGCATCACCGAGATAAAGAAAAGGCCGGGCAGATTCGCGATGATCAGATACCAGTCCACCTTGTCCTTGGACAGGGCGTATAGGATCCAGAACCATCCGTTCGTATAGAGGATCATCCAAAACGTCAGCGACAGCCCCGCGACAGACTTCCGCTGCCAGTTCTTGAGGATCTGCATCGGCAGGCCGATAAAGCCACCCAGCACCGCCAACACCATCGCGCCCGTCCCGAAAAACTGCTCCGCTGTCATCGTCGCACCCCCTTCCTTCATCTCGCCCGGATCACGGCCGCCATGGCACTGCCTCTCCCTGGCGCCCGTGCACCCCAACCGCCTCCTCCAGTGCAGCGCGCTGCGGGTGCACCGCTCCGAGATCCTTCGTCTCACCAGAATCCTGATCCAGATCATAAAGCCCGAACGGTTCACCCGGTTCATTCTGGAGCAGTTTCCAGGACCCTCTCCGCGCGGCGTAATACACCCCGCCCTTGTACTTGCCGCCCTCGCGGCGAACCCAGAAAAAGGTGCGGTCATCCGCAGGCTGCTCATGCCCCAGGAGCGTCGGCAGAAATGTTCGGCCCTCGATCGCGGTCGGCGCAGCCGCCCCGGCCAATTCGCAGACGGTCGGGAAGATGTCCATCGTGATCGCCCGGCGTTCCGACCGGACACCGGCCGCGATCCTTCCCGGCAGCACCGCTAGAAACGGCACCCGGATCCCGCCCTCGAACATCTGCTGCTTGCCACCGCGCAGCGGTCCATTGTTCGCGCCGAAGGCCAGATTCCCTCCGTTGTCTGATGTAAAGATGACAAGGGTCCGCCCAGCGATGCCCAGCCGTTCGATGGCCGCCAGCACCCGCCCCACGCCGTCATCCATGTGCTCGATAAGCGCGGCGATCTTCGACCGCTGTTCCGTGGCCCCCGGCTCGCGGGCCCGCACCCGGGCCAGCCAGTCCGGGGGCGGCTGAATCGGGTCGTGCGGTGCATTGTAGGCGAGATACAGGAAGAAGGGTCCCCCCGCCTTCACCCGAGACTCGATGTACTCGATCGCCCATCGCGTGAACAGATCCGTGGCATGCCCCTCCGGTTCGATGGTCGTGCGATCCAGCCGCATGAAGTTCTGCCCGTCGCGCAGATGTGTCCAGTAATCGTCCATCATGTCGCCGAGAAAACCGTGGAAATGGTCGAAGCCCCGATCGTTGGGCGTGTCGGGCGAAGCCAGCCCGAGATGCCACTTGCCGACGATAGCCGTGTGATAGCCCGCTCCCTTGAGAACCGCGGGCAACAGCACCGCGTCGTCGGCCAGATTGCCCCAGCTATTCGCCTCCCTGAAGCGGATCACGCCCGGCACCCCAACCAGATCCGGATAACGCCCTGTCATGAGCGAGGCCCGCGTCGGGGAACACACCGGGCTATTGGCATAGAAATGACTCAACCGCATGCCCCTTGACGCCAGCGAATCCACATGGGGCGTCCGCAGATCCGTCGCACCCTGGCACCCCAGATCGCCCCACCCAAGGTCGTCCGCGAGTATGACGACGATATTCGGGGGGGCATTCCCCCCCGCACAGTGGCCCAGCCCAGGTGCCAGCACGATCGCAAAGAGGCAAGCGCAAACGCAAGCGATGCGCCCATGAAGAAGTATCCCCATCTGGAGATCTTACCCGCATTGCCAACCTCAAGGGAAGCCGCAAGGGATAACGCGGGCCGCGCGCTTACGCCAGAGGCCCCTCACGCAAGCAGTTCGACCCGGCTCCGGTCCTCGGCAAAAATGATGCGCTTGATGTTCTCGGTGCCATGGCGCGGCGCCTTGAGAAAGCCGTGGAACGCCGCCTCGCCCAGGATGCCGGTCTCGCGCCACTCCCAGAGCCATTCGGCGGCCAGCGCCGGATCTTCCTGCATGAACCCGGCACCCATCTTCAATACCCAGTCGCGATTGAATTCCTCGTGCGAGCCCAGCGGTGGCGTCATGAGGATCGGCAAACCCAAGGCCGTATAGAAAACCAACTCGCTGGGTTTGGTCCAGAGGACATCGGTGCCGCGCAAAAGTGCGTTGAATCGCGCAAAATAATCCGGCTTGTCCATGCAGAAAAGCACCCGGATGCCGCGGTCCAATTGCCCCTCGAGCTCAAGCGAGCGGATCAGCTCCATGAAATAATTCCGCACCTCGAAACGGGTGCCGGCGACGAGGTTAAGCCTGAAGCGCCCATCCAGGATAAACGGCTTGAGGCTCCGGACGATGCGCGCCGCCACGTCCTTCTGCGCCCCGGCGCCGCCCACCGCATAGGTCACTTCGATCGGGCCGCGCGACTCGGGCGGCGGTCCCACCTCGCGATCAACCGTCTCCCGAAAGTGCCGATAGAACGCGCGCCTCGGATCCAGCCTTCCCAGGCGCGCCGCCAGATCCGCTCGGGCCGCGTCCACGTTCTCCTGCGGCAAGGGGAATCCCGTGAAGTACAGGTTATCCGCGGGCACCCCGTACTGGAAAAGGCGCCGGCGGCTCTGCTCCGTGGGCGCAAGGTACACGATGTTGCTGCGCCTGGGTTTCTCCGCAACCCAGATCCGGTTGATGTCCGCGTCGGTCACAACGCAGAACACGTTTTTCAATCCCGCGTGATCCGCCGCCAGCGCCGGAACGAAGAAAGTCGCCACGAACGGGATATCCTTGGTCCTCGCATATTCGGGCAAGCTGCGCGCGAAGTTCCTCTTTATCATCCGGTGCAGGAAAAGTGAGCCGAGGGTCGGTTTCGACAGGTCGCGGAACGGATAGATCGGCGAAATGCGCTGCAGCCGATCATAGGCCCGCCACAGGAATCCGCCGACCCAAGGTACGCCACTGAGCCTCGACAGGAACTCGTACCAGTACTGAAATCGCCGCCACAGCCGCCGCTCTCCCGGCTCGACCACCTTGTCGCCGTTGGCCGTGATGATACGCTCGTGCGCGATGTCCCGAAAAGGGAAGGCAGCGCGCTGGTGCCCGTAACCCATGTCAACGGTCACAACCCACGCGCGCCTATCGGGAACCAGGTCGCTCATCTGAACCCTTTCGAGCCAGCATAGGGCGCCGACGGCCCGATGCCATCCTCCGGTCACGCCGGCGGCGCATTCGGCGCGTCGGGCGGCAAGGCGGGCTCCGTGCCCCCGCCACCCCCCGCAACGACATCACCCGCGCCCACCGATTCCTCGGAGCGCTTGAGCCCGAGTTCCTCCCTGAGCAGATCGATCGTCGCCATCGTGATCGCCAGCACGATCGGCCCCAGCAACAGGCCCAGGATTCCGAATGCCCGGATACCGCCAATCATGGCAAAGAACACCAGCATCGGGTGCTGGCGAACGCGCGAGCCCACCACCAGCGGTCGAACGATGTTGTCGGCATTGGCCACGATGACCATGCACCACGCCGCGAGACCGATGCCCTTCCCCATGTGCTCCGAGAACATCAGCGTCAGGCTCACCGGCACCCACACCGCGGCCGCCCCAACGAGCGGGATCATGGACAGGAACGCGCCCATCATCGCCCACAGAAGGGGCGACTGCACCCCGAATATCCAGAAGCCCAAAAACAAGAGCGTGCCCTGCACCGCCGCGACCGCGAGCACGCCGTGGACGTTCGCGACGATCGCCTGCGACACGGCGAGGACCAACCGGTCGGACTGCTGCAGCGTCAATGGCAACAATCCGGTCACATGCCGGATCAGCGCCTCGCCGTCCCGGAGGAAGAAAAAGAGTATGACGACCGCCAGCCCAAGGTTCAGCGTCGTCGCGGTGAACCCGCCAAGGGCAGAACTCGTCTTGGCCACCATCCAGCCGCTGACCTCGCCCACCCGCTGCACGATCTCCTTGCGGAGGTTGTCCTTGGAGATCGGCAGCCGGCCGGAGACGGCGTCCAGCGGCGGCTCGATGATCTTGGTGAAGAATGGCCCCCATCCACCCTCCTCGACGCTCTTGCCCTTCATGTGCTTGTAGAGGCCCGAGACCTCGCCAGATAGCGAGTACGCCAAGAATCCCAGCGGGATCACGATGAGCGCGACGCCCAGCAGGGTGGACACGGCCGCGGCCACCGTCCGCCCGTGAAAGAACCGCGTCAGCGCCCGGTGCAGCGGAAGCAACGCCACCGCCAACACCACGGCGGTGATCAGGGGATCGATGAACGGTTCCAGGATCTGATAAAAGAGAACCCCCGAAACCGCCAACAGGCAGAGCAGGAAGTAGAGTGCTCCTTTGGCTTTCATCTCACACCAGCGGCGTCTTGCCCGGAATGGCCACGGGCTGTTCGGGCAGCGGCCCAAACTCGTACTTGGTCGGCCGCAGGTCAAGCTTCGAGCCCTGCATGGCCCAGTCCCACTTGACCTGGCGCCCCGTGTACGTGCTCATCCGGCCAAGGATCGCCACCATCGTGCTCTCGGCCACGCCGACGCCCTCCGCGAGCGGCTTGCCCTCGCGGATGCTGCGGATGAGATCGGCGTGCTCCTGGTAATAGGGGTTCGGATTGGACCCCTCGTACTTGTACGCGTTCTGGCCGGTGATATAGCCGCCCGAGCCATCGGTGTACGTCTGCCCCCTGGTGCCCACCAGCCGCTCCGCCACGACAAACGCGGATCCCTTCATCTGCTTGCACATGCTGCTCACGCGAACGCCGTTCGGGTACTCGTACTCGACGGCGAAATGGTCATAGATGTTGCCATATTCCGGCCCGGTGCGCGCCGCGCGCCCCCCGACGCCCATCGCCTGGAGCGGATTGGCCCCGAGCGCCCAGTGGATGATGTCGAGGTTGTGGACGTGCTGCTCGCAGATGTGGTCGCCCGAGAGCCACGCGTAGAACAGCCAGTTGCGGCACTGGAACTCCATGTCCGACCAGCCATGGGCCTTGCGCCCCTCCCAATTTCGCTTCGCCTCCTCCAACCACAGCTCGCCCATGTTCCAGTAGCACTGCGCGGCGACGATCTCCCCGATCGCCCCATCCTGCACCCGCCGGATGATCTCCCGATAGTGATTCTGGTGCCGTCTCTGCGTCCCCGCCACGACGGACAATCCCTTGTCCTTGGCCTGTTTCGCGGCCGCGATCACCCGCCTGATCCCCACCGGATCCACCCCGACCGGTTTCTCCATGAAGACATGCTTCCCGGCGGCCACCGCCGCCTCGAAATGCTCCGGCCTGAAATGCGGCGGCGTCGCCAAGATCACGACATCCACACCGCTGGCGAGCACGCCCTTGTAGGCCTCGAAGCCCACGAATCTCCGTTCCTCGGGCACGGCCATCTTTGCGGTCAGGGGGCCAAATTTCTCGCGATCATAGCGGGCCTCCGCGCCCTCGCTGAGGAGCTTGTGCGACGCGTCGAGCTGGTCGCGGAAAAGATCGCCCATCGCCCACAGCTTCACGGGGGTGTCCGTGGAGAGCAGGAATTGGCTCGCGGCGCCAGTCCCCCGGCCACCGCACCCGATCAGGCCCACCTTGATCTCGTCCGATCCGGCGGCATGAACCATCGCCGGCGCCCCGGACAGCGCCGCATACGACACCGCCGCGCCCGTGGCCGACCGGATGAAATTTCTTCTCGATGCAAGGGTCTCGAACTGACTCATAACTCTAGCCTCCTGCCTGATGTTGTTTCGCGTTGGATGATGTGTCGCGCGCGGCAAGCCCGCAAGCACGGAACCCGGCGCCGACGGTGGCCCCCGCCCAGAATGGCCCCAACCCTCTGCAATGCCGCGGCTTGCCCATCGTCCCACATTTTGATTGAATGAAGTTTGTGAATCATTCTTGGGTCCGCACGGCGCCGGTGATTGCCGCCGCGTGGCTGGTGGGATACCTTCCCACCGCGGCTCAAGAATTGCCAGCCATGCCCGGCTTCTCGCTTTCGCCATTCGGCCAACCGCCTCCACCGACCAACGGTTTGCCCGAACCAGCACTCGCCCCGACCAACGCCACGATCACCCTCGCACCGGCGACCCAGACCCCCAGCCCGACAACGCCGACCATTGCCGCACCACCCCCACCCCAGCCGACCGCCCCAGCCACCGGACCGGCCGAGGCTCCGCCACCGCCCAAGAAAACCGCCGCCGCCCCACCGGCCCCCATTCCCACGCTCGACCTCCGAACACCCAAGAAGCCCGAACCGTCGCAGCCGCTGCGTCCCGCGGCCCAGGTGGTGATACCCGTCCTGACGACCAACCCCCGCGACAGCCAGGGCCTCTCGATCCCAACCTTAATCCGCTGGACGCCGCGCATCTCCGCAACGCCCACCCCCCTGCGCGTCTCGCTCTCCGAAGACATCCCAGGCGGCACGGGGAAACTCCTCCGTTCCAGCGCGTGGATGGCCGCCATGGTCGCATCGCTCGAACTCAACATCCCGCTAGCCGATGGCACTTTCGAGATCGAGGCCCGCGGCCGCATCGATGGACCCAGCGCGGGCGCGGCTTTCGCCACCGGCCTCATCTGCCTCCTCCAAGGTGTCCGATTCCCCGGCGACCTCGCCCTGACCGGTTCCCTCGGCCCCGATGGTTCCATCGGCCCCGTGGATGGAATCCCGCAGAAACTGGCCGCGGCAAGAGCCGCCGGGCTCCGCAGGGTCATCGTCCCAGCCTGCCAGCCCGTGGCGAAAGACGAGCGAGGGAAAGACGTCAACCTCGCCGATCGCGCACGCGAATTGGGCATCGAGATCCTGTTCGCCGGCGATGTCCACCAAGCATACGAATTGACCACCGGCCGACGGGTCAGGCCCCCAGACCCCCCGGCGGCACAGCCCGCCTGCAGCCCGGCCGTCTTCGATTTTCTCACGCGCATCTGCGGGGAACAGATCGCGCTCTTCGAAAAACACCGCGAGGACATCGAGCGCTTCCTCAAGCAGAAAAGCCTCCGCCCCGCCGCCAAAACCCTCCTGGCAAAAACACGCGCCGACTTCGATGCGGGCCGCAAGGCCTTCGACGCCGGCAAGCGCTACGCCGCCCTCGGCTACCTCAAGGACGCCAACGCCGCGTTCTCGGTCCTCGAGCAACTCTCCAAGACCACCGATCTCACCGACGCCGCACGGACCCAATGGCAGCAGCGCGGCGAGGAGGTCCAGCAAAAGATGACCGACACGCTGTTCCGCGGTCGCGAAGACCCGGGCTCGCTCACGACCGCCCTCGTGTTCGCCGAGGAGGCAGATTGGCTCTTCGCGGCCACCGCGCGCATCAGCCGCGCCGCCCTCAACCTCGAGGACGTCCAGCGCCGCATCGCGGCCCTCGGCCCCGGCAAGATCCGCGGCTCGCTGCGCCAAGAGCAGGACTACTTCACGCTCCTCCTCATCTACGCCAGCCTCTACGGCGAATACCAGCTCGGCTTCAAGCCCTTCTTCGACGGCCTGCTCAAGGTCACGCGCACCGCCAATGACGACGCCGATCCCGTGGCCGTCCGGCACTGGCTGCCCGTCCTGCTCCAGGCACACCTCGCCAACGCGCAATACTTCACGGCGGGCTCCGCGCTCCTGTCGCCCGAACTCCGGCAGCAGATGCTCGTCGACCACCGCGTGGCCGCATTCCTCGAACTCACGCGACTGGCATCGGAGGAATGGGATGGGCTCGAAGCCGCCCAGCCGACGCCCGCGCGGCCCCGTGGCCTCAATGAGCTCAACGGATGCCTCCTATGGGCCAACGCATATTGCGAGGCCGCCGTCCTCCAGCAGAAATACGTCGGCCTCGGCGGCTCCCTCGACAAAAACCTCGAATGGAAGACACTCAACCAGCCCACCCTCCTCGAAATGCTGAATCTCGCCGAGGCCCGCAGCCTCGCGGGTATCAGCGTCGCAAAAAAGGCTCACGTCGATCCTTCCGCCCTCTCGCTGCTCTACGAGAAGGCCTCATGGCTCCGCGACAGCACCAGTGACGCCGACAAACTCGAATCCCTGCGCCTGTTTTGGCGAATCGCCCTCCTCGGCCGCCTCGCCCTGGCCCTTTCGAAATAGCCCACCAGACCACCATGCCAATGGCTTGTGACACAAACCCGCAACGGGTACAGTCCCCATCGACGCAAATCCCATGAGAAGCCTATTTCGAAGAAAGACCGTCGCCGCGCTCCAGGCCGAGGCCGAATCTGGCGAGAAATTGCACAGGGCGCTCGGGCCGGTGAACCTCACCATGCTCGGCGTCGGCTGCATCATCGGCACGGGCATCTTCGTCCTAACCGGCACCGTGGCCGCACAGAATGCGGGCCCCGCCGTCGTGCTGTCCTTTGTCATAGCCGGCATCGCGTCGGTCTTCGCCGCCCTGTGCTACAGCGAATTCGCCTCGCTGGTCCCGTTGTCCGGCAGCGCCTACACGTACGGATACGCGACGCTCGGAGAATTCTTGGCGTGGGTGATCGGCTGGGACCTCATCTTGGAGTATGCGGTCGGTGCCATCACGGTATCGATCGGCTGGTCTGGCTACGTGGTGTCCCTCCTCAACACCCTCGGCATCGCATTCCCGCCCGAACTGGCCGCGGCGCGAGGCACGGAATTGATCCAGATTCCCGCGGCGCTGGCGGGGGCCCTGAGACTCCCCCCCGGGTGGCACGTCTTCACCGCGGACCTCGGAAGACACATGGCCCAGCTCGGCGCAGATCCGACCTCGCTCGCACACGTCACCGCCGCCTTCAACCTGCCCGCGGTATTGATCGTCTTCGTCGTGACCACCCTGCTCGTGGTCGGGGTCAAGGAATCCGCGAATTTCAACAACGGCATCGTGTTCGTCAAACTGGCCGTCATATTGCTCTTCATCGTCGGCGCGGCCGCCGCGGTGCGGACCGCCAACTGGCATCCCTTTATCCCGACCAACACCGGCGTCTGGGGCCACTTCGGCTGGTCGGGCGTGATGGCGGGCGCGGGCATCGTCTTTTTCGCGTACATCGGCTTCGACGCCGTCAGCACCGCGGCCCAGGAGGCCAAAAACCCCCAGCGCGATATGCCCATAGGCATCATTGGCTCGCTGGTGGTTTGCACGGTGTTGTACATCCTCGTCTCCGCCGTCGCGACGGGCGTCGTGCCCTACCTCCAGCTGGACGTGCCAGATCCAATCGCCGTCGCCGCCGACCGCGCCGGCATGGGGCTGTGGATGGCCATCGCCATCAAACTCGGCGCCATCGCCGGCCTCTCGTCGGTCGTCCTCGTCATGCTCTACGGCCAGTCGCGCGTCTTCTGGGCAATGTCGCGCGACGGCCTGCTGCCGGCATTCGTCAACCACGTCCACCCGAGATTCCGCACCCCCTGGATAACCTCCATCGTGACGGCCATCGGCGTCGCCCTGTTCGCTGCGGTATTCACCGTTCGCGAGGCGGGCAGCCTGTGCTCGATAGGAACGCTGCTGGCTTTCGTGATCGTCTCGGCGGGGATCATGGCCCTCCGGCTTCGTCACCCCGAACTCAAGCCTGCTTTCCGCACCCCCGCGGTCTGGTTCGTGGCACCTGGCGGCGCCCTCTCCGCGCTCTATCTGATGGTGTCGTTGCCCTGGCGCACGTGGGAGCGCCTCATCGTTTGGTTTGCCTTAGGCATCATCATCTACTTCGGCTACAGCATCTACAACTCAAGGCTGGCCGAGGGCAAGCCCGCCGGAGAGACCGGATGGTCGCGCGCCCTGAAGGTCGTCGGACTCGCGTGGATGATCCTCGGGTCGCTCGCCTCGATACTCTGGATCGGCCGCTACCGCGAGACCCAGATCGCCGGCGTGGCCGGCTGGCTCTTCGGGATCGCCGGCCTCATGGTCGCATTGAGCATCGGCGCCGTGCTGAATCTGCTCGCCCAGCTCTTCGACCACATCCGTGCCAGGGACGTGCCGCGCTAGACCTCACACGTACTCGCGATACTCCGGCTCAAATACGCTTTCGCGGATCCACCCGGCGATATCGTCGGCCGCAGGCATGTCCGCCAGATCCGCGTCATATGCCACCCGCGCCACGGCCGCCGCAATCCGGACCGAAACCTCGCGGACCCGGCACAGCGACGGATACACGCGCCCGCTGGCCAGTTCTTCGTCCGCTGTCTCCCCCGCCAAGATCTGGGCAGCCGCCAAAAACATGTCCTCGGTCACCCGGCGGGCCTGGCACGCCAGGACGCCCAGGCCAATGCCCGGGAAGACGTACACGTTGTTGCATTGCCCCGGCACAAGCGTCCTGCCACCGAACGCCACCGGCGGGAACGGACTGCCACTCGCGAAGATCGCTCGTCCCCCGGTGCCGACGTAAGCCTCCTCCGCCGTGCACTCGGACTTCGACGTCGGGTTCGACATCGCAAAGATGATCGGCCGCTCGTTAATTCGCGCCATCTCGCCCAATATCTCCGGCGTGAATGCCCGGCCGGCACCCGCCACCCCGATGAGCGCCGTCGGCTTCAGGCCACGCACCCCCGCCGCAATGTCCGGCAGAAACTCCGCCTCGTGCGCGTAGGGGCGCTTCTGGGGAACCAACGATTCCCACCGCGACCGCACGATCAGTCCCTTCGAATCTATAAACCAGCACAGCTTCCGCGCCTCGTCCTCCCGCACGCCCTCGCGCATCGCCGCGCGCGCGAACAGGTCCGCGATGCCCAGGCCCGCCTCACCCGCTCCGTAGAACAGCAGCCTCTGCGCCGCCAGCGGTTGGCCCGTGATCCGCAGCGCCGCCAGCAAACCGCCCAGCGCCACGCTCGCCGTGCCCTGGATGTCGTCGTTGAACGTGCAGACCTGGTCACGGTACCGCGCCAGAAGAGAAAAGGCGTTGTGATTCCCAAAATCCTCAAACTGGATCAGGCACCCCGGAAACACGTCCTGCACCGCCCACACGAACTCGTCGAGGAATTCATCGTACTCCTTGCCCCGCAGGCGCCTCTGGCGCAATCCGATGTACATCGGCTCAGCCAACACCTTCTCGTTGTCGGTGCCCACGTCCAGCGTGATCGGCAGGCAGTAGGAGGGATGGACGCCGGCGCAGGCCGTGTACAGCGACAGTTTCCCGATCGGGATACCCATCCCGTCCGCCCCGAGATCGCCAAGGCCCAGGATCCGTTCGCCGTCCGTGACCACGATCAGCCGCACGTCGGTCATCGGCCAATGCCGCAACACCTCGCGTATCCGGCCCCTGTCTCCGCTGCTGATCCACAGGCCCCGCGGCCTGCGGAATATGCTCCCGAACTCCAGGCATGCCTGCCCGACCGTCGGGGTGTAGATCACCGGCATCATCTCCTCGAGATTCTCGAGGAGCACCCGGAAGAACAGCGTCTCGTTGCGCGCCTGCAGCGTCGTCAGGAAAATGTATTTTTCCAGATCGTTGCTCTTTCGCCGGAAGTTGCCGACCGCGCGCACCACCTGCTCCTCGATCGAGAACACCCTCGGCGGCAATAGCCCCCTCAACCCCAGCGCGTCCCTCTCCCGCTCGGTATAGGACGTCCCCTTGTTCAGCAGGCTGTTGTTGAGAAGAGCCACGCCCCGCGGCAACGGCATGTGTCCGGTCGGCATGATCGGCGTTCGCATATCGGACGCGATGCTGCGAGATCCGCCACCAGAACGCAAGCCACCCGGCAATATCCATAAGAACCATATGTCTTGGAATTTCTGAGCATTCGCCAAACTAATGCACCGGCCACCGGAAGGCGGCGCCGCGGCCTGAGCCCATTTTTTCATCACCGGGAGGTCCCGCGGCACTTCGACGGATGCACCAGCTTATGGATTGCGGCGCGCGACCGCACCGCTTTTGCGGGCAAACGGAATTTTCGAGTCCCATCCGGCGGCTGCCGGGCCACCGGTGAAGAAAATGTAGCAGAGCCGATCGCCAGAGGCGATTTACCAACATTCTGGCTTCGGCGAACGCCCGGCCCACGCCGAAGGGCGCAAGCCCTCCGCTACACTCCTCTTCCGTCGAATTTTCGAGCTAGCGGGCCGCAGGCGAGGCCCGGACGCCGGGGCCGACGTCCCTCCCGCGCCCGTCGCGACGACGTGTCGGGCGGGTTCTTCAATGGCCTATCAGCGGCGCCCCACCGGACAGCCCCGCGAACCGCAACCGCAACCGCCACTTTTCCCCCCACGGCGACGCAGGATGCGCGCGACCAGATAGGCGATCGCCCCGGAGATCAGCACTCCCACCACGATAGCGTCAACGCTCATCATCACCACCCCAGCCTCGTGCCGATCTGGAACACGGCAACGGCCGCAACCCATGCAAGCACGGTCATGTACGAGAATGAGAACAGCGCCCACCGCCAACTGCTCTCCTGCGCCACCGCGGCCACCGTCGCGCCACACTGCTGGCACAGCGCGAAAAAGACCATGATCGCGACCGCCACCGCCAGCGAATAGACCGGCGCGCCCGCCCGCGGCCCCTCCGTCCAGCGCTCCGCCGCCATCGCGGCGCGCAGATCACCGGAGGCCTCGTCCACGTCTCCCCCGAGACTGTAGATCACGCCCAGCGTCGCGATGATCACCTCGCGGGCGGGAAAACTCGCAATCACCCCCACGGTGATCTTCCAATCGAAGCCGGCGGCGTCAAAAACCGGCTGCAGCTTCCGCCCCAGTCTCCCCATCGCGCTCTGCTCGACGTACGCCGCGGCGGTCTTCGCCTTGAGCCGCGCCGCCAGGTCGCGATCCCCGCCCGAGACCAGCCGCTCCGCCTCATCGTGGCCCACGCCGCGACCCGCGGCCACCTCCGCCACGAATGCGCGCCGCGCCGCCGCGCCGACTTCCGGCGGCCTCGGGAAATAGAGCATCGCCCAGATGATCACGGTTATCGCCAGGATCACGGTTCCCGCGCGCGACACGAACTCCCACCCGCGCTCCGCCATCCGCCACAGCACGTCGCGCAACCGGGGCACCCGATACGGCGGCATCTCGAGCAGGAAAGGCTGGGGCCTCGTGCGCAACAGGAATCGGTTGAGGATGGCGGCCACAGGCAGCGCGACCAACAGGCCCACGAAATGCATCGCGAACAGCGTCGCGCCCGCCCAGAACGGCCCGTACCTCGGTTCGACAAACGCCCCGATCATCAGCACGTAGACCGGGAGCCGCGCCGAACAGCTCATCAGCGGCGCGATCAGGATCGTCACGAGCCGCGCCTTCGGGTCCTCGATCACGCGCGCCGATAGCACGCCCGGCACCGCACACGCGTAGCTGGAGAGCAATGGCACGAAACTCTTCCCGTTCAGGCCGCACCAGCCAAACAGCCGATCCATCAGAAATGCCGCGCGCGCCATGTACCCCGTGTCCTCGAGCAGCGCGATGAAAAAGAACAGGATCAGGATCTGCGGCAGGAAGACGAGCATCGCCCCGACACCCTCGACGATGCCGTCGGTCACAAGACTCTCCAGCATGGGGCTTCCCGCCAGCGCAGCGGATGCCGCCTCCTGGGCCCATCCCTTGGCCGCCTCGATCACGTCCATCAGCGGCACAGCCCACGTGTATATCGACTGAAACACCATATACATCAGCGACCCGAAAACGGCCAGCCCCCACCACCGGTGCGTCAGCACCCGGTCAATCGACTCGGACCGCGACACCCTCGGTTCCTTCGGCGCGTGGATAACGCCCTCCACCAGCGAACCGATATGCTCATATTGCAGCAGGGCCTCGGCGGCCAGGGGGTTGAAACCCGCGTGGCGCACCACGTCGCGCGCCGGCCCCACCACCTCCGTCGCACGCTCGCGCGAAACGCCCAGCCGCTCCAGCACCACCGGCTCCGAGTCGAACAGGACTCTCCTCAGCTCGGCATCCGAGACCTCCCCGTCCAACCGCGCCCCCAGCGCCGCGCGCAGCCGGTCCATCGCCTCGCCAACGCACGGCGGCCACGAGATCGCCGCCATCCGCGGCGGAAATTCCAGCGCCCACCCCATCGCCGCCCGCAGCGTCTCCACGCCCTCGCCCGTCACGGCAGCCGTTGGCACCACCGGAACCCTCAACCGCCTCGAGAGCAACTCGTAATCGATCCGCAGCCCGGAGTTCCTGGCCGAATCGACCAGGTTCAATGCAATGATCAGCGGAATGCCCACGTCAGCGATCTGCGAGGCGAGGAAGAGGTTGCGCCGGAGGTTGGTCGCGTCCACGACGCAGACCACCAGATCGGGCGCCGGAAGCCCGCGGATCCGCCCCGACAGCGCGTCGATCACCACCCGTTCGTCCGGCGATGCCGCCGCGAGACTGTAGGAACCCGGCAGATCCACCACCTCTACGTCGCGATCGCCCAACCGCAGCATCCCCGTCTTCCTCTCCACCGTGACCCCGGGATAGTTCCCCACCCGCTGGCGCAACCCCGTCAGGCGATTGAAGAGCGTGGACTTGCCGGTGTTCGGGTTCCCCACCAGAAAAACCCGGGCCGTCCGCGCCGACACCGGCTCTGTCAAAGTCGCCATCATCCGTAAACAATCATTCTGCCGCCCGCTGGGCGATTTTCAACCACACCGGAAAAGGCAAACAGCCCGCTGAAAGACCCCATCGATCACCCATGATCGCGTGCGTGGCCCGGTTCCGCCGGGAGGGCCCGCGGCCTGAGGCTGTCTCAAAACTCAAACGCCCAACAC
>ENA-UOWO01000032-UOWO01000032.1-activated-sludge-metagenome-genome-assembly--contig:-NODE-32-length-187488-cov-10.082920_pt1 | contig 187488 bp, 167 predicted proteins | sample MGYA00238148_ERZ761564 | MGnify/ENA primary metagenome ERZ761564 (study PRJEB28885, sample SAMN05720194) | activated sludge metagenome | isolation source: Anaerobic digester | place: USA... | reverse complement strand
AACAATACTTTTCGCCATTGAGAATGAGTTTGAGATAGATTCGGTTCCATATCCATCCCAGTATGTTTCCGATACTATTGCAGTATCCTTAATAACCAGATAGGCTACAGATTTGAATTTGTTGAAATATTCCAGTTGCTCGTTGTTAAAATTATAGGAGTTGTAGTTGGGTGATATTTTCCAAGGTTGACCTTCGCCCTTTTTTACCGTTCGGTTATGGAATAGGGTGTAGTCGTCAATATTTACGTGCTGGTAAATAAGTGCCCTAATAATAAAATGGTTTTGGGGTAACGCCAGATAAATAGACAGGATTGCCAAAGTTACTAGCCCGCCAATTTTGAATTTACGCTTCCAACTCATGGTGTTAGGTTTTATGGGTTCGAGTTATTGAAGTGCAATTTAGTAGATTAATTTCAAAGTTATATTAAAAAATAATCACTGTAATCTTCCCTGTGTTTCCAAAAAGTTGATTTCTAGTTTACTCTTTTGTATTATTGTCGTAACTTTAATAAAAATTGTTTATGCGTTTAGCTATTAGGTTTTTTGCAATTATTTCATTGACATTGATGTCGACCAATTTTGTGTTTTCTCAAACAGATAGTTCCAGCTTAAGCCTAAGGCTATACTCATCGGCATTTTTCGACAATAAGGAGTTTACAGGAAACATAAAGAAGGGTTATACCACTCCTGGTTTCTTTTTACAGCCAACATTTAATATTGAGTCCGCCAAATATAGCCTTGATGCAGGTTTTCATATTCTGTACCTTGCGGGAGGTGACAGTTTAGAAAAATTTGTTCCTGTTTTACGCTTAACCTACAATATTTCGCCTACGTTCAGCATGACCGTGGGAACAATAAATTCTAAGGAAAACCATTTTTTGCCCGAGCCTTTGTTTAAAACCGAGAGATTATACCTAAATCAGCCTGAGTTGGGTGTGCAGTTTAAAGTTGATAGATTAAAATACAAGGGCGATTTATGGATAAACTGGGAACGCTATATTAAAACCGGAAGCCCATACCAGGAGGAGTTTGCCGTTGGATTTGTGTCGCAGATAAAACCCTCGACTTTCGATACCAAATCTGGCATTTATGCTACCACAATTGCTCTTGCAACCCATAAAGGTGGACAGATTGATAGCACAGGATTACCTGTAATTACTCTTATAAATCTTGGAGGTAGCGTGGGGCATCGGTTTTTTATTGCTGACAGCGATATCATGGCTGGATTTGAGATTTCGGGGTATATATCATCGGATAAATCGCCAAACCCACAATCGAAATACAAAAGTGGGAATGCCATACATCCAAAGTTGGCTTTAATATGGCCTAGCATTCTTTTAGAGGTTGGTTACTGGCAATCAACAAAGTTTGTTAATCCAAGAGGCGAAGAACTTTTTGGTTCGCTATCTACAGTTAACCCTTCGTTCGATGAGGATAAGCGCAAAATAATCACATCAACTCTTGCTTTCAGCAAAAATATCAACAAAGAGTTTTTTGTTACAACAGGTTTTAATGCTTACTTAGATTTAAAAAACGAGAAAACAGAGTATTCGTACTTTTTCCGACTTGTATTCGACGGAAAGGTATTAACAAAGCCATAGCATGCAGCGAAGAGCTTCTCAATACATTATCTTAAGTTTTGCTGTTTTACTTTCAGCATCAGCCTCTTGCTTTGCCAATAATCAAATTGATAGTTTACAAAATCGTCTTAAACAAACAAACAGCCCAAAACAGAAACTAACTATCCTGCTTCAACTCAGCGAGGCAATGCTTCTTAAAGAAGACCACCACTGTTTGGAGTATGCCGAAGAGGCACTAATGCTGGCTGATTCAATTAATTCAAAAACCGAAATAGCTGAGGCAAACTACCTGAGTGGTTGCGCTTGGAGACTTTGTGGCGATAATTCTACCTCAATAGCCAAACTTTTTGCTTCGGTTGAGTTATTCAAAGAACTGAGTTTAACAGACAAAGAATCGCAGAGTCTTTGTGAGATAGGCGAAACATATAGAGCTAACGGAAATAGGGACCTCTCTTTAGAATTCTTAAAAAAAGCTCTGACCATTCAGCAAACAATTAATGATTCAGCAATGCTTGCCAGAACCTACAACAGATTGGCAGCATCGACCTATGAACTACTAATAAATGCTGAAAAATTTCAGGAATTGGTAAGAGCTGGAAAAACAACCAAGCAGGCATTGGATTCTGCAATAAAATTCATGCCTGATTTTTTATTAAACTTTGATTCCACTAGGTTCTATATTACACAATCGAACCGATACGCCAAGTCGAGCATCTATCCAAATCTCGAAATATCAAACCAAATTTTACTAGGAGCAACTCACTCAGCGGTGTTCGATTTTCAGAAAGCCGATTCAATTTTAGCCAACGTGCTCCAAGTAACCCAAAAGGAAAGGCTTGAAAATGATATGGCTCTGGTTTACTTCAACATTGCGCTCTTGCGTCGTAGCCAAAAACGATACCAAGAGGCCATTGAGAGCAGCTTAATGGCATATAATATTGCTCAGAAGCAGGACATTTCAATTTATCGACTAATCAACGCGAATATTCTTGGAGAATTATATCAAAGCGTTGGAAATTCCGAAAAGGCCATTGAGTTTATGAATATTGCCAGAAACGAGGTGGCAACTTTCTACAAGAATGATTTAGGCCTAAAAATAAACGCATTAAACTTTCAGAACGAAATTGAAAAACGAAAAGCAGAGCTGCAATACCAAAAATCCAGAACCCGAAATCAGATAATTTTTCTCCTAATAATTCTTGCGCTCACCGTTGTATTCTTTTCGGTTATATATTTCAAGAACAAAAAGCTGAACAAACTTAACTTGCAACTCAGGCGGAAAAATAATACCATTGAAAAACAGAACAGCGAGCTAAGCAATCTGAATGCCGAAAAGGATAAGTTCTTCTCCATAGTAGCACACGATTTACGCGGTCCAATGGGTACCTTTGTGAGCATTGCTGACCTTATTCTCGAAGAACTTAAACGAAAAAGGATTGATAAGGTAAAACTGCTCTCTAGCAACCTTCAAATCACAGCCACGCATCTTTTTGGCCTTTTGGAAAATTTGTTGGATTGGTCGCGTATTCAACGAAATGCGATTATCTATTCACCACAAAGAATTCAGCTTAGTAAACTTGTTGAGGATTCCATTGCAACTATTTTCGATAGCGCTAAAGAAAAGGAAATTGAACTAGTTTGCGACGTTGACAGGCATGTTGAGTTAACTACAGATCCGCATATGCTTCAATCAGTTATCAGGAATGTTGCCTCGAATGCAGTTAAGTTTACACCGCAAGGTGGTAGGGTGGAGATATCGTCAAAGTTTGCTGGACTATACGTTGATATTTACGTTTCCGACAATGGTATAGGAATGAGTCAGGATATTATCCGCAACCTATTTACCCTAGATAGTTCGAAAGGTAGACTTGGGACTAACTACGAACCTAGCACGGGACTTGGCATGGTACTTTGTAAAGACTTTATCGAAAAGATAGGCGGGAATATTCTTGTAGAATCAGAAGAGGGCAAAGGGAGTAAGTTTACGGTTCAAATTCCATTATAAACAAGGAGGAGCGACTCTGCTGCTCCTCCTCGTTTATCTAGTTATTTGTTTTCGGACAGTAAATATTTATCATCTGCTCGGCTGGTTTGTAGCCTAACTCTAATGCTTTATTAAAATCTTCGCATCCACCCTTTGTGTCCTGAACGTTTATCCGAGAAATTCCTCGGTTATAGTATGCTTCAGGGTTTTTGGGGTCGGCACTTATTGCAACGTCATAATCGGGTAAAGCTTCTTTATGATTTTCGAGAATTGCTTTAGAAACCGCCCTGTTGTAGTAGGCTTGAGTATAGTTTTTGTCTAGCGCAATTACCTTAGTAAAATCGGCAATTGAACCTTTGTAATCCTTCAGGAAAGCCTTGCAAATTCCACGTCCGTAAATTGCTCTCAGATAATCGGGCTTTAATGCAATGGCCTTATCGAAACTTTGCATAGCAGCCCTAAAATCGCCCTTTCGAAGCAATGCCCCGCCTTTAACTCCATAAGCAATATCATATTTTGGATCAATGGCTAGGGCTTTATCAATATACTTAATTGAGTTACTGTAATCCTTGATATTGGAATAGGCATCGCCAAGATTATATAAAACCTCCTTATCCGTTTGGTCTTTTTCTGTTGCTATTAGTAAGTCCTTTACAGCCCCATCGTAATCTTGAATTTTTAACTTAAAAATACCTCTTTTTTTGTAGGCATCGGCGATTGCGTTTGAACCTTCGATCATTTTATCGTAATCGGCAATAGCGCCTTTAAAATCAGAAAGGTTTGCAAATGATTCGCCACGACTATAGAACGCCTCTAGATTTGTTCCGTCCAGTTCAATGCTTCTGTTGTAATCCTTAATTGATTCATCAAAGTTCATCATTGCTGCATTTAGCAAGCCTCTTTCGTAGTAAGCCTTAGAACTCGAATCATTTAAAGCAATTGCCTTGTTTAAATCGGCTAAAGCCAAGTTTGGTTGGTTTGTTTTACGTGAAGCAACACCTCTGTAAAGGAAAAAATCAAATCGGCTTGAGTCAATAGCAATTGCTTTGGAATAATCCTCAATGGCTTCTTGGTTTTTATCCATTCCAGCAAGAGATAAGGCCCTATAGTAATAGTAGTCGGCAATGTTTGGATTCATTTTTACTGCCTTATCGAATTTTTCGAAAGCATCTTTGTATTTAAGCGAATCGAGCAAAACAACACCCTGATTATAATTTTTCTGTGCCAGCTTGGGTCTCATTATAATGTAGCCAAATACTGCTATTACTACAACGGCTATTAGCGCAATCAATATATTCTTCGATTTCATGTTGATGATATTTAAATTTTAAACTCCAAAATTAAAAGCGTTAATTTACAAAAACGATCTTTACCTTAATAGTTTTAGTCCGCAAAATTATTGTGAACGAGTAAAACACAATTAACCTTAGCCACTTCGCGACAAAACTTAAAATTACATTCAGTTGTTAAATCATTTGTAGTGTGATAGTTTGTATCGTCGGCATTTGAAATAAAGAAAATGGACTTGTAACCTTTCAAGGAAAAGGGGAAACTATCGCTATACTCTTGGTATGTGTTATCGTTATTGGTTTTAAGTGAAGTGTATAGTTTACAAACTTCTTGTGCTTTTTTTCTTAAGGAAGTTGAATTTGAGTAATCAAGAATATTTACACACCAGTTTGAGGTGTCGGGGTTCGACCAGTATGCAACCATATCGTTGTTAAGCATCATCTTAATTTTTGAATTTGCTTGGAGGGATTTTCCTGCGTAATCATAACTTCCATAAAGTCCTAGTTCTTCAGCAGCAAAAGTTACAAATTTAATAGTAGTTTTGGGTCGAAAGTCAACTTTTTTAAGAACTCTAGCAACTTCCAAAGTTGTTGCAACGCCACTAGCATTATCGTTGGCTCCTGGAGCAAAATCAAAAGAGTTACCAGTCCCATAGCTTATTATGCAGTCGTGATGTCCTCCAATAATCGAAATACTGTCAGGGTAAACTACTCCGGTAAGAGTTGCTACTACATTATATTGCCATATTGGTTCAGCGGTATAATCGTACAGCAAGAAGGAGTCAAGTTTAACATTGGTATATCCTATACTCTCAAATTTTTCAAGAATTGACATTGCCACATCTCTTCTATTATCGGCAAGGGCAAACCTTGTGCCCATATCCTCCAATGTCTGCACATACTTTTGAATACTGTCTTCGCAAACATTTTGGGCAATAGATGCTATACGGGGCTCAAAGGTTATAGTTGACGAACCTGTATCTTCCTTTGAACAGGAATTTAAAAAAAGCATCACAACAATAAAGCAAAAGGTAATGCATTGTATTTTCCATTTGAACATAATTGGCTCCGTTATCTAGATTTTACTCAACATTATTTTCGTAAATATAGACATTCAAAACAAATTGGACATTAACATCAAAAAAATTATACCTTTGGGGTTGAATCAAAACGGGACTTTATGCTCAATATCGATTTCAATTCCTTCCGAAAATACAACAATATTGGAGGTTGGATTATTTTTGCCATTGCCTCGTTGGTATACTTGGCAACCATTGAACCTACTGCAAGTTTTTGGGATTGTGGTGAGTTTATTGCAAGTGGATTCAAATTAGAGGTTGGTCATCCTCCAGGAGCACCTTTCTTCATGCTAATGGTTCGGTTCTTTACCATGCTTGCACCTACCAAGGAGTTAATTCCTGTTTTTGCCAATGCTTTTTCTGCACTGGTTAGTGCATTTACCATATTGTTTTTATTTTGGAGTATTACTCACCTTGCCCGCAAAATAGTTCTTGGCGATACTAAGCAGTTGAATTTAACTCAACTCATCCTTATACTATCCACAGGTATTGTTGGAGCATTGGCCTACACATTTTCCGATACATTTTGGTTTTCGGCTGTTGAGGGCGAGGTTTACGCAACATCATCACTATTTACTGCTTTAGTTTTTTGGGCTATCCTTAAATGGGAAGATTCAGCCGATGAACCATACGCAAATCGTTGGTTGATTCTTATTGCTTTTTTAATGGGTATTTCTATTGGAGTTCACCTTTTAAACCTGCTAGCAATCCCTGCAATAGTTTTAGTGTACTACTTCAAAAAGTATACTTATTCGCATAAGGGAGTAATTCTTGCGTTGGCATTATCGGCAATTTTGCTGCTAATAGTTATGTACGGTATAATTCACGGGGTTGTTGTTTTTGCTTCGAAGTTCGAATTACTATTCGTAAATAGCTTTGGTCTTCCTATAAAATCAGGAGTTCTTTTCTATGCGGCTTTAATTATTGCTTTACTAATTTATGGGCTACGTTATACCTACCGTAGAGGTAAAGTTGTTCTAAATACTATTATTTTAGGATTAACAGTTATCTTAATTGGTTACAGCTCCTATGCTGTAATTGTTATTCGTTCATCCGCAAATCCACCCATGGATCAGAATAGCCCCGACAATATGTTCTCCTTACTTTACTACTTAAACAGAGAGCAGTATGGCGACAGGCCCCTTATTTACGGTCCAACCTTTATGGCTCAACCTGTAGATAAAAAAGAAGGGAAACCTCAGTATGCCCCTAAAAATGGTAAGTATGTTGTTGTAAGGAAAAGTTCGGACTATGCCTACGACCCAAATTTCGAAATGGTTTTTCCAAGAATGTACAACAGCAACGACCCTCAGCATGTAGAGGCCTACAAGGTTTGGTCAGATTTTGAGGGCAAACCTGTTATTGGATACTCTCAGGATAACCAAAAACAAACCCTCTATGTTCCAACTTTTGGTGAGAACATGAAGTTTTTCTTTAGATATCAACTAGGACACATGTACTTCCGCTACTTTATGTGGAACTTTGCAGGTCGACAAAACGATATACAGAAGCAGGAGCGAGGCGATGTTCTAAAAGGAAACTGGATTTCAGGCATTTCTTTTATTGACGATGCAAGGCTCGGGCCTCAGGATAAAATTCCTACAAAATTAAAGGAGAACAAAGCGAACAATAAGTATTACTTTTTACCTCTAATCTTAGGGCTGGCAGGATTGATTTTCCACTATTATCGTCGTAAGCACGATTTTTGGGTTGTTACATCTCTGTTTGTGCTAACAGGTATTGCCATTGTGGTTTACTTGAACCAAACACCTTATCAACCTAGAGAACGAGATTATGCTTATGCTGGAAGTTTTTATGCATTTAGTATATGGATTGGTCTAGGTTTGTTGGCTGTTTACGAATTAGTAAAAAAACTTAAAGATCATCCATCTACAGCAATTGCAACTACAACACTTTGCACCCTGTTAGTTCCAGGGGTAATGGCATCGGAGAACTGGGACGACCACGACCGTTCAGGTAGTTACATACCAACAGATTTTGGTTATAATATGCTAATTGGATGTAGGCCAAACTCAGTACTTTTTACCTATGGCGACAACGATACCTTTCCCCTATGGTATAATCAGGAGGTTGAAGGAGTTAGAACCGATGTTCGGGTTGCCAACATGAGTTATCTGCGTGGCGATTGGTATGTTGACCAAATGAAAAGGAAAATGTACGATAGCGATCCACTTCCATTAAGAATGACTCACAACCAATACTTTTCTGGTAAGCGTGATGTGGTTTTGGTTTATGATAGAATTAAAGAGCCAATTAACGTTAATCAGGCTGTTAACTTTATGCTTAGCGATGAGCCTGCAGCAGAACTTCCATCGCCATTTGATAGGAATGAAAAGGTAAACTATTTTCCTTCATCAAAACTGTACCTTCCTATAGACAAAAATCTGGTAGTTAAAACCCAGACTGTTTCACCAGATAAAGAACATTTAATTGTTGATACCATGAAATGGTCGCTCAATAAGCGAATGATTATGAAGGACGGTCAGGTTTTAATGGATTTGATAGCAACTAACAATTGGAGCAGACCCCTTTATTTTGGAACCACAGTAAGTAGCGAAACATATCACGGAATAGAGGGATATTTCCAACTAGAGGGTTTGATGTATAAAATTGCACCAATAGCAAGTAAAAAGCAATGGGGGTTAGGAAATGTGAATACAGCAGAGATGTATGAAAACCTTATGGACAAGTACCGATTCCGTAGTATTAGCAACCCAAGTGTCTACATCGATGAGAATAAGTTAAGAATTATATCGAACTACAGGAATCTATTTGCCCGACTAGCAAACGCTTTGATTGATGAAGGTAAAAAGGATTCCGCACTCAAAGTTTTGGATAGGAGCATGGAGGTTTTACCTGTAAAAACAGTACCGTTGAATTACTTTGCTTTACAAATAATTGAAGGCTACTACAGGGCTGAAAACATGCAAAAAGCTGTTGAATACTCAACGTTGATGTTCACTCAGTCCAAGGAATATTTAGATTTCATTTTTTACAACGTAGACAAAGCTAAAATACAAGGATTGTATAACGACTTACAGTTAAACCTAGCAATTCTACAGGAACTTTATAAGTTAGCTGAAAAATACGAAAAGGGAAATCATCAAAAGCAACTCTATACTGAATTTGAAAAGTACATATCGATGTTGCAATAGGGTGATTTATGATTAATCTTAGTCCTCCACGTTTTTTTCAACGCTTTTTCCCAAATTTTATTTGGAACTTTCCAGATGAAAAAGAGGGAGTGTTTCTCACATTCGACGATGGACCCACTCAAGAAATTACACCTTGGGTGCTCGAACAATTGAGGAAGTACAATGCCAAGGCAACCTTTTTTTGCCTTGCAAAAAACGTTGAGATGAATCCAGAAATTTATGAGCAAATACTTGCCGATGGTCATTCTGTTGGCAATCACTCATACAGTCATATTAAGGGCTGGCATACTGATACTTCACAGTATATACAAGATATTATTTATGCAAACTCATTTATAAAGAGTAACCTATTTAGGCCACCCTATGGAAGAATTTCTCCACGTCAAATTTTGTTGCTTCGTCATAGGTATAGAATTATCATGTGGGACGTTTTAAGTATGGACTATAGCAAAAGGGTATCCCCTCGAAAGGTTGTGAAGTATGTAATGAAAAACATTCATCCTGGGGCAATCGTTGTATTTCATGATTCTGTTAAGGCTCAACGTAACCTAAAGTATGCATTACCCCGAGTTCTGGAGGGCATATCTGATAAAGGTCTAGTGTTTAAGTCTATTGTTATTGAAAATAATTTCTAGTTTTTTTGATTTTTTGGTTTGTTTAATCTATTTTTCCCAAATAAACAGTTAAACTAAACATGCGTTTAACGGTGTCGTATAAAATATAAATGTATTTTTATTTTGTACGGTTTTGGTTAAACGAACACTTAAAATTTACTGCCATGTCAAAAGGATTACTTGAAATAATTCTAATTATGGTAGTAGCAATTCCTATAGGCATTGCCACTATACGTTTTTACTTTAAGGGTTCTATTCTTTATTATATGGGAACTCTTATGCTTCTCTCCTGGGTGGTTATTGATGTAGTTGTAAACTTAAAGCATTTGTACCCAGAAACAGTTAAGGCTTACATTACTACGCCAGGCATAATTGTAATGGGTATTTTCATTATAAGGGCAATAGCCAGCAAAGTCCGCAAACCTTTGGATAATTCAATTAATGCAGTAACAAAGATTAGCGAAGGAAACCTTAAGGTAACAGTGGATAAGGCCGATATGCTCAGAAACGATGAGCTTGGAAGATTAACCATTGCCATTGAGAACCTTACCAATAAATTAAATCAGGTTATTGAGGGTATATCGCTATCTGCAGGAGAACTTGAATCGTCGGGTAATCAACTTAGTACAAGTGCTACCAATTTGTCACAAGTTACCTCTGAGCAGGCATCTTCACTGGAGGAAATCTCCAGTTCAATGGAAGAGATTCTGTCGAGCATTCAACAAAATGCTGACAATGCAGTACAGACAGAAAAAATTGCAGTTTCAACTACAAGAAATCTTGAAGAAGGTGTAAGCTCCACAAACATTGCACTGGATTCTATGAACGAAATTGCACAGAAAATCAACATAATAAACGATATAGCTTTCCAAACAAACTTGCTAGCTTTAAATGCTGCCGTTGAAGCCGCTAGAGCAGGAGAGCATGGGAGAGGATTTGCTGTGGTTGCTGCTGAAGTAAGGCGATTAGCCGAACGAAGTCGCGAAGCCGCTAACGAAATTATTTCAGTTTCAAATCAAGGTGCTCAAATATCAACCAAGGCTAAAGATTTAATGAATCAAAATTTAAACGAGATTATAAGAACCACTGATTTAATTAGGGAAATTGCAGCATCATCATATGAGCAGCGTTCTGGTACTGAACAGGTAAACACATCGGTTCAACAACTAAACAGTATTACACAACAAAATGCAGCGCTTTCCGAGGAGGTTGCAGCAAATGCAGAGGAGTTAAATGCGAGAGCAAAAGCTCTAAACGATTTAGTTGCTTACTTTCAAACAAAATAAAAGAAAAACATAACTGTTCAAGGTTTTTCCTAAACATCTGACACTATATAATTATCTATCAGGCTAGTCGTCCCTGTTAAACATTAAAAATGTAAAAGTTAAAAGAACTTTTACTAAGTTTTAATGTTCATACACTAAATATCTTATATTTGTAGTATCACTATTAAAGGGAATAATGAGCAACAATAAGATTCTATATGTAGATGATGAGCAAATTAACCTGGAACTTTTCAAAATTAATTTCCGGAACGATTTTGACATTCGTATTGCAAATTCTGCTTTAAAGGGATTAGAAATATTGCAGGAGGAGGAAATAGACGTGGTGATATCGGATTTAAAAATGCCTCATATGAATGGATTAGAGTTTATAGAGAAAATAAAAGCGACTAATCCTTCAAAAATTTGCATACTTTTAACGGCTTTCATGGAATCCGACGTTATGCTAAAAGCAATTAACAACGAGTTAATTTTTAGGTATATAATGAAACCATGGAGGAAAGAGGAGTTAAAACAGATTATTGAACTCGCATTAAGCAAAGCAGGTTAGTTTCCTTTATAAATGCATCTTGGCAATTTTACCGTAAATGTTGTTCCTTTTCCATGCTCTGATTCAACATCAATTGCTCCCTGATGAGATTTTATCATATTATACGAAATGTATAGTCCTAGACCAGTTCCTTTTCCTACATCCTTTGTTGTAAAAAATGGATCAAAAATTTTATCGATAATATTTTGAGGAATACCAACCCCTGAGTCATTAACCCGAATAATTATTTCATCAGTTTTAGGTAGGTATTTTGCCTTTATTTCAATTTCCCCTTGCTCGGGAATCGCATCAATTGCATTGGATATAAGATTCATCAAAACCTGCCCTATACCATTTGCATTGCATATAATATTTGGCAAATTTGAATCGTATTGCTCTGTTATCTTTATTCTTCCTTGGTATCGCGACTTAAGGATGACCAGAACATCTTTTACGCCTTTCTGAATATTGTAATCAGTATACTCTTCTCTTTCATTCCTCGAAAAAGCCATTAAACTCTTAATAATTTCTGTTGTTCGAACAATTCCTGTTTCAATATTTACAAGTAAAAACTTTATGGAGTGATAAATATCGTTAGAGCTAAGTTTTTTCTCTTTTTCAGTTTCAGTAAGTAAATCGGTAGAGTATTCCTTCTCAACAAGAGATTTGTACTCATTGAATAAAGACCAAAAATCATCGATAAGCGTTTGAAGCGCTTGATAACTTCCGCTGATATAATTGATTGGGTTGTTAATTTCGTGTGCAATACCTGCTGTTAACATACCCAGCGATGCCATTTTTTCGGATTGTATAAGTTGATCTTGTGTGTCCTTAAGCATTTGTATTGTTTGCGAAAGTTCTTCAGTTTTTTTGTACAACTCGGTATTGGTTGATGTTAAATCAGTATTCAGTTTTATTATCTCATTAGTACGTTCAAGCACAATTTCCTCAAGGTGATCTTTATGCTTGTTAAGTTCCTTCTGGTAATTCTTAAGTGCTGTAATATCTGAGATAGACAATAAAACCCTTGAGTAGCTTTCTTCGTAGCTTGGGAGTACCAACCAATTTAAATGGACATAAAGAGTTTCTCCATTTACAGTTTGCCTTACACCTTCGTAAGTAGATGATGTTTTTCTGTTAATAATTGCAAGGATTACGGCTTTTATATTTTCTAGGGATTCGTCGTTGTAAGTTTTGTGAAAATTTAATTGTGCATCCATTTTGTCCTTAAAACCAAAAAGACTAATGCCTGATTGATTCAAGTTAATAATCCTTATAAGTTGAAGGCCTTTTTGAACAAACTCTTTGTATTTATCAATTAAAAGATTCGAATTTTCATCAATACTAACAGACGTTTCAACATATTTTTTTAATTCAGAAAGATCAAGTTCAAACATTGCCACAGGAGAGTTCTCAAAAAGGTTCATAAAATGCTGCTGGCTAAGTTTGAGTTCTTTTGTTCTTTCGTCAACCAATTTTTCCAACTTTAGATTTAATCTACGCTTCATTCTGTAAGCCCAGTATGCAAAAAGTAAGCTTAACGATAACCCTAAAAGAATAATAACTGCTATTAAAAACCTACGTTGTTGTTTTAAAATAATTAGCGATTGCTGATTAATTTCCTGGCTTTGATCTTCAATCAGTATTTGTTTGCTATTCAACTCTTGTTGCTTTGCATCAATTTCATTGTCCAACGAGTCCAGCTTGCTGGTTGCAATATTAATTGATGAGAGTTGTGATTTAATAAGGGTTTGAAGCGATTGACTTTCCTGAATTTTACTTTGTAATTCTCTGGTTCTGAATGCCAATAAACTATCGCGGGCTTGTAATTTGTTGGTAAGATTTAAGTACTCATTCTCCGATTGTTTAATGCTTATAGCTAGGCTATTTATTTTGGAATTCAACAGATTTATTTGAGTTTGGTACTCTTCCTTTTCCTTACTGATTCTTTCAAGTTCTTCTTTGTACTTTTGAATTTTCTCAGACTCCTGTCTTAACTGCTCGTAAGTTTGTATATAGAGTTCACGTAGATTTAAATAGCTACCTCCTAGTAAAAGTATTTTTGGGTTAACTATAAACTTCCCTGCATCTAAATTGTCTTTATTAATCTCAAACGAAAAGGTGTTTTTATCGGTTTTGTATAGAATGTTAATCATGGTTAGCACCCTATCGCGACCTCGGTCTGTAATAATTAGTACTCCTTCAATATTAATTTCTTGGTAAATATTGGTTAAAGTTTTATCTGTGTTTTCTCCAAAGTAGAGAATGTTGAACGGAGAGTGAATTGTCTGTTGGTCAACCATTACAATATTAAACGGTTTACCTTTTATTCGTTGAGTAGGAATGGCCGATTTAAGTTCTTGATAAACACTAGAATCCTTATCAACAAGTCCAATTAAGTAGGTAGATATTTTCGATTCATTTGGCCATTGAATATTTTGCGCAAAGTTAATTATGAGTGCAGCCTTAATTTTAGCCTCAGAAATTTGAGATTTTTGTTCCTCAGATGCAAATACTTTTACACAAACAAGAGTAACGAAAAATATGCCGAACCACTTTTTAACCATAAGCCAATAAATTCAACCTTACGCAATATACAAAAGATTATTTCAAAATCAATCGGTTGTGTAAATGTAAAACCAACATTATACTTTTGCTGGGTTAATTATTTGGCTTATTTTTGCTAACTCAAAAAATCTGAAACATTTAGAACGTAACAATATGACTCAGGAAGAACTATTCAAGAAGTTGATTGCTCACTGCAAGGAGTATGGCTTTGTTTTTCAATCTAGCGAAATTTATGATGGACTCAGCGCTGTTTACGATTACGGGCAAAACGGCGTAGAACTTAAAAATAACATTCGCCGATACTGGTGGGAGGCAATGACTCGCCTTAACGAGAACATTGTTGGAATAGATGCGGCCATCTTTATGCATCCACAAACATGGGTTGCTTCGGGTCACGTTGGTGCATTTAACGACCCTTTGATTGACAATAAGGATAGCAAAAAGCGTTATCGTGCCGATGTGCTAATTGAGGACTGGATTGCTAAAGTTGAGGATAAAATCAATAAAGAGGTTGAGAAAGCTGCCAAACGCTTTGGTGATACTTTCGATGAAAAAATGTTCCGCCAAACCAACCCTCGCGTTTTAGAAAATCAAGCAAAGATTGACGAGGTAAATAAGCGAATGGTTACTGCGCTTGAGGATAACGATTTGGCTGAGGTTAAGAAAATAATTGAGGATTGTGAAATTGTTTGCCCAATTTCTGGTTCACGCAATTGGACCGATGTTCGCCAGTTTAACCTAATGTTCGATACCAAGTTGGGCTCGGTTACCGATGAGGCCAATACCATTTACCTCCGTCCAGAAACAGCACAGGGTATCTTTGTAAATTACCTAAATGTTCAGAAAACTGGACGCATGAAAGTTCCTTTCGGAATTGCTCAGGTTGGAAAAGCTTTCCGTAACGAGATTGTGGCACGTCAGTTTATTTTCCGTATGCGTGAGTTTGAGCAAATGGAAATGCAATTCTTTGTTCGCCCTGGTGAGGAGATGAAGTGGTACGAATTCTGGATGGAAAAACGAATGCGCTGGCATAAGGCTATGGGTCTTGGTGACGAAAAGTACCGTTTCCACAAGCACGAGAAATTGGCTCACTATGCAAATGCAGCATCAGACATCGAGTTTCAGTTCCCATTCGGCTTTAAGGAAGTTGAGGGTATTCACTCCAGAACAGATTTCGACTTAAGTAATCATCAAAAATACTCTGGAAAGAAACTACAGTACTTTGACCCTGAAACCAACGAGAGTTATGTACCTTACGTTGTAGAGACCTCTATTGGCTTAGATAGAACATTCCTTCTTGTGCTTTCATCGGCATACAACGAGGAAAAACTAACCAAGGAAGACGGAACTGTTGACGAAAGAGTAGTTTTAAAAATACCTGCCGCGTTAGCGCCTGTTAAACTGGCAATATTCCCTCTTGTTAAGAAAGACGGCTTGCCCGAAATGGCTCGCAAAATTATGGATGACTTGAAGTTCGATTTCGCATGCCAATACGAGGAGAAGGATACCATCGGAAAGCGTTACCGTCGTCACGATGCAATTGGTACGCCATTCTGTATAACTATCGACCATCAAACCTTGGAGGACGAAACTGTAACCATTCGCTACCGCGATACAATGGAGCAGGAACGTGTTCCCGCATCGAAATTGCGTGAAATTATGGCCGATAAGGTTTCAATATCATCGCTACTGAAAAATATTTAATATCTGTCTTAAAAAATTTAAAAAGCAAGGATATAATCAATACCTTGCTTTTTTTGTTGGGCTTCCTATCTACTTTTTTAATATATTTGAAGTTTGATTTTTAAACAGTTTACTACAAAACAGAATCCTATGAACAAGGAAAAACTTCTTAAAATTCTCCCCCACATAGTTGCCGTTGTACTTTTCATGGCTATCTCATTGGCATTTTTCTCTCCACTACTGGAAGGGAAACGCCTTGCCCAACACGATATTGCCATGTGGAAGGGTGGTGCAAAAGAGGTTTTAGACCACAAGGAAAAAACTGGCGAGGTTAGCCTATGGACCAATAGTATGTTTGGAGGTATGCCAGCATACCTAGTTTCTGTTCCTTATACTAACAATTTGCTACGTTTTGTCGATAAGGCTTTAAATACTATTCCTGTTCCAGCAAGTTTTATTTTTATTACAATGCTTGGTTTTTATATACTAATGCTTGTAATGGGTGTAAATCCCTGGCTAAGCATTGTTGCCTCAATAGCGTATGGTCTTTCCACATACTTTATGATTGTTATTGGTGCTGGACATAATGCCAAAATAAGGGCAATGAGCTATGTAGCTCCAATGATTGCAGGAATGTTACTTACTTTCCGTGGAAAACTTTTAAGTGGTTTTGCGCTATTTTCTTTGTTTCTAGGGCTCAACCTTTACACCGGGCATCCACAAATTACCTACTATGCAGCATTTATAATGGCTGCGCTGTTTATTGTTTATTTGATTGATAATATTAAGTCTAAAACCTATAGCGCCGTAAGTAAAACTGTTGGTGTTTTGGCCATTGCGGGTGTTCTTGCTATAGGAGCAAATTTTAGTAACCTTTGGTTCACCTACGATTACGGGAAAGACTCCATCAGAGGTAAATCTGAGTTGACCGACGAACAACATAATAAAACAACAGGACTAGATAAAGATTATGCCACACAGTGGAGTTATGGTCCTGCGGAAACATTCAACTTACTAATACCAAACTTAATGGGTGGTGCAAGTTCAATGAATTTGGGAGATAAGTCTGAGACCTACAAATTTTTACGCAAAAATGGGGTTCCCATGAATCAAACCCAAGCAATTGTAACCCAACTACCAACTTACTGGGGTCCTCAACCTTCCACTTCTGGTCCTGTTTACATTGGAGCTATTGTGATGTTTTTATTTGTTTTAGGCCTGTTTTTGATAAAATCTCCAATAAAATGGGCTCTTTTTGGAGTAACCATTTTAGCAATTTTCCTATCATGGGGAAATCACTTTAACTTTTTAACCGATTTGTTCCTCCACTACTTCCCTGCCTACAATAAATTCCGAACTGTTTCAATGATTTTGGTGATAGCAGAATTTACAATGCCGTTCCTTGGATTCCTTGCTCTTAAAGAAATATACGAGGATAAAGTTAGCAAGGACGATTTTATGAAGGCCTTTAAGTGGTCTACTGGAATTGTTGGGGGGTTATGTTTGCTGTTCTTACTTGTTGGCAAAGGGATGTTTAGTTTTGCAGGAACTATCGATGAGCAACTTGTTGCATCGGGATGGCCACAGGAGATTATAAATGCCATTAGGCAGGACAGGCAGAATATGCTTTGGAACGACTCGCTTCGCTCTCTTGTATTTGTATTGATAGGTGCCGCATTAGTATTTGCACTATTTAAGAAAAAACTAAAACCAGCATACTTCCTTGTTGCTTTAGGTTTGTTTATAACTGCCGATTTATGGGTTGTTAGCAAACGCTATATGGATAACAAAAATTTTGTTACCTCTCAAATGGTAACAGAGCCTTTCAATCCATCGGAAGCTGACAAGATGATACTTGCCGATAAGGACCCCAACTTTAGAGTTTTCAACCTTACAGTAAGTCCTTTTAACGATGCATCAACATCGTACTTCCATAAATCCATTGGGGGTTACCATGGTGCAAAATTACGTCGATACCAGGAGTTGATTGAGAAACATCTTGCAACAGGCAATATGGCTGTACTGAACATGCTCAATACAAAGTATTTTATTCAACCTAGCAAGAATGGACCTATGGCTATGCAAAACCCCGATGCTTTAGGCAATGTATGGTTTGTAGACTCTATTAAAATTGTTGCCAATGCCGATGAGGAAATTGCCGCATTAGCTGGTTTTAACCCTAAACGTTCTGCAATTGTTGATAAACGATTTGAGAACTCTGTTAAGAATTACCTTGCAAACAACGATTCAACTGGATTTATAAAACTCGATGTTTATAAACCAAATAAATTGGTTTACTCTAGTTCTAGCTCTACCGATAGAGTGGCTGTTTTCTCTGAAATTTACTACGATAAGGGCTGGAAAGTAACTATTGACGGGAAACCTGCAGACCATTTCCGTGCAAACTACGTTCTAAGAGCAATGATTGTACCGCAAGGCGACCATAAAATCGAGTTTGTTTTCGACCCAGAAATGTGGTACGTAGGCAAAAACATCGATTTAGCATCATCACTATTAATACTGCTTATATTTGTAGGATGGATAGGCTTAAGCTTATTTAAAAAGAATCAATAGTAATTGAGCAAGTTAGTATATGAAGAACCAAGAATCGAAAGTAAGTAGTCAACGGTTACGGAGTTCATACTTATCGTCAATAATAAGCATTTCACTTGTGTTATTTATGCTAGGGATGCTAGGGTTATTGATTATTAGTGCAAAAAAACTATCGGATTACGTTAAGGAGAACATTGGTTTTTCAATCTACTTGAACGATGGTGTAAGCGATGCCGAAGCAAACTATCTTCGTAAGAATCTGGATGCATCAAACTATGTTAAATACACACAGTATATTAGCAAGAACGATGCGGCAAAAATGATGGAAGAAGAACTTGGCGAGGATTTTATCGACTATATAGGCTATAATCCGCTATCGGCCTATATTGATATGAGGCTTAAGGCCGATTACGCCAACACCGATAGCATTGCAAAAATAGAGACTTGGCTTGGTCAATTTTCTCAAATAAAGGAAATAGACTACCAAAAACCATTAGTTAACCTTGTGAATGAGAATGTAAGCAGGGTTAGCTTTATAATTCTTCTATTCAACGCCCTGTTGATGTTTATTGCCCTAGTGCTTATCAATAATACTATTCGCTTATCGGTTTACTCCAAGCGCTTCATAATAAATACCATGAAGTTGGTTGGTGCAACTGGCGGATTTATTCGTAAACCATTCTTACTTCGCAGTATCCTGCATGGTATGTATGCATCAATTATTGCTATTGCAATGCTTACAGCACTGATCTACGGAGTTAAAAAGGAAATTGCCGATATACTACTTATTGTCGATCCAATTTATATTGTTGGTATTTTTACTGGAATAACTGTTATTGGTGTTTTTATAAATCTTTTGGCAACATTTTTTGCTGTAAATAAATTCCTTCGTCTCTCAACCGACGAACTTTACTACTAATATTAAGAAAATTTGATATAGCTATGTCGAAACAAGCAAACAAAACCACAACTCCACAGAACGAGGGCAAATTTGCCCTTGGTAGGGAGAATTACAGATTATTACTCATTGGCTTTGGAATAATTGTGCTGGGCTTCATTCTAATGGCTGGCGGAGGTTCAAAGGACCCCAATGTATTTAACTACGATATATTCAGTTTCCGACGTATAACTCTTGCACCAATTGTTGTGCTTTTCGGATTTGCCTTTGAGATTTATGCCATAATGAAAAAACCCAAGCAGTAAATTAAATGTCGATAATTGAAGCAATCATCCTTGGACTAATTCAAGGATTAACTGAGTTTCTGCCTGTAAGTAGTAGCGGACACATTGAAATTGGCAAAGCAATTCTTGGTGTTGAGGTAAAGGAGAATTTACAGTTTACTGTTGCAGTTCATGCGGCAACGGTATTAAGTACATTAGTGGTTTTTCGAAAGGAGATTATTGACCTTTTCATCGGGTTTTTCAAGTTTAAAATGAACGATGAAACCAAGTTTATCCTAAAAATACTTCTCTCAACCATTCCAGTTCTATTTGTTGGTTTTTTCTTAAAAGATGAGGTCGAAAGACTTTTCGATGGAAATTTACTAGTTGTTGGAATAATGCTTTTGGTTACAGCATTGTTGCTTACACTTAGCAAGTATCTTCAGCGGGCAAATACAAAGCCAATAGGTTACCGTAACGCATTTATAATTGGTATTGCACAAGCAATAGCCGTTATGCCAGGCCTTAGCCGCTCTGGCTCAACAATATCTACTGGGTTGATTTTAGGAAATCATCGCGATGAAGTTGCAAAGTTCTCTTTTCTAATGGTAATCATCCCAATACTTGGGGCCGCTGTTCTGGGTATTGCAAAGGGTGAATTTGTCACAGTTGACATTCAACCAATTATTGCTGGATTTATCGCTGCATTTATAAGCGGATATGTTGCTTGTAGTTGGATGGTGAAGTTGGTGCGCAAGGGTAATTTAATTTGGTTTGCTTTATACTGCGCAATTGTGGGGCTTACTGCAATAATATTTAGCCTGTAAATGGATATAAACAATATCAACACCCTTAAGGAAGGAAGTGTTTTTCTGATTGATAAGCCATACACTTGGACATCGTTCAACGTGGTTGGAAAATTTAAGGTCTTAATTCGTAGAGCCACTGGCGATAAAACAATTAAGGTTGGTCACGCAGGAACTCTAGACCCATTGGCAACAGGATTGCTTGTGGTTTGTACAGGAAAGACAACTAAGCGGGTTAACGAGCTAATGGCTCAGCGCAAGGAGTACTTGGCCACAATTAAAATTGGAGAAACCACCCCTTCGTTCGATTTGGAAACTAAGCCTGATAAGCAATACCCAACAGAACACATTACTCCTGAACTTATTCAAGAAGTTGTCAAAGGATTTATTGGTCCGCAGGAGCAAATTCCGCCTTTATTCTCGGCAAAATTTATCGATGGCAAACGTGCCTATGAATTTGCTCGCAAAGGTGTCGATATGGAGTTAAAACCATCCTCTATTGAGATTTATGGGATGGAGGTTGTTAAGTTTGAAATGCCCTTTCTGGAATTAAACATTAGTTGCAGTAAGGGTACCTATATACGCTCCATTGCTCGAGATATTGGAACGACATTAAATTCTGGTGCTCATCTTGTTCAGCTCCGTCGTACCGCCAGCGGTGACTTTAAAATAGAAGATGCATTAACAATTGAAGAAATCGAAAAAAAATTTTCACAGCTTTGTAACCAACTGTAAAATTGTCCGTATAAGATGGGCAGTCTTTAAAATTATGCACTAAATTTGCAACCGCTTAATTTTATTAATGTTAAACAGCTCTTAGGTTTCAAGGGCTGATGGTTGTTGTAGTTTGTAGAAAGTAAACTTAATAATAATAACAAAATGAAGCTATCGCAGTACAAGTACAATCTGCCTCAGGAGCTAATCGCTAAGCATCCTACTGAAAACCGTGACGAATCCAGACTAATGGTGATTAACCGTAAGACCAAGCAGATTGAACATCGCGTTTTTAAGGACATTATAGATTACTTTAACGAGGACGATGTTTTGGTGTTTAACAATACCAAGGTTTTCCCCGCTAGGCTATATGGCAATAAAGAAAAAACTGGTGCTGAAATAGAGGTTTTTTTACTTAGAGAACTTAACAAGGAGCAGCGTTTGTGGGATGTGCTGGTTGACCCTGCCCGCAAAATTAGAATTGGTAATAAACTATACTTTGGCGAAGACGATGTTTTAGTTGCCGAGGTAATTGATAATACCACCAGCCGAGGAAGAACCCTTCGTTTCCTTTTTGATGGCTCTTACGATGAATTTAAGGATACCCTTTATCGCCTTGGCGAAACTCCTCTGCCAAAATTTATTCGACGCGAGGTTATTGAGGAGGACCGTGAGCGTTACCAAACAGTTTACGCTAAGCACGAGGGAGCAGTTGCAGCTCCAACCGCTGGTTTGCATTTTAGCAAACAGTTACTTAAGCGACTTGAAATTAAGGGTTTGAACTTTGCTGAAATCACACTTCATGTTGGTTTGGGCAATTTCCGCACCGTTGATGTGGAGGATTTAACCAAGCACAAAATGGACTCTGAGCAAATAAATATTCCTATGGATGCTGTTGACATAGTTAATGCAGCAAAACAAAACAAAAAGAATATTTGCGCTGTGGGAACAACTGTTCTTCGCACTTTAGAGAGTTCTGTTACTACCGATGGATACCTTAAACCATACAGTGGATGGACAAACAAGTTTATTTTCCCTCCATACGAATTTGCCGTTCCTAATATGCTTATTACAAACTTCCATTTGCCGCTTTCAACCCTCTTGATGATGGTTTCTGCATTTGCTGGGTATGATTTGCTTTTTGAGGCATACAAAGTGGCTGTTAAGGAAAAGTATCGTTTTGGAACCTATGGCGATGCTATGTTAATCATCTAAATAACAAACATATATGCACTTTAAAGCCTTGACATGGTCAAGGCTTTTTTTATGAACTTATATTTATTAAAATAAAATTAATAACTCATTAAAAATATGAATATCAAATAAATAAATAACTTTAATGAATTTATAATAAAAATTAATTTAAATTTTATACTTTTCAATTCAAAATAAAATTGATTTTATGCGTCAATTTGTGTCGTATAAGTATCATTTTATTAAACAATAAGTAATTATTAAATCTATTTTGAAAATGAAAAGAATAATAAAATTATCAGGATTTGTACTTGGCTTACTGATGCCTATGTGCGTATCAGCCCAAATGGATAATTTGGCCAATATGAGTGCAAAATGGATTCGTGCTAATGCGCGTAATGCAGCACTTGATGGTGCGGATATCGTTAATTACAATCCTGCGGGATTAGTAAAACTCAACGATGGCATGTATTTTAGTTTGAATAATCAAACACTTTTTCGGAAGCCACAACATTCGTTTGACTTAGGCCTAGGTGCAGGTAAACAATCTTTTGAGCAGGATGGCGCTGATTTATTTTTACCATCATTTTATGCTGCGTTTAAAAAGGATAAATGGGCTTTTTCATCGGGTGTTTATGTTACAGGAGGTGGTGCTTCAGCAGATTACCCAGAGGGTTCAATAAATACAACACTAATGGGTTATCAATTCTTATCCACATTGGCACCAATGGGATACTCCAACTTTAATAATCAAAGTTTGAAAGCATCATCATACTACTTAGCTATTCCATTAAATTTCTCGTATTTAGTAACGGAAAAGTTGTCTTTTTCGATTGGAGGAAGGTATATTGTTGCAAATAACCATACAGAGGCAGGAATGGTGTTCCACGGCACTTCGCCAGATTACAGCATGACTGTTGATTATAAAAATGAAGCGAGAGGATTTGGTGGAATTATTGGTTTAAACTATGCTGTTTCGGAAAAACTAAACCTAGCAATCCACTACGAAACAAAGGTTAAACTAGAATTTGAGGCTAAAGACAATAAGGGTACATATAAGGATTTAGCACCCGATGGTGCAAAATCTGACCGCGACTTACCTGCAGTACTTTACACAGGTATATCCTACAAGATAAATGAAAAACTAACTACTGCATTAGATTTTAACTACTACTTCCAAAAGGGTGCAGATTGGGGTAAAAATAGTAGCGGCAAAGAAATCTCGGAGATTGCTATCATATCGCTTTAGGTTCATACTACCAAGTGCTACCAAAACTTCAAATAAGCGCTGGTGCAAAATATATACACTTTGGATACTCCAACCAGGAACAATATTACACCCAACTGGGTGCTTACGAAGCAGTCAAATACGATAATATCAACATCGGAATTGGTGCTGGTTATAGCGTAACGGATAATGTTCAGATTGACCTAGGCATTGGACGTACATTTTGGACTGATAAATCTATTAAAGCAGAGAATTGGCCATCTAAACCCAATGTTGATATTACAAACAAGGCCTATGTAATTGCCCTTGGATTGGATATTAAATTTTAAGTTTAATAGAAATAATAAAGCCTCTGAGTACTCAGAGGCTTTATTATATGACAAGAGTAACTACCTTATCTGTTATCCTTCAAAAGTTTTCGCACAACAGTATCGCCATTCTTAGCGGTAAACTTAATCAAGTAGATTCCATTAGGAATGTCCTGTGTACTAATGCTATTTGCTCCGTGTGTATTGATATCAATAACTTTTTGGCCAAGAATGTTCGAAACCTCAACCCTATTAATCTTATCGGTCAACGTAAACTTAATTTCGGTATTGAATGGATTTGGATACACATTCAGACCAACCAAAGAATTATCGTTAATACCAGTAGAGGTTAGTTGAATAGGTATATCAACATTTGCATCGGTCACAGTAAAATCGCCAGTAATATCATAGTAAGTTGTTGCAGTTACTGTGTAACTATATGTTCCATTAGCTTTTTGTGCTGTAGCCACCCCAGAACTATTTGTTAGTATAGGAGAGTCTGACCCTATTGTTATTTGTGCATTCTCAATAGGCGAACTGTTGGTTTTATTTGTTACCGTAAAGGTTACAGCGTAGGTAATTGGGTTTACCGTTAAAGTTACCTCATTGCTTTCGCCAGAACATCCTGCAGTGTTATACCCAACCGCTTTTATTCTGGTATTATTCACAGGGTTACTAATAACAATATTGTCTGAAACTGAAGGTACGCCTTGCGAAACATCATCTATAAAGAACACATAAACACTTCCCCCCGATGCAGTAAGAGTAATTGCCGTCCCCTCTGTTACAACGTTCGATGGAGTTGCAACCAAAGTTATACTAGGACTAGAGTATTCTGACCCAAGGTTGAGATTTTTAGTAATCTCGCAACCATATACATCAGAAACAATAACAGAGTAAGTTCCTACTGTTAACCCATCCTGATCTTTCTGTCCATCAACTATTCCATTTCCATCGGTAGTTGACCATGTATAAGTATAAGGATGCGACCAACCGTTTACTGTTAGGTAAATTGATCCATCATTACTGTTAGGGCATGTAGATTTATTTACAGTAGTAGCAACGTCCAGAGGATACTCAGGTTCTCCAATATTAAAGGGAACTGTTACTGTGGCATCGTCAGCTGGTTCAGAGGGTGTGCCCATATCATCGGTAATGGTTACTGTATAGCCTCCCTTTGAGAGACCTGTTGCTGTTACAACATCGGTTTGTCCATTGCTCCAGGCTAGCGTAACACCACCAATAGCGTTAAAGTAACTAACGGTAGCAGAACCATCGCTTCCACCCTTACACTTAGGATCATGTATTTCGGAAATGCAAGCATTTAATAAATTTGCATCGAGCAAGCAGAACATTGTGTCGGCAATGCAGCCATTGGCTGTAACCGTTAATATATATGAACCCCCTCTTAGCCCTGTTAAATTAGCATCAGTAGAAGTAAAACCATTCGGACCTTGCCAAGCGTAGGTTATTGGAGCAGACCCATTATTAACAATAGGAGTAATTGATCCATTTGGTGAAGCAGGAACCGACGAAGTGTTGTTAACGGGGACACTTCCTGTAAAGTTGATTTTTGCAGGTTGAGTAACAATAAACGTCTTTTCGGCCTCACAGCCGTTGGCATCAATCACAGTAACTTTATAATTTCCCGCGGTTACATTACTCTGATCCTCAACTACTGGAATATAACCATACCCATCCTCTGAATCCCAAAGGTATGTGTAAGGAGCCGTTCCTCCAGAAACTGTAATATTTATTTCTCCTGTTTGATCGGCATAACAACCACCCACATTTACAACATTACCAGTTATTGTTATAGGAGTCGGATTGTTTATCTTATAATATTTTCTAATGGTTCTCGTTTGGTTGTCAGTAATGTCAACGTAATAAGTTCCAGCATCTAAATTTTGAAAAGTAACAGGATTTGAATAAGTTCCAGAACCAATAACAGAGCCACCAACCTTAGCAAAAGAGTACGAATATGGAGCCTCACCTCCACCGAATATTGTAAACGTTAACGCACCATTGTTACCATTGTTACAAGATATTGGAGTTTCCTCTGGTAAAAAATGTATGTTGATATGCTTTCCGAGAAACATGTCGCGTAGGCCACCATTATTAAGAGTAGTATCAACACCTGGCACATTAAGAGTAGTTGACTTAAATGATGCTCCCACAATTGAATTTCCGTCAGGCGTAAAAGCGACTGATGAGGCTTCATCATCTAAACTTCCGCCCATCCGACTAGAACCTAAATATTGTCCATCAGAATTGTAGTTAATAAGGAAAATATCCTGTCCTCCACTATTTATTAAAGTATCTCTACGATCTGTATGGCTAGGCAAATAGGTGACCGCACTATAATACCCAACAACACTTGCTACTCCGTTTCTATACGAAACCGAGTTAAACATTTCGTTTGTCAAGCCTCCAGCAATTTTAGCCCACAACAGCACTCCCTGCGTACTATACTTTGCTAACCAACCATCGTAGGCATTGCAAGTTAACGACAGTAAATTGCCTCCTGCACCATCCTCAAAGATCAAAGTTGTGTTTCCTTGCCCGATAGCATAAAGATTACCTTCTGCGTCCGAAGTAAAGGCTCCACCTTGAACAACATTTACCCCAGATCCAGCCACAGAACCTCGGATTACTCTAACCCAATCTACATTACTATCCTCAGATAATTTAAATATTGCAACAGCTTTGTTTCCAATAGCACTAGCAGAAACTAAAGGATCAGTTCCAACAACAGAAACACTACTTGTAAAATCGATTGCTACATAAACTCCATTGTTTGGAGCAAGGGCTATACCCCCTGTGTTTCGAGCATAGGTGGGTGAAGAGAACTGTTTGTGCCATAGATAATAAGCGTCTGGCGAGTATTTTACAATATATCCATCACTATTATTTCCAGCGGTTTTTGTTATGGTTGAATCAGACAAATCCTTTCTAAAAATATTAAGGTTTGTACTTCTAAAAAAACCCGAAACATAAATGTTGTTTTCAGAGTCTGTTATTACACCAAAACTACGATCCTCCAACGCACCTTGGGCAATTGCATATGCCCAGAGTAAATTTCCATTTGTATCGTATTTTGCCAAATACCCATCCCTGCTTCCATCACCAATAAGAGGAATATCGGGGTTGCTTCCTGTAGTGTTAGTGCTTCCAAAAGTACAAGGTTCTATCGCACTACTAAATTGTCCCGTTATGATAATATTTCCTTGGTTATCAACGGTAAGCCCTTTTAAGTTAGTATCATCCTGATTTCCAATGTTGATTAACCATATAATGGATCCATCAGGATTATACTTTGCAAGAAATGGTGTGTTGACAGCTGCATTAAGAGTATATGGATCAGGATCTGCAGACCCAACAAATGTTGTTAGACCGTTTTTTGCACCAGCAACTATCATGTTTCCACTTCCATCGACCTTGGTAACTTGGTTGAAAATATCTCCGGCTCCAGTTACGTGTTTACCCCATTGCCAGCTTTGGGAAAAACCCTGTAAGGCTAGGAGTATAGAAAAGACCATTGGGAGTAATTTTAACTGTTTCATAGCAATTCTATTTTTAATTTTTAGAGCAAAAGTAGTACCAGTTATAGAAAATATTACATAAAATTACATTATCATTACATCTAAACCAAGTATTTTGTTTCAGTTAATAGGTGAATTTTGATTAACTTATTATTTATGAGGTCTAAAGTAGAGGAAACGGGCTTAAATACTAAACGGATTTTCTTTAAAATTTCGATTTTAAGACAATATTTCACCTCATTAGTGAAAGGATGGAAAAACTTTAGGCTATTCGGAGGTATTCAAACCTACATTATGTTTATAGGTTATCCAAGAAGCGGACACTCTTTAGTTGGAGCCCTACTTGATGCTCATCCTAATATAATTGTAGCCCACGAACAAAATGCATTGCAATACTTCCTTCTTGGTTTTTCGAAAAAACAAGTTTTCTCAATGTTAATAAGCAATTCTGTGCGCCAAGCCATGTCGGGTCGTATGAGTACGGGTTACTCGTGTGCTGTTCCACATCAGTTTCAGGGAAAGTACACGAAACTAAAAGTTATTGGCGATAAAAAAGGAGGTGTCAGTGCAAATCTGTTGAAAGAAAATCCCGATTTGTTCAGAATTATGGAAGAAAAGTTGGGTATTCCAGTTAAGTATATTCATGTTTACCGAAATCCGTTCGACAATATCACCACTTGGGCCAGAGGTGGTAATCGAGTATTAAAGCCTGTTACTAATAAAGATTTAGAGATGGTGATTACAAAGTATTTTTCTAATGCTGAAATAATTCAGCAATTTAAAGAAAGCCGTAAAATTGAAATTATTGATATAAAGCACGAGGATCTTATTAAACAGCCTAAGGAATCTTTAAATTTTTTGGTAAAAAAGATTGGGTTAGGTGCAAGCGATGACTACCTTGAATCTTGTAGCAGTATTGTTTTTGAGAATCCAAAGAAAACTAGGCATAGTATAGATTGGCCAGTACATCTTGTAAATTTGGTATTGCAAAATATGGCTAAGTATCCTTGGCTAGCTGATTATAATTTTGATAATTAAACATTGATGATAGAACCAACATATATACTCATTGGTTACTGCGATAGGTCTGGCTCTACCTTTCTTTTAAACGAGTTAAATAAAATTGAAGGAGTTGTAGTTTGTCCTGAACTTGACTTGCTGATTAGGGTTTTACTTAAAAATCAGAACAAAGAAATAAATCCGAGATTTTTGAGGAATTTTCGACAAGCAATTTTGAATGATAAAAAATTTACCCTATGGGATATCCCAATAGATTCGACTGGATGTAAAAGCAGAATTGATTTGTTCTTTAAAATTATAGATGATTATTCACATAAATTTACTCAAAACCCAAGATTTATTGTATTCAAAGAACGTAGTATTTTGGAGTATTACAAAGTTCTGGGCAATTCGTATCGAAATGTATGTTTTGTGAGTTTAATACGAGACCCCCGAGCAGTATTTGCATCGCAGAAACGAACAATCAACCTTTCGCAAAATAGACTAATGTCGAATAATGCTTTAACTACGGCTAGAATCTGGAATAGGCATTGCAGAACAAACGAAAGAATCGATATAAAAACAATAACTTACGAAAGACTTATTAGTAATCTTGAATCCACTATCCAAGGTCTTTTCAGGTGGATAGAAAAAACGGATAGTCCAATATTTTACAAAACAGATTTAGGAACACAACTATTTTACAATAAAGATGAAAAGCACATTTTGGTTAGTGAACCTCCAATTATCAGCAGAATAACTGCGTGGGAAAAAGAGTTATCAACAGCCGATATTGCAATTATTGAACACATCTGCTACGATAATATGATAAAGTATCAATACGAGGTTTCCTGCAAATCGAGGATTAATTTCTCAAAATACATTTTGCAACTATTATGGCATTGGATAAATATACTCTACTGGAAAGTCATTGTTTTGCTGAGAAAAATTTTCTTTATGGGCTTAATTAAAAGCCAGTAAAAAAAGGATTTGAGAATAACTACAACAAAAAATCGAAGTAGATAGTAAACATTTTTTAGTGAAAAACCCAAAACAAACAAACCTTTAATTCTAATAATTAAAGAGTTAATTGTCTGGATTTTCCTTTTCCTAGAAGATACATTCCCAGACCATATCCTATAGAAAACTAACGGTTCTTTGTCAATGAAACAGTTATGCTTTGAAGAAAATCTAATCCATAAATCGTAATCAACACTTGTACTATAACCAACATTATATCCTCCCAACTCCCAAAACACATCCTTTTTGAAAACAGCAGAAGAATGACAAATCAAACTATTTTTCAAAATAGTTGTCTTTATTTGTTTGCTATTAAATTCCATTCCGTTGTTGAAAAGCCTTGAATAACGATTATCAATATCTCCGTTTACATCAATAGGAATAATTGAAGAGCCAAGCAGTTCAATTTCTGGTTTTTCTTGTAAAATTTCTAATTGGTATTCCAATTTATTAGACATCCAGATATCATCATGATCAATTCTAGCTACAATTTTACCAACAGCATGACTAATTCCTAAATTAAGAGAGATTGGAAACCCCTTGTGCTCATTATTAATTACAACTATTCGACTATCCTGACTGGCATAATCTTGAAGTATTGTATTGGTTGAATCAGTTGAGCCATCGTTAACAATAATAAACTCAAAGTTGCGGTACGTTTGATTCAGAACACTCTCTATGGATTTACATAGGTGCTTTTCGCCATTAAATACGGTCATTACTATGGAAACCATATAAAAAGTGATAATTTTACAGAGTGAAAGTACAAAAAAGAAACCGAATTACGATATGCGTTTCGTTTATTCGTCCAATTATATCGGGCGATGGCGATAGTGCATTGGCTTTTGCCGAGGCATTGGTAAAAGCTGACTGCAAGGTTTCGGTGGTAAGTTTAAACCCATACGCAAAATTGCCTTTTAATTCATCGCAGGGTTCAATTCACATTTATCGCTCGCCCTATTTCAACAAGTTGATATTGGGCAAATTGCTTTCACGTTTTGCTTTTTTCCCAATAGTTACCTACAAGATTCTTTTTTCAGATACTGTAATTGTATATGGACGAATGCTTGCCTACAAGTACTCCTTATTTGTTGGTAAACTTTTCGGAAAAAAAGTTGTATTCAGGTCTACCCTAATGGATTTCGACGATATATCTACGCTCACACTTAACAAAGGGATAGAAGGTTGGCTAAACAAAAAACTTTTCGGCATTGTCGATTTTTACTTTGCTACAACACCTGTCTTTGCAAGACGATGGGAAAGCACAGGATTTTCTCCGCGCAAAGTCTTTGAAAGCCCGCAAGGGGTAAATATTTCACGATTTTCGGCAGTTGCACAGTCCGAAAAGGAGACTCTTTGCAGAAAACTCAATCTTCCCACTAATACCACCATTATTTGCTCTATTGGTGATTTGTGCTACCGAAAAGGCTACGACGATATTGCAAAAACCTTAGAAAGCATCGATAAGCCCTATGTTTACATTGTGCTTGGAGCTAAAGAACCAAAAAAAGGTTTATGGGGGCAAAAGAATAATGCGAAGGAAATATCCGAAGTAAAACATCTTCTTGAGGGTTTAAATGATAAGGTTCTGTTGATAGGGCTTGTACAAAATCCTGAAGAATACCTAAAGGCATCGGATATCTATATTCACTTTTCGAAAAAGGAAGGATTGTCAAATGCTCTCCAACAAGCAATGGCCTGTGGATTGCCTATGCTTGTAAAGCCAATTGAGGGTGTACAAGACTACATTCTATATAGCGACAAGAATTGCCTTTTTGCCAACAATACTGAAGATTTAGCGAGTCAATTGAATAAGTTGCTCGATAATGATAAGTTAAGAATTGATTTAGGTTCGCAGGCAAGGAAGCTGGCAACTGAAAAACTGAATGTGGATAGGATTGCCCAAGAGTTTATCAATTTTATTGAATAGCATACGTTACTGCTATGCGAATACTGGCATTTCATCTGTTAAATAACTACACTGGAAGCCCCAAGGTGCTCTCGCAGCTGATTAAAATTTGGAGAAAAGAGGGTTTTGATGTTCACATAACTACATCGTTAAAAAGCGAAGGCTTTTTAAGTAAAATATCGGGCATAACCTACCATGCCAATTATTACAAGTTTTATAACAATCCACTTTCCCGATTTATCAGTCTGTTGTTAAGTCAAACTTTAGTTTTTTTCAGGTTGCTGTTATTGGTCAAGCCAACCGACACAATTTATATCAATACTATTCTCCCCTTTTCGGCTGCTTTAGCAGGAAAAATTAAACGTTGCAGGGTAATATACCATTTGCACGAAACCTCAACCCGCCCAATTATTTTCAAGCGTTTTTTAATGTGGGTGCTAAAGTTTACCGCTACAGACGTTGTGTATGTATCGGAATATTTAGCCGATGCCGAAAAAGTGTCCAGAAAACGAACCTACATCATCCATAATTGCATCGATGATGAATTCTACAACACCGCAAAAGAATTTATCCGTTACAAAACGGAGAGAAGAAACGTTCTAATGGTTTCGTCGCTTAAAGCATACAAAGGAGTTGAAGAGTTTATCGCTCTCTCAAGGTTTAATCCACATCTACATTTTAGATTGATATTAAGTGCATCGGAACGTGATGCTGAACGGTTTGCCAAAAAAGCAGGCAATCCGGTAAATGTTGAGGTTTTTAGCACAATAAGTGATTTGCACCCGCACTACCAGTGGGCCGATATTGTGCTTAACCTTTCTAATACCGATAGGTGGATTGAAACATTTGGATTGACCGTGCTCGAAGGAATGGCCTACGGATTACCCGCAATTGTTCCTCCAGTTGGAGGAGTTACAGCGTTGGTGGAGAATGACGTAAATGGGTACTGCATCTCATCAAAACAAATTGAAGAGATTTCACAAAAAATCAATTTCATTTTAAGTGATGATAATACTTACAACCGATTCTCGGAAACAGCATCCATTAAAATTGAAAATTATAGAGAGTCGAATTTTTATGGAGAAAACTTATTAGTGTTGAACAAAGAAAACTCAGGAAAAGAATAGGTCAATTCAATAAAACATTATATTTATATTGATGTTAAGTTTTGGTTAAATATCGAAAAACGTTTCAACCTCTTATCATTTGAATTGTTGATTAAAGAAAGCGATTTAACTATGTACCCCGATTACCACATGCATACTAACTTTTCCGATGGTCGCGATTCCCACGAGGACATGCTTGCATCGGCATTGGTTAGAGGGGTATCTGAGATTGGATTTTCGGACCATATTAGCGTTAAGCCAGTAAATTGGTCAATGGAACTATCGGCAATACCATTAATGGTTGAAACCATTTTGCAACTAAAGGAGAAGTCAATCAACTTCCCTGTTAAACTGGGTGCTGAGGTTGACTATATCGTGGGCAAGGAAAAGCAGGTTGCCGAACTACTAAAAACTATTCCGCTCGATTACTGTATTGGCTCTGTTCATTTTATTGACGATTGGAATTTCGACACTGACATATCGCCATACGATAGCATCAATATAAATGCATTCTACAAAAACTATTTTAATTTGGTTCAACGCTCTGCAAAATCGGGTTTATTCGATATAATGGGACATTGCGATTTAGCCAAAAAATTTGCCTATCAACCAAGTATTCATCTCGATAAATTGTATGAGGAAACTGCAAAGGTTTTTAGCGATTACGGCGTTGCTTTTGAGCTAAACACAAGTGGTAAAAATAAACCCTGCGCGGAGTTCTACCCTTCAATCAACTTTATCGAAATACTTCATCACTATAAAGTCGCTGTTACTTTAGGCTCCGATGCTCATGTTGAGCAGAATATTGGACAGTATTTCACCGAAGCAGCATCGTTGCTAAAACTAATTGGTTATAAGGAAGTGTTGGGATTTTCTCAAAGGAAAAGAGTTCCCATCAAACTATAGACAAAATTTGTCGCCCGCAAGATATTTTGTAGCTTTGTGCAAATTATACTGCTATGTCCACATTTAACTGCGATTTTTTGGTAATTGGTTCTGGAATTGGCGGCTTAAGCTATGCGCTTAAAGTTGCAGAGCACGGAAGTGTTATTGTTATCACCAAAACAGGTTTGGATGAAACCAATACTGCATACGCTCAGGGAGGAATAGCGGCTGTTACTTACGAGCCAGATACAACCGAGAAACACGTTCAGGATACATTGATATGTGGCGATGGTTTATGCAACGAGGCTGTTGTTAGGATGATTGTAGAAGAGGCTCCCGCTCAAATAAACCAGTTAATTCAGTGGGGAGCAAAATTTGACAGGAAGCCAAATGGACAGTACGATTTAGCCCGCGAAGGCGGACACTCGGAGCATCGAATTCTGCATCACAAGGACAATACTGGCCACGAAATTCAACGTGCACTTAGCGATAAAGCTCGCAAACACCCAAATATCAAACTTTTTGAAAATTTCTTTGCCGTTGAAATTATTACCCAACACCATTTGGGTTCAATGGTAAAGCGTGGCGACCATGATATTACCTGCTTTGGGGCTTATGCTCTCGACCTAAAAACACAAAAGGTTCATACGTTTTTAAGTAAGACAACTGTTATGGCTACCGGTGGCACAGGGAATATCTATAACAGCACAACAAACCCAACTGTCGCAACTGGAGATGGAATTGCAATGGTTTACCGTGCCAAAGGCGAGGTAGAGAATATGGCGTTTGTGCAATTCCATCCAACATCTCTATACAACCCAAGCGAAAAACCATCGTTTTTAATAACCGAGGCCATGCGTGGCTTTGGTGCAATTTTAAAAACCACCGATGGCAAGGAGTTTATGCATAAGTACGACTCCAGAGGTTCACTTGCACCCCGCGATATTGTTGCAAGGGCTATCGACAACGAAATGAAACTCCGAGGAGAGGACCACGTGTACCTTGATGTTACCTTTAAAAACCCTTCTGAAATAATTAACCATTTTCCCAATATCTACCAAAAATGTCTTTCGCTTGGTATTGATATAACTAAAGATTTGATTCCTGTTGTCCCAGCGGCTCACTACATGTGCGGTGGAATTAAGGTTGACATGAATGGAGAGTCTACTATACATAGACTTTACGCAATTGGCGAATGCTCGTCAACTGGTCTACACGGAGCAAACCGACTGGCCTCAAATTCGCTAATTGAGGCAATTGTTTATGCCGAGATGGCCGCACGCCATTCGTTGGCAAATCAAAATTCCTTAACAATAAATAGCGCAATTCCTGAATGGAACTACGAGGGAACAACGCACAACGAGGAGATGGTGCTTATTACCCAAAGTTACAGGGAGATGCAGCAAATTATGAGCAGTTACGTGGGAATTGTGCGTTCGAACCTACGCTTGGAACGAGCATTGAGCCGTCTGGAGATACTATACCAAGAAACCGAGGAACTATACAAAAAATCGATACTTACCCAAAAGCTCTGCGAATTAAGGAATATGATTAACGTGGGATATCTTATTATACGTTTTGCACAGAATATGCACGAGAGTCGTGGGTTGCATTATTCGTTGGACTATCCTAAACAAAAAGGGATGGAGTTCTAAAATAAAAAACCTCGGGAAAATCCCGAGGTTTTTTTGTAGCCCCACCAGGACTCGAACCTGAATTTGAAGTTTAGGAAACTTCCGTTCTATCCCTTGAACTATAGGGCCAAAAATCGTTTTAACTTCTCTTTACCGCTTCCGCTTTTGTAATACTTTTCAAGGTTTCGCGCCTCTTCTCTCGAATCAACCTCTTCCGTATATACTAAGACCCACGGTCTATAACCTTTTGTTGATTTTGTCTCTCCCCGGTTATGTTCTAATAATCTTTTTTGAACATCATGGGTAAAACCAACATATATTCTGTCATCTACTTTACTTCTTATGGCGTAAACAGTGTATGCCATAACTCATTGTTTAACTTCCGTTCCCTGCCTACCGGCAGGCAGGTATCCCTTGAACTATAGGGCCAAAAATCTTCGCAAAGATATAAAAATTTTTACGGCAACTACAAAATCTTGTTAATCCGCATAAACATTGCATTTATTCCTGTACCAAAACAAAAATGTTAATAACTATTGCTTTGCTGTTAATTTAAATTGGGGTGGCCTGTTGCTATTATATTTCAAGTCGCGATAACTTAGTATTAAGTTTAATCAAAATGTTGAATTTGTGCTGTTGATAAAAAAAGCTAAATGGTATTGTGGAGTGAAATAAATTACAATATTTACATCATAATTCTAACAAAAAAAATCGATTAAACAACACACTAACAAGTTGTTACAATAAATGGAGAGAGAGAAAATTATCTTTTTTGCTGATTTTATCGATTTTTCGGAGGATGAGGAACCTCCGAGTAGATGCGAAAGTAAGATGTTTACTTTCGCTTTTGGTTGGTGCCATTCAAGTGTGTTGAAACTAAATTCCATTGTTTCCTCAATCGTAAAAAATCTAAGTTTTTATAGCAGGGAATTGTTCCCTTCTGTAGAGTTGTTGCACACTCTCCCTAAGGATAAAGGGGGTTCTCCTTTTTCTTTAGCCTCTCAGTTCTACCCTTCAAGCAGAATGGTGGAACTTTGCTCGATAAGTATCTCGGAAAATCAGTCAAGGTTTGATTGCTACAATCATCGGGCAACAATTAATTCGAAAAAAATATCATTTACCTATAAAACTAACTAACATGTTGAATGTGGGCATAGCCTACGATTTGCGTAGCGATTACTTAAAGTTAGGATACACCGAGGAAGAAACTGCGGAGTTTGACTCAGAGGTTACTATACGCGCCATAGAAAGCACATTGCAACAGCTTGGCTACAGAACCCAACGAATTGGTAATGTTTACTCTCTAATCGAAAAACTGAATAAGGGTGAAAAGTGGGATTTAGTTTTCAATATCTGTGAAGGATTATACGGCATAGGTCGTGAGGCACAGGTACCAGCAATTCTCGATGCTTACCGAATTCCTTACGTTTTTTCCGATTCGCTGGTTATGGCATTGTCGCTTCATAAGGGGCAAACAAAAAGAATTGTTCGCGACCATGGAATTCCTACTGCCGATTTTGTCGTAGTGGAATCATTGGAAGACATCATGCGGATAAACCTGCCTTACCCTCTTTTTGCTAAACCTATTGCCGAAGGAACAGGAAAAGGTATCGATGGAAAATCAAGAATATCGTCACCAAAGGAGTTGGTTCCAATCTGCGAGAAGCTTTTAATCAAGTTCAATCAGCCTGTGTTGGTGGAAACTTATCTGCCCGGCAGGGAGTTTACCGTTGGAATTGTTGGAACAGGCGAGGAGGCTCGTGCTGTTGGTGTTATGGAGATAATAATAACTCCTCGAGCAAAGGAGCAAACCTACTCACTTCACACAAAAGAGAATTGGAAAGGAATAGTTGATTACAAGCTGGCAACAGGCGATATTGAGAGCATTTGTGCGGAAACAGCCGTTAAGGCTTGGCGTGCTCTTGGATGCCGCGATGGTGGTAGAATAGATTTAAAAATGGATGCTAACGGAATTCCCAATTTCATCGAGGTAAACCCTTTGGCAGGAATCAACCCCGAGCATTCCGATTTTCCAATGCTAGCTCGTTTCAAGGGCGTTGATTATGTAACATTAATGGGAATGATAATGGATTCAGCAATTAGTCGTATTAACAATGTAGGGTATGATGGAAAAGTCTTTGAAAGCAGTTATTCTTTATAACGAGTTATCCGCCAATCCTGGTCCCGATGAGGCCGATGTACTAGACCAGGTTAAGCTTATTGCAGAAATGCTGGAACAATTAGGTATAAAACATCACACCCTTGAGTTTTCGCTTAATCTTCAAAAGAATAAAGAGGCTCTTGAACAGCTAAAGCCCGATTTTGTGTTTAACTTGGTTGAGTCTGTTAACAACAGCGGGAATCTTATATTCCTTGCTCCTGCTTTGCTGAACTCCATGCAAATTCCTTTCACAGGAGGCTCGCTCGATACAATTTTCCTTACATCATCCAAAACTATTTGTAAGCAAAGGATGAAGGAGGCAGGTATTCCTACTGCATACTGGTACGAGGGGAAAGGTGAGTTTTGTCCCGACAAGGACAAACAGTATATCATCAAGCCAATTTGGGAGGATGGTTCGTTGGGCTTAGATGAGGATTCTGTTTACTATGGTAGCGACCCAGAACTAATTAATCGTGTTAAAAAACTCAACTTCAACATTCATTTTGTTGAGGAGTATATTGATGGTCGCGAATTTAACATCTCCATACTAGCAGGTAATCCCAAACCACAGGTTTTACCTATTCCCGAGATGATATTCCATAACTATGCCGAAGGCAAACCAAAGGTTATGGGCTATAAGGCAAAATGGACTGAGGATTCCTTTGAGTATAACAACACTACAAGAACTTTCGACTTACCCGAATCCGATAAACCATTATTGGAGAAATTGAGGAAGATTTGTCTTGACTGCTGGGATGCATTTAACGTTAACGGTTACTCACGGGTTGACTTTAGGGTTGACAAAAAAGGCAACCCTTGGGTGCTTGAGCTAAATGTTAACCCTTGTATTACTCCCGGAAGTGGGTTTTACACTGCATGCGAGCAAGCGGGTATTCCGTTCAGCGATGCTGTTACCAGAATTTTGAACGATATTCCAAATCTAAAGAAATAGTTATAAAAGATTATGCAAGGAATAACACTTAGAACCGAGCCAAAATTTGAAGATATTGAGAGCGTAAGGGATATTGTAACCTCAACAGGCTTCTTCTACGATTACGAAATACCTGTTGCTGTTGAGTTAATTCAAGAAAGAATAGAGAGGGGAATCGCTAGTGAGTATTTTTTCGTATTTGCCGATTTTGAGGGCAAAACTATATCGTATGCATGCTTTGGCCCAATAGCTTGTACAAAAAACAGTTACGACCTATACTGGATTGCAACCCACAACGATTACAGAGGAAAGGGAATTGGTAAACTTATTCTTGAAGAATCGGAAAAAGAGATAGAAAAATTAGGCGGTCGTGGAATATATATTGAAACATCATCAAAACCGCTATACACTCCAACCCAGCAGTTTTACTTAAAGTGTGGTTATAAAATAGAGGCCATACTTAAGGATTTTTACGATGTTAACGACGATAAACTGATTTTTACGAAGTTTATCAAGTAAAATTTTTCGTTTTATTTATGGAATTTGGTACTTAAAACATCCTTATTTTTTCGATTTGTAAAAAAATCGTATTTTTTAGGTCTGTTTTCTGATATTTTATTATTTTTAGCATCGGAAAAATACCAAACTGTAACCATATGTCGGAAAAATTCAAGGTTGATGCTATTGACCAAAAAATACTCTCGTATTTAGTTAAGAATGCCCGTATGCCATTCTTAGAAATTGCCCGCGAATGCGGAATTTCTGGAGCCGCAATCCACCAACGTGTAAAAAAAATGGAGGATGCGGACATTATCGCGGGTTCTCGAATGATTGTTAAACCCAAAGCCTTAGGCTTTGATGTTTGCGCATTTGTTGGCGTTCAACTTGTATCAACCAATCAATACGTCGGCGTAATTGATGCATTAAAACTGATGCCCGAAGTGGTAGAATGCCATTTTATTACGGGAGAATTTGCGTTACTTCTTAAACTATTCTGTAGAGATAATGAGCACTTAATGGATGTTTTGGTAAATACAATTCAGAATATCCAAGGAATCTCCAGAACTGAAACATTTATCTCGCTCGACCAAGCCATTGAGCGTCCGGTTTACGTGAAGGATAAGAGTGTTGTAAAGTAATATAAAAAAGAAAGCCCCAATCAGGGGCTTTTTCTTTTGCCAGAGGCTATAGACTAATAATCTTCTTCATCTTCATCATAGGCATCATCATCATAAATTTCATCATCCATAAAAGAATCCCTTAATTCCAAGTCAAGGTCTTCATCTTCGTCAATTTCGTGAAATAGAGAGCGTTTTACATTTTTTTCCTTTTTAACAGGTTGAAGTTTTCTCCCTTTTTTCAACTCATCGGAATCGTAAGAGTCGTTCTTTACTGACTTCCGAAAATCATTTTTTGACTTCATCACGAGAGTAATTAATAATTGTTCTCCTTAAATTTTGGTTGATAAATAGTTTGTTTAATTGACAATTGCAACGTGTGCAAGTTTAGTGAATTTTTTGTTTGTTACTATAGTTATGTGATTTGTGGTGAGATTTTTTTACAAATGATTCAATAATATACACAAAGGGGTGTTTTGTCTCAATTGTTGTGTGTTTATCAGTTGTAATTATTTAGGTTTTATAAAGCAAATATATCAAATTTTTTAATCTAAAACTTTTCTAATACAAAAACTTAAAGTTGAGTAGATATTTTACTTACTCCAAGGCGATGGATTTATGCTTTCGTCCACAGTAAAGTCGCCATAGCGATTGGCAACTTCGTTTAGCAATGCAATAATTTCACCAGGATCGTTTGATGTGACTAGTTTTAATCGGATTTCCTTAAAGTGAGGCAGTCCTTTAAAGTAGCAAGAGAAATGCCTACGCATTTCTAAAATTCCAGTTCGGGCTCCCTTTATCTCCATCGATTTGCCAAAATGCTGCTTGGCAATATCAACCTTTTGTAAAGTTGTAAGCGGCGTCATCTTCTCGCCAGTACGCAAATAATCCTTTATCTCCTTAAAAATCCATGGTCTACCGTAGGTTGCCCGTCCAATCATTATTGCATCAACTCCATACTTTTCAAAGTTCTCCCTTGCAACCTCTGGGCCATCAATATCTCCGTTACCAATAATTGGGATATTCATTCGGGGATTGTTCTTGACCTCGCCAATTAATGTCCAATCGGCTTTGCCTGTGTAGAGCTGCGCTCTAGTTCTACCGTGAATGGTTAGCGCTTTTATTCCAACATCTTGTAATCGCTCCGCTATCTCAACAATGTTTTTTGACTCCTCGTCCCAACCAAGTCGGGTTTTAACGGTAACAGGCAAATGCGTAGCATTAACAATCTGCTTCGTCATCTCTACCATTTTAGGAACATCGCGCATCATCCCGGAACCTGCACCGCGGTTAGCAATCTTCTTTACAGGACAACCAAAGTTAATGTCAATAATTTCGGGGGTTGCTGAGGTAGCAACCCTTGCCGCCTCAACCATACTCTCAATTATATGTCCATAGAGTTGAATCCCTATTGGACGTTCGTAATCGTAAATGTTGAGTTTTGCAACGCTACTTCCAGCATCGCGAATTAACCCATCGGCATTAATAAATTCGGTGTACATCATATCTGCCCCAAAATGCTTGCACATAAAGCGGAACGAAGGGTCTGTAACATCCTCCATTGGTGCCAAAAGCAAAGGTCTATCACCCAAATCAACCGAACCTATCTTCATATTCATTAAAAATTTCGAAGCAAAAATACTAATTTGTTGGAGTATTGGATAAATGGAGTGACTCAAAACATTACTCCATTACTCCACAACTCCATATCACCCCATTTTGTTCTCAAAAAATAAAGAATTAGGTTTGTGAATTAAAAATCAGATTTATGATAAAAGCATCGTTAGCCTCACTTTCCGACGGGAAGAAACTACTTGTAATGTTTTTTTTGGCACTATTTAGCGCACTACTTTTCTCATTTCTTGGAACTGCACTCATAGTTGCAATATATGGAGTAGATGGTTTAACCATGCTCTCAAGTATGGCTATTAATGCAGAATCGATAGGGGCACTTAAAGTTATGCAAATAATGCAATCAATAGGGATGTTTGTTTTCCCAGGATTCTTTTTGGCTTACATGTTTTCCCTGAAACCTTGGGAATATATTGGATTCAGAAAATTCAACCTAAAAAGTTTGATTCTTGTAATTTTCACAATGGCTGTCGCTTTACCAGGAATTAATTTTCTTGGTTCGTTAAACGAGCAGATTCCTTTGGCTCAGTGGATGGTTGATATGGAACTAAAAGCCGAGGAACTCACAAAGGCATTTCTTACCACAAATAGTGTCGCGGTATTGCTTCTAAACCTATTTATGATAGCCGTTCTTCCTGCTATTGGCGAAGAGTTAATATTTAGGGGTATTATTCAGAAGCATTTTGCAAATATTACAAAGAGTCAAATTTGGGGCATTTTAATTTCAGCCTTAATATTTAGTGCATTTCATATGCAATTCAAAGGTTTTATTCCTCGTTTTGCACTGGGAGTAATGTTTGGGTTTATGTATACTTGGAGTGGAAGTATATGGCTGCCAATAATTGCCCATTTTGTAAACAACAGCATTGCAACCATTGGCTTTATGGTGCTTGGCTCTGGTGCATTGGACTCAAAAGTAGAAGATGTTGGTGGATTAACCTACCTGTGGCCGATAGGTTTAATTAGTCTTGTTACCGTTGCCGTTTTGCTGATGAAATTGAAGGAAGAAAATACCGAAGTTCCAAAACAAGAATTAGTGGGAGGAGAATAATTCCTCACAAACTATAACTCATCATAAATCACAATCAACTAAACAGACTAGGCAGCGACCTGTCAAGCAACTTTAGACCTTTTATTTCGTTTTTGCGGTAAACGTAAGTTAAGCCGTACTCCGTTGCTTTTTCACGTCTTTCGTCATCGGGTAATTCCGCGTAGCTTGCCTCAACCTCGTTCCAAATGCTAAGAATTATTTCGTCTGCTTTAGTGCGCAGGGTGTTTAATTCTTTAAGTGTACGTTGAGTATTCTGCTGAAGTATTTTTTGATGATTGTACGATTCAATAAACTGCTCGTAACGTACTTTTACAACAGCTATTGTTGGGTTTGTAATTGGAGCTTGGTTTTTGCGCATACGGGCCATTTCGCCATCAATAATCTTTTTGCCCCATTCAATTAAATCCTTTTCAGTATTTAAGGATGGAAGCCTGCCTTCGTCCAAATCCATTCCATATATCTCTCGCACCGTAGGCTGTAGCTCTCCCCTATTAATGGCCATATTCAGAACCTGAATAAAGTGCGACAGGTAAAGCTTGGCCTTCTTCATCAACTGTAAGTAATCTTTCCCTTTTTCAACCTGATGGTTGTATGCCGCTTTATAATGCGCCATCGCCTTCTCGAACGAGTTTATAAATAGTTCAACTTTTGCAAAGGTACTTTGCGAGTAAGCTAACTGAAAGGGAGGTATTGATTTTCCCTTATCGTAAGCGGCCTTTAGAGCCCTAATCCTGGCACTATCGGTGTTGGGTAAACGACGGTAAGGCATAATGCATTTGTATTTGAAAGTTTAGAACCTGTTTATGAAAGGCTTACAACTTGCGAATATAAGTAATAATATCAAAAATGCAACTCTATTCGCAAATAACTTTAAATTTTTGTTCTCTGATTGTTAACTAGTTAACCATAAAACAATTCAAAATGCTTATTATTGCTGATTTTCATGATGTTGTAGAATACAAAAAAAAATTATCGGTCAAAACATATTTCTCTTACCTTTGTGTGCATCTGACAAAAAATTCTGAATTATGTACGGAAAAATAAAAGAAGATCTGCAAAAGCAGCTTGAATCCATAAAGAACGAGGGTCTTTACAAGACTGAACGCATTATAAGCACCCCTCAGGGAGTTGAGATTATGGCAAATGGCAAAAAAGTTCTCAACTTCTGCGCAAATAACTATCTAGGGCTATCATCACACCCAAAAGTAATGGAGGCTGGGAAAAAGGCTCTTGAGCAATGGGGTTTTGGTATGTCATCGGTTCGCTTTATCTGCGGAACTCAAAGTTTACATAAAGAACTTGAGAATAAAATCAGCGAATTCCTTGGAACCGAGGATACAATTCTTTACTCCTCTGCTTTCGATGCTAACGGCGGTATTTTCGAGCCAGTATTGGGCGAAGAGGATGCAATTATTTCCGATGAACTGAACCACGCATCAATTATTGATGGCGTTAGACTTTGTAAAGCTCAGCGTTTTCGCTACAAAAACAATGATATGGCCGATTTGGAGCGTGTTCTACAGGAGGCTTCAAAGTGCCGTTATAAGATGATTGTTACTGATGGCGTATTCTCTATGGATGGAATTATTGCTCAGGTTGACAAGGTTTGCGACCTAGCCGATAAGTACGACGCAATGGTAATGGTTGACGACTCTCACGCTACTGGTTTTGTTGGTAAAACTGGTCGTGGTACACACGAGTACTGCAATGCTATGGGCCGTGTTGATATTATCTCAACCACATTTGGTAAAGCTTTAGGAGGAGCATCGGGTGGATGTATATCTGGCCGTAGAGAGATTGTTGATATGCTACGTCAGCGTTCACGTCCTTACCTATTCTCAAACTCATTAATGCCTTCAATTTCTGGTGCAACTTTAGCTGTGCTAAATATGCTGTCGGAAACCACTGAACTGCGCGATAAACTTTGGGAAAATACCGAGTTATTCCGCAAAGGAATGAAAGAGGCAGGGTTTAGAATTGTTGATGGTGTTCACCCAATTACCCCAGTGCTATTCGGTCACCTACCAAACGATGCAAAATTATCGCAGGAATTTGCTGCAGCATTGCTAGAGGAAGGAATTTACGTAATTGGTTTCTACTATCCTGTTGTTCCAAAGGGCAAAGCACGTATCCGTGTTCAAATTAGTGCTGCTCACAGCAAGGAGAACATTCTGTTTGCCATTGAGAAATTCACTAAGGTTGGAAAGAAACTGGGAGTGATTTAGAGTAATTAGAAATCATATAAAGCAAAAAGCGCAAAATTGAATTTTGCGCTTTTATCATTTACAGACATCTTGTTTCTATAAGATATTTGTTATATCAGTAGCAATTTTCAGAACCTTATAAACATCTCCGTGTTGGTCGAAAATTGGGGTATAGGTTTCGAGCAGTATAAACTCTTCACCCTTAATGGCTAGTTTTGTTTTGCGTTTCTTAATTATGCCTTTCATTAAATCGGCCCAGAATTTAGTATAATCGCCCTTATCGGTATCGGACATTACAATTCCATCGGTATGATGCATTCCAATTACGTCATCGCGCTTTGCACCAATAAGTTTTAAATAACCCTCATTGATAGAGGTAACAAAACCATTAATATCGTACTCCATAACAAACGATGAAGCGTTCAATGCGCTAACCAAACCCTCAAGTTCAAAGGTTTTGCGGGCAGCTTCCTCCTGTGTAGCCTGAAGTTCCTCCATGTTCTGACGCATCTCCTCCTCCTGGGCTGCCATCATTTCAGCCTGTTCCTTAGACTTCATAAACAGTTCAGAGGTTAAGGCGTTTACCTTAACGGAGTGGAGTGTTGTTGCAATGCTTTTTGCAAGTTCGCGCACAAAACCAACCTCGTGTTCCTGAAACTTTCTTAACGATGCAATTTCAATAACACCCATTACCTGCTCCTCGGTAATAAGAGGAATCAAGAATAAGAAGTTTGGATTAGAATCGCCTAATCCAGATGTAATCTCAATATATTCCTGAGGAATCTCTGTAAGCATAACAATATCACGCTCTGCTGCACAAGCACCAATTAATCCCTCTGCAAAATGGTATGATTTGTTAAGGAAGCGCTTTCTATCATAAGCAAATGCGGAAACCATATCGAAAGTTTTATCGTTGGTTTCTTTATTCTCATTAAGTATAAAAATTCCACCAATTGAAGCATTCAGATACCAAACTAGGTTTTTGGTGATTTCATCGCAAAGCAGACCTAAATTATCGTTGTTTTGACGAAGAATATCTCCAAACTTCGCAAGACCTTCGTTAACCCATTTTTTCTTCTCCTCTTCAATTTTCCGATTCTCCTCCTCAACTCTTGCATGCTTAAGGTTATCGCGCATTTCGATTAACGACTTACCCAACAAATCCTCGTTACTCAATAACTCAACTCTTGCCTCAAGGTTCCCAGAACCAATTTCGCGGGCAAATTCTGTTTTGGCATTAATACCTTTTATTGATTCCGTTAGAGCATCGGCCATTATGGCAATTTCATCACCAGTGTTAAGTTTAATGCCCATGCTTTTATCGATTTTACCCTTAGCGACCTCTTGAAGCAATTCGGTAATCTTTTTAACAGGAATTGTGATGCTATTGGTAACAATAAAAATTATTACAATAAGCAATAAAAGACCAATAAATCCTATAAGAATACTCAAATTATAATTTCTGTTTGCATCGGCCATTATGTCGTTTATGGGCACCACAATACCAACAGCCCAAGGTGTGCCTGTATTGCCAATATTGATAGGCGCTACAGAATAATACATTCGTTCGCCTTTGCTATTGTTGGTAATAAAATTGAAGGTCTTACCCTTCTGGATGTTATTGAGAAAATTGAAAGTATTGTCGAGTTCAGGAAGTTTATCCTTTATGTTTTTCTTAAAGATAGATGTATCGGGATGTGCAATAAAGTTTCCTCCGTGCGAAATCAAAAAGGCATAACTATTTGGATAGGGTTTAATTTCTCCAACAATTTCCTGAAAACGAGTTAATATAAGGTCTGCGCCAACAAGTCCAATAAATTTTCCATTCTCTAAAAAAGGAGAAGAAAGAGTGGTCATCATCTGCCCTTCTTGCAGTGCTGAAACATAGGGTTCAACAATAATTTCTTTAGCCACACTTTTCATGTAACCATAGGTTGGAGGGTCGCCAGCCAAACTTCTTATTTCACTTTTTGATGATATTACCCCATTACGCTTATATACAATGTAGAAATGTCTGCCGAATGGTTTATCCCACTTGGGGTCTAAATTGCTTAACTCCCAGCTATCCCATATCGCATCAACATGTGTTGTTGTTTGCATTACCCTGTTGTACATTGGGTATATCAACTCCTGCCATTTCTCAAAAGGAAGTTGTTTGTACTCCATAAATGCGTGAGACATCGTTCTCATAACAGCAAAATCCTGGTTGAGGAGTCCCTCAATATTCAAGGCATATTGCCGTGCGTAACTATCGGTTAGTTTTATTGATTGGTCATAGGCAATTCGCCTTGCCGATGAACTGATGAAAAAGAATATTACTGCAAAAAGCAATACGGCTACACCTAGTATGTAAACCAAAATTTTCTGACGAATATTCATTTTTATCTTCATAACCGAGAGTTGAAAGTTTGTGGAAAAATCAAGTTATAAACTTAAGAAAAAACAAATATAAAAAACATTTAAGAGTCTACTTTATGTTGATGAGAAGAAAAAAAAAGAAAAACCCATTTGTATTGAACTTTAACATTGTATATTTGAGGAGTTTAAAAAAGCCTTTAAGTATGCTCGGTAGAAATAACGCTGAAATTGAGCAGCGTGTTGATATTTTAAAGTCTATTCTTCTGTTTAAGGAGGTGGATAAGTCTGTTTTGACCAAAATGGCCAAGGAGTTATCCCAGAAGAAACTTGATAAAGATGAAGTCTTATTTCGCAAGGGCGACCACGATTATGCTTTATACATTGTGGTTAACGGAAAGGTTAAGGCACATATCGAGAATCATACCTTTGCAACATTTGGTTCTCTTCAGTACTTTGGAGAGTACTCATTGCTAGACTCATCGGCTCGTTCGACATCGGTTACTGCGCTGGAAACATCAAACCTCCTTCGTTTAGACCAGTCTCATTTTTTTAAATTTCTCGATACAATCCCCTCGCTTTCAAGAGCTATGCTTTTAGGATTAGTATGGCGATTACGTGATTACAATATACTAGAGGCTGAACTTACTGCTAAAAACCTCGAAATCAAAAAGCAAAAAGAAGAACTCGAAATCCAGCGTAAAGAGTTAGAGGCGTTAAATCAAACCAAGGATAAGTTCTTTGCCATTATTGCTCACGATTTACGAAACCCTTTTAGCACAGTGCTTAGCTTATCGGAACTTTTAGCCAAAGAATTTGATACTTTTGAGCCCGACAAAATGCAGGTTTTCATTGAGCAGACATACAAGTACTCTAACAATACATTTAACCTTCTTGAAAACCTCTTACAGTGGTCGTTATTACAAACCGGTAGAACTGTTTTGCGCACCAAAAATGGCAATATTGGCGATTTCATTAATGAGAATATCGAATTACTCAAGGGTAATGCGCTGCAAAAAAAGATTGAGCTTGTATGGATTAATCCAATGGATTGCTATGCCTTTTTCGACCACAATATGATTACCACTGTAATCCGAAACCTAATTAGTAACGCCATTAAGTTTACTCCCGAAAATGGACGTATTGTTGTTGAAGTAACTGCCGACCCAGAAAAATACAAAATTTCCATTCGCGATAATGGCGTTGGAATATCTGCCGAAGACCAAGCAAAACTATTCCGTATAGACTCTAACCCATCAACAATTGGTACTTCGCAGGAACGAGGAACTGGTTTAGGATTGATTCTTTGCCGAGATTTTGTTGAGAAAAACGGTGGAAAAATTGGCGTGAATAGTGAAATTGGTAAAGGTTCAACATTCTATTTTACCGTTCCTAAATTTCAAAACTAGGAGTAATGCAAATTGCCATTCTTGGCACTAGAGGTATTCCAAACCATTATGGTGGTTTTGAGCGTTTTGCCGAAGTAATTTCAGCGCACTTTGTTGGTTCTGGTCAAACGGTTTATGTGCTTTCTCCTTCAATATTAAACAGAGTCGAATATACTGATAATGGAGTTGCAATAGTAAGCATAAAAATTGCACGATGGTTACCCAAAAACCTTCAAACGCTCCTATACGATTACAAATCGCTCAAGTGGGCTTCGCGAAACAATGTCGATATTGTTCTAGAATGTGGGTATTCCTTTGCTCTTTGGGTTATGTTCTTCAAACAAGATTTTCGAAACAGAATATTCACAAACCCCGATGGTATTGAGTTTAAAAGGAAGAAATGGGGATTTTTGGCGAAACAGTTCTTAATAGTTTGTGAACGCCTGTCAATTAAACACTCAAAAGCTATTGTGTGCGATAGCCCTGTTTTGGCCAATTACTTTGAGCAGAAATACAAAATTAAGCCAAACGTTATACCCTATGGAGCATACGCCATTTCAGAAGCCCCCGACCGAGGTATTTTAAGCGAGTATAAGATTAATTCCGATTACTTTTTGGTTGTTTCAAGGTTTACTCCTGAAAACAGCCTTGAGCAAATTCTTAGTTGTTTTAGTCAGAATCGAAAACAGTTACTGCTGGTAGGCAATTTCAAAAATCGTTTTGGAATGAAATGCTATCATAAGTATCGCAACTACTCAAATATTAAATTTCTAGGAGGTATTTACAACCAATCGCACCTCAACGCACTGCGATATTACTCCAAAGCCTATATTCATGGTCATAGTGTTGGAGGAACCAATCCTTCCTTATTGGAAGCAATGGCTTGCAAAAGTTTCGTTATTGCCCATAATAATGATTACAACAGGTTTGTACTTAACAATAAAGGATTGTACTTTTCCTCTGAAACAGAACTGGATGATTGTATCAATAAACTAGACAAAATGGATAATTCAAGTGTTGAAGGTGTTAAAAGAGATTGTATTGATAGAGTTTCTAGCGACTTTAAATGGAGCTCTGTTTCTGATGAGTATATCAGAATTTTTAATCAACTTAAAACTTCATAACTAGATGCTTACAGTAGTAATTATAATGATTTCGGGGATTCTGGTTGGTTACCTTATTCGTTCCTTTGAAAAACTTGTAAAGGTTAACGACAAACTTACCACTTGGGCAATTTATGCATTACTTTTCCTTATGGGAATTGGCATTGGTGCCAATAAGGTTATTATGAACTCACTTCATACTCTTGGTTTTAAGGCGCTAATTATATCCATTGGTGGAGTTGCAGGAAGCATCCTTTTGGGATGGTTAACTTATAGGGTTTTCTTTAAAAAAAGTGAGCAATGAAAGGGAGTTTAATTATTCTTGGATTCTTCTCATTGGGAATTCTTATTGGAGCGTACGATATAACTCCAAGCTTTTTGCTGGAAACAGACTATAGCCAGTACGCACTCTACGTGTTGATGTTCCTTGTTGGTGTTGGAATTGGCTCAGACCCCAAGGCTCTGCAAGCCATAAAGGCTATGAATTTCAAAATTTTGCTTATTCCGTTAACTACTATTATTGGTACTGCAATTGGAATGATAGTTATTATTCCTTTACTCGAAGGTGTTAACTTAAAGGAGGCAATGGCGGTTGGCGCTGGCTATGGCTATTACAGCTTGTCGAGTTTAATTATAAAAGACCTTCATAGCGAGTGGCTTGGGGTTGTTGCTCTACTATCGAATGTTATTAGGGAGATAATAACACTTTTGCTAGCACCTATGTTTGCTATAATTTTTGGTAAAATTGCACCAATATGCTCCGGAGGAGCAACTAGTATGGATACAACTTTGCCAATAATTTCCAATGCATCGGGGAAGGAGTATGCAATTCCATCGCTGGTTCACGGAATTGTGCTAACTATTTTGGTTCCGTTTATTGTTTCGTTTATACTATCACTATAAGAAAGAAAGGATTAGCATATCGCTAATCCTTTCTTTCTTAATTAAAAATCAGTTTTGCAAGTTTGAATTTCCTTTCGTTGTAAGGTGCATAGCGTAAAGTCGGGTCAATTATGGTGGATGTTTTAATTACGCTCTTCATATGCGAAAAGGTCTCAAAGCTACGCTTTCCGTGGTAACTGCCCATTCCGCTATTTCCAACGCCTCCAAAAGGTAATTTTGGATTTACCAGATGCACAAGTGCATTATTTATTGAGCCTCCTCCAAACTCAACATTCGAAAGAATATATCTCTCAATTGGCTTACTCTCTGTAAATAGATATAGCGCTAATGGATATCTATTCTTTCTGATAATTGGCAAAACATCCTCAATATTCCTGTAGGTTAGAATTGGTAGGATTGGTCCAAAAATTTCCTCCTGCATTAATTTATCCTCAAAACTCACACCGTCAATTAAGGTTGGCTCAATATAGTTTTGGGATTCATCAAACCTACCACCGTGAATTATTCTACCTTCATTGAGGTATTCCTTTAGTACATTGAATCGTCGACTATTAACAATATGAGTAAAATTCTCGCTTGTAGATGGGTCGTCGCCAAGGAACTGAACAATAGTTTTACGCATCAAATCAACAAATACATCTTTCACACTCTCATGAACCAATAAGTAATCGGGAGATACGCAGGTTTGCCCAGCATTGAAGAACTTTGCCCAAATTAAACGTTGTGCCGAGATTTTTAGGTTGGCATCGGAGTGTACAATTGCAGGACTTTTACCTCCGAGCTCAAGCGTTACTGGGGTTAGATGCTTTGCCGCCATGGCCATAATTTCTTTACCAACATTTGGACTTCCAGTAAAGAATATGTGATTAAATGCATACTTATCTATAAGCTTAGGCCCAACCATTGCGCCGGGACCTTGAATTACCGAAACAAAATTTGGCGAAAAAGTCTTAGCGATTATTTTTCCAATTACCTGTGCTGTATTCTTAGTATTATCCGAGGGTTTTATAATTGCACAGTTACCCGCAGCAATTGCTCCCACTAAGGGATTAATTAACAGCTGAAATGGATAATTCCAAGGGCCAATTATCAGAACAACACCCAAAGGCTCTGGGTATATTTTTGATGTGCTTGGATGAAGTACAATTGGAGTTGATACCTTTTTGTGCTTCATCCATTTTTTTAAGTTCCTTAACGCAAAGTCAATTTCATCGTAAACAATACCAATTTCGCTAGTGAAGGCCTCAAACTTTGGCTTATGCATATCCTTGTAAAGGGCATTGAGAATTTCGGTTTCGCTTTCAACAATTGCTTTCCTCAGCGCTTTTAGCTGCGCAACTCTAAATTCGTAACTCTTTGTATTTCCAGAATCAAAAAACTCCCGTTTCGATTCGAATGCCTCTTTAATTATATTTTCTTCCATAACTCTACTTTAATTGATTACTAAATTATCCTTTAAAACCCCGTTCCACAACCAATTTTACAATGCCCCTAAACCAACTTAACGGCAATAATCTTCTTAGGAAAAGTAATGCTGGTGCTTGAGGTCCTGCCGGATATCTTAATCTGAAACTTCTATCCAATGCCGCTTTATAAATTTTTTTGGCTACAACTTCTGGCCCTGGTGCATTTACTCCGGCATTCTGGGTGTTCTCAAATGCAACTTTTGCATAGTTGTCGTAATCCGTTAATCCTTCCTTTTTGAATAAATCCTGCGACCTGTCATAAAAATCGGTTTTAATAGCGCCGGGTTCAATATTCTTTATTTTGATGTTAAAAGGACGTAATTCATACTGCAATGCCTCCGCAAAACCTTCAACAGCCCACTTTGTTGAGTGGTAAACACTGTAAATTGGAAATGTTATTAAGCCTCCCACAGAGGTTACATTAATAATTGTGCCCGATTTCTTTTGTCTGAAATATGGTAAGATAGCCCTTGTAACATTCATTACTCCAAAAACATTTGTATTGAACTGTCGCTGAATTTGCTCCTGCGATGCAGCCTCAAAAACACCAACCCCACCATAACCTGCGTTATTAATAACCACATCTATTCCGCCAAACACACTAATGGATTCTTCAATTGCAGATTGAATAGATGCTGGGTCGGTTACATCTAACTTAAAAAGTTTGATACCATCAACTTTCGATAGTTCTTTTTCCTTTTCGGGTGTACGCATTGTAGCGGCCACATTCCATCCTTTCGATGCAAAATAAAGTGCGGTACTCTTTCCTATTCCTGACGATGTTCCAGTTATTAAAACAGTTTTTTTCATAGTATTGTATTTTTATTGATTTTACTTATTTGAGATACCATCCCACGAATACTCAATGGCCTGCTCAAGTACTTGAAGGGTGATATTGCTATTGTTTTCGTAGTACATTTGAACCGTTGAGGAAACGCTTCCGTAAACCAACTCACCAATTAATTGTGCATCCATAGGTTTTAGCAAGCCCGACCTGATTCCTTCAGCAAAAAATTCAATTATGGGTTGATAGTATTGCTTTGCCTGAACTTTTATATCGTCCGATATCAGTGGCGAATGGCCAAGTTGTGCTGAGAAATTAAATGCCAATGGGTTTTGGGTATAGTAGTAGTAAAGCGATTTCCATAAAACCCAAAATTTCTCCTTATAGCCCAAATCCACATTCAGCTTGGCCACAAGCAAATCGCCAAACTCCTTCTTAACCTTTAGGTAAAGTTCGTTTACCAACTGCTCCTTACTGGCAAAATGATGGTAAATTGTTCCCGCAGCAACTCCCGCTTCCTTGGCAACTTGTGCCATAGGGGTTGCCTGAATACCTTGCTGCTTAATAAGCCTGAGCATTACCTCTAATATCTTGTCTTTCTTATCCATATAAAAACCGACTGAATGTTCATTCGGTAAAGTAACGCATATTTTTTTATTTTGTTTAGTCGATTTAGACTTTTTAGCTTAAACCTATGACTGTTAAAGAAATCAAAAACGAGAACCAAAACCTAGAGTCATGAAAAATCTTATAATGCTGTTTTTGGTGTTAACGTCTATAAATCTATTTGCTCAAGATTTAGAAGTAGATGCTATTAAAAAGGTTATCGACAAAGCATACATCGAAGGAATTCATAACAATGGCGATTTAAACGAAACCCGAAAAGGATTTCATCCGGGTTTCGATTTACTTATGCTTCAGAATAATCAGTTAAATAAATTGCCAATATACAACTGGATTGAGAGTTCGGAGCGTGCCCGTAAGGAGAACCCGAATGCACAACGGCCAAAAACCACCGTTAACTATGTTAACATCGATGTAACCGGAACTGCTGCAGTGGCAAAAATTGAATTACTCCGCGAAGGGAAATTAATTTTTACCGATTACTTAATGCTTTACAAGTTTGAGGAAGGATGGAAAATTGTAGGGAAAACATACTTCCGACATCCATAGTTTGTTAGTTGTTTTGTTTGGGGCTAAACGGGGAGTAGATTTTCTATTCCTCGTTTTATTTTGATAGAAAGATTATTGGCAATAAATTTGTTATAAATGAAATATTAATCAAACAAGTAGTATCATGAAAAAACTGTCAACAATAATATGTTCATTGATAATGGTATTATCGATAAATGGGTTTGCGCAGGAAGCTGGCAAGAAAAAACTAGAACAGGATTTTGAAAAATATAAGCAAAATAGAGAAACCGATTTTCAGAAATTCAAGAAACAGCGCGAGGAAGAACTAAAAAAAATGGCGCAGGAGTACCAGGATTACTACAACACTATGATGGGCTTAAAAACCTACTATGTAGAGAAAAAGGACACCGCAAAGGCAAATGCTGTAGATGATATTATTAAGTTTGAGGAAAGCATTACATACGCCCTTGGTAAGCGGATTAAGGTAACCGAACAGGTTAAGGTAACTCCTGTGGAAGAAACAAAGATTGAAACTACTGAAAACGAAAATTCTAAACCTTACTTCCTTAAGGATGCCAACAAGCAAACAACCGAAGAGGTAAAAACTGAAGAAGTAAAGCCACAAATAGCAAACAATGAACCCAAGCCCGAAACAACCTTTACACCACTCCCTTCCGATGGTGATGCAATTCCCGTGCTCACTCCTCTGCCTAAAGCAAAATCGAAAATTACATCGCCTTTTGGAGTACGGATGCACCCTACGCTTCACAGGCCTATAAAGCATAATGGTGTTGACTTTGGCTCTGGTCGGAATACAGAAATTTACGCTTCGGCTAATGGTAAAGTTGTACTTGCAGAATTCAATAGAAGTTTTGGTAACTACATCATTGTTGAGCACAATGATGGAACATCATCGCTATACGCACATCTGGAAAGTATACAAACAACAAAAGGTAGCAAGGTTAAAAAAGGCGATTTAATTGGATATACTGGAAGCACAGGACGCAGCTCGGGAGCACATTTACACTACGAGGTTCGAGTATCAGGCATTCCGGTAAATCCAGAGGGTTATTTGATAGAGGTGAAGTAGAACATTATAAACACTAGGTGTTTTGTGATTGGGCAGAGCTTAGGTGAAAGATATGGATTACGGTACAAATCTGATACAAAAGCGGCAAAAGTCGCATGCGTCAAAGGAAGACACGCGCAAACGAGTAGTTTCAGTTTAACAAAGCGTACAAGTAAAAATCATAATCAATTAAAAACCGGCACCTGATAAAAATCCTTCACAGAATTTGTATACTCGCTGTAGTCTATAGGGTATTTTCGCTGGAAAATAGTGGGATTCTTAACATTTAACGGAACTAGCGTCAACTTGGTTTTATCGTTGATTGTTAGCCTTGGGCCTGCTACACCAATCCTATTATCGAAAGTAGCATCAAAATAGAACAAATACTTGGCAGCAAACTTTAAATAGTTAGCCTTTTCTGTTTCGTTGGCAGTTCTATTTAAACTTACAATTTTTAAATCTGCATTATTGTTCTGTATTGCTTGCTTAAACTCCACAGCACTTAAAGGAACATTGTTTAGCACCGGAATGGCATTGAACTGTCCGTCAAGAAACACCCATTTTTTTAGTTCAGGAAGGTACACCTCTGCAGCAACGTGTCCTGCGCCGTATTTTACCTTCTCAACATCGCGGGTTTTAAGTCCAATAACGCGGGCAGGTAATCCAATACTGTTGAGAGCTGCAGCGCTAACAATGCCATACTCAACGCATCGGAAGCTTTTACCGGTTTTTGCTTCTTCCAGAATTGATATTGCATCGGATTTTGGGGGCTGATTACTTCCGCTATGGTTCCATTGCTGTCGGGTCCATTGCAGAATTAGCAAAACCTTCTCGAATTCACTATTTGCTTTTTGGGTTAGGGTATCGAGTCCGTAATTAACTCTTAGTTTTCGGAGATACTCGTTTCCAGCCGTATCGGAATAGGCAAATCTATAGCTGGGGTTGATATTATCGGAAAACGAAACATCAACAATTTTGGGCGAAGGGCTATAATTTATCATACTAAAAAATGAAACACAGCCCGATAAAAGGATTGCAAAGGCAAAAAACGTAAAAACAGCAAATTTTTTCATTATAATGAATTTTAAAAATTGGAGGCAATTTAATTATCTTTATCCAAATTCAAAATCCAATGAGGTTGTTCCTGCTAAATATATTTCTGGCTACTTTTTGCCTTGCAGGCTCTCTTTGGTATAACTCCATATTTACTCATAAACTAGAATTTGAGTCTCACCCTATTACAATTACTGAAATAACTGAAAGCGATATCATAAATATACCGCTTATTAGGGTTGGAAAGTTGCTGCTTATTGAAGCAAAAATCGACGATAAGATTGGCAATCTCGTATTCGATACAGGCTCGGCAGGGCTGGTGCTCAACTCAACCTACTTTCGCGATTATGTTAAAACGGGAAACTCTGTTTCGCATGGAATTACAGGTTCAATTGGCTCCACACATAGCATAACCACCGATAGCGTTTGCTTTGGCGATTTGCTGTACCGTAACGTGCGAGCCGATTTGGTTGACCTTGGACATATTGAGAATAATCGCGGAATAAGGGTTTATGGACTTATCGGCTTTAGCCATTTACGCAACTACGAGGTTATTATCGATATTCAAAATAGCCAACTTACGCTTATTAGAGTTGATAGGAAAGGGAATAAACTGAATAAATCCGATTTTACTTTTAAACCCGATATTGTTGAAAGCATTGAGGAGTCCAACAACATTGTGTTTTTTACTGGTAAAGTTGCCGGTAAGCCCGTTAAGTTTTGCCTTGATACAGGAGCCGAGATAAGTTCCATAAGTACTTCGTTGCCGCGGAGCATACTTAACACAATCTCCATAACTCGCCGTATAAGTTTAATGGGTGCAGGTGCGGTTAGGCGCGATGTACTTTTTGGAATTATAAACGATTTTAAGTTGGGCAGTAAAAGTTACGATGGAATGGAGACGATTATTACCAATCTTTCGTCGTTGGAAAGTGTTTATAACAAACAATTTGGGGGTGTTGTAGGTTACGAGTTTTTGAGCAAGGGCATCGTAAGCATCAACATCCGGAAAAAGCAGATGGGTATTTGTTACTATAATACCGAGGAGAAATGAGAATGAAACTAAAGATACTATTGCTTTGCGCATACCTACTAGCATCGGTAAGTGCTTGGAGTCAAACCAATCCTAAAAATTCGTGCCGAATTGTGGACGATAGGCTTGTTTTTACCTATAACCTAAACTGGACCGATAATCAAAAGAAAGAATTTATTGATTTATTTGATATTGATAGCGCAGTAATTACAAATATCAAAAGGGGAATCACTGAATTTAAAGCAAATGGAGTTGTATGGAAATCAAAAAAGATATCTGCTTCAGTTATTGAATTTTCCAAACTGCTCAATGAGGGTTCTGCCATTCAGCAAACGGTGGATAATATTACGCTAGAATCGAATGTAAAGTATGCCTACGAGGAGGGAACTATATTTGCCAACTACGGAGTAAATCGTTTTGATGACGAGGGTGCGTTTAATTACAAAAACGGCGCGGCTCACTTTTTCCTACCCAATAACAATAATGCAAAACGGGTTTATATTTCAGGTTCGTTCAACGCTTGGAGCACCATGAAAACTCCAATGCAAAAAATTGAGAATGGTTGGGTTGTTAGCATTAAACTTCAACCCGGAAAATATACATACAAGTACATTGTTGATGGACGATGGATGCACGACCCAAGCAATAAACAGCGCGAGAAGAATGAACACGGAAGTTACAATTCAGCAGTATACTGCTACAACCATAAATTTACGCTGAATGCTTTTCCTAACGCTAAAATGGTAATGCTTGCAGGCAGCTTCAATAACTGGAATCCAAACGAGCTGAAGCTTGAAAAGTCAAAGGATGGCTGGGAAATTCCAATGTTTCTAAGAGAGGGAACCCATGCCTACAAGTATATAGTTGACAATAACTGGGTGCTCGACCCCACAAATAAGGTTACCCGTCCCGATGGTCGAGGAAACGTTAACTCATTTATTGGAATAGGAAATTCATATACGTTTAAACTAAAAGGGTATTTAGCCGCAGAAAGGGTGTTTTTGGCCGGAAATTTCAACGCTTGGAACGGAGGCGAACTGTTGATGCAAAAAACCAATGATGGGTGGATTTTGCCCTATAATTTAGCATCGGGCAATTATGAGTACAAATTTATTGTAGATGGCAAATGGATTACCGACCCCGATAACCCAACCACAATAGGAAGTGGCAATTATACCAACTCTATTTTGGCTATAAATCCAAATTACACTTTCAAGGTAAAAGGATTTTCCAATGCAAAATTTGTTTCAATTTCTGGCAGTTTTAATGGATGGAATCGCGATGGTTTTAGGATGAAAAAAACATCCAACGGATGGGAAATACCGCTTTACCTAAAACCTGGAAAGCACACCTACAAGCTGATTGTTGATGGCGAGTGGATACTCGACCCCGATAACAAACTTTGGGAGCAAAACGAGTTTGGAACAGGGAACTCTGTGGTTTGGATTAATCCCTAATTCTACCTCCATTCAGCATAAATGGCTTCTTTGGCTACTTTCGTTCTGTTATTTGTATTTTTTAATTGTTGTCAAATTAATCATTTAATACAGAACAAAATCGAAGATTTTATCGTTAAATTTGTAGTATGTGAAAACTGGTAATAATGAATTCTGCAGAAATCAAATTGGACTTATTTAGAAGAATTGATAGCATAAAGGAATCTGACCTTGAGAAAATATATATCGATTTCCTTAAGTTGCTGAACGCAAGGCTTCCTTATAAGTTGTCGAACGATGAAAAAGCCGCTATTGACGAAGCTCTTGAGGCAAGTCAAAAGGGCGAATCTTTTTCGCACGAAGAAGTTATTGATGAGGCGAAACGTAAATTCCCAACTTTAAATTTTAAATGAGAAGTTTAATTTGGAATAAATTAGCCAAAGTTGATTATTACGAAAATATTGACTACTTGCTGCGCGAATGGTCTGAAAAGGAAGCCCAAGAATTTATTGATGAGGTGCAGGAAATCGAGAATATTTTAAGAAAGGGAGTTGTTGAGTTTCAGGATACAGATAGACAAGATGTTAAACGCTGCGTTATATGCAGGCAGGTAACATTGTTTTATAGGGTTATCGATTCAAATACAATAGAACTTTTACGTTTTTGGAACAATCATAAAGATATAAAGGCATTACATCTATAACCCTTTCTAGGCTGAAGTTTTAAAATAGACAAACGTGATTTGTGAACACAAGCAGAATTATTTTAAACTGTTTTTGTAACATACTCTACCGGCAAAGTAACCAGCAATGAATGGCTAATATGGTCAATTTTAAGAAGAATTTTCCTTTTACCTGAATGCTCAACAATTTCGCCAACAATTCCTTTTAGCCCACCGAATTTTACCTCAACTTTGGTTCCTGCTTCAAACTCCTCTGCTACAGTTTCAATTTCGATATCTTGAACCAATAGTTGCTTAACCTGCTCAATTTGACGCTCGGGAATGACCGCAGCTTTACCTCCAAAAGTAACATATCGGACCACGCCTGCGGTGTTTAAAACATCATAGTATTGCCGTTGGGTTATTCTAACAAAAATGTAAGAGTTGAAAAGCGGCTCTTCAACCATTTTTTTCCTATCGCTCCACTGTTTCAACCGCTTTTGAAGCGGCAAAAAAGTCTCTATACCTGCCTCAACCAAGCGAGCGTAAACTTTCTTTTCGTTTCGGGGTTTAGTGTATGCCGCAAGCCAAAAACTGTGTTCCATTTCTATTTGAATTATAAGTACAAAGGTAATTAAAACAAGTATCAACAAAAACTAATCAAATTTCGCATTGAATTGTTTATTAATTGTAAAGCAATGGATTGAACATTAAAAATTTTTGGCTAAAAACTTGATTAACGCTGTTAATTTTATTAACATTGTTTTTCTTTTCTATAAAATACAGCCTCTTCCACAATGAAGAACAAAATTATCCAGGAGAAAAGAATGAGGGGTTACTTCATTCAAGCAGCAAAGGAAATCCTTAAGGGGGAGGGATTGGATAGTATTAGCGTTCGTAACATTGCGGACCAGGCTGGGTATTCTTACGCAACTCTATATAACTACTTTAAGGACGTAAAGGATTTAATTTTTGAGTGTATTAAGGATTTTCAGGAGGAGTGCGAAGAGTTTGTCATCAAAGAAACAAAAAACTCGCCACGAGGAACCGAGAAAATAAAGGATATCACAAAGGCCTATGTGAAGTATTTTGTTGAGTATCCTGGGGTTTTTGAACTTTTTTTCTTGGAAAAAATCTCCGATATAGAGAATAAGCAACCCACATCGGAGTTAATATGCTCATTCCTCGATAGGCTTTGCGAGGAGGAGTGGAAATACTGTACAAAGGAAGAAATTGTTGGCATTGGCTCTGCCGATAAGATGCGTACAATACTGAAGTATCAAATTCCAGGATTACTGCTGCTTTACCTCAATAGGCATTATCCGCCCGATTATAAAGAATTTTTAAGTTTAGTTGACCGTCAACTTGAGAAAATAATTAAGGCCGAAACATCGGCAAAAACTCCAAGTTTATTCGAGCCCGATATTCTAAACTTTATTTTTGAGGACGATTCCAATAGGTTAATATTTATACACTATACCAAGGACGAGTACACTGCTCGCAAAATTATTCAGGAGGGATTTAGGTATACCGAAACTTTCTACAACACCGCCGAGCAGGTAGTTAACGATAAACTCGATTTGATGTACAAGCATAATATGTACAAGTATTATGGCAACTACGTGGTGGTTATTGTAATTACCCGTGAATTGTTTACCTACTATGCTAACGAAGTAAAATCCAGAGGTATCAACATATATATCGAAAATATCTTTAGCGAAACGCCTCCATCGCTAAATGAGAATGAGGATAAAGTTTTTACATTGCCCAATCAATTCATAAAGGGTTATGTGAACTACGAGAACGGAAGCATTGTGTTCAACTCAAACTTCAACCCTTCGTATAATTCGCCAATTTTTGAAAGAAATTTGGAGTAGGAATTATTTCAGTTTGCTAAAAAACATTGTGATTGACATCCAGTAATCCTTGCTCGAGGGATTGCTCTTCCATAGCGCCTTTGAGCCATGTTTACCATCATCGGCTGGGCAATGGAATGTTTTAAGCGATGGCTTAATACCCTCTACAAGTTCTTTTACGGTATCGCACTCATCCTTCGAAGAAAGTAAAAGGATAGGAACAGATATTTTTGATATTTTCGATTTGATAAAATCGTCCTGACCAAAGTACTCGCCAGGCGAAAAAACTACGGCAGCCTTAATCCGAAGGTTTTTTGCAGTTTCAATTAATGCAAGTGATGCGGAATAGGAGCTTCCCCAAATAACAATGGGCAAATCCGTTTTACTTTTGATAAAATCTAACGCAGCCTCAACGTCCTGTAAAGCATCCAGATACTCAACGGGTAATCCCTTTTCCTTGGCAAGCTTAGCTGTTTCGTTTTTAACGTAGTTTACTTCGTATCCAGAGCGTTGGTCTATAGCCAAACAGTTGTAACCAAGCTTAGTTAAGCGTGGAGCAATTTCACGGTACTCGCCACGGCTATAACCTGCCTGATGTAAAAGCAGTATATAGGGCTTGTTGATATCTGCCACATACAAATCGGCTGTGATGGATAGCCCATCTTTTGAAGGAAAAGTAATGGTTTGCTGCGAAAATCCTGTTAACATAGAGGACACAGCAAGCGCAAGGGTTATTAAACCTCTCATCTATTTAAAATGTTTGAGTAAGCGACTCGGCAATTATAGTAACAACATCCTCGTTTACCTCAACAAATCCACCAGCAGGTATATTAAAAAGCAATTCTGCTCCATCGTTCCGTATTACCCTAACAATTCCTGGTTCCAACGATGATACAATGGGTGCGTGCTTTTGAAGTATTCCGAAAAAACCCTTACTACCTGGTACTTGAATGTACTGGGTATCATCAATTAAATAGGAGTTCTCAGGTGAAATTAGGTCACACTTCATAGTATCAACTTAACTATTTTTTGGCTTCAGCCAGCAAACGCTCTCCTTTTTCAATGGCATCCTCAATTGTACCAACAAGGTTGAATGCAGCCTCGGGGTATTTATCTACTTCGCCATCCATAATCATATTGAAGCCCTTAATGGTATCTTTAATATTCACCATAACTCCCTTAATACCAGTAAATGCCTCGGCAACGTGGAATGGTTGTGATAGGAAACGTTGCACCCTACGTGCACGGTGAACCACAATTTTATCGTCCTCAGAAAGTTCGTCCATACCAAGAATTGCGATAATATCCTGCAACTCCTTGTAGCGCTGTAGGAGGTTCTTAACACGCTGAGCAGTGTTATAGTGCTCTTCGCCTACAACATCGGGCGATAAGATTCTTGATGTAGAATCAAGCGGGTTAACTGCAGGGTAAATACCCAACTCGGAAATTTTACGGTCTAACACCGTAGTCGCATCTAAGTGGGCAAATGTTGTTGCAGGAGCAGGGTCTGTTAAGTCGTCGGCAGGTACATAGATAGCTTGAACAGATGTAATAGAGCCCTTTTTAGTTGATGTGATACGTTCCTGCATTAAACCCATTTCCGTTGCAAGGGTTGGTTGGTATCCTACAGCCGAAGGCATACGACCAAGCAATGCGGAAACCTCAGAACCAGCTTGAGTAAAACGGAAAATATTATCGATAAAGAAAAGAATATCGCGTCCTTGTCCATCCTCGCCACCATCGCGGAACGACTCAGCAACGGTTAAACCCGACAATGCTACCGATGCTCGAGCTCCAGGAGGCTCGTTCATCTGTCCAAAAATAAGCGTGGCTTGGGAGTTTGCTATTTCATTATTATCAACCTTTTCTAAGTCCCAACCACCTGCAAGCATGGATTTTTTGAACTCTTCGCCGTAACGGATAACATCCGATTCAATCATTTCGCGAAGCAAATCGTTGCCCTCACGGGTACGCTCACCAACGCCAGCAAACACTGACATACCGCTATAACCCTTTGCAATATTGTTGATAAGCTCCATGATGATAACGGTTTTACCAACCCCTGCACCTCCAAATAGTCCAATTTTACCGCCCTTTGAGTATGGCTCTAATAGGTCGATAACCTTTATACCCGTAAATAGTACCTCTTTTTCGGTACTAAGTTGGTCAAACTTTGGTGGCTTATTGTGTATTTGGTAGTTACTCTCACGGTTAACCGATGAAAGACCATCAATGGCTTCGCCAATTACGTTTAGTAATCGACCCTTAATTTGGTCGCCAACAGGCATTGTGATTGACTTGCCCGTTGTATAAACTTTCATTCCACGGCACAAACCATCCGTCGAATCCATTGCAATTGTACGAACAGTACTTTCACCAATGTGTTGTTGACACTCAAGCACTAATTTGGTTCCATCTTCGCGAACCAAATCAAGCGCTTCATAAATGGCGGGGAGTTTAACGTTTGCATTGCTAAAAGCAACGTCAACCACGGGACCAATTATCTGAACTACTTCACCATATATCTCAGACATAATCGAAATTTTTCAGTACACTCAAAGTTACTAACTAATGGAAAAAAAACACCCTAAATAAACATCATTTTGATGTGAAGTGCAATCAAAATTTAATATTTATTTTTTGGATGAATAATTCCCTATAAAAAGTTTAAAACCGTTATCAATCTCAGTCCTCAAATCTAATTGACCATAAATTGATGTCATATTGCTTAACTCGCTCAATGTTTGTAAACTAACCCTATAGTCGTAATCGAAATAACTTTGGAATCGGGATTCAAGACTATCTATATACTTTAGTTTTTGAACTAGTATATCGTTGTACTTCTTTACAATGGCATTGGCCTTCTCAGTTTGGTTTAGTTTGTAGTAATTTTCGGCGATTCCAATCATAAAGAAATCGTAAGGGTATTTCTCATGAGGCATTAAGTCGGTTACTTTGTTAAGAACGTTTAAGGCTGAATCCTTTTTACCCTCTTCAATTAGTTGGGTTGCCAATCGGTTAAATGTGTTTCTTAACTTAAGAACCATTGCGGTACGCTGATTATTGTGGTCGATAAACACATCGGGTTCATTCATTCTGCCCCACTTGAAGGTACTCATCAACTTTTCATAGAGAATATCGTTATCAATTCTACCAATTGAAAGGAAATCGGCAGGTGTGGTTTTTATAGGAACAAGCCTATAAGCAAACCCATCGTGTTGTAAGTATTCCGAAAGGCCAACATCGCCATCACCGTGAGGAGATACAAAATAAATTGGGCGCTCCCAGTTATTGTTTGCAATAATTTCGAGAATCATCATTGCAGCCTTTTGAATATGCGAGCCCTTTATGGTCCACTCCATTGTTGGTACAATTAATGACTCGTCCTTTGCCTTAACTGTTCCACTAGATAGAACCTTTTCTTTACTAACCGTTAACTTTAGTTTATTTGCAGGTAGGTAAGGAAGTGGGCTTTCGCCTGGCACTTGAAGTTTAGTGTTCAAATCATCACTAGCAAGAAATGTCATTATATTCTTAAGTTCAACCGACTCGTTAATTCGGCTGTAGATGTAAACAATGTCGCGAGTTCCCTGAACATACTTGCTGTGATCCATTGAAATAGGAAGCGGCGCCGATTCGTAGCACTTCATCTTCATTTGGTCGATATACCAATCGGTTCCAAGTAGGCTAAGGTTAACAATTCTTACGTCGGTTCTAATTCCCTCAACCTCCTGAGCATACCAAAGTGGGAAAGTGTCGTTATCACCATTGGTAAAAAGAATGGCGTTTGGTGGACATGAGTTTAGGTAGTTGGCTGCAAAATCGCGTGCTGTGTAACGGCCCGACCTGTCGTGGTCGTCCCAGTTTTGGGTTGCCATAATTAAAGGAACTGACATACACAAAATTCCGGCTGCTCCAGCAGCTGTTGTTTCGGAAAGCACTTTTTTAGTCCATTCGTAAATAGCCAACACTCCTAATCCAATCCAAATAGTAAATGCGTAGAATGAGCCAGCATAAGCATAATCGCGCTCACGAGGTTGCAAAGGATACTGGTTAAGATAAATAACAATTGCTAAGCCTGTTAGGAAGAAAAGCATGAAAACTACAAAGAAGTTTCGCTTATCTTTCCTTAAAACCAATTGATAGTAAATACCAATAAGTCCGAGAATTAGAGGAAGAAAAAAGTAAGTATTGCGCGCTGGATGGTTTTTCATATCATCGGTAAGCGCATTCTGGTTACCAACAAAAATTCTATCAACAGGTTTAATGCCGCTAATCCAGTTGCCATTCTCAACTCCTCCATGACTTTGTATATCGTCTTGGCGGCCAACAAAGTTCCACATGAAGTAGCGAATGTACATGTGGCCAACCTGATAGCGGAAAAAGAAAAGAAGATTTTCACCTAAAGTAGGCTTATAGCGTGTTTCGGTTTCGCCATTTCGGTTTTGTATCTTAATTGGTGTCCCTTCAACCATGCCCCAATCTTTGTATTGCTCAACATGATCTTCTGCAGGACTATACATTCTGGGGAATAGTGTTTTAAACCTACCATCGAAATTGTACTTGGTTTTTAACCAAGTTTCTTCATATCGTCCGTTTTTTTGCAACCTAGTATTTAATTCTTTTGTGCTTTCAACGGGAGCATTATAGTACTGACCATAAATTAGTGGACGGTCGCCGTACTGCTCGCGGTTCAGATAGTTGATAAGAGAGAATACGTGCGATGGGTTATTCTCATTAATAGGAGTATTCGCTCTTGCTCTAATTAAAATCATAGCATAAGATGAATACCCAATAAGAATAACCGTAACAACAAGTAGAGATGTGTTAAAAATGGAGTGATTATGCTTGTGAGTGTAAAGTATTCCTAAAGTTAATGCCCCAAAAACAAGAATAAGGTAGAAGATAAATCCTGTAAAATAGGGCAGTCCAAAACCATTCACAAACATAAGTTCAAACAACGAGCCAAGTTTGAAAAGGCCTGGAATAATCACGTATAAAATGGTTAACAGAATTACCGACGATATTGCAAACGTTGCAATAACACCATTTCGGGTAGTTTTATACTTACGGAAATAGTATACAAATGCAATTGCTGGTATGGTGAGCAGGTTGAGTAGGTGAACGCCAATGGAAAGACCCATCATGTAAGCAATAAAAATTAACCAACGATTAGCGAATGGCTCATCGGCAACATCCTCCCACTTAAGAATTGCCCAAACAACAATGGCGGTAAAGAACGATGACATTGCATAAACCTCGCCCTCCACGGCTGAAAACCAGAACGTATCGGAAAAAGTATAGGCCAATGCGCCAACAGTTCCGCTCGCAATTATGGCAATTATTTTAGACATTGAAATGTTTACGTCTCCCTTAACAATTAGCTTGCGAGCTAGGTGGGTAATTGTCCAGAAAAGGAAAAGAATAGTGAATGCGCTAAGCAAGCCCGACATAGCATTAACCATTAATGCAACCTGCGATGGTTCGCTAGCGAATAGCGCAAAGAATCTGGCAATCATCATAAACAAGGGTGCTCCGGGGGGGTGTCCAACCTCAAGTTTATATGCGGTTGCAATAAACTCACCACAATCCCAAAAACTGGCTGTTGGCTCAATGGTCATTAAGTAAACTAGGGCTGAAACGGCAAAAACTATCCACCCTGCAATGTTGTTAACTCGTTTAAACGTATTCATCAGTGGTACTTATTTTATGTTCATTTTTAATGTTGCCAAACAGCAAAAGTAGAATATTTTGGGTATTAATAGGTTTACCACATTTAAATCTTTGTAAAAAAAATTGAGGAAAAATAAAAGAAGGTCGTAAATCCAAAATTCTGAACCAATAATTCAGCTCCTCAATTTCTGGAAACCCCCTTAGAAAAAAGCTGAACTTATGAGACCGTTATCAGCAAAAAGAAACATTAATACAATTTATAATGAGCAAATTACCCATAATGCGAAACAGATATAAAGTGTAATCGTAAAATCATTTTACTTTGAAATTTGTTTGGGTGTAAATGAACCTTTATTGAAGTTTGCAATCGAATAATTGGATTAACTTTGCACCCCATTTTTGATGATTATGGCAGAAAAACAGGACTGGAAACAAAAATTAAGTTTTGCATACTCCACTAATCCCGACTATAAGCCAGAGGAGGAAGAGTTGCAAGTTGAACAACGAACACCAAACCAACAAAACCTACTGGTTACCTTTGAGCGTAAGCATAGGGGAGGCAAATCGGTTACGCTTATTAAAAACTATGTTGGTAATGAGGAAGAAATGGAGAGCCTTTGCAAAAAAATAAAAACCAAATGCGGTGTTGGTGGCTCGGTTAAGGATGGCGAAATACTCATACAGGGCGAAATAAAGCAAAAAGTTGCTGATTTGCTTAAGGAGTGGGGATATAGAGTGAAAGTTTCGGGTTGATAATTTTTAAAATTTAAGCAATGAACTATTTAAAATCATCTCTTTTTGTTCTTTTGTTTTTTACACTAAACAATTTATATGCTGATACACTAACAATTATGCATTATAACCTAATGTATTACGACAAGAATGTATATGGGTGTACCAGTGAAACAAATAATGTTGATAGTAAGGATGGCTACCCGAGAACCATTATAAACTTCGTAAAACCTGATATTTTCACTGTTAATGAATTAAATACATCAACAGCTAGTTCTGAGAGAATTAAAACAAATGTTCTAAATATCAATGGAGAAACGAAGTATTTAAGAGCAAATACCTCTGGTAGTTATATTTCAAATATGATATACTATAATTCAGAGAAGTTAGTTTTAAAATCGCAAGCAGAAGTAGCAACTTCTCCAAGAATTACAGATGTTTATACCCTCTATTTAAAGACAGAATCCATTTCAACTGGAGATACAATTTTTTTAACCTGTTTTGTTATTCATATGGATGGTGGGGCAGTCGGAACGGACTCGTCATCTCGAGCCTCATCTTCACTAAAAATTATGAATTACATAAAACAGAAGAATATTTCTGGAAATATTTTACTACTTGGTGATTTAAACTTGTATACATTTAAAGAGGGGGCCTATATTAATTTAACTACACCCGTAGGAGCAAATAATTTTAGATTTTACGATCCAATTGATAATGAGGGCAAATGGAGTAGCAACTTAACTTTCAGTTACATTCACACTCAATCAACTCACACTACAACTAATGGTTGTTTTATAACAGGAGGAATGGATGATAGATTTGACTTCATTCTGTCTTCGATTGATGTTTTAAATAATTCAAAAGGGCTTAAATATTATAGCTATAAAGCAATTGCTCAAGATGGTAAAAGATACAATCAATCTCTTCTTTCACCCGACAACAAAAGCGTACCTTCCGAGGTTTTAAATGCGCTTTACAATATGTCGGATCATCTTCCTGTTGAGATGAAGTTAGTGTATAGCAACAATACAACCTCGGTGCAAAGCAATGATTATAGTAATAATATTATTTACAATAACCCAGCCCCGGAAAAACTTAGAATATTGCTGAATAGCGAGACAGAATCAATATCATCGGTAAATATTTATAGCATTATTGGGCAGAGGGTTTTTTCGAATAAATATTCTAATAATAGCAAGGAGGTAGAAATTTCTACAACTGATATTAACTCGAAAATTTTTATTGTAGAAGTTATATTATCAAATGGTTACCGCAAAACATTTAAAGTGTTAAAATAAGCAGTTGAGGAAAGTTTTTATATTAGGCACTCTCCTTTTTTGTGCTTTTGGGTTAAAAGCACAATACTTCGAAACGGGCGTTGAGCCCTTTTCGATTAAATGGAGACAGATTTCTAAAGGAAAAATCAGGCTGATTTACCCTTTGGGAACAGATAGTATTGCACAGAATTATCTCTCACTTCTTTCTGTAACCGACACCCTGTTGGGCATAGACTACAGCTTAGGGGCTACAAGACTTAGAGTGATTCTCCACCCAAATACGTCTCTATCCAACGGATTTGTGGCGTGGGCTCCTCAACGAATGGAACTTATCACCCACCCTGCCTACGGGGGTTACGCCCAGCTATGGAGTCAACAGTTGGCCATTCACGAAATGCGCCATGTAAAACAGCTCTACGCGTTAAACCGAAATACTGTAAAATTCGCCTCATACCTATTTGGCCAGCAGGCCACAGGTTTGGCAGCAGGGTTTGTTCCTATGTGGTACTTAGAGGGCGATGCTGTTGCCACCGAAACGGCATTTTCGCATAGCGGTAGAGGCCGAACAGCAAATTTCTATAAGCACTACAGAGCACATCTGCTCAGTAACTCTAAAACTTATGGGTACGATAAATGGCTATTAGGCTCATATAAAAATTACATACCGAATCATTATAGTTTAGGATATCAAATAGTTGCTTATGGTAACCTAAAGTACGGAAGTAATATGTGGGCAAACACGATAGATTACGTTTCGCGTAAACCTCATACAATTTTCCCTTTTTATTTTGGATTGAAAAAAGAAACAGGACTCTCCCGCAAAAGTATTTCTGAACAAGCATTTGCATATCAGGATAGCATTTGGACTAATGCCGAGAACGGTCAAGTTTACGATAAGATAGATATTATCAATAACAAGCATAACGAGTATGCAAACTACTTGTATCCGTATACTTTGAACGACTCAACAATACTGGCCTACAAAACATCATTAAAAGATATTCCTGCATTTGTTTTAATTGACACAAGAACTGGACAGGAAAAGATTCTGACCTATCCAGGATATTTACTCGGAAAACCAAGTATTAACGATACTTTAATTGTTTGGGCTGAGAACAAACCCCACACCCGCTGGGAGTATAAAAGTTATGGCCGAATTATTGTTTTTAATATCAAGTCGTCTTCAAAAAAAACTATACCTTACAAAGGAATGCTTGGTTCTCCTATAGTTCACCCTGTAAATGATGAAATTTATTGTCTAGAATATTTGCCCAAAGGGCAAAGTCAGTTAATAAACTTAACCGACAGCAAGTTATCTCCTTTGTTTGTTTTCGATTATAACATTGAGCCCTTCGAGTTGATTATTGATTCTAGCAACTCAAACATATATGCTGGCGTTGTAACCCAGCAAGGCAAGGAGATTTGGAAACTAGAGGGAGAAGATCACTCAAAAATATTTGGCCCAACGTTTATGGATATAAATTCAATTCAAATCAAGGGCGATTCGTTATTCTTCTCTGCCTCAAGTTCAAGTAAAGAGGAAATATACTATACTAATTTGCTAAATAATAATACATATAGACTAATTAATTCAACCTATAGTTTAAATTATTTCAGTAGCAGCCTGCACGGAAAAACAACTCTATCGGCATATACATCCAATGGCTATAGAGTAGGAACTATTGAAAAAATTGGAATGCCTATAAAAATTGATGCTCCGCAGCCAATAAACGATAACTTTACCTCAGCATTATCGGGTAAAGTTGATGTAAGGATTGATACCCTTAACATTATCTCAAAAGACTATGTCTCTAAGCCATACCGGGGATTGGGTACGCTTCTCAACATTCATAGCTGGGCGCCTTTCTACTTTAACCCATATAACACCAACCCAGAGGAATCGACCATTAAGCCAGGAGCAACCGTTATGTCCCAAAACCTAACTGGTTCCACGGTTATTGTGCTAGGCTATGGTTACGGAAGCAATCATCTTGTAAATGCAAATATTCGATACTCTGGTTTATGGCCAGTATTCTCATTTGGTTTTGAACAGTTTGACGAGCCCGCTTGGCTTTATAAAGTATCAACCTACGATGTACCCAATAAACATTACAGAAATAGGTTTAAGTTATTCAGTTATTTACCTTTCACTTTAAGTAAAAACAGTTATTCTACATATTTACAAATTTTTAATAGTAGCGAAAGAACAAACGATTATTTATTCGATGATGAAATTGTCCGTTACAAATCGGGTCTATTCACAATGAATAATGGTTTGTATTTTAGATTAACCCGAAGCATGGCACACCGCGATTTGTTGCCTCGCTTAGGAGTTGAACTTACAGCAATGCATGTTAATGCTCCTTATAACAGAAATAATATTGGAAATCTGAGCGCAATTAAATCAACTCTATACCTTCCGGGTGTCTGGCAAAATCAACACCTAAAACTTAGTGCATCTTTACAAAAGCAAGGTTTGAAACGTTATTACCTTTCCAACAAGATTGATGCGCCTAGGGGTTACAACCTTTATAGGTCTGAGAACTTCCGTGGATTTTCCATGGACTATTTAATGCCAATTGCTTATCCTGATTGGGCAATAGGTTCGCTAACGTACATTAAGCGTTTTTCTTTGGATATCTTTTTCGATTATGCTAAAAACACTTACCCTGTAAAAGTAAACAATCAAATTGTGACATGGAACGAGAATATGCAATCGGTAGGTTTTGAGGTAAATATCGATTTACATTTCTTACGAACAAGGTATCCATTCCGAATTAAATACGAGCAGGCTTTTACAGGTAAAAACTTTGCCGCCTTTTCGAACCTAAGCATGGTTTACGATATTTACGGTGGTTTTAACAATAGAACAAAACATATAGAACATTAAAAAGCTAAAAATCGTACAAGAAAAGATATGGAATCGATTTTTGAATATAAGAGCCAACTCCGCAAGGAGATAAAGCAACTGAAAAAGCAGGTTGATGCAGAAGCATCAAAGCAAAAAGCAAGAATTGTTTTTGCTGAAGTTGAAACATTGGCAGAGTTTAAGCAGGCTAATGTTGTTCTAGCCTTTTGGTCGCTACCCGACGAACTGCCTACTCACGATTTTGTGATGAAGTGGAGCTGCAGAAAAAAAATTGTACTGCCTGTAGTTGTGGGCGACGATTTGAAACTACGCCTTTTTGAGGGTACAGAGCAACTGGAGCAAAGCAACCACTTTGGCATTATGGAGCCCAAAACAGGAAAAATTGTTGACCCAAAGGAGATTGAGTTTGCCATTATCCCAGGTGTAGCTTTCGATAGAAATGGAAACAGATTGGGCAGAGGCAAGGGTTATTACGATAGGCTGATGCCGCAGTTTAAGGAAATTACTAAGGTGGGCGTGGGCTACGAATTTCAACTGGTTGAATCAGTTCCCGTAACCCAATTTGATTTACCTGTTGATATAGTTATATGCAACTAATTGTTTTTTAATAATATAAAAATTGCTTTTATGAGACTTTTTTACGCATTACACTTGAAAGGAATTGGAGGGGAAATTACAAGAAGGGTTCACCTTATGTTGCTTTTCGTTTTACTATCGTCAATAACCTTATTTGCTCAGGCTCCTGCTGGATACTATGATGGGGCAAATGGGAAAACTGGAGCAGAGCTGAAGACTGCGCTATATAATATTATAAAATGTAATTACGAAAACCCCAGTGAAGATCATACAGAGTTATCGTATAGTGCATTATGGACTGCATTCCAATATACAGATAAACGATCCGATGGGAAAGTTTGGGATATGTACTCATCTTGCAATTTTACATTTGTTACAGATCAGGATAATGGATCTGGTGGTGCCAATGAATGTGAAAAATATAATAGGGAACACTCTTTTCCTAAAAGTTGGTTTAATGATGGTTATCCGATGTATACCGACCTTTTTCATTTATATCCAACAGACAAAAAAGTTAATAATGTAAGAGGAAATGATCCTTTTGGTGAAGTTACGAGCCCTACTTATACTTCTTCGAATGGAAGTAAGTGGGGCGATTGTTCATATCCGGGCTATACTGGGACGGTCTTTGAACCAATTGACGAATACAAGGGAGATTTTGCTCGTTCATATTTTTATATGGTTACAAGATATGAAGATGTTATTCAAAGTTGGAGTACCCCTATGTTAGATGGTACAAAGTTTCCTGCTTTCTCATCCTGGTCAAAAGCTATGCTTATTGAATGGCATAACCAAGACCCTGTAAGCCAGAAGGAAATTGATAGGAATAATGTGATTTTTAATGATTACCAGCATAATAGAAATCCATTTATTGATAATCCAGATTATGCAAATTTAATCTGGGGCAATGGAACTGTTACGCCTTCATTTACAAGTACCCCAATTACTAATGTTCAAGCGGGAGAAGTTTACACATACAACATCAATGTTACAGGAAACACTGGCGCAACATTTACAATTACGGCAACAACAAAACCATCTTGGTTAACTTTTAATCAGACAGGAAATACAACTGCAACTTTAACTGGAACTCCAACAGAAGATAACGTGGGTGATAATTCTGTAGTACTTAGTGTTACAGATGGCACGTCAAGTAAAACACAAAGTTTTACAATAAAGGTTGCATCATCTATTGTGCCACTTCAATTTACAAGCACACCTGTTACTTCTGGCCAAGTTGATGCTCCATATACATATAACGTTACTTTAACAGGAAATAGCGGTTCAACATTTACCATAAGTGCAACTACAAAACCAGGTTGGTTAACACTGACCTCAACAGGCAATGGAACGGCAAAGTTAACAGGAACTCCAACCTCTGGCGATGTTGGTGCAAATGCTGTGGTATTAACTGGAAGCGACGGAAATAGTACTCCAGTAGAGCAATCCTTCTCAATTAATGTAACGGAGACGGCAAGTGGTGATTGGGTTGGTGAAACTTTCGAGAATATGCCCGCAAGCAACTCTTCATATGCAGATAGAACTTGGACCGGAGATAATGACATTAATTGGTCGGCAACGTCTGCAAGGACAGATCAAACTGTTAATACGAGGGCAATTTGTTTTGCACAATCTGGCACACCCACATTAGAATCTCAAACAATAACAGGAGGTTGTGCTCAGGTAAGGTTTAAACACCAGCAAAAGTTTACAGGAAGCGGTGGTGTAATTACAGTATTTGTTAACAATAATCAAATTGGTACAGTAGATGTTACAGTAGATGTTCAAACAGCAACATTTACTGTAAATGTTAGTGGCGACTTTGTAGTTAAGTTGGCTAGTAATGGAGTGGCAAGAATTGCTATTGATGATTTAGAGTGGCAAACCAACTCGTCGTCACCAAATCAAGCACCTACAATAACTGGTGAAAGCAGAAATCCTGCAAACCCAACATCGGCTGATAACGTTGGCGTTTCGGCAACAGTTACCGACCCTGAGGGTAGGTTAAGTACCGTTCAACTTCAATGGGGTACAGCTTCCAATGCTTTGAGCAATACGCTTTCAATGACCAATAGCTCATCAACCTACAGTGCAACAATACCAACACAAACCACAGGAACTGTTGTTTACTATAGGATAAAAGCAACTGACCAGGAGGGAAATTTCTCCGAAAGTACCATACAAAACTATACCGTTAGCCCTGCTACTGGCATTGGCGATAACCAACAAGATAAAATTACAGTTTACCCAAATCCATTTGGAGAGACACTTAATGTTAAAGTTGATGGTTCGGGTCTAACAAAGGTTACTGTAATGGATATAATTGGTAAGGTTGTTTACACTGCGGAGTTTGCCGATAAAACTTATCCAATTAATACTAGTAATCTGAAAACAGGAATTTATATTTTAAAAGTTTTAAACGGCAATAAAACAAATGTGATTAGAGTTGTTAAGCGATAGTTTCTTAATGATTAACACTGTCAGGGTTCAGAACCCTGACAGTGTTTGTAAAGAATAGACGTTGTATAAATCGAAAGCCATTCTGAATTGAATGGCTTTTTGTTTTCGACTTTGAGACATCTAAATTTTTGGAATCCAAAACAGAGTTCCCTCACTATAGTTTGGGATAATAAAGAACAATCTTACTTATTATTCTTTACTTGTCGAAACATCTTTTTTTCAGTCATCTCAAACACCAACTCCCCTCCCTCCATTAAATCGGAATGCTTTAGATGATTGTTTAAAACAGGCTTTCCATTAAGTAGAATTCGTTTAACGTAAACATTTTTTGGGGATTGATTTTTAGCCAAAATCCTCAATGTTTTACCATTCTCGAATTTCAGTGTTGCTGTTTTTACCAAAGGACTACCTGTTGAGTAAAAATCCGATGCTGGTGCAACAGGGTAAAATCCCAATGTGCTGAAAATGTACCAGGCGCTCATTTGTCCGCAATCGTCGTTACCACCAAGGCCATCGGGTTTGGGTTTGTACATCTGCTCGCAAATCATCCGAACGGTTTGCTGGGTTTTCCAAGGCTTGTCGGTCCAGTTATAAAGATACGCAACGTGGTGCGACGGCTCGTTGCCGTGAACGTAGTTACCAATTAAACCATCGCGGGTTATATCCTCGGTGCCCTCAAAGTACTTATCGGGTAGGTGCATTGTAAAAAGGGAATCGAGATAAAGCCCAAATTTCTTTTTACCGCCATACAGGTTAACTAGCGCTTCAGGATTGTGCGGAACATACAAACTGTAGTTCCACGAGTTTCCCTCAATAAAACCCTGCCCGTGAGTGCTTAGCACATCAAAGTCTGACTTAAAGGTTCCATCGGAAAGGCGTGGACGAGTAAATCCTATGGATTTATCGAAAACGTTTATATAATTCGATGAGCGCTTGCTGAACTCATCGTAAATATCCATTCTATTTAACTTTTTGGCTAACTGCGCAATGCACCAGTCATCGAAAGCGTATTCCAGTGTTTTGGAAACTGAACTACCCGATTTATCCTCGGGAACATAACCTAATTTCATATAATCGGCTAGTCCATCGTACCAGCCATTCTTTGCACTACGAACCGATGCGTCAAGCGCATAGTTTAAATCGAAGTTATCGTTACCCTTTATTGCCGCATCGGCAATAACCGATACGGAATGGTAGCCAATCATACACCAGTTCTCGTTTGCATAGTGCGACCAAACTGGCAACATAGAGTGAACGCTTTGCTTGTAATGCGCCAGCATCGATTTAATCATACTAGCGTTACGACTAGGTTGAATGATATTGAATAGCGGATGCAATGCACGGTAGGTATCCCAAAGCGAGAAGGTTGTGTAATTCTCGAAATCGGAAGCCGTGTGAATGTTTTGATCCAAACCACGATACTTTCTATCGGTATCCATATAAATGGTTGGCCCTAAATAGGTGTGATATAGCGATGTATAGAAGTTAATTTTATCATTGTTGGTTTGAGTTTCCACATCAATCTTACCCAGTTCTTTATTCCACTGCTGCTGACCTTGTTGCTTGATTGCATCGAAATCCCAGCTTGGCGTTTCGGCAAACATATTGGACAAAGCACCACTGGTACTAACGGGCGATATGGCTACCTTAAGAATTATCTTCTCGCCCTCATTTGTGGAAAAATCGAAGTAGCAACGAATTTGTCGGCCTGCATTCTCAGGGAAGTTGCTGTTTTGGTTGAATTTTCTCCAGAATCCACGGTAAACTAAAGTTTCGCCATTTACAATTCCGTATGTTTTGAAAGGCTTGGAAAACGCAATGGCAAAGTAAACCGTGCGGGTTCTTGCCCAGCCGTGGGTTTGGCGATACCCGGTAATCAACGTATCGCTTTCTACACGGATAAATGTCCAAACATTCTTATCGGGGTAATTGTATATTCCGTGAATTAAATCGAGGATGATATGCGCTGAATCGGATTTTGGGAATGTGTACTGATGAACTCCTACCCTTGCAGAGGTGGTAAGTTCAGCATTTATATTGTGATCAAGCAGGTTAACTTGATAGTAGTTTGGCTCAGCAAATTCCTGCTTATGCGAAAACGCGGAGCGATAGCCAGAGTTTGGATTGGATGCTGTACCGGGGTTCAACTGCAACTTGCCTACTGTTGGCATTATTAGAATATCGCCTAAATCGGAATGACCCGTACCGCTGAAATGGGTATGGCTAAAACCAACAATTGTGCTATCGGTGTACTGATAACCTGCGCAATACTTGTAAGCATCGGGGTTGTACTTGCCGTTAACGGCATAGGGAATTGTGTCGGTGTCGGGACTAAGCTGAACGGCCCCGAATGGAACTGTTGCTCCAGGAAAGGTGTGCCCCATACGTTCAGTTCCAATAAAAGGGTTTACCCATTGGATGTAATTCTTCGTGGTTTGCGAATGGCTAACTACACTAAAAACTAGGAAAACGATGGTTAGGTTTAGGTATTTCATATTGTTTGGAGTTTTGACTTTATGGCTTTTAGGCTGGAGGTATTATTTTCTTTCACGATCAACGAACAACACACAACCATCAACTATCTCGAAGAACCAAGAACCCAATTTCATTGGGATGATCCTGTATTAAATGCTTTTTATCAACCTTAATCAACTTAAAGAGAACCATTAAATCGCCTCCGGCTGCGCCAATAAAAAATATACCCAGCAATAGCAACCAGCCTATCCCAAATATCAGGGCAACTATCACTGGAAACAATCCCAGAACCAAACCTGGCATTATTCCTCCAAGTAAGTAGTGATTTCGCCTTAATGGCTCATTGCAATGGCAATATGGAGTTAAATAAGCCCACTTAATTCCAAAGCGAATAGATTTCAAACCACCCTTAGCGAATACTCCCCAAGTTAATCCATGCAAACCCTCGTGAATAACAATTCCCAATACTAAAATTAAAAGCAGGAATATTTGATGAGAACGAAGAAACGAAAACCCATCCAAAAGCAACTGTCCTCTCCATATTAGCATAAATGGAACAATACAAATAATTGCAATTGGTAAAAGCATTACAAATGCTATTATGTTGGCATTCAATGCCGACATGGTTTCGGATTTTATCACCTTGTTCTCCTCTACGTTGTTTTCTATTTCGGAGCCCATAATGTTTTAATTAAAAGTGTTGAAAGGTAAATAAAAGAACTAATTGATAATAATGATTTTAATCATTTAGATTGTTTAAGACATACTGTTACCTTGCTGTAAATGTTATTTTGTTAGTACTCACCTTATGGGGAGAACAGTGTTGGGTATCAATAATGATGAGGTATTAAAAAGAGCGCACGCGTATGAATAAGTCGTGCTGAACAGTGGGGTTTATTCTTTGCTACTAATAGCGCACGGATTGAAAATCCGCGCTAGCGAGGCAGTTACTTTCACCGCATTGGCAGAACTGGCCGCGCTGGCGAAAGCGGAAAGGCTTTTACTTTTATCAACTAATAATGAGCTTTGCGTTGGCCTGTTGGTAAACGCAGGAAAGTCCACACAACTAAAAACCCTGATTGAGTTTCGAACTCTGTCAGGGTTTTTTACATTTTTATCCTATTAGGCTTGGGCTACAGCCCAATTAATAATATTAACACAGGCTAAGCCTGTAAAATAGAACGACGGTGGTATAACCGCCGCCGAACACGATTCGTTTACTTCTTTTTACAGCCTCGACTGAACTGGGATTTCGTAAATGTGTAATGTTTGCTCTCCGTCAAGTAAATAAATTTTATTGTTATTGATTTCTGGTTTTTGGTATTCGCTTTGCCTTTCAGAAGTATTACCAACCTTTTCTATCCATTCTATATCGTGAGTCTGTAAATTGATACAGCCCAAATGTGTAATTCTTTCGCTCTTTGTTCCTGTGCCATCTCCAAAAACATTACTGATAAAATAATAATGGGTTTCTGTAATACAAGCCTTGTTTGGTGTTGTTTCGTAAAAGAAGTTTTCAAACTTCTTATCTATTATCTTCTTTCCACATATCGGGTCTATTACTTGATAAAAATTATCTCCAAAAGAGTTTGCCGATAAGCCTACTAAATAGTTTGTGTTGGGTTGCTGTTGATGATGCAAATTACAATTTGATAATCGCCATAACTCTTTGCCTGTTTCTATTTCAACTCCGATTAAATCTTGATTGGTGGTTGAGAAAACTATTTTATCATTTATTAAAAGAACCGAACCATTAACTCTATTCTGTGAAAAATCTAGAGACCAGATTTCAAGGCCATTATATATGTTTCGTTTCTTAAAAACATTCCCTAAAAAATCAGTAAATAATAGTAATTCGTTAGATTTAGAATAAAAGCGTATCATTGAAACATCTGACCACAGTACCTTATTTTCTTTTATTGATAAAAAATCGAATTTATATTCACGTCTATTTTCTGTTCTTTCTGCTTCAAAAATATAGTTTTCATTGAATATCCAAATATCTTTATTAGCAGTTGTGGTATAAAAAACACTTACAGATAAATCTGAAAAAATTAATTTATATATTATGTTTTCTACTTGAAAGAATAATTGATTTTCTTCAATTTTTTTCAATTGATTTTCCATTATTCTTATTGTCAACTTTTTAATCTGATAGTCATTGTCTAATAACTTAATTTCATTGTCTAAACCTATTAAACTAAAAGTTGAATTTGTCTTTATAAGATTATAAGTAACTTTCTCAATTTCTTTAAGCTTCATCATAAACTGATCACTTTAAAAATATTGTTAAACTCCCTAACTCGACGAAGTCTGCGACTTCGTCGAATTTAAGTAGCGGTCTTCTGACCGCGCAATTACAAATTAATTCGTTTTACCCTTTCGTAAATATATTCAAATTTAAGAAAACTATCATTCCTCTTTAACAACAAACCCTGACAGAGTTTCAAACTCCATCAGGGTTACAGTATACTACTTTATAGAAAACTACTTCTTATTCCTTCGTACAAATTCCTGCGCAATAAACGATGCTACATCGTCGGCGTAGGAGTTCATTCCAAAACCGGCATCGTAGCCTAGCTCCTTGGCCAACTCGTGGTTAATACGTGGGCCACCACAGCAAAGGATAACCTTGCTACGTAGTCCTTCGGCCTCTAGCATCTCAACCAACTCAACTAGGTTCTGAATGTGTACATCCTTCTGGGTAACAGTTTGCGAAACCAAAAGGGCATCGGCTTTTAGCTCAATTGCCTTGGCAATAAACTCGTCGTTGGGAACTTGGCTACCAAGGTTGTAGGCCTCAAATCCCTCGTAACGCTCCAAGCCATAATGGCCTGCGTAGCCCTTCATATTCATAATGGCATCGATACCTACTGTGTGGGCATCGGTTCCGGTACTTGCGCCAACCACAACCAACTTACGACCAATATTCTCCTTAACGTACTCGTCGGTTTGGTGCATATCCCAGGTTGTAGCCTCAACCTTGGGAACGTGAATGGTGGTGAAATCGACAGTGTGAACGCAGCTACCGTAGCAGTTGAAAAATGTAAAACCGGCAGTCAGCTCCTTGTAGAATACAACCTGTGGATTCTCAAATCCCATCTTCTTCATTAGCTGTTTTGCCGCTTCAATGGCCTCGTTTCCGCAAGGTATAGGTAGAGTAAAACTTACTTGGGTTTTACCATCGTTCATTGTATCGCCGTAAGGCTTTATTTTTTTGAGGTCGAGCGTTGTATCGAAATCGCGCGCCTCCATTGAGTATAATCCTCCGCTCATATTGTGTATCTCTTTAATGCGTTTTACTTACGTTGTTTCATCAAATCAACAAATGGATTGCTGTAGTTTACGCCACGCTCAACTACACCTGCAAGACCTTTACCTCCAGTTTTTGGACGCTTAACTGCTGCAAACTTGCCTTGCTCCAGCGCGTTGAAAAGTCCATCGTTCTGAAGTACCTCAAGTAGCTCAACAGCATTGTTCAGTACTTCCTTGGCGCGGTTGCGGATAATTCCATTCTCCTTGTACTCCACCTCATCGCCAATGCTCTTCATATTCTTGAATATATACTTAGCGTTCTCAATGGCAAGGTAGCGGTCCGACATAAATGGTGTGTGAATTGCCTCGGTCATCATACCCAAAAGCTGAAGCCCTTGGCCAGTCCAAATGGCAATTTGGTTGAAAAGAGCATCCTGAATATGACCACGGAAAACGTTACCAGTCATAAACTTTGTAGGAGGCATATACTTAAGCGGTGCATCGGGGAAGATTTCGCGGGTCATTTGTGCCTGAGCCAACTCGTAAAGGAAACCGTTCTCCAGTTCTGGGTCCATTTCGAATGCGTGACCAAGTCCCATTTGCTCGGCAGGAATTCCTGCAATAAACGCTAGCTGTTCGTTGATAAGGTCCGATGCCAGTACAGTGTGTGCCTCGTCGAACGCATCGGCGGTGGTTAGGTAGTTATCCTCGCCTGTATTGATGATTACACCAGCATACCCGTTGATGATACGTGAGAAGTACTGGTCAACCATTGTGCGTTGCATATTGATATCGCGGAAAAGGATTCCGTAAAGGGCATCGTTTAGCATAACATCAAGACCCTCAAACGCACCCATAACCGCAATCTCAGGCATACACAAGCCTGAGCAGTAGTTGCAAAGGCGAATGTAGCGACCAATTTCCTCGCCAACCTCGTCCAATGCTTTACGCATAATGCGGAAGTTCTCCTGTGTTGCGTAAGTTCCACCGAAACCCTCGGTTGTAGCACCGTAAGGAACATAGTCGAGCAGACTTTGACCTGTGGTACGGATAACCGCAATGATATCGGCGCCTTGGCGTGCAGCGGCTTGTGCCTGCACAACATCCTCGTAAATGTTACCGGTAGCAACAATCACGTAAAGGTAAGGTTTTGAGCCCTCGCCAATTGTTTTCAAATAGTTCTCGCGGCGAGCCCTACGCGATTTAATCCTATTGAGGCTTGCGTTTACGATTGGCATAATAGCCGCATCAATCTTCTCCTTTGGATGAATTGTTAGAGTGGTTAAATCCAGCTTACCTTCAGCAACCTGCTCGGCAATTTGCTGTGGATTTAAACCTGTTTCAACAATGGCGTTTCCGATGTAGAAAATAACGCCTTGTCCAAGTACCCCTTTCTCCTTTAGGGAGTCAACAAGCACATTGGGGAGAGGAACTGCATTGCCATCAATTCCATCAATTCCCAACAAACGGCAGAGTGTACGCTCCACGGCCACAGTTGTGTAATTCTCCACAAAGCTTTGAACATCGCCAGCAATTTTCTTCGCGATGTTTTTAGCATAGCCAACTTTCTCAAAATCGAGACCTAACTTGCTCTTCTGCATAACTGTATTCGAAGTTTATAGTTTTTATGTTTGTTATCGATTGTTATTTAAATCCCCTCAAGGGTTTCAAACCCTTGAGGGGGTTTCGTAATATCAATGTTTATTACTATTCGTTTCCATCAACCTCGATGCCTCGGATATTACATCAGCATCAACGCCAAGTATCTGTGCAATTCGCAACGCTTCGTGCGGAACGTTGGTTCCATCGTCGTCAATTAGCGAGTAATCGATATAATCGCCAATGTTCTTAACGGTGATGGTTGCATCCTTGCTATCCTCAATAAAACCCTTAACCCTTAGCTTACGGCATTGGGTGCTTAAACCGCTATAGTGCGTTGTGATAACCGCTTTTACGTTGCAATCGTTCAGTAGGTTTGCCACAGCGCTAACAATGGCTCGTCCCTCGGTTGGGTTGGTGGTGCGAGCCAACTCATCAATCAGCACCAAAAGTGGATGCTGTTTTTTGGCCATCTGCACAATTTGGTTCACCTTCAGCATCTCGGCCGCATAGGACGATAACCCCGATAGTTCTGATTGCTCATCGGCAATGCTGAAAAGAATCTGCTCCACCAAGGCAATTTTTGCGCTTGCAGCAGGAACAAAAAAACCGTACTGGCACAGAGCCTGACTCAGCGCAAGTGTTTTGAGCAGAACCGTTTTTCCGGCCATATTGGCGCCTGTAATTAAACAGGTTCCTTTGTGAATTTCAACATCAATGGGTTGATACCTTCTTTTCTCCAGCTCAAGCAACTCCTTAAGTTGAGGGTAGAATAGTCCGCTGTACGATGTTGTATCGGCAACAATCTCAGGCATAATCAACCTCTCGTAGATAGCCTGCTTTGCCTTTGCAATAAGTATATCGATATTGGCAACTGCAACCAAAGCCTCGTTCAGCTCCGATGCAAAACCATGCAGCTGTTCCGATAGGTTTTGCCTAACACCATCCTCTATCTCCGTTATTTTGGCTCTGATTTCTTCTGATTGCTGATATTGTTTATTGCTATCGGTATTCGTTTTCTCCAAATCTTCAATGGAGAATTCAACGCTAGCCAACTTTTTGCGCAGCTCAGTAAGTTCTGGTGCAAAAGCACTATTGATGTAGAACGAAGGAATTCGAGTATTCTCTGGGTCGAGAATTGCAATAACCTTATCGAGGTTGGGTAGTTTGCTGTGAAGGAACTCTACCGATGGGGTTAACTCTCTAATCTCGTTGGCTAAAAGGGTAAAACTTTTTACCTCGAAAAGTTCAATATCGTTCAGAGTTAAATGCTTTTGTATGTTCTTGATTGTCCCGGCAATATCGCGAACCTGCGATAGCTTTATGGCAACCTTATCGAAAGTTTCCTTGTGCTCACTTCTGTTGAAAGCATCAACCGCTTGTGCAACCTGTTGCAGCTGGTAAAGCACATCCTTTTGGCTAACCAAAAATGTCGATGCCAGCAATACGCGATGCCCTAAACCCGATTTAATATCGAGTTTATCCACCATATAGCGTAGTCCTGAAATTCCGGTTAGCGCACTTTTCAGCTGCATCACTTTAACTTTTTAACATCATACACTGGCATTTGCAGGGCATCCTGCATAGCCGCCTTGAGCTCATCGGAACTCAACCTGTAACCCTGTGGCGATATTGGGTTAATGCAAACCGCCGCAAGTTTTGTTTTGGTTGCCACTCTAACTTTTCCCCCTTTTTTGACGAAGGAGTAGTACACATCGGGAGTAGCAAATATCTTAGTAAAATCCTTAACTATCAACTCTATATTGGCTACATTTTTCTGCATCCGCAGAAATTCGAACAGGTTATTACTTGTAGCGCCTGCAACAAACAGCCTATTCCCGTAGCTGAAAATTTTATCCTTTGCTTTTTCAAGCATAAAAACCGACTGCACATTAAGGTCGTGCAGGTTACTTTCGGCATCAACCGCAAATATTCCCGATTCCACAAAATCGAGTTTTCGCTTCAACTCTGGCTCAACCTCAGGTAGATTGATTAAATCCACCACATACTTAGTTTTGCGAACCAACTCTGGGATATTTGCAGAGTAAGCCGCACCCGTGGCAAGCACCATTCCCTCGGTCACCGCTGGCGATGCAAGGCTTAGCCTCGATAAGGCACCGTCAACAATGGTTAAATCGACATTGTAACTATTCATCTCCGCAATTATTGCTTTGAGGCAGTGTGTATCGGGTGGACCTGATAGTAAAACCTTGTCGGAACTTATTGCCTTTGCAATAACAAGCCTACCCAGCGAAGTATGAATGTTACTTACGTCTAAAATCTCGGATGTTATTCGGCGTTGTAAGTAGTGCTTCTCCGCCGATATAAAAATCATTCCCTTGTAGATGCGAATCTCTGGTTTTTGAGTGTTTGTGACTATATCGCGACTCTCGCCATCAATCCCAATTGACGTAAGAGCAATCCGCTTATCCATATCCTTTAACCTACCAAGAACATAGTTAAGACACTCCGTTTTGCCAGTATTCTTCTCGAGTCCTACAATTGAAAGGCTTTTGTAGGTGAGCACATCATCAATGAATGGCATCCTAATTCGCCCTCATTTTTACTTATAAAAAACACGAAGACGCATTTTTCTAATCTAAAATCGGTAAAAAAACCAAAAAAGAGTAGCAATGCGTCTTCGCGCTAGAACTTATTAATGAATATTCCTCATTTTACGGGTCAACTTCTCTGGCTCAATTGAAAGCTGGTCGCCATGCATTAAGCCTGCAATACCATCCTCAAATTTATGGCTTTTGCAATCATCGCACTGGCACTCGTTCTTGTAATCGGTAGGCTCAGTGTAGGTTGTAATAACTCCCTCGAAGTTACGAAGGATAACCTTGCCCGGCATTTGCGAAATAACGTACTGAGGCATAACTGGTGTTTTACCACCGCCGCCTGGAGCATCAACCACAAATGTTGGAACAGCGTAACCCGAAGTATGTCCGCGTAAACTCTCAATAATCTCGATACCTTTAGAAACAGGTGTTCTAAAGTGCTCAAGACCCATCGAAAGGTCGCATTGGTAGATGTAGTAAGGACGAACACGCATCTTAACCAAGTTGTGAACCAACTTCTTCATCACGTTTGGACAATCGTTAACTCCACGAAGTAGAACCGATTGGTTTCCTAGTGGCACACCTGCATTGGCTAGTTTGTTACAAGCCTCAACGCTCTCGGGTGTAACCTCGTTAGAGTGATTGAAGTGAGTGTTTAGCCATACTGGGTGATACTTCTTAAGCATATTCACCAAATCGTCGGTAATACGCTGTGGAAGAACCACAGGAACACGACTTCCGATACGGATAATTTCCACGTGAGGAATTGCACGAAGGCGAGCAATAATATCTTCTAAAATACCATCGCTAACAAGTAGCGCATCACCACCAGAAAGTAGAACATCGCGCACCTCTGGGTGATTTGCAATATACTCAATTCCTTTAGTGATATTATCCTTTGGAGTTGCTGCATCTTTTTGACCTGCAAACCTACGGCGAGTACAGTGGCGGCAGTACATTGAGCACATATCAGTGATAAGGAAAAGAACCCTATCAGGATATCTGTGTGTTAGGCCAGGAACTGGTGAATCGCCATCCTCGTGCAATGGGTCCAACAAATCGGCTGCCGAAGTGTGTGTCTCCGCAGCAGAAGGGATTGCTTGCTTACGAACTGGACAGTTTGGGTTATTTGGGTCAACCAACGATAGGTAGTATGGAGTGATAGCCATACGAAGGGTTTGTAGCGATTTACGAATACCCTCTTCCTCCTCAGCGGTTAAGTTGATGTACTTTTTTAACTCCTCAAGTGTCTCTATACGATTACGAACTTGCCACTTCCAGTCGTTCCAATCGTTGTCCGATACGTTAGGAAAAAACTCCTGACGTCTGCTTTTATTCTGAAAATTAAACATACAGTTTATTAAATAAATTACGTATATCCTCTGATTCCCTAATTATGCTAAGAGTAAGGTCGGCGTGACCTTTTGCATAACCATTTCCTACAATTAGGTTGATATCCTTACCAACACCCTCAGCGCCAAGAGCAGCTTTTGTAAACGAGGTAGCCATTGAGAAGAAGTAAACGCATCCGTTGCCTTTGGTAATAAGAATTGATGTCATCTCAGTGTTAGGAACGTTCACGTTGTTGATAACCACATCGCAACCCCTTGGGCCAGTAATGGCAGTAACCTTGTTGTAAACGTCCATTACATTTGTTGCATCGGCAATAATAACGTGGTCGGCCAATTTCATTTCAGAAATTCGGCGAGCGTTTTCCTCCGAATACTCCACCACAATAACCTTTCCTGTACGTGTAGCATTCTGCATTGCTTGGTAGCAACAAAGAACGCCCGATTTACCACCACCGCCAATAATGCACACGGTATCGCCCTCTTTAACCAAACGGTCTACCTGTGCTGGTGCACCAGCAACATCGAGTGCAGCAAGAGCAAGTTTCTCGGGTATATCATTGGGAAGGACAGCGAAAATGCCGCTTTCAAAAAGAATAGCTTCGGCCTCAACATCCACCTGGTCGTTTTTGGGATTTACACTGATAATTTTATGAATTTTCAGCGGTGTAAGCGAAAGCGAAACCAGCGTAGCAATTGTATCACCTATCTTTACTCCTGCAGCAGGAAAACTAGGACCAATGGCCTTAACTGTACCAATAAGCATACCTCCAGAACCAGTAACAGGATTCTGCATTTTTCCACGCTCAGCTACAATGTCGGTAATCATTTTAGCCATACGGTCGGTATCGCCATTGCAAGCCGTTTTAATTTGAGTAAAGCTGGCCGAATCAATATTCAGCGTTTTTACCGAAATCAGCATCTCGTTATCGTAAAGCTCCATGGTATTATCGAGCTTTTGTGCTGGCTGAGGTAAAGTTCCCTTTGGCTCTAAAACTCTATGAGTTCCGTATCTACATCCTTGCTTCATATAATTTGCTAGCTGTAATAAATCCTGAAAATGGTTTACTATGCGTAAAGCTCTGTGAATACCTTACGAAGTTTCTCGCTCTCGCGAAGAATCTCAAGTGTAATAGCAGCATGGCCTTTGGTGTAACCATTACCAACAATCATAGTTACATCGCTACCAACACCCTCAGCACCCAATGCAGCTTTTGTAAAGCTTGTTGCCATTGAGAAGAAGTAAACAACACCGGTATCCTTTGTGCAAAGAATACTTGTCATCTCGGTATCGTTGATATTTACGTTGTTGATTGTAACGTCGGCCATTTGACCACCTGTTAACTCTTCCATCTTCTCAAGAACTGGAACTGGTTGAGTTGCATCGGCAGTGAAAACGTGGTCGCAGAAACCAAGGTCGATTAATCTATCGGCACTCTTTTGGCTATGGCAAAGACCAATAACCTTACCTGTTACACCAGCCCTACGTTTTGCCTCGTAGCAGCAAAGCATACCCGATTTTCCACCAGCGCCAATGATAAGAACTGTATCGCCAGGTTTAACCAATTTTGCGGTTTGAGCAGGAGCACCAGCAACGTCAAGAGCCGAAAGAGCAAGTTTTGCAGGAATATCGGTAGGAATTTTTGCGTAGATACCGCTCTCGAAAAGAATTGCTTTACCATCGATATCAACTTGGTCAACATCAGCACGGATTTCTTTGATTTTGTCGATACGAAGTGGGGTTAATGAAAGAGAAACCAAAGTGGCAATTTTATCGCCAACCTTTAGGTCGATTTTTCCAGCAAGCGCATCGCCAATTTTCTCAACTGTACCAAGTAGCATACCACCTGAACCAGTCCAAGGATTACGGTGTTTTCCTTGTTTCTCTACAATTTCCATCATAATCTCAGCAATTCTTTTGTGGTCGCCATTAGCGCGAGCCTCAATGTCGGTAAACGATGCTGAGTCAATATTTAATGTTTGTACATCGATGAGAATTTCGTTATCGTAAATCTCATCCATATTGTTGTCAATCTTATTAGCTGGTTGAGGTAAAACACCTTTTGGCTCAATAACCCTGTGGGTTCCGTACTTATTTCCCTTCTTCATTTTATCAAATTATTTATATTATTAACACTATTTTTTCTTAAGACCTAAAATTTCTCTAGCCTCGGCCGATGTTGCCACTTCGCGACCAAGTTCTTTTGCAATGCGAACAACCTTGGCAACTAACTCACCGTTGGATTTTGCAAGCACGCCTTTTTCAAGGTAAAGGTTATCCTCAAAACCAACCCTTACGTTACCGCCCATAGCAATTGCAGGTGCAGCAAGTAAGAACTCGTGGCGACCAACACCTGTAGCACACCAAGTAGAGCCTGCTGGAATTGCATTAACTAACCAAGCAAGGTTACTAACTGTTGCTGGAGTACAACCAGGAACGCCTAGTACAAAGTTGAAGTGTAGGGGAGCGCCTGGGGCTTGTCCCTTTTTAACCATATTCAGGATTGTGTCCAAATGCCCCATCTCAAAGCATTCATACTCTGGCTTGATGTTGTTCGCCATCATACGTTTACCAAAATCGCGCATCATTGGCATGGTGTTCTCAAATACCTCGTCGCCAAAATTGCAGGTACCGCAATCAAGTGTGGCCATTTCAATTGGCAACTCGGTTGGCTGTAAACGCTCCTCGGCAGTCATTCCCACAGCACCACCAGTAGATGGAATAATAATCACATCGGGGCAAACCTTAAGGATAGCATCAATGCACTCCTTAAAACGACCCTTATCCTGAGTAGGTCTACCATCGTCCCAACGAACGTGGAGGTGAACAATGGCTGCACCAGCATCAACTGCCGATTTAGCTTCTCTTACAATCTCCTCAACGGTGTAAGGAACCGCAGGGTTCTGCTCCTTGGTTACCTCGGCACCACAAATAGCAGCGGTGATAATTAGTTTTTCCATAGCTAGGTTGGTTATTTACGTTGACAATTTTTTGGAACAACACAGGTACCACTTGCACGGCAAACAACAATAGGTTCTGCAAGAAGGTCGCAAGCGGAGTCTGAAATATCGGGACGAGGAACAATTACCTTACGAGCCTCAAAGGTCATTTTACGTGAGGTATTTCCAACGTTGGTTATCTCGCCAACAGCCTCAATGTAATCGCCTGCATAAACAGGAGCAATAAACTCAACGTTATCGTATGCTTTGAAAAGACCCTCGTCGCCATCGTGTCTAATCAAAAGTTCAGTTGCCACATCGCCAAAAAGTTGAAGCATTTTTGCGCCATCAACTAAATTTCCACCGTAATGAGCATCGTGTGAGCTCATCCTAACCCTAATCATCACTTTACTATCCATAGCATTAATATTTTAGATTGATTTTTTTACAATGTGAGTTACAAAAATCGATTGTGTTTTAACGTTCTCGGGGTTAATTTGTCCAACCTCAACAACCTCCTCAGCCTCGGCAATCACAATATCGGCTGCGGTTGCCATAACTGGGTTGAAGTTCTGAGACGAACCCTTGTAAACCAAATTTCCAATGTTATCGGAGATGCTCGCTCCTAGCAAAGCGATATCGGCACGTAATGGCTTTTCCAAAAGGTAATCGCGACCATCGATGTTTATTTTTTGCTTTCCTTCCTCAACAATAGTTCCAATACCTGTTGGGGTTAAAAATCCACCAAGGCCAGCACCAGCGCAACGAACACGCTCGGCAAGAGTTCCTTGTGGGTTAAACTCAATGCTTATCTCTTTGTTGTTGAATTGCTCAATTGTGCAAGGATTTGTTCCGATATGCGAAGTGATAACCCTTTTTACCTGTTTGTTGGCTATAAGCAGGCCAATTCCCTTGTCGGGAAAAGCGGTATCGTTACAAATTATTGTTAGGTCTTTTACACCCTTCTCCACCATTTTGGCGATAATGCTATGTGGGCTACCCACAGCCATAAAACCACCAATCATAACGGTCATACCGTCCTTAACCATCGAAGCAGCTTCCTCAGCCGAGATAAACTTGTTCTTCATATCTATAGATTTTCGATTATTACAAAAATTTTTTGCCAAATTAAACTAAAAGAAATTTAACACATCCTAGTGTTGTGTTACTATTTGTTACTCACGAAACAAATTTTCCTACAATTTGAATATAAATAGGCATCAAAACTTACAAAAGTACAATATTATTGGCAAATAATGTTAAAATCCGATGCTTAAAATTATATGTCAGATAGCAGGTTCGTTAGAGCTTTAATTGCTGTTCGAAAACGTTTGTGCTCAGAATACTATTTGTTACAATAAAAAAGCCCCGATATTTTTACTTTCGGGGCTTTTCTGCTTTCTAGAGTAATCTATTTTTTCAACCGCTCATTAAGCTGCTTTACTATCTGTTTTGCATCGCCAACAATACCAAGGTCTGCCACTTGGAATATTGGCGCAAACTTATCCTTGTTGATTGCCACAATGTAGCCCGACTCCTCCATACCTGCAAGGTGTTGAATGGCTCCCGAAATTCCCACCGCCAAGTATAAATCGGGTCGAACGGTTTTTCCGGTTTGCCCAACCTGACGGTCGTGCGAAATTAATCCCGCATCAACCACGGCTCTTGAAGCCGAAACCTGCGCATCGAGCGTTTCAGCCAAATCGGTTACTGTTTTTAAGCTTTCAGCGTTAGCCATACCTCTACCACACGATATTAGAATTTTAGCCTCGCTTATATCAACCATCTCGGTTTTCTCCTTAACGGTGCTTAGAAGCTTTACCCTAAACTTCTCCTTTTTGAACGGAATGTTAACCATAACCACTTCGCCCTTACGCGACGAATCAGCAGGAAGGCTACGCATAACTCCCGGACGAACAGTACTCATTTGCGGACGATGCTCCTTGCAAACAATTGTTGCCATAAGGTTCCCGCCAAATGCAGGACGGGTCATAAGCAAGTCCTTGTCGTCCGATATCTCTAGTTTGGTACAATCTGCCGTTAGTCCTGTTTCCAAACGAGCCGATAAACGTGGACCCAAATCGCGACCAATTGTGGTTGCTCCAAGCATCAAAATGTTTGGCTTGTACTCGTTAACAATATGGCAAACGGCCTGTGTGTATGGCTCGGTAAGGTAATCGTTCAATTCTGGTGCGTCGGCGCAGATTACCACATCGGCACCGTGAGCTATTAACATATTTGCCTGATACGAAATACCGCTTCCTAGAAGAATTGCGTAAACTTTATCGTTTAAAGCATCTGCCAAATCGCGTGCTTTACCTATGAGTTCTAACGAAACACCTTGAATTTCGCCCTTGCGCTGTTCAACAAAAACAAAAACGCCTTTATATGCTGATATTTCCATTTCTTTCAGAGTTAGATGATGAATTTTTCTTTCAGTTTGCTGATGATTATTCCAGCGGCCTCATTGGTGTCAACCTCGTAAAGTTCTCCGGGCGCTTTTACACCCCTCGAGAATGCCTTGTGAACACGCGTAGGAGAGCCTTTTAGTCCAAGTTTGCTTTCCACAACATCTATCTGTTCAAAACCCCAAAACTCAACCTCTTTCTCATATGCTCCCACAATTCCACTTACTGTCATATATCGGGGCTTGTAGGCTCCCGAAAGAACGGTAACCACGCAAGGACCATCAACCTGAAGTATTTCGTAGCCATCCTCAACCCTGCGTTTTACCGTAAAGGTGTTTTTACCATCAAAATCGAGATGCTCCAAGTACGATACCTGTGGCAAGTCCAAGTGTTCAGCTATTTGAGGGCCAACCTGAGCGGTATCGCCATCAATGGCTTGTCGGCCAGTTATAAGCAAATCGAACTCAAGTTTTCTCAATGCACCTGCCAATGCGTGCGATGTTGCTAGGGTATCGGCGCCAGCAAATTTTCTATCGGTTAGCAGAATAGCCCTATCAACGCCCATTGCGTAGGCCTCGCGTAAAACATCCTCGGCTTGCGCTGGCCCCATAGTTATAACCGTGATATGAGCATTGAACTTATCCTTTAGGCTCAACGCCAACTCTAGCCCCGCTTTATCATCGGGGTTAATAATGCTTGGAACACCATCGCGTATTAATGTTCCTGTTGTAGGATTTATCTTGATTTCGGTTGTATCTGGAACTTGCTTTATACAAACTACAATTTTCATACTCTCTACTTTTTAAAATGAACTACTCGGAAATTATTTTAGCAATGCTGCTGAAATTACCATACGCTGCACCTCCGATGTTCCCTCGTAAATCTCTGTGATTTTTGCATCGCGGAACATACGCTCTACGGGGTATTCGCGGGTGTAACCGTAACCTCCGTGCATTTGTATGGCCTTATTGGTAACCTCCATTGCCGTTTCGGCAGCATATAGCTTTGCCATTGCCGCCTCGGTAGAGTAGTTTTGACCCTTATCCTTTTTGAAAGCAGCCTGACGAACCAGTAATCTGGATGCAACAACGCGCGTTTGTAAATCGGCAAGCTGAAATTGGGTATTTTGGAATGCTGAAATTGGCTTTCCGAATTGCTTACGCTCCTTCACATACTTTACTGTTTCGTTAATTGCACCCTGTGCAATACCGAGCGCTTGAGCAGCAATACCAATTCGTCCACCATCGAGAGTCTTCATCGCAATAGAAAAGCCCTCGTTAATTTTTCCTAGCAGGTTAGCCTTCGGTACAACGCAATTCTCCATAATAAGCTCGCAGGTTGCGGAGCCACGGATACCCATTTTTTTCTCCTTCTTACCAACGGAAAAACCAGGAAAATCCTTCTCGACAATAAAAGCCGAAATTCCCTTAACACCTTTGGATTTATCGGTCATTGCGAAGATGATATAAACGTGACCGTACTCGGCGTTAGTGATAAAAATTTTGCTTCCGTTCAGGATATAGTTATCGCCATCCTCAACGGCAATTGTTTGCTGCGATGATGCATCGGTACCAGCGTTGGGCTCGGTTAATCCGAATGCACCAAGCCACTCGCCCGAGGCGAGTTTGGGTAGGTACTTAGCCTTTTGCTCTTTATTCCCAAACTCCAGAATTGGAGCCGCGCATAGCGATGTGTGTGCCGAAACTATTACTCCTGTAGTTGCGCAGGCCGCAGAAAGTTCCTCCACTGCCATTGAGTACAAAACGTTGTTTCCTCCAGCGCCGCCATACTCAACAGGAACAGGAATTCCCATTATTCCGAGTTTGGCCATTTTCTCAACTGTTTCAACGGGGAAACGCTCCTCCTCATCCACTTCGGCGGCAAGGGGTTTTACCTCTTTATCCGCAAATTCTCTAATCATTTGCAGAAATAGAGTTTCTGTTTTTGATAAGCTAAAGTCCATCTATTGTTATTTTAATATTACAACTCCCTAAAACCAAGAGGCCATATCTTTTCAGATATGACCTCTTGTGATTTTATACCTAAAGGTCCTAACTAAAAGACCCTCAAAGTAAAATTAATTGTTAGTGAAATAACAATAGAAATTTGTTAAAAAAGGTAAAATATGTTATACAGTCATTCCGCCGTCAACGCTTAAGGTTGCTCCATTAATGTAAGCAGCCTCATCGGAAGCTAGGAATAAGTAAGCCGAAGCTATTTCCTCAGGTAAACCTAAACGTCCCGCAGGAACTTTTGCTTTCATTCCATCCAATACGTTCTCAGGCATCTTTGCAACCATTTCGGTAGCAATAAAACCAGGAGCAACAGCATTTACGGTGATTCCTTTACGACCTAACTCGCGAGCTAAGGTTTTGGTCATACCAATTAAACCTGCCTTTGTAGCAACGTAGTTGGTTTGGCCAAAGTTACCGTAAAGTGCAACAACCGAAGATGTATTGATAATTCTGCCGTAGTTCTTCTCAACCATGTACTCCGATACAATCTTAGTACAGTAGAAAACACCTGTTAGGTTAACATCAATAACCTGCTGCCATAGCTCTGGGGTCATTTTCTTTAAAGTACTGTCGCGGGTAATACCAGCGTTATTTACAAGGATATCAATTTTACCGTACTTTTCGATTACGGCTTTGGTTGCAGCCTCAATCTCGTCGTACTTTGATGTGTTTACCTTTGCAAAAACCGCGGTTTTGCCTTCGGCAGTTAATTTGGCAGCCAACTCGTTACCGCGGGTTTCGTCCAAATCCCAAATCACGGTTACAGCTCCCTCAGCAGCAAATCTGATTGATGTAGCAGCACCAATACCTGCAGCACCGCCTGTTATAATGGCAACTTTATTCTCAAGTCTTTTCATTATTTCTGATTTTAAATTATTAAACAAATTGTGTGTTGTGCTTAAGTTTAGCCACTCCAGTAATACAAGGTGCACCCTCGGAGTTAACTAGCGAGCAATTAATTATGCCGATATGCTTCTCGGTGTTTACCTCCATAACTTCGAAACGAGCTTCGTACTGCTCCTCTACAAAGATTGGCGCAAGAAATTTCATCTCTTGCGATAGGTAAATTGTTCCCTCGCCAGGAAATAGCGTTCCGAATACTTTGGAAAACACAGCACCCGATAGGAATCCGTGAACAATTGGTTTCTTAAACACTGTTTTAGCAGCATACTCCGCATCGATGTGGATTGGGTTGAAATCGCCAGTAACCTCGGCAAACTTCACAACATCGGCCTGAGTAAACTTTACGCCATGCGTATAAACATCTCCTTGCTTTACCATAGGTGATAATTATATTTTGATAACTAATGTTACTAAACGTTTTTAAGGATGATAGCAGTACCCATACCGCCACCTATACAAAGCGAAGCCATACCGAACTTCTTACCGCTACGTTTCATCTCGTGAATTAAGCTAACGGTAATTCTGTTGCCCGAAGCACCAATTGGGTGGCCAAGAGCAATTGCTCCACCATTAACGTTGCAGTACTTATTGAACCAATCGGCAGTTACTCCGTGGTCTTCGCAAAGTTGCTTCATAACGCCAAGTGACTGAGCTGCAAAAGCCTCGTTCAATTCAACAACCTCCATATCGGTGAGTTTCATTCCGGCTTTCTTAAGAGCGTTTGCAATAGCAGGAACTGGTCCCATACCCATAATTGCTGGGTCAACACCACCCTGACCTGTTGCTACAACCTCTGCCAGTGGAGTTAAACCGTACTTGGCAACAGCCTCCTCCGATGCAACCAACACAAACGATGCACCATCGTTAATACCGGAAGCATTACCGGCGGTAACAGTTCCGTCTTTCTTGAATGCAGGACGAAGAGCGCCTAACTTTTCTAAGTTTGTAGCACGATTCACGTACTCGTCGGTATCGAAAATTATAGTCTCCTTTTTGCTAGGAATCTCAACAGGAACAATCTCGCCTTTAAACTTACCAGCATCAATAGCTGCAGCAGCCTTTTGTTGCGATGCAATTGAGAATGCATCTTGCTCCTCGCGGGTAATACTATACTTGGTAGCAATGTTCTCGGCAGTAATACCCATATGGTATCCTTGGAATGCATCGGTTAAACCGTCGGTCACCATATGATCCATTACAACCAAATCGGCCATTTTATGACCATTACGGATTGTGCCTGGCATGACGAATCCTGAACTAGACATAGACTCTGTTCCACCAGCAAGAATCAAATTAGCATCGCCAGCCTTAATGCTTGCAACGGCATTGATAATTGATTTCATACCACTACCGCAAATCATATTAAGACCATAAGCAGGAACTTCCTGTGGAATTCCAGCCTTAATAGCAGCCTGACGGGCAACACCTTGCTTTTGTCCGGCCATAAGGATATTGCCTACAATAACCTCGTCGATTTTTGCTGGGTCAATCTTAGTTTCAGTAAGAATATTTTTAATAACTGTAGCAGCTAAGTCTGCAGCTGGAACATTAGCAATAGTTCCAAGGAACTTGCCGATAGCGGTACGCTTAGCGGCAACAATGTAAACTTTACTCATAGGTTTATTTTGTATTAGTTTAGGTCGGTTTTATTATTGTTGAACTGGTTTTAGGTCAGCAGCAATTATCAGCTTAGCCTCGGTTGCGGCTTGAACCTCCTCTAAGGTAAACTCAGGATTAATCTCCTTTAGAACAATCCCTTCGGGGGTAATCTCCATCACGCCCATTTCTGTGATAATAAGATTTACCTGTCCTGCTGCAGTTAAAGGCAAATTACATTCCTTCATAATCTTATGTGAACCTTTAGCGGTGTGCTCCATGGCAAGAATCACCTTTTTTGCACCAATCAGCAAATCCATTGCACCTCCCATACCTGGGGTTAATTTGCCAGGAATCATCCAGTTTGCAAGGTTGCCCTTTTCGTCAACCTGAAGTGCTCCAAGAATGGTAACATCAACGTGCCCACCACGGATAATCCCAAAAGAGGTTGCGCTATCAAAGGTTGAAGCACCTTTTGCCAAAGTAACAAAACCGCCTCCTGCGTTCGATAAGTTCTTATCCTCCTTGCCTGGCTCTGGGGTTGGGCCTAGGCCAATCAACCCATTTTCACTTTGGAGAATAACGTTAACTCCCTCAGGAATATAATCTGGAACAACGGTTGGTAATCCAATACCTAAATTCACTAAATCTCCATCCTTAAGCTCAAGAGCTGCTCTCCGAGCAATAAATTCGCGTATCTGATTCTTATCCATAGTAAATTAATCTTATATTTTCTATAAAGTTTATGCCGAATTTAACCCACTAATATAAATAAATTATTGGTACAAGAAGTTACAAATCTAAGGCTTTATTCTCTTACAATTTAGAATTAGAAAGATGTTATAGGAAATAAACAATTAAAAAAAATGACCCTTCTGCAATAATCCGTAAGCAAAATATACTTTTATTATAGACCAAGGGGATAATATGAAACGAAAAAGCGCAGCCAAAAGCTGCGCTTAAAAAACCATTAGTAAAATTTACGCACTAAATCTTGCTAATCAACCAGTTTTTAGCAGCATCTACATTGTTGAAGTACTGAATTTCCATACCAAAAGCGTTTTGAGCATTCTTGTTTGCTCCGTCCATGCTCATTTTTCCGAAAATATCGTCGGGTACAACGAACGCAAAGTATTTTAATCCAATTTTTTGTGCTCTTGGAAACCAATCGGTATTTAACCACTCCTGAACTTCTGGTTTCAACACTTTCATTTGCTTAATATCATTCAATTGTTTCTTTAAGCGTTTTGTTTCAAGAATGCCAAGTAATTGATTGGCTACTGTTTTAAACTCATCGGGAGTAAGAAAGCCCACAAAAGTTCCAATTGCTGCGTTTGTTCTTGAATCGTAAACTGCATTAGTGGTTTTGTTGTCCATAGTAATTTGATTTTTAAGTTAAACATTATTTTTATTGAAGTTTGGGCAAAAGTTTTTGTGCTAAATACAGGATGTTTTCCTCCATAGAATCGAACGTGCTGTATGGCGGCGAAAACATAATCCCCTTAATAGGTTTTCCTTTGATCAGTTTTTTAAGTTTATGCGAAACATCATCGGGCGTACCCGATAGCGTTAAAATCGACACAAAGTCATCAGGAATCAGAGTGCTTGCCTCAAAGTAATTCCCTCGCTTCGATTCGTGGTCAATCTCCTCTATCAATTTTGATTTTACATCAACCCCATGCTGTTTCAGAATGGTTTTCAGATAAGGAATATATACCGCCAGCGTTTTCTTTGCTTTTTCTATGGCTTTTGCCGAATCGTCGGAAACACAAATCATTCCTCCTATCGAGAGGCTTTTTTCTCCGCGAAGTTTGGACTCAGAGCAACCTTTCTGGAACGATTTTAGCATTTGATCAAGGTACGTTTCAGTAAAAACTTCGGCTAATTGAACCTCGTTGGAGTATTTCCCTCCCAAATATGCCATTTTGGTATTCCATGTAGCAGTAACAAAGTAGGGTTTTGCTGGAGGAGGGACTCTCAAAACCGCCTTCGCAGTTGTTTTGAATATACCTCCCCTAAACTCTTCCTGTTTTTGCTGAAATAGGTGACTTACCAATTGATGGGTTTCCTCGAAACCTTTACGGGTGAACTTCTCCTTATCTTTTAAATTCAAAAAATCGAAGAATGCACCACGTCCTAAACCCAAGATTGAACGACCATTGCTTACTGCATCCAGAAACGCTGCGTTAGATGCAATAAGCGCTGGATGTCTGTAAAATCCATTAACCAAACATGGGCCAAGTTCAATCCTACTGGTATGCTCGGCAATAAGGCTAAGTATGGGGAACGATGGGTAAAACATCAAATCATCATAAACATAAATTCTATCAAATCCGTTTGATTCAATTATTCTGCCTAACTGAATGTACTCTGCGGGCTTGTAGCAACCTTGTAGCGCAATATAAAAATCAAGTTTTTTGGCCATTTGTTGTTTAAGGCATTTTAGTTATCGGTTCCGTCAATGTAGTAACCCTCAATAAAACCATCCTCTGTTTCAGAGTGTTTTGGAGGTAACTCTTTTTTTGCAATAGCCCTAAATTCCGCTGCTTTGTATAGAAGTTTTACCTTAATTAGGTTTAATCCGTCTTCGTTGGAGTAATCAAAAGTGGTATCGGGGCCAACGTGAACCTTTCCGCCCGATGGAGCATACACGTAGTGCGGAATTGAGCACGACGACTCTGTACACAAATCCTTGTAGATGTCCAAGCCTTTCTGAACGGTTGTTCTTAAATGGTCGCTTCCGGCAACAGGCATACAATGGTTCATATAGTAAACAATGATATTATTCCTTAGCAGTAGGTGGAATAGATGTTTCATTGTTTTAGTATCATCGTTAATTCCTTTTAAAAGCACAGTTTGATTTCTGAGCGTGATACCTCTTGATGTTAGCTTATGGCAAGCCTCCAGAACTTCGGGCTGTAACTCATCGGGGTGGTTAAAGTGTACGTTTATTGCCAAATATTTACTTTTTGATGCATCGTTGAAATTGGGGCGAATGTAACTGGCAAGTTTATCGCAAAGTTCATTGGTAAATACATGGGGACTGTTCAAAAGCATTCGAGTACCAACACGTATTTCAGCAATGTTATCCAAGGTCATTAATTTATCGAGCAGGTAGAATAGCTTGTTTCTATCCATAAATGGGTCGCCACCTGTAATAAGCGCACCCCTTACATCCTGCATTTTCCCAACCTCTGCAACGGCCAAATCGATATCCGCCATGGTCATGCTCTTGCGGTTTCGCATTACTCTGCTTTTCTTGTAGCAAAATCGGCAGTATGCAGGACAATCGAAATGAGGCGTTAATAGAACTCTATCCCTATATAACCGTTCTAAACCATAAATAGGCGAAGTTTTTTTGCCCTCCTCAAAGGGCGTTGCAGTTCCATTTGTTACAGCCTCAAGGGGCGAAGGGAGAAACTGTTTCCTAATGCTTTCGTACTTAACAATTAGTTTCTTTAAGTAGGGGGTAATTCTAACAGGATTATCCAACAGAATGGAATCAATCGCCTCTTTTTCAGATTCATTTTTTGCCAAACAATGAATCAAGTCAACACATACATCGTCCTGAGTTTTTAGAAAATCATTATCCATAAAATCACATTTTAAAAGGTCAGAAAGTATTTTTTAACTGTTTAATATTATTCTTCAGTTATTTAAGGTTTTCCTCATAAGGGTTGAATGTTTATGTGGTTTTACAGAAACTGAATAAAAGAATCTGCCTTTATCAGTTTAATAGGAATAACCAATTAATTGTTACCCTGTTTTTCTTGAGTTTTTGAATAAAAAGTTGAATTATTTTCAATGTCTGATTTAAACTTTTCATCAACAGCAGATTATAAAATCACCATAATTTTGGATGTAAATAATTTTAGGGTTACTTTTGCGCCGAAATCATTCTAAAATTCTATATGGACGATTATCACCCTGATTGTTGAACTTGAATAGAGGCTTAATGCAGAAATCCTCTATTCTATAATTTATGGAGGCTACTGCATGAAAACCTATTGGAAGAATGGCAAAGGGATAGTTTCGTGTCCACAATGGGAACCCAACTGCTGGGTTAGCGTTGAAATCCCCACCGATGAGGAAAAGCGTTACTTAATAGATGAACTCGGCGTTCCCGAGGCATTCTATAACGATATTGAGGACGTTGATGAGCGTCCGCGTATCGAGTACGACGAGGGCTGGTTTTTTATACTTTTACGAATCCCTTACAAAAACAGCGATTCAAGCATACCCTACTCTACTGTGCCGCTTGGTATTATTTTCAAGGATGATGTTTTTGTATCAATCTGTTTCTATCAAACGGAAATTTTACCTGATTTTATTCAGTTTACCTATCGTAAAAATATTACCAAACGCGATAATTTCGATTTGGTTTTACGGCTCATGCTCTCGTCGAGTGTTTGGTTCCTGAAATACCTAAAGCAAATTAACCAAAGTATCAAGTTGGCAGAGACACAACTTGAGCGTTCCATTAAGAACGAGGATTTGCAAGCATTGTTGAAAATTGAGAAAAGTTTGGTTTTCTTCACAACATCGCTAAAGGGCAACGACATACTGCTGCATAGAATCAAAAATCTACGAAACTACAAGGATACTTACGATCCCGAGTTGGTTGAAGACGTGGAAATCGAACTACGTCAGGCGCAAGAAACCACCAATGTTTACTCCGACATTCTTAGCGGGATGATGGATGCTTACGCATCGGTTATTTCCAATAACCTAAACATAATAATGAAGCAGCTCACATCAATCTCAATTATATTGATGATTCCAACATTGATTGCGAGCTTGTACGGAATGAACGTTCCCAATGGATTCGAAAATGTAAGGTGGGGGTTTTGGATAATTCTTTTCGTATCATTCCTTTTCTCGATGTTTGGGGTAGTTCTATTTATGAGGAAGAGATGGTTTTGATATTGTAAGCGCACAATCATAGGGTATAATCAATTGCGATTATACCCTTTTTTATAGAACCTAACCCTTAAAACAAATCACTAAAACATATACACAATAAACAATATTGCTATCTTGCATCATATTTTAAGAACACTTAACAATATCTAAATAATTAAAAATGAAACCAACACTAATTATACTTGCTGCAGGAATGGGAAGTCGCTATGGCGGACTTAAACAGGTTGACGGATTGGGCCCAAATGGCGAAACTATTATTGATTATTCCGTTTACGATGCTTTTAGGGCTGGCTTTGGAAAGGTTGTTTTTGTTATTCGGAAAAGTATTGAGAAGGATTTTCTTGAAGTTTTCGGAAACCGATTCAGCAAGGATGTTCACTACGAGATTGCTTACCAGGAGTTAGATATGCTACCCGAAGGGTTTACTTGTCCAACCGACAGAACCAAGCCCTGGGGAACTGCTCACGCAGTTTGGGTTACAAAGCATCTTGTAAATGAGCCTTTCGCAGTAATTAATGCCGACGATTTTTACGGTTACGACACTTTCCGGGTTTTGGCTCAGGAGTTATCAAAGCCAAACCTTCCTAAAGGAAGCTATTTTATGGTTGGATTTAAACTGGGTAAAACACTCTCGGAAGAAGGGGCTGTTTCGCGCGGAGTTTGCACAACCGATAGCCAGATGCTTTTACAGAATGTAGTTGAACGCACTCATATTGAAAGAATCGGCGGAAAAGTCTGCTACAAAGACGAAAATAACAACTCTGTGGAGTTGAACGAAAATCTTCAGGTTTCGATGAACTTTTGGGGATTTACTCCCGATTTCTTTGGGTATACCGAGAAGTTAATGGTCGATTTCTTTAGTGGTTCCATTGGAAATGCCAAGGCAGAATTTTATATACCAACCGTTGTAAACAAATCAATCCAAGAAAAAATTGCTACCTGCAAAGTTCTTAGTACAAATGCAGAGTGGTTTGGAGTAACTTACCCTGGCGATAAACCCTTGGTAATTGAGCGGTTAAGCAAGTTGATTAAGGCAGGAGAGTACCCTTCGCCGCTGTGGAAGAGATAATTTTTAAACACGGTTGTATAGTTTTTGATGTATTGAAATTTTAGGAAAATTATTGAAAAGCGGATTAATTTGCTTCTTGATAAACCTAACCTATAAACCTAATAATATGTCATTTGAAACTATCGACTACATCGTTTTTGCTGCTTACGCAGTAATTATTGTCGGATTGGGGCTTTGGATATCGTTCCGTAAGCGCGACTCAGAGACCAACTCCGGCGACTATTTCCTTGCAGGACGCGCTTTACCCTGGTGGGCAATTGGAGCATCGTTAATTGCCTCAAACATCTCAGCAGAACAGTTTATTGGTATGTCCGGTTCCGGATTTGCCATTGGCTTGGGAATAGCCTCATACGAATGGATGGCTGCCCTAACTTTAATTATTGTGGCAATGTTCTTTCTTCCAATTTTCTTGGAGAAGAAAATATTTACAATGCCTCAGTTCCTCGAGGCTCGTTTCGATAAACGTGTAAAAACCGTAATGGCGGGTTTTTGGTTGTTGGTGTTCGTGTTTGTGAATCTGACATCCATAATTTACCTAGGAGCGTTGGCTATGCAGAAGATTATGGGTATTCCAATGCTCTATAGCATTCTTGGTTTAGCATTGTTTGCAGCAATTTACTCAATATATGGTGGCTTAAAGGCAGTTGCTTGGACCGATGTTATTCAGGTTGTTTTCCTTGTGGGTGGCGGATTAGTTACAACATATTTCGCTTTGGATTATTTGAGTGGAGGCGAGGGATTTATTGCAGGTTTTAAGGTTCTTCTTCAAAAAGCACCCGAAAAATTCGATATGATTCTGGAAAAGGGTCAGCTTATGATTCCCGATGGCAAAGGCGGCCAGAAGGATGCTTATATTGACCTGCCCGGTATTAGCGTACTTATTGGTGGAATGTGGGTTGCAAACCTTTACTACTGGGGATGTAACCAGTACATTATTCAGCGCGCCCTTGCTGCAAAAAGCATTAAGGAAGCACAAAGCGGTTTGGTATTTGCTGCATTTCTTAAGATGATACTTCCGTTAATTGTTGTTATTCCTGGTATTGTTGCCTTTGCTTTAAGTGCCGATATAGCCAAATCCGATGAAGCTTATCCTTGGTTACTTCACAACTTTGTACCGACAGGCGTAAAGGGTCTTGCTTTTGCTGCATTGGTTGCTGCAATTGTTAGTTCATTGGCATCGATGATGAATAGCGTTGCCACTATATTCACAATGGATTTTTACAAGGAATACATAAACAAGGAAGCATCGGAGCATAAACTTGTAACGGTTGGCCGACTTGCAGCATTTGTATCGTTAGTAATTGCGGTATTTATTGCGCCAATGCTTTCGAACCTCGACCAAGCTTTCCAGTACATCCAAGAATTTACTGGGTTTGTTAGTCCTGGTGCACTAGCAATTTTCCTTGCTGGATTCTTCTACAAAAAGGCCACAGCCAATGGCGCTTTAGGTGCGGCAATAGGCACATTCGTATTCTCGCTTCTATTTAAACTTCTTTTACCAAGCCTTCCATTTATGGATAGAATGGGAATAGTGTTCCTAATTTGCTTGGCAATTATTTGGGTATTTGCAGTAATTGAAGGGAATAAGCAACACCCAAAAGCAATTACTATTTCAAAAGGGTTATTCTCAACCGGTAAAGGGTTTAAAATTGGCTCGGTGATAGTTATAATACTACTGATAATTCTTTACACCATTTGGTGGTAAAATAGTATTTATTGAAATAAAAAGAGGGCTTAAAAGCCCTCTTTCATTTTTAGTATTTTGCGCCCGATGTTTGGCTAAAATATTTTACCTCTTTTCCGAGTATATCCGATAGAAGTATATCGGCCAACTTACTTGTTCCCAAACGGAATAGTCCTGGGTAAAGCCACTCTTGACCTAGCACTTGCTCCACAATGGTGTAGAATACCAAAGCATCGTATGAATTTGAAACGCCACCGGCAGGTTTCATACCCACTTTGCGACCAGTTTTATCGAAATACTCCTTAATTGCTGTGCACATAACGTAAACCGACTCAGGAGTTGCCGCTGGTTCAAGTTTTCCTGTTGAGGTTTTAATGAAATCGGCTCCTGCCTCCATTGCAAGAAACGATGCGAGTTTAATATCCTCAAAACTTGGTAATGCGCCTGTTTCCAGAATAACTTTAACTTTTGCCTCATCGGCAACCTCTTTTATTTGCTGTAACTCACTGTAAACAGTAAAGTAATCGCCTTCGAGGAAAGAGCCAACAGACATAACCACATCAAGTTCATCGGCACCCTGCTCTATGGTCATCTCACACTCCGATAGTTTAATATCGATGTATGTTTGTGATGATGGAAAACCAGCGGAAACCGATGCAATCTTTACATTCTCAACAGTTAAGTTCTCCTTTACTGCGGGAACAATGCTTGGATAAACGCAAATTGCTGCAACGTTTGGCATTCCGGGAAAATCGGTTTGGAACTTACTCACCTTATCGGCAAATAGTTTACCACGCTCGTACCCATCGGTTGTGTTCAGTGTGGTTAAATCGATAGAGCTGAAGCACTTTTTCAAAGTTTCTACCTCGCCTAAACGAGCCTTGGCAATATCTTTAATTTTATTCAATGCAGTTTGAACCGCAACCTGATCAACCTCTAGGTTAAATTTTTCTTCCAACGATAATTCCATATTTATCAAAGTTTAAAGTGAAAAGTAAAAAGTTGAAAGTGAAGAAGAACAACAATCTAACAATCAACCACCAACAAATTCAGAGTTCAAAGTTACAACAATTTGGGATTCTGATTATGCCTGTTAATATCTCGCTTGGTCTTTTTATCGATATTTAGAAAAAACGCCTGTGTAAGGTCTGTTCCGGTTTGATTTGCGAGGCAAATTAGCACAAAAAGTATATCGGCCATCTCCTCCGCAAGTGCATCAGGGTTCTCGCCACTCTTAAACGATTGCTCTCCGTACTTCCTCGCAACAACCCTAGCCAATTCTCCAACCTCCTCGGTAAGCAAAGCCATATTGGTTAACTCGTTGAAGTACCGAACGCCGTGTTTTTTAATCCACTCATCAACAATTTGTTGAGCCTGATTTATTGTTATATCCTCCATTACTCGCGGTTTTTAGAATCGATAATGATAGTTACAGGGCCATCGTTTACAAGCAAAACAGCCATATTCGCACCAAATTTACCAGTCTGTACCTTTTTATTTATCTCGGTTTCAAGGATTTTTACAAAGTTTTCGTATAGCGGTATGGCAATATCGGGAGGCGCAGCTTGGATATACGACGGACGATTACCCTTTTTAGTCTTGGCGTGCAGTGTAAATTGGCTAACAGCCAAGATATCGCCATTGACATCGGTAACGGAAAGGTTCATCACCCCCTCGTTATCGTCAAAAATTCTAAGTTTGGTAATCTTTGCAGCAGTCCACTCAAGGTCTTCCTGCGTATCGGCACTTTCGAATCCTGATAAAACTAGTAACCCTAATCCAATACTACCAACAGTTTTTCCGTCGATATCAACCTTTGAACTGCTAACTCTCTGAATTACAACTCTCATAAATGCTATATATTGTGCGAATGTATTTATTTAGAATATAATTTTAGGCGATTCGTGCTGATTTGATTCCAGACTATAACCCCTAAAGGGTTCAAAACCCTTTAGGGGTTGTGAAAAAACATTATCGATTGCAAATCTATCACGAAAAAATTTAAAATCAAGAACAAAATACTCTATTCATCTGTTTATCATCACATAAACATTAAAAAACAAAATTATGAAAGCGATAAACTTATTTTTTCTGTCGGCTTTGTTTTTTTGGAGTGCGGGAGTGTACTCTCAGGAACTTAATGCCGACGTCAGTAAATCCTCCTTGAAATGGAATGCCAAAAAAGTTAGTGGCGAACACTACGGCGAAATCAAACTAAAGGAAGGAAAGTTTACAGTTAAAGGCGACCAAATTGTATCGGGCAACTTTGTGATTGATATGCAGACAATCACCTGCGAGGATATAAAAAGCGCCGAGTGGAACAAGAAGTTTGTAGACCACTTAAATTCGGACGATTTTTTTAGCGTAAGTAAATTCAGCACGGCTCAACTGAGCAATTTAAAATCAGCAAAATTCCAAGGCGGGAAAGCAACTACCGAAGCCGATTTAACAATTAAGGGTCAAACCTACCCTGTTAAATTCGATGTAGTTAAAGATGGTAAAACCTACAAGGCAAAAATTACTGTGGACAGAACCAAGTACAACATCCGTTACGGGTCGGGCAAATTTTTCGAAAATTTAGGCGATAACATGATTTACGATGAATTCACCCTCGACGTAACGATAGAGACAAAATAGGGCATCAAAATGACTTTTTCGATATAATTTCAATGCGGGATGATTCCCGCATTTTTATTTTAATCTGTCATCCCGAGTATTTCGAGGGATCTATAAATACAAAAGATGCTTCGACAAGCTCAGCATGACATTTTTTTCTTAAGAATAGATTAACTATTCTTTTGTTGGACTCTCGTTATTTAATCAGATAAGTGAGGAAAATATAAACCAAAGGAAGCGTTACGATACTAAGAATTGTTGTGATAAACAGGTTACCTGCAGCCAACTTATAGTTGCCACCGTATCGCCTACTCATAACCACAACTATTGTTTGCGCTGGCATACTAGCCTGCATTACAAGAACCACAAAGGCCTCAACTGAAAGGTTTAGGTTTAGAGTTCTGTTCAAGAAGAAGTAGGCAACACCTAGAACAATTGGCGTTATTATCAACTTATTCAAACTAAGCACATAAATACTAAGTGTTTTAAAGGCATCCTTTACTCCTATTCCAGCAAGCAATGCGCCAACGTAAACCATGGAAAGAGGACTTGTGCTTTTTCCTAATCCGGTAAAAGCATCAACAACAGGAGTTGGAAGTTTTAGTCCCGATACCATTATGGTAAAACCCAACAACAGCGCACCAGTATTAACGTTTATCAGACTTTTTAACCCCGATTTTTGAGTCCCTGAGCTGAGCCTGTAAATTCCGTACGTAAAAGTTATTGTATTTGACGCTAACTGGTAGCAAGCAGCATAAAAAACACCTTTACCACCAGGAAACAAAGCATCAAAAAGCGGAAATCCAAGGAATACAATATTGCCAAGCATTGTGTGTAGTGTATGCACTGTATTATCGGCAGGATTAAGCTTCTGCAAACGCGACGATGCTGTACCAAGAAAGAATAGGAATCCAAGATTTACAAAAGTTAACCCAAATACAAGAAATCCGTTCCAGAGCAACGCGGGGTTGCTATCGAGCTTAATGAATGTGCTAAGGATTAAAAAGGGAAGGGTGATATCAATAATAATCCGAGCCAGCAAATCTTTACCATCATCGGTTATTAGCCTTAACCACGAAGCCGATGCTCCAACAAGCATCAACACTCCAAAAATAATTAACTGGTTGACGATTATTCCTGTGCCCATAAAAACAGTTTGTAGCAGTCAAAAGTAGGGAATATTTTAATTATTTCAACTGACTACTTATTTAATAACGCTTCCTGGGCCTGCGGATAATGGAAGCCCATACCCCTCACAAAAACTTCCCAGCGTGGCGTAGTCTCGCGGAAACGTTTACATAAACTAATAGTAAACAAGCATAATTCCCTGTAAATTTGGATATTGAATTTATTATACCTTCCTTTGTATCGATTTTAGCATATTTTAGATCTGTATAGTTAGTATATCTCTCGAATCACCTCTCAAGACGACATCCTTTCTACTTCACTAGTTTACGCTGAATAATATTTACGCCAAAGAAACATTACCCCTTTGAACAGATACGCGGTTAATGTTTGCTTCAGCGGCATTAACTAACAAATTTCAAATGAGAAACAGAACACCTCTGAATAACAGGGGACAACGTAATTTTGATTCTAAAAGAACATCAAGATTTAAATCATCGGGTAATGGACAGAGCAAAAGCAGCTCGATCGACCCAAAGCATTTCGTAAAAAAGGCAGTTGCACAAGAAGTAATTAAGCATACACCTACGCAGCTAATTGAAGAGTTACCAGTTAACACTAAAATAGTTAGCAACCTGCTAAAGAAAGGATTTAAAACCCCAACCGAGATTCAGGAAAAAACCCTCGATGCAATTCTTGAGGGTAGGAACTTACTTGGCTTAGCACAAACCGGAACAGGCAAAACTGCAGCATTCTTGGTACCAATTATCCATAATCTGATAAACCAAAAGCCTAACTTTCAGGTTCTGATTGTATCGCCAACCCGCGAACTTGCACTTCAAATTGATGAAGAATTTAAAAGCATTGGCAACGGCCTAAACCTTTCTTGCACTAGCCTTATTGGCGGTACAAGCGTTGGCCGTGATATTAACAACTTAAGAAGACCTAGCCATATAATAATTGGAACACCAGGTCGTATTTCCGATATGGTTCGCCAAAGAGCTCTGAATCTTAAAAACTTCTCAGTTCTTGTACTTGATGAGTTTGATAGATTGCTGGATATGGGATTCTCCCGTGATATTCAGTTCTTTGTTGATGGAATGAGCAATCGCAAGCAAACCGTTCTTTTCTCGGCAACCGAGGAAAAAGGTCAAAAAAACCTAATCAACAACCTACTGGAAAACCCTGTTGAGATTCGTGTTCGAACAGGAAACGTAAGCGCCGATTCCATTGAGCAGGATGTGGTTGTGGTTAAGAATGGTGAAAACAAGATGAATGTGCTTATCAATATGGTTCGCGACGAATCGTTCGAAAAGGTTCTTGTGTTTGCCGAAACTAAACGTTGGGTCAGCAGAATTTGCAGAGACCTTAGAGTAGCGGGAATCAAGGCCGATGAGATACATGGCAATAAATCTCAGAATTACCGAATTAACGCCTTAAACTCGTTTAAGAACAAAAAGATACAGGTACTTGTGGCTACCGATGTTGCCGCACGGGGCCTTGATATTTCAAATGTTTCGCACGTTATTAACTACCAGCAGCCTAAAAATATCGACAGTTACATTCACCGTATTGGCAGAACTGGCCGTGCTGGCGAAAGCGGAAAGGCTTTTACTTTTATCAACTAATAATGAGCTTTGCGTTGGCCAGTTGGTAAACGCAGAAAAGTTCATACAACTAAAAACCCTGATAGAGTACAAAACTCTGTCAGGGTTTTTGGCTTTTTATCCTATTAGGCTTGGGCTATATATTACCGCAGGCTAAGCCTGTAAAATAGAACGACGGTGGTATAACCGCTGCCGAACACGGTTCGTTTATTGCTTTTTACAGCCTTGGCTCAACTGGGGTCCGTGCGCTAGCGGGAGGCACCTTGCTCGTATTGTTCTTATTTATTAAATTGCATTATTATTTAATAACAGACAAATGAAAAGTTATTACAACTTTAAAATACAGTATTTCATTATTTTAGCTTTGCTAATTAACTCTGCGTGCGATGATTCAAAATCGTTACGGCACATTTTCCGGGCAGCAAATAGGGCAAGCCAGATTGAGAAAGCAAAGCCAGAAAAATCGCAAAACGATTACCTGATTTCCTTTACAGAAGCAAAAGACTCTACGGGTAGTACTGTTTTTACGGCACTTTACACCCTACCCAACGATACCAATATGTTTTTCCTTAACCTATCCTACAACATGCCCGAGAAACTAGGATTTGATGGAAGGTTGGATTCCTGTACCGTGAATGCAGTATTCTTTAAATATGCGTCTGATACAGCAACGGGAAATGCTGTATACATCCATGTATATAGGTTTGTAAGGAAGTTAAATGGATTTTACGATATTTCCTGCAAAAAATCCAAACTTTTGGCTAAACCGTAAAGTTTACGTATTTGCTCTAAATTCATCTCCTTTTCGTTGGCATATAGGTCTCTTTTTAACTCGAAAAGGTATGCCTTGCTACCCTCCATGCAGAAGTTCTCGTTAAAAAGTCTATACCCAAAAGCATAAGGCTCCTATCCAGCAACCCACAAACGCAAGCGTCGAAAAGACATACATGAACAAAGAGATGAAACCTCCTTGTGATACTCAAGTCATTACCTTAAAGGATTCTCCTTTCAATGGATATGATTTTAAGCAAGTAATTTATTTCCTCAGAAAAGATTCTATCTTCTCTATTTCTTCGTCAAGACTTTGTTTATTGTATTTATCTGGATAATAATCAGCGTAATAACTTAAGTCCACCAAATAAGTTAACATTTTCTTTTTGTCATCTAGTAATCTGGAAATTTCTAGTGAGACTTTTATTAAATCTAGTTCTTCTCTCGTTTCAATAAACCTTGATTGCCGCATTCCATTTATACAATCAATAATATCATAGGCTAAAGTCCTATTTTCAGGATTATTAGCCACATAATAATTTGATACTTCTAGGAGTTCATTTATTCGACTTATCCTAGCGTTTAATTCTAATTGATTTATTTCTTCAATTACTTTTTGCAAATTCATAAAATTAAAAATTAGGAATAAAAGTTTGATAATTGTATTTAACTGGATTACTCCAAGTGGTTCTATCCAGGACTAATGTCTGTTGCGCTCCTCCATGTGTTGTATAACCTCGCTGCTCTGTTAGGGCAATAATACTTCTATATGTAGTTGATGCTTTATTAGCCGTAATCTTATAAATGTCATATTCTTCAGAAATACTTCCTAAAGGTAATCCAGCCATATCTTCAAAATTATTCCCTTTGTTCATCATCTTATCTAATTCCGATTTTGTAAACCAATATTCTGTCGTTGGACTTGGAACGTTTCCTTTCTTAACTATTTTATATAATTCAAAACCGGATTGATAAGTAACCTGAGGAATAGTGCTACCAGAACCTAAAACTTCAACTATTTTATCGATTTTCTGCTGGTTCGTCCAGTTCGTCCGACTTCCTAAATTGGCGAACATCTCATTATACATACTTGAAGGAATATCACCCTCGTTCGCGCGCGTCTTCTTTTGACGCGTGCGGCAACTACTATTCTACTCACAAAATTTTCAGTAAATTTAGTGAAAATTATGCCTGTATGTCCGAAAAGTACAAAGTCATTGATACAGGGTATTCGTACTTTATTACAATCACCTTGGTTGAATGGCAAAAACTATTTCATATACCGCTTTACGCTGAAATTATTACTGACTCCATCCGTTACTGCCAAAAGAATAAAGGCTTGGAGCTGTTTGGCTATGTTATTATGCCCAGCCACATACACCTGATAGCCCGCGCAGAGCTGCGTCCTCTGGGCGAAGTGATGCGCGATTTTAAAAAGTTTACCGCAACTAGGATTGTTGAAAGGCTGAGCAAGGATTTGGAACACCAGCCAATGCTCGCAGTATTTGCCGATGCTGCTAACAGAATAAAGCGGAACAAAAACTATAAGGTGTGGCAGGACGGTTTCCACCCCGAGGTAATAACCAGTAACCAGTTTTTCTACCAAAAGCTGAAGTACATTCACGACAACCCCGTGGAAGCAGCATTGGCTGAACTACCTGAGCAATACCCGTACAGCTCCGCAAGGAATTATGCAGAACTGGACTATGTGCTGGAGATAGTGTTTGAGATGCCCCAGCGAATTACCTACTGCTGACAATAGCGCACCTCCGTTAGCGCTCGTCTTATGACGAGTGCTGTAATATAAATACGTTTGCCAGTACAAAACAAGAATGATCTGGTAAGTAAAGACGTACGTGAATAAAACAATGCGGCATTTAAAGTATTAGGAAGAGCGCACGCGTCAAAAGAAGACGCGCGCGAACAAGGGGGCAGGACAACGTTAGGCTTAGGCTCCGCCTAAGTCTAAACTATTCTTGCTGGCTCTGCCAGTGAAACTGCAATGGCAAGAAAACTCAGGCACAACCTGAAAGAATAGTTGGACGCAGGTACGCTTCGCTAACCCTGCCTACCCTGCCTACCGGCAGGCAGGCGGCAGGCAGGCTACGCCCAACCCAATGTGCTTTTAATATAGTTACAGCCTCGGCTCAACTGGGCTCAGGCACAGCCTGAAAGAAAAGTTGGACGCAGGTACGCTTCGCTAACCTACGCCCAACCCAATGTGCTTTTTTATTCAGCTACAGCCTCGGCTCAACTGGGCGAACAAGTTTAATCACTTTTTTCTTGCTTTTGTCTTAGATTGCTCAACTGGGTAAAAATAATTTCATCAACTATTTCAAGAAATCATAGGGTATTTCATAGGATTCATTGGGCTTGATAGGCAATAATTCCTTCGGAACCAAGGGGCTGTTTACTTCAACTTCAATCCCTTTGCGCCAAGCTAATTTTGCATAACCTAATGCGGGTAATGAAATATACTGGTTTAAAATTGGGTTATCATTCCGCTTTTTATGTGTTTTATGGCTTACCAACTTTTCAAGTACTTCTTCCATTTTGGCTTTATCTCTTGCAAGCAATGCCTTGTAAAACTCATAATCCAATAGAAGTTCCTGCTGATTTTTGGAAAGTTTTTTTAGGGTAATTGTTTCAAGGATATTCAAATTTCGCACTACTCCTTCATTATCATTTGCCATAAAAAATTGAACTGTATTGCACCATACTGCAGTTTCTCCAATTGCAACCATTTCGTCCATGCTTAATTGTGCATTTGTCCCTCTTTGATAACGTAATTTTGAATAGCGAAGAATTAATTGCTCATTGTCACTTAATAAAACAAGGCTAATGTGATTTAAACCATAATCTAGTAATCTATTATTAAACTTAACAACCCTAAATTCATCGATTAACCCACATAAAAAAAAGTTGGATTTGACTGAAAAAATTTCATCTCTAGTTAATTCCAGAATACCAAGTTGAAAATGAAATGTTTGAAAATTACCAGAATAATTATAATATCCATTTTCTGTTGTGGATATTTTTTCAATCCAAATTTTCCTATTATTAATTTGATTTTCTATTAATTCTCTTAACGTTAGCATAATTAATAATTTCCGAGTTTTAAAAAATTTATCTCTCCTTTTGTTTTATCAATAGCTGCTACAAACTTTTTAACTGTACCTGCAGGGCTATTGATTATAGCGTTAGCTAATTTTGTTTTATCACCACCTAAGTTTATTAGCTTTTGTTCTGCTACATATTTAATCCAATCATCACTCATTTGACTTGGCAAAAGGGTATTTGGATTTGGTTGACCAAGATTTACACCTTGGGGTTCCAAAGCTAACCCTCCATTCAAATCAACTTCTCCGGTTGGTTTGTACTTAAACTGCTTTGATTCAATTATTATTATTTCTTCCCTCGTTCGCGCGCGTCTTCTTTTGACGCGTGCGGCAACTACTATTCTACACTCGTTCGCGCGCGTCTTCTTCTGACGCGTGCGACAACAACTAACCTAACTCAAAAATATTTCAGTAAATTTAGTGAAAATTATGCCTGTATGTCCGAAAAGTACAAAGTCATTGATACAGGGTATTCGTACTTTATTACAATCACCTTGGTTGAATGGCAAAAACTATTTCATATACCGCTTTACGCTGAAATTATTACTGACTCCATCCGTTACTGCCAAAAGAATAAAGGCTTGGAGCTGTTTGGCTATGTTATTATGCCCAGCCACATACACCTGATAGCCCGCGCAGAGCTGCGTCCTCTGGGCGAAGTGATGCGCGATTTTAAAAAGTTTACCGCAACTAGGATTGTTGAAAGGCTGAGCAAGGATTTGGAACACCAGCCAATGCTCGCAGTATTTGCCGATGCTGCTAACAGAATAAAGCGGAACAAAAACTATAAGGTGTGGCAGGACGGTTTCCACCCCGAGGTAATAACCAGTAACCAGTTTTTCTACCAAAAGCTGAAGTACATTCACGACAACCCCGTGGAAGCAGCATTGGCTGAACTACCTGAGCAATACCCGTACAGCTCCGCAAGGAATTATGCAGAACTGGACTATGTGCTGGAGATAGTGTTTGAGATGCCCCAGCGAATTACCTACTGCTGACAATAGCGCACCTCCGTTAGCGCTCGTCTTATGACGAGTGCTGTGTTATAATACGGTTGCCCGTGCAAAACAAAAATGACAAACGTGAATAAAACAATGCGGCATTTAAAGTATTAGGAAGAGCGCACGCGTCCAAAGAAGACGCGCGCGAACAAGGGAACATAATACAACAAAAACTCAGGCTCAGCCTGAAAGAATAGTTGGACGCAGGTACGCTTCGCTAACCTACGCCCAACCCAATGCGCTTCTTTATTCAGCTACAGCCTCGGCTCAACTGGGCTAGAAGGGTCTATTTTACTGCATTACTCTCCAACTCATACAAATTACCCAAAGTATCTAAACAATAAATTTTGCCATCTTTTACTTGAAGATTCTCTTTGCCGCCCTTTAACTGCTGACCTTGGTTGCAATCGAATTCAAACTCTTGAAAGTCAATTATTTTGCATGTGCTTGGGTCGAAAATGCCGACAGTATTTCTATTTAAAAAATAAAGCAAACCATTATGATAAATACAAACTCCAATATAAACATAGTGTTCATCGCTGTTTCTGCCCAATTCTTTCCACAACGGTTTTAAATCTATACTATTAAGAATTTCACCGGTAGTTGCATTGATTTTTACAAAAGAGTAACCATAAAGTCCGCAAAAAATGGGAGAATCATCAATTTGTTGCAAATTGTAGGCAATGCCATTTTTTAAAAAGGCTTTACCCCCCCCTGTTTGAATATCCAGCAGCAATACATCGCCGTTGGTCATAGTGCACACCAATGTGTTTTCATAAATCCCTGAAAATTCTGCTACTTGGTAGGGTTTTTCGATTGCTCCATCGTGCCAAGTGCCGAGGGTGGAGAGGGGGAAGGATAATATTGAAAGTGGATTTTTAATCTTTGAAAATATTATTGATTTTTCTGATTTGTGGTCAATAACCAAACATTTTTGTTGTTCGTAGAAAAAAGACTTTAATATCTTATATGGATAAAACACTGATTCTTGAGAAAGAGTATTTAGAATCTTAGTTTTTCCTTCAATAAAACTAACAATGAAATTATTGGATATTTGTTTAATATACTCATTATGAAATATAATTTTGCTTTTGTCCGATAAATTGAATAATAAGCCCTCGCCATTATCATTATTCATATAAAGTAAGTTATTATTATAATATAACTCTTGCAATCCTATATTTGAAATAAACAAACTATTATCATTTAAAATAATTTCTTTAAAATCAATTAATTTCACAATTCCTTTTGGAGTTAGCCTAAATCTCGAAATATTTTTTTCAATTATTTTTAACTTCATCTTAATAAACTTCAACTATTGTATTAAGTAAATTGTTTAAAAAACTATCCGTTATATCAGAAGATGAAAAGATACCATATTCTTCTTTCAACGATTGGTTTAATGATTGGTAAAATTGCTCCTTATTACCGCCATTATTTATCAAGTTCTTAAACTTCAACACTTGGCTTTCCTTTGTTACCCCTGGGTTGGCACGGAAGAAGTAGCGTAATTCGTCGAAGTTCTTCAATTCGGGATTGCTTATATAGGCTTTAAACTGGTTGTAAAAAGATGTTGTAAAACCCGTACTTGAAGCGTAGTTTTTTGTTTCAACCCAAACTTTAACGTTACCACTGCCTTCAAAAAACATATCAAACCTAAAGTTATCCACGTCAACAATACCCATTTCCCTCGTTCGCGCGCGTCTTCTTTTGACGCGTGCGGCAACTACTATTCTACTCACAAAATTTTCAGTAAATTTAGTAAAAAGCCTGTATGTAAGAAAAACAAAAGTTATCGGTACAACGTTCGCATATGCAAAAAGAGAAATCAATTGTTTTTTGTAGAGTTTAAGACTAGTTTTAGATGTTCAATCCACAATTAATTTATTTTTGTGGGTGGATAAGTTGAAAATGGACGCAGGATTAGTTTTAAAAACAACAGGAAGTCATTACAGGGTTAAAATGCCCAATGGCGATATTGTGGATTGTACAATTCGCGGTAAACTTCGTTTAAAAGGGGTTAAAACCACCAATCCTGTAACCGTAGGCGATTTTGTGCAGGTGGAATTGAGCGACAGAAGCTCGGGCGTAATTACCGCGGTAAACGACCGCAAGAATTACATCATTCGTAAATCGACCAACCTTTCGCGCGAGTCACATATTATTGCGGCCAACCTGGACCAAGCGGTACTTGTTGTTACCATTGAGTTTCCTGAGACTCAACTTGGTTTTATAGATCGTTACTTGGTGACAGCCGAGGCTTACTCAATTCCTGCGGTTATTGTTTTTAATAAGGTCGATTTGCTAAACGATGCGGGCATCGATAAGTTAAATCAGTACGTATCTGTTTATGAACCGATTGGATATAAGTGTTTAGTTGTTTCGGCTCAAACTGGTTACAACATGAGTTTGTTCCGCGATTTGATACAGGGTAAAACAAGTTTGATATCGGGCAATTCGGGAGTTGGTAAATCAACTCTGGTAAACACTGTGGAACCTAACCTAAACTTGAGAACCAACAATATATCATCGGCACATCTTACCGGGAAGCATACAACAACCTTCAGCGAAATTTTTGAGCTAAGTTTTGGGGGTTATATAATTGATACACCTGGAATTAAAGGTTTTGGTTTAATTGATATTGAGAAAAATGAACTGTACCATTTCTTTCCAGAAATATTTAAATTCTCCTCCGATTGCAAGTACTATAACTGTACCCATATTCACGAGCCGGGTTGTGCGGTTGTTGAAGCTGCAAAAAATGGAGAGATAAGTCCTTCGAGGTACTTAAATTATTTGAGTATTTATGAGGATGATAATGAAAAATATAGATAATCTAAATTAAAGTGTTTATTCTATTTTTTAACATTTAATATTTTAAAAAATGAAATCGCACGAAATTGACTACAAAATTATGGGTGAATCAATTCAACTAGTAGAAGTTGAACTCGACCCATCTGAAACAGTTATAGCCGAAGCAGGAGCAATGGTTTATATGGAAGATGGTATTGCTTTTGAAGCAAAACTTGGCGATGGAACAGAACCAAATGCTGGTTTCTTTGGTAAATTACTCTCTGCTGGCGCTCGTGTGCTTACTGGGGAATCAATATTTATGACGCATTTTACCAACCGTGGATACGGAAAGCGTAAGGTTGCCTTTGCTGCTCCTTACCCAGGAACCGTTTTACCTATCGATTTAAGCAAACTGGGTGGAACACTTATAGTTCAGAAAGATGGATTTTTATGCGCAGCCATGGGAACAAAGGTATCCATGCAATTTAACCGCAAAATTGGTGCGGGATTAGTTGGTGGAGAAGGATTTATTCTACAACGACTCGAGGGCGATGGCTTGGCCTTTGTTCACGCTGGCGGTACTGTTATTGAGCGATACCTTAATAACGAAACGCTTAGAATTGATACTGGCTGCGTGGTTGCCTTTGAACCCTCAATCGATTTTGATGTGGAGACTACAGGTAGCTTAAAAAGTATGGTATTTGGAGGAGAAGGATTGTTCTTAGCCACACTTAGGGGAACGGGGAGAGTTTGGCTACAGTCAATGCCAATACGTAAACTTGTACAAGCGCTTTCGCCATACGGAAGTAATTCTCGAAAAGAAAATAACTCGGTTTTAGGCGGATTTTTAGAGTAAAAACAAAATATGAGAGACACAATCAGCATAGAGGATTTTTTACAGAAACGTCATTTTTGTCCAGTAATAGATGTTCGTTCACCAGCAGAATACGCCAAAGCGCATATTCCGGGTGCAATAAATATTCCTTTGTTTTCCGACGAGGAAAGAGCATTGGTTGGCACAAAGTACGTTCGCGAAAGCCGATATAACGCAGTTATTGCTGGGCTCGATGCTGTTGGCCCCAAACTATCGTCGTTTGTTAACACGCTCCAATCCATAACATCGCAGAAAGAGGTTCTTGTTTACTGCTGGCGCGGTGGAATGCGAAGCAAAAGTATGACTTGGCTTTTTAACCTATCGGGTTTTAAAGCTAAGGCTTTAGTTGGTGGCTACAAATCGTACCGACGAAAAGCACTGGAATGCTTTGAATCGCCATTCAAACTTATTGTCCTTGGTGGAATGACCGGAAGCGGTAAAACGGAACTGCTTCAGCATTTAAAGGCTAAAGACGAGCAGGTTATCGACCTGGAGGGTTTGGCAAATCATAAAGGTTCCGCCTTCGGTTGGATTGGGCAAGCCAAACAACCCTCAACGGAATTTTTTGAGAACCTGCTTTTTGAGGAATTAATGAAAATCGACCCAAATAAACCAACATGGGTTGAGGATGAGAGCAAAAGCATTGGAACAGTTTTCGTTCCTCAACAATTTCATCAACAAATGAGCACAAGTAAAGTTATTTCTATCGAAATTCCTTTTGATATTAGAGTAAAACGTTTAGTGGTTGATTATACGAACTGTAACCCCGACGATTTAATTCAATCCGTTAACAGAATATCGAAACGCCTGGGTTTGGATAAAGCAAAGCAGTGTGTAGATTTAATCAACCAAAAAAAGTTCGACGAGGCTGTTGCCATTTCGCTAGCCTACTATGACAAAACCTACCGATACGGATTGGAGAACAAAACGAATAAGCCACTGATTGTTGAATTAACCGAGGACACCGATAAAAATATAGAAAGCCTTCTTACACAGAAGGCTCTACTAGAAAATTTATAGCGAAATAATACTATCGGTTAATAGTTCCTGGGTTTACACACATCACTGGAATTTTGGAATTGTTGGCAATTACGTATTGTTCTTGTGCGCCAAAAACGTAGTCGGTAAAGTCCAAGTTCGGCGTGGTCATAATTAGAATTAAATCGGCCTCAATATCAACCGCAAGATTTACAATCTCCTCCTGGAAACTCTTACCCTTAGCAGCATTGTGGATTTCCGACTCAATGTTATAACCCTCCATATGCTTTTTGGCAAAAGCTAAATTATAGTTAATCTTCTTTTGAACTCCAGAATCGAAAGCATTTGGTATAATGATATGTATTTTAGTACCATACTGTGTTGCGACTTTAATAGCCCATTGAATTTTTTCCTTTTCTTCATCACGAAAATCGATGGGCATAACCATATGCTCAAAAACCTTTTCACGTAATGGGGCATCCTGAACAACAAGAAAAGGAATTTCAGAGCCAGCAATAACTTTAAGAGCCCAACTCCCAGTTAATTTTTGAACACCCTTAATTCCATGGGTGCCCATAATAACCATACTAGCCTGTATTTCGCTAGCATACTCGCTAACAGAATCGAAAAGGTTGCCCTCTAGTAGGGTTGTTTTTACCTCAATGCTGTATTGCCCCTTTATTCTCAGCTGATCCTCTTTGAATTTTTCGCGCGCATCCGCTTCTGATAACTTACTCTTTGAGAACAAACCGCCTGTTTGAACCACATGCACCAACTCCACCAAACTACAACCTTCGCCTGCACTGCAAAACTTAATAGCATATTTTAATGCGTTCTCGGCAACTGGAGTAAAATCCCAAGGGATTAAATACTTAAAAGGTTTGGTTTCCATATACTATTTTGTATTAATGGTAATAAATTTTCATATAAAATTAAGAAAGTTTGAGAACAAACAATAAATCATCAAAATGTTTTTAATGCTGTGGTCTATTTAATTTTTTCGATTCATCAGTTTTTGTGAAATTTCAACAAGAACAGCCTTTCGTTCTTCTGAAACAGATATTTGAGTTAATGATTCGTGCGCCTTTTTAAAATAGTCATCAATAAGTCCTTCAACTATTTCCTTTACTCCCACTTCGTTGTAAAACCTAATAACTTCGTTTACTTTAGATTCCCTAGGCAGGGTATTACTTCCTAACAGTTCAATAAAGTCATCTACCTTGTTACCTAAACGCTCAATTGTTTCAATTGTTAAGATGGTTTTTTTGCCTGCCATTATATCGCCCCCAATGTTTTTGCCAAAAGTTTCAACGTTACCGTAAGTATCGAGCAAATCGTCCTGAAGTTGAAATGCTAAGCCCAAGCAACGGCCAAATTCACCAATATTTTTAACATCATCATCGTTGGCACCTCCAAGCACAGCCCCAATCTGAAGGGCTCCTTTGAGCAAAATAGAGGTTTTTAGTTCTATCATTTTCAAATACTCATCGCGAGTAACTTTTTTTCTATTCTCGAAATCCATATCCAACTGCTGACCCTCACAAATACCCAATGCAAAAGAGCTAAATATTTCGACAATTTTTCCTAAATACTTTGGATTAGAAGAGGCAAGATACTGATATGCAATAATTGTCATTGCATCACCGGAGAGAATGGCAATATTATTATTCCACTTTTTATGAATTGTTTCGTTTCCACGCCTAAGGTCTGCGTTATCCATGATATCGTCATGTACAAGTGTGAAGTTATGGAAAATCTCAACGGCAATTGCCGGATTAATTGCCGATTTTATATCATCGGAAAAAACGTTGCAGCCAGCCAATGTTAAAATCGGGCGGATTCTTTTACCTCCAATTCCTAAAATATATTTAATTGGTTCATAGAGATTTTGTGGTTCGCTATTAAAGTTTAAGTTCGAAAATGAGTTTGCGACAATACTATTTAGCTCGGAATAAGGAATCATATTAGTGCTGTTTTTCAATTTCTTCATCTTCTTCAAATCCAGTTGAAATTTCAAGTGCGGGCTCCTCCTCTGGTTCAACATCGCGACAAACCGGTCTGTCGAATTTCAATAGAACCGAAGGGAGAATAAAAAGGTTTGCCAAAACAGCAAATAAGAGGGTAATAGCAACTAAAAGCCCGAGCGATTGTGTTCCACCAAATTTTGACGCAGCAAATACTCCAAAGCCAAAAAATAGAACGATAGAAGTATAAATCATGCTTATACCGGTTTCACGAATTGCATAAATAACCGACTCCTTGGTGTTCTTATTGGTTCTACGAAGTTCTTGCCTATACTTGGAAAGGAAATGAATGGAATTATCAACTGCAATACCAAATGCTATACTAAAAACTATTACAGTACTGGGCTTTAAGTTTATCCCCAAAAATCCCATTGCCGCACCAGTGAGTATTAAAGGAATCATATTAACCGAAACGGCAAAAACAACCATTTTAAACTTGCGGAACAGCCAAGCTATAGTAAGGGAAATTACAACAATAGCCAAAACAAGACTAGAAAGGAGACTGTGAATTAAATAATCGATTCCTTTGGAATAAACCACGCTAGCACCAGCAACCAAGACTTGTGGCGACTGCTCATGAAAAACAGAATCTACATCGCACTTAATACTGTCGAAAAGCTCTGTCATTCTAACCGAGCCCACATCGGCAACGTTATACATCAACCGCACATACTGACCAGTTGAATCTACCATTTTGGCAAACATATCGCTAACACCAATACTTTTAGGCAGATAAGATAGGATGAACGCTCTTTCAAATGCTCCGGGTAATTTATAGTGGGTTTCGTTACCATTGAAATAGGCCTGACGAGCAAATTTCGATGCCTCAACAATTGAAAGGGGTTTGGATAATTCTTCATGTTTCTTTAACCGCTCTTGAAGCATGTCTACCTTGGTAAACGAAGCAGCGCTCGTGTAGCCATTGGGTCTGCCAGAATCATAAATTATTTCGAGAGGCATGACGCCTGTAAAGTTACTCTCAAAAAATTTAAGGTCTTTTTGAACAGTATGGTTTCTGGGAACATCATCAACCATATAACCTTTTGCCTTAATTAGCGAAACTCCAAAAAGACCAACCACTACAAAGGATAGTGCTACAACAAAAACAATTTTTCGTTTATAAAGCGTGGTAAAAACAATTCTAGTTATTGCTGTTTTGAAACCACTACTTGATAAATGCTTAAGGTGCCGTTCCTTGGGTTTTGGAATAAAACTAAATATTACAGGAATCATTATCAGCGAGATAAAAAATATACCTATAACGTTTATTGAAGCAACAACGCCAAACTCCTTCAGAATTTGTGTTTTGGTTACTATAAAAGTAGCAAAACCAGCAGCAGTAGTAAGGTTTGTTAAAAAAGTAGCACTTCCAATCCTAATAATTACTCTATATAAAGCCTTTGCTCTGTTTCCATGATGATAAAATTCATGATGAAACTTATTAATCAAGTAGATACAGTTGGGAACTCCAATAATAATTAGCAATGGAGGGACAACCCCTGTAAGTAAAGTTAATTCGTATCCGAAAAGGGTAATAGAGCCTAACGACCAAATTACTGATATTCCGACTACTAACATTGATATTGCAACTATCTTGAAAGAGCGGAAAAGAATTAGTAGAATGATTGTGGTAACTAGAACAGCAAGAGCAACAAAGAGGAACATCTCAAATTTAATCATCTCTCCAACCGTTACTCTTATGTAGGGTAAACCAGAATAACGGATTTTATTTCCCGTTGATTCCTCGTAAATTTTACATAAGTCAACTACATTTTTAATTAAACCGATTCTATCCTTTTGAGTAATTTTTTCGCGGTTAAGCGTTACTATCATCAAATAAGCATCCGTTTCGGGATTATACAACAAGCCTTGATAAAACACCTGCGACTTAAAGACATGTGCTGCACTATCCAACTGTTCGTTGGCAATTGTGTCTGAAAAAATCTTCTGTGGAACAAACTTTTTTATATCGGTATTCTTAATCAGGTTTACAGCATCAACAGCCGAGAAAACATTTTCAACGCCGTCAATTTCCAGCAGTTTCTTTTCCAACGACGTCCATTGTCTGAAATGTTTTTGTGAAAAGAAAAGGCTATCCTTAACTCCAATAACCATAATATTCTCGCCTTTCCCAAAAAGTTGGCTAACCTTCTCGTTCATAATAAAAACGCTATCGGTTTGAGGAAGGAGGGGCGCTGGTTTGTACGAAAGCTTTAGAAATTGAGCCTGCCAGGCCATGAAGGCGGTTATTGACAGAATTAATAACAAGAAAAAAACTCTACCCCTTAAAATCAGTTTTGCTGCGTTATGAAACATAATCCAAAATTTTTCTCTAAGTAAACGAGCGAATATAAGCCATATTTAACTTAATCACAAAAATGTTATGGTTTGTAGATTTAATTAATAAAATTTTTGTGTTTTAAAAAATTATTATATAGATATTTAAATACGATTAAATAAATTAATAGTAAATATAATTAATGCTGATATCAGTATATTTGATATTTATGAATAAAAAAACTATAAATGAGATGTTTATTATAGGTATGTTTTTTTTTCTAATTCATAGGGTTAAATTTGCATGGGTCAATATGAGTTGAATAAATAAAAATATATGAATTACGGATTGTTAGAATTTTTGAACCTTATAGGTTCTTTGGGGCTTTTTCTTTACGGAATGAAGATGATGAGCGAATCGCTCCAAAAGGTTGCAGGCGATAAGATGCGCTCTATCCTTTCTGCAATAACTTCGAACAGATTTATGGGGATTGTGGTAGGGTTGTTGGTAACTACTGTAATCCAATCATCGTCAGCAACCACCGTTATGGTCGTAAGTTTTGTTAATGCTGGTTTATTGTCGTTAGTTCAGTCTGTTGGCGTAATAATGGGAGCAAATATTGGAACAACCGTTACTGCCTGGTTAATTTCTCTCTTAGGGTTTAAATTTAGTATATCTCTTATAGCCATTCCACTAATTGGCGTTGGATTTCCGCTGATGTTCTCAAAAAAATCATCGTTAAAATCTTGGGGAGAATTTATTGTTGGTTTTTCTTTACTCTTCCTTGGACTAGATTACTTGAAAAACTCTGTTCCCAGAATAGATCAAAACCCAGAAATGTTTGCCTTTCTTTCCAACTACTCCAATATGGGTTATGCATCTGTACTTTTGTTTTTGTTTATAGGTACTATCCTTACTTTAGTTATCCAATCGTCTAGCGCAACTATGGCATTAACTTTAGTAATGTGTAACCAGGGTTGGATTTCGTATGAATTAGGTGCGGCAATGGTGTTAGGTGAAAATATTGGCACAACAGTGACCGCTAACATTGCTGCTTTTGTAGGTAACGTTTCAGCAAAAAGGGCAGCCAGAGCACATTTGATTTTTAACCTTCTTGGCGTTTTTTGGCTGTTGCTTGTATTCTACCCATATACCAATGCTATATCTAAATTTTTAGTTTATAACACAGGGAATTCTCCTTACGAGAATTTAAATACCATTCCTTTTGCTCTTAGTATTTTTCACACTAGTTTCAACCTAATCAATACCCTTGTTTTGGTTTGGTTTACACCCTTAATTGTAAAAATAGTTACCTGGATGGTCCCTTCAAAAAAAGAAGAGGAAGAAGAGTTTAGATTAGTTCATATCAATATTGGACTTTTATCAACCGCGGAACTTTCTCTTGTTCAGGCACATAAAGAAATATTAATTTATGGAAAAAGAACAATTAAAATGTTCGGTTTTGTAAAAAACTTATTCAATGAAACAAACGATAAAGAGTTTGACTCAATTTATGAGCGTATTGAAAAATACGAAGGCATAAGCGATAGGGTTGAGGTTGAAATTGCCACATATCTAAACAAAGTTTCCACCTACGAATTAAGTGACGAAAGTTCAAGGAAGTTACAAGCAATGTTTAGAATAATTAGCGAAATTGAGTCGGTTGCAGATAGCAACTATGCTCTAGCCAGAACCATGAAGCGTAAGCGAGATGCTAAGATTTGGTTTAGTCAAGAGGTTCGAAACAATATGAACAAAATGTTCGAACTACTTGATGAATCCTTGTTACTGATGATTCAAAACCTAGAAGCTGGTCAAAAGGATCCCGGTATCAACATGGGACCCGTTTATGAAATTGAAGAGAAAATTAATAATCTTAGAGAGGTGTTAAAGGAAGAGCATATTAAAAATGTTGAGGCCAATAAGTATAAATATCAAGCAGGTGTAATATACGGTGATTTGTTCAACGATTGCGAAAAAATGGGCGATTACATTATAAATGTCTCGGAAGCGGTAGCGGAAATAGAAAAACCCGTCAAAGCGAAGGGATATTTTCCAAAATAGAAAAAAGGCGGGTTATCCCGCCTTTTTTTATTCTTTTAGTGCGTTTGCACCCGAAACAATCTCTAAAATCTCGTTGGTAATTGCAGCCTGCCGAGCCTTGTTGTAATCCAACACTAAATTGTTAAGCAATGTGGTTGCATTCTCTGTTGCTTGGTGCATTGCGGTCATGCGTGCACCATGCTCTGCAGCAGAACTTTCTAATATTGCTGAATGTAGTTTGTTTTTAAGATAATAGGGCAATAACTTTTCCAATAGTATTTTGGGCTCTGGTTCTACTATTGGTTTATTTAAAATTTTATTATCTTTTGATTTACTTTGCTTTAAAATAGGTAAAAGTGTTTCATTTATCTGAATTTGCGATGCAGCATTTTTAAACCTATTGTAAACTAACTCAACCCTATCAAGTTTACCTTGATTGTAAAGTTTAAAGAAATAATCGAAAATTTCGTTAGTAGACTCCATTTTGGGCTTATCAATATAGGTAGGATTTATTTGCTCCACCCTATACTTTGCCCTCCGCAAAACATCCTCACCCTTTTTTCCTAAACAGTAGAAAGTAATGTTGGCATAAGGATTTCTTTCCTGGATTGATGAATGAGCCTGAATTGCAGCTTTTATAATTGTTGAGTTAAAAGCCCCACACATACTATTGTTTGATGTAATAAGTAGTATAGCAACATTCTTAATCTCCTTTCTAAAAGTAAAATAACTCAAATTTTTTAAACTATTACTTGAGCCTAAATCTTCAACAAAAAAGGAAATTTTTTCATTAAAGGGTCTGAACTTGATAAGATTATTCTGTGCTTTTTTAAATTTAGCGGCAGAAACCATTTTCATAGCACTAGTTATCTTCTTAGTAGAAGAAACCGAAGATATTCTAGTTCTTATTTCCTTAAGGTTTGCCATGACTCGTTACTTGTAATTTTTTGAAACCTCCTCGGCTAAAAGGGTTAATGCATCAGCAATATCATCAGAGAACTCACCATTGGCAATTCTAGCCAATTCTTCCTTGTGCTTAATCTGACATCTATTTAAAAAGTCCTTTTCAAAATCGCGAACCTTGTTTACAGCAATGCCCTTAAGTAAGCCCTTGGTTCCGCAGAAAATTATGGCAATTTGTTGCTCAACAGGTAAAGGCTGGTACTGACCCTGTTTAAGAATCTCAACGTTTTTGGAACCCTTATCCAAAACTGCTAATGTTGCGGCATCCAAATCAGAACCAAACTTTGCGAATGCCTCTAGTTCTCTATACTGCGCTTGGTCGAGTTTAAGAGTACCTGCAACTTTGCGCATGGACTTAATCTGAGCCTTTCCTCCAACCCTCGATACCGAAATACCAACATTAATTGCAGGTCTTACGCCATTATTAAACAAGTTAGACTCCAAAAATATTTGACCATCAGTAATGGATATCACATTTGTTGGAATATATGCAGAAACGTCGCCTGCCTGAGTTTCGATAATTGGCAATGCTGTTAAAGATCCACCTCCCTTAACAATTGGTTTAAGTGAAGCCGGGAGATCGTTCATACTTGCTGCAATCTCGTCGGAAGCAATAATTTTTGCAGCTCGCTCAAGTAATCTTGAGTGAAGGTAAAATACATCTCCAGGATAGGCTTCACGTCCAGGGGGTCTCCGAAGCAAAAGAGAAACTTCGCGATAAGAAACAGCCTGCTTGGACAAATCGTCATAAACAACCAATGCGTGCCTACCTGTATCTCTAAAATATTCGCCAATAGTTGCTCCAGCAAAAGGAGCATAGAACTGCATTGCAGCCGGATCGGATGCAGTTGACACAACAATGGTAGTATACTCCATGGCTCCATGTTGCTCTAATGTTCGAGCAATGTTTGCTACAGTTGAACCCTTTTGTCCAATAGCAACATAAATACAAAAAACAGGATCGCCCTTTAGGAAGTTATTCCTTTGGTTAATTATTGTATCGATAGCAATTGCCGTTTTCCCTGTTTGTCTATCGCCAATAATAAGCTCTCGCTGACCGCGGCCAATTGGAATCATGGAGTCAATGGCCTTAATACCAGTTTGAAGTGGCTCGGTTACGGGCTGGCGGTAAATAACACCAGGCGCTTTCCTTTCCAATGATAGGTTATAAAGCTTTCCAGAAATTGGCCCCTTTCCGTCCAAGGGTTCACCGAGAGTGTTAACTACACGTCCAAGCAATCCATCTCCTACGTTTATTGATGCGATTTCACCAAGGCTTTTTACCCTGTCGCCTTCCTTCACCTTTTCGGTATCGCCAAGTAAAACGGCACCAACATTATCCTCCTCCAAGTTGAGTATGATTCCCTTTATACCAGAATCGAACTCAATAAGTTCGTTGGATTTCACATTATTTAAACCATAAATACGAGCAATACCATCGCTAACCTGAAGAACAAATCCCACTTCTTCAAACTTTGTTTTCTGATTGAGGTTTGCGAGCTCGTTTTTGATTAGTTCGGAAATCTCCGAAGGTTTTATTTCTGCCATATACTTAACTTTTACTTAGTTGGATTGGGTTAAGCCAAACGATTTTTTGAATTGCAATAGCTGCCCCGTTACGCTGTAATCCATTATTTTACCCTCAACTATCAATATAAAACCAGCAATTAGTTGGGGTTTAATTGTAACCGTTAGTTCCGTTTTCTTTTTGAAATGCGATTGAATTAAACCATCTATTGTAGTTAACTCATTATCGGTTAAAGGATTTGCACTTTCTATTTGAACATCAACAATACCTTTTTCAGAACGGTACAAATCCCTAAAAAGAAGTAAAGAGTTTAATAAGTATTCAAACCGTCCCTTTTTAACAATAATACTTATAAACTCGTAAAATTCAGGATTAATGGAGCCTGCGATTGTTTTCTTAAGTAAATCAACCTTTTTATCGGAAACAATAAGTGGATTATTTATAAGTTCGCTTAACGATTCGGAATCCTTTAAAATGTGAATGAGAGTCTGAGCATCGGCATAAAAAACTTCGGCCAATCCGCGTTCGTTGGCAAATTTAAATAAACCCCTAGCATACCTAATAGCAACTCTACCGCTATTCATAATATTTGTTTCCCAAAATTAGTTTTTCGACATCTCTTTAAGCAACTCGTTGATATAATCGGATTGCTTATCCTTGTCGGAAAATTGCTTGCGCAATATCTTTTCAGAAAGTTCAAGAGCGAGTGAGGCAACGGTAACATAGAGTTCCTTTTTTGCGGCCTCCTTTTCCTGTTTGATTATTTCACGGGCTTTCTCAATCATTTTTTGCGATTCGGCCCGAGCCTCTTCCTTAGCCTCTTCAATTAGTTTTTCCCTAAATGCTTTGGCTTCCTGAAAATCCCGTTCTCTTTCAAGTCTTGCCTTTTCTGCAAGCACCTGATTGCTTTCTTGAATTCGGGTCAACTCGGCCCGAGCCTCATCGGCTTGTTTTAATGCTTTTGCAATAGATTCCTCCCGGCTCTTTAAACCCAAAAGAATAGGTTTCCACGCAAATTTGCGAAGAATAAAAAGCAGAATGGAAAATGAAAGCATTGTCCAAAAAAGCAAACCATAATCAGGGGTTACCAAGCCCATAGCAAGACGATTATAGGAATAGAACTAAAGCACAAATAATGATAGCAAAGAAAGCAACACCCTCAATTAGCGCAGCGGAAACAATCATGTTTGCACGAATATCTCCAGCGGCTTCGGGTTGACGAGCAATAGCCTTAAGAGCCGATTCGCCAATACGTCCAATACCAAGTCCTGCGGCAATAGCAGCCATTCCGGCACCAAATGCAGCACCAACTTTTGCCAATTCAAGGCTAGCCTCTGCGGCTTGTAAAATTATTGATAAGGTTGTCATAGTTTAAATTATTTAGTTATTAATGATGTTCTGCTGTAGCCATTCCTATATAAATTGCTGATAATAATGTAAAAACATAAGCTTGGATTAGTGCAACTAAAAGTTCAAGCACTGTCATAAAAACTGAAAAAAGAATAGATATAGGTGCTGCAACATAGCCAAGCCAAACATTCATTGCAGCAAATATGAAAATTAAACTCATAAAAACAATTGCCACCATATGACCTGCCAGAATATTGGCAAACAAACGGACCATCAAAACAAATGGTTTTATAAAAATACCCATTAATTCTACTAATGGCATTATGGGTATGGGCAACTTCAAAAACCAAGGAACACCGGGTGCGTTTATAATATCTTTCCAGTAGTGTCTATTTCCATTTATATTCACAACAACAAAGGTAAATAAAGCAAGACTTAGCGTAACCGCTATATTTCCAGTAACATTTGCACCACCAGGGAAAATAGGAATTAACCCTAGCATGTTGGTTATCCATATAAAGAAAAACATCGTTAGAAGGAAGGGCATAAACCGAATGTGATTCCTCTCGCCAATAGAGGGAATTGCTATCTCGTTCTTTACAAAAAGAATGATGGGCTCAAGTAAGTTTTGCAAACCAGTTGGAGCAACATTGGGGTTTCGTTTATACTTATTGGCAATAGAAATAAAAATCCAGCATAAGAGCGAGCAAACAAAAAGAACAGTTATTGCATTTTTGGTTAAGGAAAAATCAAGCGGCAGAGGTTCGGTTTCGTCTATCTCTCCAGAATCGGTTAACTCAACAATTTTACCCTTGTGCTTTCCTTCCTTTTCAATTCTGAATCCACTATATATTCCATCAGGAGAATGAAACTTGTTTGATAAAAATATGTGAAAACCCGTATTTTTGCTATACAGTATTATTGGAAGGGGTATACTGTAATGATGGTGGTTTGCTGTAAAAATATGCCATTCAAATGAATCTCCAATATGGTCGAAGATAAAGTCTGTAGCATTAAATTTTGCTGGCTGATGCTCAATGCTAGAGCTTAAAGTATCGATATGATTAATTGCAGGGTCTCCTACCCTGGCTTGCACTATAAGCGGAAAAAACAAAATAACCAATATCACAATGCGCTTCATTGGCTAATCAATTTTACGAATCAATAGTTGTATTTCAATTATTTCTTGTGTGAACAGAATGAAATAGGTCAGTAAATATACGATAATTATTGGTAAGGGTTTTGACTTAAAAGCAACAATTAATATAACAAAAACAAATAAATTAACCAGAAACTTCACCGCGCTTAAAATCATATATTTGCGAAAAAATACATTAGGTGATAGTTTAAGCAAAAAGTTTAGGTAAACTATAAATAAACTATTTATGGTTGCGGGGATAAAAGGAATAAGGTAAAGAAAGAAAGAAAATTCGCCAACGGAATAAAAAGTGATGTATAAAAAAATAGCCAATACTACAAAAGCAACAAGAATTGTTGTCCTAAATAATATTGGCCACGGTCTATTTCTCATACCACTATTTTGAAGCACCTAGGTTAATGGGTTCAGCCTTAGCAGTTATATCTGTGGAACCCATAGCACAGTACCCTGTAAACATAGAGCCAGGCTCTATAGCAAGTTTTCCAACGTAGAGATCGCCATTAATTCTTGCAGAAGATTTAATGGAGAGCAATTCCTGAACAGTAACCTTACCTTCAATAGTGCCAGAAATATCGGAGTTTTTGCAAGTTATTTCGCCTTTAATTTTTCCAGTTTCGCCAACAACAACTTTTCCTTTAACGGTTAAATTTCCAATTAACGTTCCATCAATTCTTAAATCGCCGTTGCTATTGATGTCGCCATTAATCTCAGTTCCTAATCCAACAAGGTTAATGTTGTTGGTTGAAAGTTCATTTTCGTTAATCTTTGCCATTGTATTATAATTTTAGTTTTAAATCGTTATTGAAGGAAGCAAATATATAAAAAGCAACTTTGTATCAAAATTTTTTAGCGACTATTCGTTTGGGGTATCAATTTTTTTTTCGGTTTCCTCTTCTTCTGAGTCATCCTCAATCTCCCAACTCCACAAATGTTTTTGAGGTCCCTGTTTACGATATATTACGGCAGCAATTAAACCACAAATGCTCCCAAACAAATGATACTCCCAAGATAATCTTGGAAATATTGGAAAAATTCCCCAAATAAGACCTCCATACAAAAAAATAACCAACATTGAAATTGCCATTAAGCGGATATCCTGTCGGATAATTCCGCTAAAGAACAAAAAAGAAGCAATACCATAGATTAATCCACTGGCACCTATATGATAACTCTCGCGAGCACCCAGCCAAACCATTGCGCCACTGATAAGCCAAATGAAAATCAGTACTTTATATGATAAATCTCGGTAAAAATATAGTAATCCAGTAAATAAAATAAATAATGATATTGAGTTTGATATCAGGTGATTAAAATCAGAGTGAATAAAAATTGCGAGTACAACTCCGGGTAAACCTTTAATCTCTCTGGGAAAAACACCAAACTCATAGAAGCTAGTCTGATTCGAAACTTCAATTATTTTAATTAGCCATATTACAAATAGAAACATTAAGGGTGGAATTAAATTGTACTTTATACGATTTCCCCTACTACTAATTATTTCTTCCATTGAAGTTTAATTCTTTCGACAATTATCAATAAATTCTCGGTGAATGTACTTGGGATTCTCTATTACTCGGTAAAACTCATTAAGATAATCTATCAGTTGTTTTTTTGTTCTACTAAGTAAAAGGGTATCGTTTTCAATCAAATTGAATATGTCTGTTTTGGGGGTTTTAAAGTGCAGAACGGCTTGTTCTAACTCCTTGGCCGATCTACAAAATCCTCTAAAATACCGTTCGGTTACATGCGAGATTGGAATTATTTCGGGTGGTTTGGTATATGGAGGGTTTACAAACCCACAAAAGTCGAAATCGTAGGGAATGGCTATGGGTATTAAATCAGACTCCTTGACTACTAATTTTATGTTATGCTGTTTGGGCACCGACCAATCTGTATTCCCTATCATATATTGAAAAATCGCAGTGACATCCATTTTTGGCCTATCAACCGCATCTTGAATAATTCCAAGGGTTTTAATTGGCTTTGTGTTTGTTCTCTGGTTTAGCGACGCCATATCTTCAATAAAAAAACCTAACGTTTCAAATGGAGTAATGGCATTATTAATATCAACATATACAATTTTCACCATTCTTACTCTAAAACTAAACTCGGTTAAAAGATTGTAAAGCCTATAAACCAAATATTCCTTAACTAGGAATTGCTGAAAGGATTCACGTTTCCTATTACAAACATTTACCAACTTTAATTTTCCGATATTGCTGAAATAGTTATTTGATAGACTATCGTCCTTAAAATTAACAGTTAAAGGAGGAAGGTTACAATTCTCTCTGCTACGACGAAATATCCCCCGTGTTTTTAGTTTAACAGGAATAGTAACAGAATTCCCTCCGGAATCGATATAAGTTAAAATACCCTTATGGTACTTTGCTGTTTCGGGGTTAATGTCGTTAAATAGTTTGCGAAGGTCTGTGGCAATATCAATTCTAATAATACTATGACTATCAAACAAGCGTTCTTGCCCTTTTGAACATGTGGCAAAAACTATAAAGATTGATATTAGAATAATTCTCAACATGCTGAAACATATTTAAAACAGCAGTAATTTAATGAATTTGTTGTAACACTCCTTTAGAATTACATATAAAAAATTTGCCTTGTTCAATTTTAAGCCCTTGTTTAAAGATTCCAGCCCTATCGAAAGGTACATTTATTGGAAATAGCCTTCCATTGTAAAACTTATCAATACTTAGAACCTCGGTATGACCAACAACCATAGCATTAACTCCATAAAAACTCACAACCTTTTCAATCTCATTTTGAGTTGCTCTGGGTATTATATTACTCTCGGTAACATATCCTCTATACCAAAAAGGACCTCTATCGGAAATTGCCTCGCTATAGACCAACAGGTTTCTCTCTGTTAAAACATCATAATTATTTTGATTTAAGACCTGATTAAAAGTTCTGTTCAATTCTTCTATGGTAATTCTTTTGTCAACTAATTGACTTGAAATTCCTGCATGAACAAAAAGGACACTATCTATTTGAACTGCTACTTTAAATGACCTTATAAAATTACCAAGTATTGTATTGTTTGTAAATAAATTTCTATAATCTATATCAAGTCCTCGGGTTAAGAAAACATACTTTTCATTAAGATATCTATAGTCTTTATTTAAAATCAACAACTCGTGATTTCCAAGCAGAACATGAACCTTCCCATCAATCAGTTTGGCTTGATTAGATAATTTGTATACTAGCCAAAGCACCTCGGTAACCTTGTCGCCTCGGTCAAATAAATCACCAACAAACACTAAATGCCCATCGCCAAAACTCCAGTTCAAATTAACATCAATAATGCCATTCGCTCTTAGTAAAGATATTAGACTATCGTATGCCCCATGCACATCGCCAACAGCAAAAACCCGACTAACTCCCTTATACTGGTATTCAAGTTTAGAGTATTTAGGTTTAAAAACTCTGTATTTGAAAGTGTCCGATTTAAAAAATCCATTTATGTCGATTTGGTTATTTATTCTGAAACTTTTCCGAACTTTTGATAGTTTTCCATTAATACTATCGTTTACTAAATAAAATGCGCGTAATCTGTTTAACCCATTCCATTCAATATGGAGTCCATCAAAAGTAGATGGAAATGCACCTTTAACATAGCGCTCCATGTACTTTCGCAGATATTCAACCACTTCGTCTTTCTTGAACTCAACAGCATAATCGAAACTGTTGTAACCCATAAAATTCTTAAAAAATGGGTTAGCCCGGTTCTGTGTTAAAACTTTAACTGTATTTAGGTTTCCGTAACGAGATGCGAATAAAAGCGGGGTGTTACGATGTGTGTTATATAAATCGACCTTGGCGCCATTTTTAATCAATAAGGATGCTATTGCGTATCTATCATTGATTGCACAATGCATTAATGGGCTTAAATTATTTACTATATTATTTAAATCGGCACCCTTGTTCAATAAGTACTTTACAACCGATAAGCTATTTTGCCGAACCGCAATGCTTAGGATTGTATGGGTATTTCCGTTTACAGGATAATCAATACCATGTTCTTTGATAAAATCATCTATGAACTCAAAATTTTCGCTTTCTATTTTTCTAAATAAAACACTATCGGGTATGGTTATGCTCTGTGCAAAAAGGTTTACTGCACAAAGTTTTAAAAGAAAATAAAATATTAGAAAGCGTTTCACTACTTGAAAATTACTTGACCTTAACTCCCCAAACAAGAACATCGTCAATCTGTTCATTCCTACCCATCCATTGTAAAAATTCTTTTTCTAACATCTCTGTTTGTTCAAAACCAGAAAGATGATGAACCTGAGAGATTAACTGTCGGAATCTACTTCGCATAAACTTTTTATTTTGACCGCCGCCCAGTTGGTCAAAATATCCATCGGTTACCAAATAAATCCAATCGCCCGCAATCAATTTAAACGAATTAATGGTGAATGATTTGGGGTCTTTATCAAAGGATGTTCCAAGGGTAATATAATCTGGTTTTACCTCTGTTAACTCTCCGTTGGATTGAATAAATACAGGAATAAGCGCTCCGGTATAGTCCAACTGGTAGGTTTCTTTATCGAAAATACAGACGGCAATATCCATACTATCTTTAAGCACTTGTTCGCTTTCGGACTTGCGCAACCGTTTAATAAGCTGTTCGTTTAAAAATGCAACAATTTGGTCTGGCTTATAGTAGTGGTGTAGATTAACTGCCTGATTCAATAAATCAATCCCGATGATACTCATGAATGCTCCCGGTACGCCATGCCCGGTGCAATCCGATAATGCTAAATATACCTTATTGCCAGAGGTAACCATCCAGTAAAAATCGCCACTCACAATATCCTTGGGCTTATTGAAAAGAACGACGTCAGAAAATAACTCCTTTACAACCTCTACGCTGGGCTGAATTGATTCCTGAATTCTTTCAGCATACCGAATACTATCAGTAATTTTTTCTATATAGCCCTCAATGATTTTATAGGCTTCCTCGAGGTTCTTGTTCTTTTGCTCAATAAAATTCTTGTTACGCTCTATTTGCTCTTTTTGAGTCTCTATTTCCTGTTTTTGCTCTTCCAGCCGAACATTTTGAGCTTCAATCTCCTCAATTTGTTGCGAAAGCATTTTGTTACTTGTTCGCTTAGTACGGAATGCCTGATAAATTGAAAAGATAATAATAGTCGTTAGTATCAATCCTATTAACAGGCCATTTTTTAAAATATTTTGCCTTTTAAGCTCTTTTTCCTTTAGTTCTTGCTCCTGTGTTAAAAGTTTTATCTCGTTTTCTTTTTTTTGTGTTTCGTAAATAGTTTGAATTGTAGCAATGTGGCGAGTATTCTTATCGTTCAATACGCTATCCTTAAAGTTTGAGGCAAGAACATAATAATGAAGGGCAGAATCGTACCTACGAATTTTATTGTAATAATTACTATAAACCTCATAAACCAACTGCAAGTGTATTAAACTTTTAATTTCGCGGGCAATTTCTAAACTTAAGTCTAAGTTTTTCTTTGCTTCGGCTTCTCTGTTAAGTGCAAGTAAAACTCTAGATAGATTCACATAACTATCGGCCAAGAACTTCTTATCGCCTAGTTTTCTATCAATTTCCAATGCCTTTATAAAATAGTTATGGGCAGACATGTGGTTTCCGAGAAAATACTCAACCTTACCGAGCGCATTATAGTTAATGGCTATACCCTTTAAACTGTTAATTGCAAAGTTGATATCTAAAGATTTTTGATAGTATTCTCTGGCTCTAGAATAATTTTTCTTAAACTCGTAAACTTCGCCAATATTATTGTTATTCATGGCTTGACCGAGTTTATTGTTCATTTTATCGGCAATTAGGAGGGCACGATTAAAATACTCTATAGCCTCATCGTATCGACCATTTAGGGAAAAAATATTGCCTAAACTATTACACGAAACAGAGATATTGAAAGAATCCCTAATCTCCTCGGCTACTTTTAACGCTTTAACATGATACTCGGCGGCATAGGCATGGTTATCAATTCGCCTATATACAACGCCAAGGTTATTCAAAGAGGATGCTTGTAACTTTAAATTATTGGTTTCTCGGGCAATTAAGTATGCGTCGTTATGTAGCTTAAGGGCATCGTTATAGCGCGAAAGGTTTCGATAAAATGAACCCAGTTGATTATAAACAGCGCCTTTTAAATGTTGATTATTGATGTTTTCTGAAAGCCGTTTTGCCTCCAATAAATAGTTTTCGGACAAAACATTATTATGCTCAACCTGGTCGTAATGACTTGCTATATTCAGCAATATTCCAACTCTACTACTATCGTTAGGCTCCTGATATAACTTTAACAATAGAGAGTCGGCTTTTTGCGCAGAGGCAAAGCCAAAGACACAAACAACACAAAGGGTTAACAGAAACTTTTTTCTGAAACTCATACTTTTCGCATTAATCAACAACAACTATCAAAGTTAGTGAGTTAGAATTAAAAACACTAAAAAAATTGTGATTTCGTTAATATAATTTCATGTATAGATAAAATGTATTGCCTAAGTTTGCGAATTAAAAACTTTTTAGGAGATTTTTATGCGATTTATTAGGATTTTTCTGAAAATTATTGCCTCTGTCTGGATTTTTGTGGTACTAACCACAAGTATAGCAAGCGTGTATATTGTTGTCAATAAAAAGGAATTGTCCGATAAGTTTTTGGTGGCTTTAAAGGAAGAGGTCGACCTAGATATCAAATATTCAAACTTTGACATTAGCCTAATAAGCCATTTCCCTTTTGCTGCGCTTACTTTTGAGGATTTATCTGTTGATATTTCAAACAAGAACAAGCAAACCAAAATATTATCTGCTCAAAATTTAAGTTTAACGGTAAACTCCATTAACCTGATTCGCGGGAACTTTAGCATTCGAAACTGTATTATTGAAAAAGGAGAGGTAAACTATTATCCTAATACAATTGATTCGCTTCTAAACCAATTCTCAAGTGAAGAAAATACCGCGAGCAATCAAAATATATCAATCAATAAATTTATTTTAAAAAACTATAATTTAAATATTTACGATAATAAAAATAAACTATCGATAAAAATAGATGTAAATAATTCACTTATTTTTATGAATTTAACTGATGAAAAAATACATTCATCAGTTAAAGCGGAACTGGCAAGTTTATATACCGAAGGTTTTCAGAGCAAATATCCTATCAATATTCAACTAAACATCGATAAAACTAAAAATCGATGGATAATTGAAAACCTTGAATTAGACATAAATAGAATTTCTGTAGAAGCAAATGGTGAGGTTAACTTCGAAAAAGGTTTGGTTTCCCTTTATTATAAAAGCAAAACGTTTAACATTCAAAATCTACAGGAATTACTATCCATTAATTATAAAGATTTCAAAATTAAGGCCAAATCTACAATTTCGGGTAAAGTTGAGTTTAACTTTAACACGTCGAAAGTTGATAATTTAATTGTAAACCATGTTTCTAAAGGAAATATTCTTTCAAAAGAAAACAACTTTATTGTTAACGAATTGGCGGGAAAAACCCAGTTTACTAATAATTTCAAAAACCACATCACAAGCATAAGCAAGGCTAATGTTGAATGTGACAATTTAAGCGCAATTCTATCGGCCAAGATAAAAGGATTAAACAACCCCATAGTACTTTCAGAAGGGTTAGTGAAACTAAACCGTTCAAAAAATTCTGTTTTTGGCCGAATGGTCACAATTAATGCTTCAGGTAATTTTAAAGTTCTCTTGAACTTAAAGCAGACTCAAGGGCAACTGTATATTGTATATCATAATGTGAGCGGTTTGATAAATTTTAATATCGAAGCCATTGAAGGGATTGACAAGATAACAGATGTAAAAGGAACCGTTGACTTTAAAGACGATATTACTATTAAATCAACAGGAAATGTTAATACAAAACCATTTAAGTTAAACATCTACCAAAATAATTTTATAAGTGTCTTAAACAATAAAATATCGTTAAACCCAGAAATTTTGGTTGATGCCGAGGAAATAGATGTTTCCTACATCACCGAAATAATATCCAGCACTCCAGAGACCAAAGAAACTAAACCCAATAACAACACATATAGAGTAAAGGTTGATACAAAAAATCTAAAATACATGAATTATACCTTTCAGGATGTTCGTTGCGGAATGCTTTTCACCAATAATACTTTTGAAATTCAAAACTTTACTGGGCATGGTTTTGATGGTACATTAAGTGGAACAATGTTAAATTCTGAAAACAAATATTTTATAAAAACAGATTTTCAGGGAATGGATATATCAAAATTGTTTAACCATTACGACAATTTTAAGCAAACCATAGTTACACACAATAACATAAGTGGGAACCTCTCGGGTTCGGCTATACTTAACTTTACAACCAACAACAAGGGCGAGATAGATATGCCTTCGATAAAAATGGAATCGGACATCACCATAAGCAATGGGAAACTAATGGGGATGAATAAAATTGAGAAATTATCGAAATGGCTGAAATTGGACCAAGTAAAGTCGATTGACTTTAAGACACTCAAAAATAAAATTGAAATTAGTGAAGGTTGTGTGAAAATCCCTAAAATGGATGTTCTCTCTAATGTTGTAAACATGCAACTCTCTGGCGAGCATTATTTTGCTGGAAATTTTACCTACTGGATGAAAGTAAACTTTAGCCAAGTTCTCTCGCGTCGATTCTTAAACTCATCAGTTACAAACGATAACGAGCACGCAACGGATGGTTCAATAAATCTGTACCTTAAACTATTTGGCGATAATAATAACTATGAGGTTAAGCTCGATAAAAAATCATCGTTCGAGAATATTCGGGGTAATATTCAGGCGGAAGGTAAAACCTTGAAAGAGATTTTTAGGGAGGAGTTTAATCAAATTACAAAAAAGGATACTATATTGAAAGCCAATAAAGATAGCTCCTTGAGCAATAAAACTAAATTCAACATAGAGTGGGACGAATACGACACGCTGAACGTTGATAACAATTAGACTTTTGAATTATGGTGTTTACACGGGTTAAAACAAACTTTATTCTGTTGATTCTAGCTGGCTTCATTGGCCTTTCAACAATTGTTATTACAAACAGGTTTGTACGTCAACTCTCGTTTGAGGAGAAGAAGAAAATTGATTTGTGGGTTGCTGGTATAAGAGAACTAATCAACCTTACCGATAACGAAAAGGATTTCACCTTTGTTTTTGAGGTTATCCAGAATAATAGCACAGTGCCCGTTCTGCTGACTGACGAAGAGGGAAATGTTCTATCGTACAGAAATATTGACAAAGAACAGTTTAAGGATTCAATATCAACAGCAAGACTAATTGAGAAAATGAGAGCGGAGCACGAGCCTATTGAAATTAACCTACTCCACGATGTAAAAAACTACGTTTACTACATGGATAGTACAACTTTAAAAAAGTTATCGTACTACCCTTATATTCAACTACTAATAATCATTCTTTTTGTTTTGGTTTCCTACTACGCATTTAGCCAATCACGCAAGGCAGAGCGTAACGGTATTTGGGTTGGTATGGCTAAGGAAACAGCGCATCAACTTGGAACCCCAACATCATCGTTAATGGCCTGTTTAACAATGCTTAGGGAGAATTCGCCTAACGATTTAGTTTTAAACGAACTTGAAAAAGATATTCATCGCTTGGAGATAATAACCGACAGGTTCTCAAAAATTGGCTCTGCTCCAAGTTTGAACAAGAATAACCTTGTTGAAATGCTCGACAAATCGGTGGAGTATTTACAGACAAGGGTATCCAAAAACGTTGTTTTCCAAAAAGAGTATACTATTAAAGAGGCCATAAATATTCCACTAAATGTAACGCTTATGGAGTGGGTCATTGAAAATATTGTAAAAAACAGCGTGGATGCTATGAACGGTGTTGGAACTCTTACTTTCAACATAATTGACAATACACAGGTCGTATTTATTGATATTGTTGATACTGGCCGAGGTATACCAAAATCAAAATTTAAGGATGTTTTCCGCCCTGGCTATACCACAAAATCCAGAGGTTGGGGACTTGGATTAACCCTATCAAAAAGAATAGTAGAGGAGTACCACAATGGTAAAATATTTATAAAATCGTCTGAAATCAACAAAGGAACGGCATTCAGAATTGTTCTTCCTAAAAAGTAACTACGGCACCGGGTCGTAACCATGTCCACCCCAAGGATGACAGCGCGATACTCGTTTTATTGTCAACCATAATCCTTTGAAAAGACCATGTTTCTTTAACGCTTCTAAAGAATAAGCGGAACAAGTTGGTGTGTATCTGCAACTATTCGGAAAGTATGGTGATATAAATATCTGATAAATTTTTACCAACAGAATAGGTATGTAGGCCAAAACTTGTGCTATAAATCGCCATATAATTTGAATATATTTCACTATATATCAATTTATTAAACTACTCTTCCTTTAATTTAGTCTTCAGTTTGTGGAGTAAATCGTTTACAGATTTTTCAATAACAGGAGTTTCAACAATATCCTTCGATACAAATATTAAGGCAATATCAACCCTTTTGTTCTCTGGAATGCTATCGAAAATGGTATGAACATTTAACCTAAAAACTTCGCGCATACGCCTACGAATAAGGTTTCGCTTTACGGCTCGCTTAAAACTCCTTTTTGACACAACAAACATCACCTTATAAACGGCTTCATCGGATGTAACATCAGTTAAACGATAGGCCATCTTAATAGGATAGTTGAATAGAGAACTTCCGCCATTGAATAGAGCAGAAATTTCCTTTTCGTGGGAGAGTATGTTATGTTTCCTAAGAAAAAATCTCATAAAAAAACAGGGGATTTATTATCCCCTGATATTATTTTGTTTTTTTGGTATATTCCTTCAAAAAAACATCGATTGCGTGGGTCATACTCGGACAGGTGGGCGTTGGAGCCATAACATCGAGCCTTAAACCGGAATCCTTGACCGCTTTGGCTGTATTAGCACCAAAAGCGCCAATCACAATTTCCTTTTGCTCAAAATTTGGGAAATTATCGTGAAGCGATTTAATTCCGTTTGGACTGTAAAAAACTATCATCTCGTAAGGGAAATCATCCCTTAAATCTGATAAATCACTACTAACAGTTTTATAGAAAATTGCCTTAGTGTACTTTATCTTGGCCTTATCGAGCGATTTAGGTATTTCGGGCTTGTGAACATCCGATAGGGAAAGTAAATACTTTTCCTCCTTATGCTTTTGCATAATCTCAAGCAAATCGGCAAAAGTGTTGTTACCGTAAAAGATTTTTCGTTTCCTGTAAACAATATACTTCTGCAGGTAAAGAGCAATAGACTCTGTAATGCAGAAATATTTCATTGTTTCGGGAACTGTAACTCTTACCTCCTCGCAAATTCTAAAGAAATGGTCCACTGCAGTTTTGCTGGTAAAAATAACCGCAGTGTGGTCAAGAATGTTAATTTTTTGCTGCCTAAATTCCTTAGAAGAAACACCCTCTACGTGAATAAAGGGTCGGAAATCAATCTTCAAACCATACTTCTGAGCTAACTCCATATAAGGAGATTTCTCGTTCTGTGGCTCGGGTTGCGAAATTACTACTTTTTTGATTTTCAAGGCCCTAAAGTTTTATTTCAATCTCACTCTACATCCTTTGTACCTGCAGGTAAAGTATAATTACAGGTACAATTTCAAGGGCACAAAGGTATAAAATGAAATACAAAAATGAAACACTGTTTTTAAGAAACAATGAAAGTATTCTTATGAGTCTGTATATCAATATAATAGCAAGCAACCCTATTGAACCATAAAGTAAATAACCTGACATTGGAGCATTGATATAGAATACAATTAAAGATAAAGGGAAAAGAACGAAACCTCCTCCACGAATTGCTATTAAGGTGTCGAAATAAAGTTTTTGTGTAAATGTTTTATCAGGAATAATAAGCTCTATTGACTTATGTAGGATGTAATAATATAGTCGATAAGCAAATAGCGCTCCAAGGATTAATAAAAATAATATTATGTTAGCCCAACCTGTTGTGCTTTGAGCGCCAAATCCACCAATAAAACTAAAGGTTAAAAAGGATAAGGTAATAATGGCAATAGTATCAAGCAATAAAAGTAATCGCCTGGTGGGAACGTTTAGGTCGGCAACAAATTTCTCTACAACATAGGCATAGATTAAACCTTCGAAAAATTTTCCAAGGTACTTTGAATAGCGAACAAGAATGGCAACGAACGAAACAAGTCCAATTAAAAAAGGGATAATAAATAAATCGTTGGTTGGATTTTGTTTTAATTCCTTTGGATGTATCCAGCCCTTGGAATTCTGACTCTCCGTTGATGATTTAAAAACTGTTTTAACTTCAACTACTGGTTTCACAACCTGTTTGTCGATAATGTAACACTCGTCATTTAAAGTATTAAGTGAATTATACTGATATATAAAATTATCGTACAAATTATTATGCTCATTTTCTTTTGAGTTATTGGAATAATTTGCAGGGATATAATTTACCTGCAACAATGATTCCTGCGAAACCGAAGTGCTATCCTGTAATACTGAAGACGAAGTAAGTGCCATAAACCAAAAATTGATACACAAAAGTATCTATTATTTGCTAAAATGCGATAGTAGTATATCGGCTTTCTTTGCACCAATAAGCGAAATTAATTCTTCGCGTGTAGCTTTCTTAATGCCATCTATAGATTTAAAGGTGGAAAAAAGTTGTTCAACTGTTTTAGGACCAATACCGTTAATACCATCCAACGAGGATGAAATAGCTCCTTTGCTCCGCCTTGAGGTGTGATGCTTTACGCCAAACCGATGAGCCTCGTCGCGGGCTTGTTGAATTACTTTTAGGGTTTCGGAACGCTTGTCGAGGTACAAAGGAACAGAGTCGCCTGGAAAGTATATTTCCTCCAAACGTTTGGCAATACCAATTAATTTTATCTTTTCGGATAAACCTAATTCGTGAATACTTTCAAACGCAGCACTAAGCTGACCTTTACCGCCATCAATAATAACCAACTGGGGTAACGATTGGTTCTCCTCCAACAATCTTGAGTAACGCCTATGAACAACCTCACGCATGGAGGCGAAATCGTCAGGTCCTTCAACCGTTTTAATATTGAAATGCCTATAATCGCGTTTTGATGGTTTGGCATTCTTAAAAACTACACAGGCCGCAACAGGGTTTGTTCCCTGAAGGTTGGAGTTATCGAAACACTCAATCTGTACAGGAAACTCCAAGAGGTGTAGGTCGTCCTTAATTTTCTGGAGTAAACGGTCAACCTTATTCTGTGGATTTTTTAGGTCATCACGTTTGATTAGTTCATCAATATATGCAGCACAATTTCTTAAACTTAAATCTACTAAATTTCGCTTCTCCCCTCTTTGTGGCGCTGAATAATTGAGATTATCGATAAGAAAATCGGGCATAATATTCACAATAACATTCTTTGAAGTACTTCGCAAACGACTTCTTATTTCTGCTATTGCATACGATAGTAGTTCTGGCAATTCCTCCTCGAGTTGATTTTTTAACTCCAAATTATAAGATTGAATTATAACACCAGAACTCACATTGAGGTAATTCACAACATTAATACCTTCTTTCTGCAAAATTGTATAAACCTCAATATCTTTTAATTGAGGATTAATAATTGTAGTTCTACTTTGAAATCGATGCAAAATATCGATTTTATTCTTGAGCATCTGAGCTCGCTCAAAATGATAGGAATCGGCAAAACGTTTCATCTCCTGATTCAACCATTTAAGCACATCGGAAAGATTTCCTTGCAAGATTTTTTTGATTGCATCGATATTAAATCGGTAGTCAAACTCTTCCTGTAATCCAATGCAAGGTGCCAAGCAATTACCAATTTGATACTCCAAGCAGGGCTTGTACTTTCCCTTAGCAATCATCTGTTGCGATAAATTAAGGCTACAGGTACGTAAAGGAAAAAGGGTTTTTGTTAAATCGAGCAGGGTTTTAACCAACCTGCCCGAGGTATAAGGACCGAAATAGATACTTCCATCCTCAATATAATTCCTTGTACTGAAAACACGGGGGAAAGGTTCGTTCTTAATGCAAATCCAGGGATAGGTTTTATCGTCCTTTAAAAGAATATTGTACTTGGGCTGATGTTTCTTAATAAGAACATTTTCTAGTAAAAGTGCATCTGATTCAGAATCGACAACAACAAACTTAATTGATGCAATTTTACGCACCAGCGTTCGCAACTTGTTGTTGGTTTGATTCGTTCTGTTGAAGTAAGACGAAACCCGTTTCTTTAAACTCTTGGCTTTACCAATATAAAGCAAACCACCCTCGGTGTCGTAAAACTGATACACCCCAGGTAATTCTGGCATAACCCTTACCGACTCCTGAACGGATTCCGTAATCATAAATATCAACCGTTTGTAAAGGTAAACATTAATTAAAATTTAAAAATCAACTAAATAAAAAGTTCGGTATAGTTAAATTTATCCACATCAAACAATCCTGCTGGAGTTATTTTTAGATGTGGAATTACCGATAACGACATAAATGACATCGTCATAAATGGTGCTTTAAGTTTGCATCCATCGGAAATTACTTTGGAGTTTATTTTCTCGTAAGCAGATGCGGCAACCTCGGCTGTAGAGTCAGTCATTAAACCATAAACAGGTAGTGGAAGACCGTGTAGTTGTTGTCCATCAAAATAGCAAACCCCTCCTCTATTCTTAATAATGAAGTCCAAGCATTTCTCAATGGATACATTATCGCAACCAACGGAAATAATATGATGACTATCGTGTGCTATGCTTGCAGCAATGGCACCTTTCTTCATTCCAAAACCCTTAATTAAACCAACAGATAGTTCGTTCTCCTTGTATCTACTTAACACAGCTATCTTCAAAACATCTTCTTTAAGATTGCAACTTAAAGTTTCAGCTTCGTTATTTATAACTACCGTATTAGTAATCAGCTCATCATTTATAACCTCAATTGCTTTTACTTTGCTTGAAGCCACCTTTAAATTCAAATTTGAAGGGTTGAAACTGGTTGGAAAAACATAATTCAATGCTGAATACGATTTATGAACTTTTTCTTCTGTCTCTAAAACATCTAAACCATTAATAAATGTACTCTGAATATTGAGGTTTTGAAGATTATCAACCACCAAAAAATCGGCAGAATCGCCCTCTTGCAACAACCCTACATTTAACTTATAATGATTAACTGGGTTAACTGATGAAACCTGCAACACATCAAAAATATCATAGCCCAAGGCCAAGGATTGCTTTACCTTTAGGTTAATGTGACCATGAAGCAACTCATCGGGATGACAATCGTCGGTACAGAACATTAAGTGCTTGCTATATTCCTTAATTAGCGGATGTAGAGCACCGAAATTCTTGGCCGCACTACCATCTCGAATAAGAATTTTCATTCCCAGTTTTATTTTCTCCAAGGCCTCCTCGAGTGTGAAACACTCATGGTCAGTTGTAATTCCTGCAGAAACATAGGATTTAAGTGCATCGCCACTCAACCCTGGCACATGGCCATCCACAGGTTTATTTACTGAGTGCGCTTTACCAATAATCTGCATAACGCTCTCCGATTTATATATAACACCGGGGAAATTCATCATTTCAGCAAGAAAATGTATATCATCCCTCTTCATTAAACCCTCAATAATCTCCGGGGTGAAAGGTTCAAAACACTCATCGAAAGGAGAAGCGGGAACGCATGAAGGTGCCCCAAAATAAAACTTCAAATCTGAACCCTTTGCATCGTTTATCATAAACTCCACGCCATTTACACCTGCTACATTGGCAATCTCATGCGGGTCGGTCACAACAGCAACGGTACCATGCTTCACCGCTGCCTTTGCAAAATTAGACGGGGTAAGCATAGAACTTTCGATATGAACATGCGAATCAATAAAACCCGGTAGGATTATTGGATGCTTTATGCGCGAATCCTTTTCTATTTTAACTATTTTTCCATCCTGAATCCTCAGAGTTGCGCCAAAAGACTCCCTTTTAATTGGGTCGAAAACAACCCCAGCAACAGTAAAATTTGTACTCATAATCGAAATGTTTTGAATAAATAATAAACTATATCACAATACAATAAACAAAATCACCTATACTAATAAAGAAAATGTTCCACGTGGAACATTTATGTAAAAAATTCTAAAAACCGCAATGTTCCACGTGGAACATTTAAAGTATTTATTTAGCTACCTGCCAAAATAAACTAGTAAAACATTAATATCGCTAGGAGAAATGCCAGGTATACGTTTTGCCTCTCCTATTGATTGAGGTTTATGTTTAGTTAACTTTTGACGGGCTTCAGTGCTTAGTGATTCTAATGAAGTGAAATTAAAATTTAATGGTATTGGAACATGCTCAAGTCGCGATATTTTATCTGCAATAAGTTTTTCCTTGTCAATATAACCCTGATATTTGATTTTTATCTCAACCGCCTCTAATATTTCAGGAAATAATTCTTGCTCATCTGTACTTAAAATATTGAGTTTCTCTTGGATATCCTTTAAACTAATCTCTGGTCTAATGATAACATCAAAAAGTTTCTTCTTTTGGTTTAACGGAGAACTATTATTTGCTTCTAAATACTGATTAACAAAACCTGGTTCAATTGAAGTCTCCTGAATATATCGGTAAAGTTTATTAATGATTTCGTACTTTTGAGTAAAACTATCATATTCATCCTTGCCAACCATTCCTAACTTATACCCAAATGGCATTAATCTTTCATCAGCATTATCTTGACGAATCAATATTCGAAATTCTGCTCGACTCGTAAATACACGGTAAGGCTCGTCTACGCCTTTGGTAATTAAATCGTCAATCATCACGCCAATATAAGCCTGGTCGCGATTTAAAACGAATGGCTCCTGATTGGTTATAGTAAGGTGAGCATTAATTCCTGCAACCAAACCTTGCCCTGCTGCCTCCTCGTAACCTGTGGTACCATTAATCTGCCCAGCAAAGAACAATTTGTTAATCAACTTCGATTCTAATGTATGCTTTAACTGAGTAGGTGGGAAATAATCATACTCTATAGAGTACCCTGGACGAAGAATATTTACATTTTCAAAGCCAGGAATTAATCGCAATGCCTTAAACTGAACATCCCAAGGTAGCGATGAGCTAAAACCATTAAGATACATCTCATAGGTAAACACTCCTTCGGGTTCTAAAAATAACTGATGCGATTCCTTGCTGGAAAAAGTATTCACTTTATCTTCAATGCTGGGGCAATACCTTGGACCAATTCCTTTAATGCGACCAGAAAAAAGTGGAGAATCATCAAATCCTTCTTTTAAAACCTCATGAACCTTTTTGTCGGTATGAACTATATAGCAATGCTTAATTGGTAAATCTGTTTTTACATTTGGGTCGAACGAGAACTTTCCAAGCGATTCACTCTCTTGAATAATCATCTTGGAATAATCAACAGTACGTCCATCGATACGAACGGGTGTTCCTGTTTTCATCCTGCCTGACTCAATTCCTAAGTCTTTTAAACGCTCAGTAAGACCAACCGAATTGCTCTCCCCTATTCTACCTCCTGTAACATTTGTTCTCCCAATATGAATAAGTCCGTTTAAAAAAGTTCCGTTTGTGAGAATTACAGATTTGCAAGAAAATGATATTCCATTTCTAGTTACAACACCATTTACAGAATTAGAATCCTTATCGATTAAAACATCTATAACATCATCTTGCCACAACGAAAGATTTGGAATAGATTCTAAAAATTTACGCCACTCAATGGTAAATAAAAATCTGTCGCACTGTGCACGTGGACTCCACATTGCTGGTCCCTTAGATTGATTTAACATTCTAAAGTGAATAGTTGTGAGGTCGGTAACCTTCCCTGTGTATCCACCAAGCGCATCAATCTCTCGAACAATTTGTCCTTTTCCAATTCCACCAATGGCTGGGTTACAGCTCATTTGCGCGAGTTTGGTTAAGTCCATAGAAATTAAAAGGGTTTTAGAACCCATATTTGCTGCCGCAGCTGCTGCCTCACACCCAGCGTGCCCTCCTCCAACAACTATAATATCGTAATTAATCTGCATAGTTATAAAAAATACTTAAAGCCTCATCTTCCAAAACTCGCATTTGCTTTTGTTGCTTTGCTGTTTTATCGGAAAATCCCACTAAATGTAAAACACCATGAATTATTACCCTTAACAATTCATCGTTGTAATTTGTTTTAAAACGGTGTGAATTATCTAGAACCGTATCGATAGAAATAAAAATATCACCTTCTACTTTATTGTCGTAACAATAATCGAAAGTGATAATATCGGTAAAATAACTATGATTTAAATATTGTTGATTTAATTCTAGGATGTACTGGTTAGAGCAAAAAATGTAACTTACGTTACCCAACTTCTTTTGATGCAACTTTATTACATCGTTAATCCACTTTGATACCTTTCTTTTTTCCTTTAAAACAAACTTTATATCTTGACACTGAAAGTTTATAGGCATTTTAGATGTTAAAAATTAGTTCCACTTTGGTTCCTTTGTCGTTGTAAACAATTTCGTCGGTTAATTTGCGCATCAAAAATACACCGCGCCCCGAAATGTTCTCGATATTCTCAGGCATTGTTGGGTCAGGAATAGCATTAAAATCAAAACCTGGGCCTTGGTCCTCAATGGCAATTGTAAGCTTACCGTTTACAACTGTAAAATCAATCTTTACTGTTTTATTAATATCTAATTTATTGCCATGAACCATGGCGTTGTTAACGCCTTCGATTGTAGCAATTAGGATTTTTCCGTATAAGTCGGAATGTATAGAATTAACTTCTGAAATTTCATCGATAATCTTTTCTACTTGATTAATCTCATCAAGTTTGCTCTGAATTATTAATGATTTATTCATTGTAAAATTTTTTATGTTAATCTTTATACTGAAAAAGAGCAAAAAAGTTACACAATTACTTGCCTTTATAGCTAGGAATCCAGTTGGTTGGATTCTCAGTTGAACGTTCATTCCAAACTTCGAAATGTAGAATCCCAACTTTATCGTCGAGCTTAGCTACCTCTCCTATTTTTTGACCTATACGAATTTTATCACCTGCTTTTACCTCAAGGTTTGCCAAGTTAGAATAAACGCTCAAATAACTACCGTGACGAACAATAACGGCAAGACCACTTAATGGCACATTAAATATCTTTCTTACTTCTCCATCAAAAATACAATATACGTTAGAATTTTTAGATACAGTTATATCAATTCCATTATTTTTAATTTTTACGCCCTTTAAGTATGGATGATTAGACTCTCCGTACGATGCAGTAACTATACCATCCTTAACAGGTGCAGGTAATTTTCCGAAATTATCCTTAAACTGCTTACTTAAAACAAAGTTGATTTCATTTGTTTTGTTATCGTTCTTTGATTTTCGTCGAGCCTCCTCCTCAATAATTTTCTTAATTTGATTAGCGATTGCTTCAGCCTTTTTCTTTTCGTTGGCTAAATCCTTTCGTAAATCTTTTTCTTTACGCTTAATATCATTTACCTTTTGAGCAAATGATTTGGATTCTGAAACAAGCTTTGTTAATTCATTTTCCTTTTCAATCTGTTTTAACTTTAAAAGTTTATAGTTATTCTGAAGATTTAACTTATTGGTATGCACAGTTGAGATTAACTGTTTTAACTCGTCGATTCGACGCTCCTGATAACTGATTAAACTTTTATAAAACTTTACGCGCGTATAAGCTTGATTAAATGAAGTTGAAGAAAGTACAAACATTATTAACTCAACCTTATCCTTATTTCTGAATTTGGTTCTAAGAATAAAAGCTAACTCTTCTCTCCTATCGTCAATAACAACATCTAAGCTATCAATTTGATGCTGGCTGAAAATAATCCTATCGTTTAGGAAATTTATTTCTGTCTCAATTTGCTTGATTAAATCGTTCTTAAGCTTGATGCGATTCTCAATTAACTTAAGATTGTTTACAGTTAAACTTTTCTCCTTGGATGTTTCCTCAATTAAACTTGATAATTTAGAGATATTATCCTCTATGTTCTTACGTCTGTTATTTAAATCATCAATGGTTTGACCGTTTGCTGATGAAAAACTAATCAGCAAAAAAATTAAAAAAGAATATTTTAAGTATTGATTTATCATTTAACACCAGTATGGCCGAATCCACCAGAACCACGAGCAGTATCGGAAACAAATTCAACATTGTCGAAAATAGCCTTTTCGTACTTGGCAAAAACCATCTGACAAATACGCTCGCCTGGTTCAATAACAAAAGATTCGGAACTTAGGTTTATTAGTATAACACCAACCTCTCCCCTATAGTCAGCATCAATTGTGCCTGGTGTATTTAAAACTGTTATTCCTTTCTTAAGAGCTAATCCGCTTCGGGGACGAATTTGCGCCTCGTATCCTTCGGGTATCTCTAAATATAAACCAGTCTTCACTAAAGCGCGTTCAAGTGGTTTAAGGGTAATGCTCTCAGAAATATTTGCTCGTAAATCCATTCCGCTACTATGCTCAGTGGAATAGCTAGGATTTGGATAAATGGAATCGTTCTTAATTTTTACAGTTATCATACTAAACTTTGATAAATCTATTTAAAATAGGAATGTTAATCTTCTCGGCTTTTATAAAATAATATCCAAAATACAATAACGCAATATTTATAAATACAACTGCAAAAATAGGCTTTGTAAAAAATAGAACAGTTGCAATAGTGAATATAGTTATAAACAAAATTGAATATTTTTTAAAGTGAGTTGTATCAAACCAAATTAAACCTGACTTTTTTCCATCTCTATAACTTAAGAAATTCATAAAACCATAAGTTACAACTCTAGATACTGCTGCACCATAAAAACCAATTAAAGGTATGAGAATAATATTTGATATAACAGTAATTGAAGCACCAATGACAGTGTACTTTATACCATAAACAGTTTTATCGGTTAACTTATACCAAAAGGACAAATTGAAGAAAGTTCCGTTTAATATATTAGCTATCAGTAGTATAGGAACAACGTATAATCCAGACCTATAATTAGGGCCAATATAATACTTGAAAATTGGCAGATTGAAGGTGACGAACAGAAAGATAATCAGGCAGAATACTACAAAGTACTTCATAGCCTTACCAAAAACTTGAACAGAATCAGCTCTCCCTTGATTATTAAAAAAGAAAGGCTCTGCGGCAAATCTGTACATCTGAGTAAAGAGAACTAACAGAACGGCTAACTTAAAGTTTGCACTATAAATACCAATCTGATAAAGCGCTGTTCCTTCGGGCAGCATATACTTCAGAAAAATCCTATCGAACGACTCGTTTGCAGTACCGGCTAAACCAGCAATCAACAATGGAAATGAATATTTAAGAATAGATTTAAGCAGGGTAAAATCTATATTGAATCTTGGGATTTTAGCATAGAACAACAAAACAAGAACAGTTAAAACATTCTGTACAAGGTTTGAGAAGAAAATAAAGTAAACGGGATTTACATTTGGGAATAACTGTTGGTGTTGCTCTGGCGAAAGAATAACGTAAAAGAAAACATTTAGCAAAATATTAACTGCTACTCCAAAAATCTTTATGGTTGAAAAAACTATGGGTCTATTCTCGCTGCGCAATTTGGCAAAAGGTATAGCCATAAAAGCATCGAGTGAAATGATTAAACCTAGCGTGTAAACATACGATGCATCATAAACAGTTCCTAAAGAAAGTGCAATACTATCGGCAAAAACAAAAAAGAATATAGAAGCAAGCGTAGATGTTAACAGCAAAAAGTAAAACAACGTAGAGTAAACAACTTGCTTATCGTAGTTCTTGGAGACAAAACGGAAAAATCCAGTCTCTAAACCAAAAGTTAAAACAATGAGTAATATAGTAAGGTAAGCATACAATTCATTTACAACACCATATTGTGATGCATCCTTAAAAAAATAGGTATGAACAAAAACCAATAAAAAGTTGAGAAGCTTCGGTAGTACAGTACTTAACCCATAAATAACGGACTGCGAAAAAAGTTGCTTAACTGACGACATTCAACAATAATTATAATTCAACGTAAAGGCTATCAAAAAAATATGACATTAGTCAATATTCAATAATTGTTCATATTTTTGCGTTGTTAAAACTACATATTATGAAAAAATTAATCGCAATAGTTTTGATTGCTTTTCTAGCAAGCTGTTCTAAATACGACAAAAATTATCATCACGCTAAAATAGAAACTGAATACGGAAACATAGTTGTAAAATTATACAATTCTACACCCAATCACACAAATAATTTTGTAAAACTAGTTAACGAAAAGTTTTTCGATGGAATTATTTTTCACAGAGTGATAAAAGATTTTGTGGTACAAGGTGGCGACCCAGATACAAAAAATACTGAAGCCGGAAAACTTTACGGCGAATCTGATGCTGGTTACTTAGTAGATGCTGAATTTGTTGACACAATAATTCACAAACGTGGAACAATTGCAATGGCTCGCGAAGGAGATGATGTTAATCCTGAGAAAAAATCATCAAGTTCACAATTCTACATTGTTGTAGGTAAAATATTTACCAACGAACAATTAGATTCACTGGAGATTAAACAATTCAGTAAAAAGGTATCTAAGTTTGAAAGCAAAATATACGCAGAACTTATAAAACAAATGGGTGATACCTTGAACAACGCAAAGTTAAAAAAGAAGATAGGCGAAATAGTTACAACAAAAGTGGACTCGTTCAAAGTAGCTACACCAATTGCTAAGTTCAACGAACTACAACGCAAAACATACACAACTGTTGGCGGAATCCCACATCTTGATGGGAACTATACAATATTTGGCGAGGTAATAGAGGGTTACGAGATAGTGGAGAAAATATCGTTGGAAGCAACTGATGAAAACGATAGACCACTTAAAGATATCAAAATGAAAATTAGCTTAATTAACTAGATATGCTACAGCGAATTGAAAGTATTAAGGAAGAGTTAAAAAAATTAAATCCTGTAAATCAGGATGATGTTGAAAAAATTAGAATTCACCTTTTAGGCAAAAAAGGTTTAGTAACATTGCTTTTTGAGGATTTTAGGAATGTAAGCAAGGAGGAGAAGAAGAATCTTGGACAAGTAATTAATACATTAAAAAACGAAGTTCAAGAAAAAATAGATACCTGGAAACAATCTCTTTCATCGAATGCTAAAAGAGAAACAAATATCGATTTAACTCTTAACGAACCAAATCAAGAATTTGGTACACGACATCCTATATCGTTAATTAAGAATGAACTTTACGAAACATTCAAAAAACTTGGATTTACAATATACGAAGGACCTGAAATTGAAGACGATTGGCACGTATTCTCAGCACTAAATTTCCCTGAGGAACATCCAGCAAGAGATATGCAGGACACATTCTTCATTGAGAAAAATCCAGATATTCTACTTAGAACTCATACATCATCGGTTCAGGTTAGAAGTATGGAGCGTGAGAAACTACCTATTAGGGTGGTTTGTCCTGGTAGGGTTTTCAGAAACGAAGCAATCTCGGCACGTGCACACTGTATATTTCATCAAATTGAAGGACTTTACATTGATAAAAACGTTTCGTTTGCCGACTTAAAGCAAACATTACTATACTTTGCAAGAGAAATATTTGGAGAGGAAACACAGATTAGACTTCGTCCATCATTCTTTCCATTTACAGAACCATCGGCCGAAATGGATGTTAGCTGTAAGCTTTGCGGTGGAATAGGTTGTTCTGTATGTAAGTATACAGGTTGGTTAGAAGTATTAGGCTGCGGAATGGTTGACCCAAATGTTTTGGAACTAAACAATATCGATAGTAAAGTTTACTCAGGTTTTGCTTTTGGTATGGGTCTAGAACGTATTGCAATGTTAAAATACCAAGTAAAGGATTTAAGACTTTACTTTGAGAACGATGTTAGATTTTTAAATCAGTTCAAAAATTACTAGAAATAAACTTTAACTCAAGTAGTTTGTTCAATAAATAAAACTTTAGCTATGGGGGAAGGTAATACATACCTATGTAAAGCCTGTGCTTGTTCATCGGTATCGGTGTTTAAATCGCTGAGCAATGAGGAACACGAATTGTTGAGTTCAAAGTTAAAATGCAACTTCTACAAAAAAGGGGATATCCTTTACAGGGAAGGCAGTAGAATTACAGGTTGCTACTGTGTGCAAAAAGGTGTTTTAAAGATTTACAAAACTGGAATAGATGAAAAGCCACAAATTGTAGCATTTGCAAGACCTGGAGATATTACTGGTTACAGGTCTGTACTAAGTAACGAAGTGGCCTGTACAACTGTAGAAGCACTTGAAGATTCAGAGATTTGCTTTATTCCTTCGGAAATAATCTTTGCTCTTATTAAAAAGAACTCAGACTTTGCTCTTTCGCTAATTCAACTTACTTGTAAAGAGCTAAATCAGGCTAATAGTTACATAAAAGATATTGCACAAAAAACTGTTAAAGAAAGACTTGCTGAAACATTAATAATGCTCTACGAAACATTTAATGTAGATGCAGAAGGTTACATAACAATTAATCTGACAAGAGAAGATTTATCGAGCATAGTTGGAACTGCAACCGAATCGGTTATAAGAATACTTAGTGAACTAAAATCAGAAGGATTATTAGAACTAAAAGGTAAGAAGATTAAAATATTAGACCTTAAAAAGATGAAATTGATTTCCGATTCAATATTCTAAAAAAGAGAACCTTGTTCTGGAAATCTATCAATTTTAAGATGTTTATACGCTAAATCGGTTACTTCACGACCACGAGGGGTTCTTTTCAAGAATCCCTCTTTTATTAAGAATGGTTCATAAACTTCCTCAATAGTACCAGCATCCTCTCCTACTGCTGTTGCTATAGTATTCAAACCAACTGGACCTCCTTTAAATTTATTGATTAACGTCTTTAGAATCTTATTATCCATTTCATCTAAACCTCGTGAATCAATTTTAAGAGCATCGAGTGCGTGAACAGAAATATCGTGATTAATATGACCATCGCCAATAACTTGTGCAAAATCCCTTACTCTACGCAATAAAGCATTTGCTATACGGGGAGTTCCTCTACTGCGTAAAGCAATTGCTTTTGCAGCTTCGTTATCTATATCAATTCCTAAAATTTTAGAAGAACGTTTAATAATATTCTCAATAACCAGTGAATTGTAATACTCCAGATGAAAATTGATTCCAAAACGTGCCCTTAACGGACTTGTTAGTAAACCACTACGTGTTGTAGCACCAATTAAAGTGAAAGGATTTAACTCAATTTGAATACTTCTAGCACTAGGTCCTTTATCAATAATAATATCAATCTTATAATCCTCCATTGCAGAGTATAAGTACTCTTCAACAATGGGACTTAACCTATGAATCTCATCAATAAAAAGAATATCAAACTTTTCGAGATTTGTTAAAAGACCAGCTAAATCGCCAGGTTTTTCGAGAATTGGACCAGATGTAGTTTTTATACTTACATCAAGTTCATTTGATATGATATTTGCTAAAGTTGTTTTACCAAGACCAGGAGGTCCGTGAAGTAAAACGTGATCCAAAGCCTCCCCTCTTAATTTTGCAGCTTTAACGAATATCTGAAGATTCTCAATAATGTGTTCTTGACCTTTAAACTGGTCGAACTGTGAAGGACGAATTTTTCCTTCAAACTCACTATCCCTTAAACTATTATCGTTACGAATAAAATCCGATGAAGCCATTATACTTTTAGCATTCTCTCAATTGGTAAACGAGCAAGTTCAATTAAACTTTCATCTACATCAATTTGAGGTTTCTCATATTTTAGTGTCAAATATAACTTTTTTAAAGTTATCAATTTCATAAATGAACACTCATTGCAAGCACAAGTTGAATCGTTTGGAGGAGCAGGTATGAATGTTTTATCAGGATTACTTTTTATCATTTGATGCAAAATACCTACCTCTGTAGCAACAATGTATTCCTTACTATCATCTTTACTTGTATAACTCAACAAATCGGATGTAGAGCCAATATAATCAGCAATTAAAAGAATAGTTTTAGGACACTCAGGATGTGCTATAAATTTAGCATTTGGATGCTCTTTCCTTAATTGAACTATCTTTTCTAAGGAAAACTGGTCGTGAACGTGACAAGCACCATCCCAAACAACCATATTTTCTCGTTTAGTTAATGCTTTAAGGTAATTACCTAAATTTCTGTCGGGAGCAAAAATTATAGGCTCATTGGCAGGAATACTATTAATTACTCTAACTGCATTGGACGATGTACAACAGATATACGATAAACTCTTAATATCTGCAGTAGTATTAACATAGGTTACAACCTTATGATTTGGGTACTTATCAACAAATTTCTTAAAATCTTCGTACTTACAACTTTCAGCAAGGCTGCAGCCTGCATTCAAATCGGGTAAAAGAACCTTACTTTTTGGAGAAAGTATTTTTGCTGTTTCGGCCATAAACTTTACGCCAGCAAATACAATAATATCGGCTTTTACACTAGCAGCTTTTTGAGATAATGCAAGACTATCGCCAACAAAATCGGCTATATCTTGAATTTCTGGATTCTGATAGTAGTGAGCCAGAATAACAGCGTTCTTCTCCCTCTTCAACTTATTTATCTCATCGACTAAATTTATGGAACTATCCAAATTTTCATCGACATAACCTAAGTTATCAACATTACTATTATTCATTTTCTTTTTTAGTTTTTAAATAAATAAAACAATATGATTATGAATAGCTGTTAATTCGGTTCAAAACAAAATTGTAATTCGTTTGCAAAAATGCTTATTAAAATTGGGATAACAAATTGTTAACACTAAAAACCATATAATGTTTGCTGAAACACAGGGTAATTCAAACTTTATTAACAGCTGTTAACATACCAATATGTTGAATTTTTTCTGATAATTAACAACCCCCACAATTGTTAATAAGAGCGGTGAAAAGTTCTATGAAAAACTTTGTTGCTCCTATTGGTATTTTCGGCAATGTTTATATATAGGGTTAGGGTTATTCGCTCCAAAAATATTTACTGAAATCAATCAACAAAAATTTCAACATTAATTAAACACCTATTCTGGAGTTACTAACAGGCATGAAATTTGAGTTAATAAGAATGATTGGTTACAAAAGTCACTAATGGTTCCAACAAAAACAACTAATTTTGACAAAACAAAAAAGCAGTAAAATGCACCTTTACAGACCAATAAGGAAATATGTGTTACTGTCTACGTTAGTAGTATCGCACATTTTTATAGTACAAGCACAAACGGACACGCTAGTTAACAAGAGGGATACAGCCAAACGTTATTTTATTGCCCTACCAATTGGATTTTATGGTGAGGAAACAAGTTTTGGATTTGGTGGCTCTGCGGGTTACTACTATAGGTGTAAGGATAATAAGATATCGAGTTTACAGGGAAATGCCGTTTACACGCTAAAAAACCAGGTAAGCCTAAACGTACTTCCTAAAATATATACTAGCACAAGGGATTTTTATTACTCTGGACACTTAAAGGTAAACTACTACCCCGATAAGTTTTTTGGAATTGGCCGAAACACAAACGATACGTTGGAGGAAAACTACACATCGAAGGATTTTTCGGTATTGCTGCAGCGTCAACGCATACTTTTTGGTGTTATAATGGCGGGAGTTCAGGCACAGGTAAACTATTACCAAGCGGAGGATATTAAGACGGATGGATTGCTATCGCAGGGAGTTATTGGAATGAACGATAAGTTTACGGCAGGCTTGGGTTTGTTGCTAACCTGGGATACACGCGATAATATGTTTTACGCAACCGACGGCGAGTTCTATAAAGCGTCGTTGATGGTTTACAGCAAAGCCTTTGGTAGCAACCTAAACGTAACAAGGTTAACGGTTGATTTGCGCAATTTCTATGCCTTGGGGGGTAAGCATATTTTAGCATTGCAGGTTTATGGCGATATGACATGGGGCGATACTCCCTTCCAAATAATGCCCTCGTTGGGCGGAAGCGATATTCTACGGGGTTACTACAAAGGGCGATACCGCGATAAAATGATGATGTGCGCACAGGCCGAGTACCGATTCCCTATATATAAATGGTTAAAGGGAACTGCATTTGCTGGTGTGGGCGATGTAGCAAACGATTTGGATAGATTTGACATATCGCAATCCAAAGTGGCATACGGAGCAGGTTTAAGGGCAAGAGTGAATCCGGTTAATGTTCACCTGCGTTTTGATGTTGCTTTTACAAGGGATAGAGAACCTGCGTTTTACTTTACGGCGTCGGAGGCGTTTTAATGCTTATAAATTGGAGAAAGCAAGTATATTAACGTTTACTAGCAATTCATAATTTTTTATTCTCAGGACAAGGATTGAGTTATAACTTGAATAATATGACACAAGACACAGCGATAAAGTTATTCAATGACAAGCAAATAAGAACCATTTGGGATAATGACCAAGAAAAATGGTTTTTTTCTATAGTTGATGTTGTTGGAGTCTTGACAGAAAGTCCAAATCCACGTAAATATTGGAGTGTACTAAAAACAAGGCTAAAGGCCGAGGGAAGTCAGTTGGCTACAAATTGTAGTCAACTGAAAATGCTTTCGGCAGATGGAAAATATTACAAAACAGATATAGCTGACACACAACAGCTCTTTCGCATAATTCAATCTATTCCATCACCTAAAGCAGAACCTTTCAAACTTTGGTTAGCAAAAATTGGGAGAGAGCGAATAGACGAAATTGAAGACCCAGAGATTGGTATTGAACGATTAATGGAAACATACTTACAAAAAGGGTATTCAACATCATGGATAAATCAGCGACTCAAAAGCATAGAAGTCCGAAAGGAGCTTACAGATGAGTGGGAGAATCGAGGAATAAAGAAAGGACAGGAATATGCAATTCTCACTGATGAGATAACAAAGGCATGGAGTGGATTTACTACAAAACAGTACAAGAATTTTAAAGCTCTTAAAAAAGAAAACCTGCGAGACCACATGACAAACTTAGAGTTAGTTCTAAACATGCTAGCAGAGGCAACAACCACAGAAATTTCCAAGGAAAAGAAACCAAAAACATTTAAAGAAAGTCATAAAATTGCTAAGCAGGGAGGGACTATTGCAGGAAATACACGAAAAGAAATTGAGGCTAAATCTGGAAAGAAAGTAGTTACAAAAGAAAATGCTAAGCAACTAATCGAGAAAAAGAAGAAAGAATTAGGCAAATAAAAATACATAAAAAAAGAGACCTCCGATTGGAGGTCTTTTGGTTTATTGACTATTTCTTTAGTTTTTTTACGCTTCCAGGTCTTGCAGACGCTGGAAGGTCTCGCCTTTTACAGGAACTTTCCAGCGTGGCGCAGCCTCCTGGAAACGTTTATTTAGAATGCTTAAAGCATTGTCGATTCAACTTCGTCAACAGTAATTGGAATGCGTTGTCCTAGAATTCTACAGCCTTTGTCGGTAATTAGAATATCGTCCTCTAGGCGGATTCCACCAAAGTTGGCGTAATCGGCTAGTTTGGCGTAATTGATAAACGACTCGTTAATTTTCTCCGATTTCCACTTCTCGATAAGCGCTGGGATAAAGTAGATGCCAGGCTCAACGGTTAGTACAAATCCTGTTTGTATGCGACGTCCACAACGTAGGTAGGCTGTACCGAATTGGTCGGAGCGGGTAATTTCGTCGTCGTAACCAACATTGTTTTCGCCTAAATCCTCCATGTCGTGAACATCGAGCCCCATCATATGGCCCAAACCGTGAGGGAAGAATAGCGCGTGAGCGCCATTTGCTACGGCATCATCAACATTACCTTTCATTAGTCCAAGAGCCGAAAGACCCTCGACGATAACCTTTGCCGATGCTTTGTGAACATCTAAATAAGGTATACCCGGTTTTGCAATTTCAATGGCTTTATTGGTTGCTGCAAGCACAATGTTGTAAATATCCTTTTGCTGCTGGGAGAATTTGCCGCCAACAGGAATTGTTCTGGTGTTATCCGAAGCATAATGTGAAACCGACTCTGCACCGCAATCAACAAGCAACATGCGACCTTGCTGAAGAATTTGAGAGTGGTCGTGGTTGTGAAGCGTTTCGCCATTCTGCGATAGAATTATAGGGAACGATGGCATTGTACCGTGAGCAACGGCAATACCCTCAATAAAGCCAGCAATCTCGCGTTCCGATGCACCAACCTTTGCCATTTTCATTGCAGTGGTGTGCATCTTATAACCAATGGCGCATGCCTTTTCAATTTCATCTATCTCGCAGGCCTCTTTAATGGAGCGCAGACCAACAATAGCCTTAATCAACTCTAACGAGGAGTAAGTTTTGATAAACGATTGGTTGATACCAAGCAAACGCTCAAGTGTTAATATATTCTCGGCGCGATATGGAGGAATAATGTGAATTTTACGTCCGTGACGTATAGCGCGCGAAATAGTAGTGTTCAGTTCCTTTAAAGGATGAGTTGATAATACGCCAACCTTTTCGCCTAACTCCTTAAGCTTGGGTTGCGGGCCCATCCAGATGATATCGTCGATATCGAAATCATCGCCGTAGAGGCAATCCTTACCGTCTTCAATGTCGATAATACCAATTAAATTAGGTATATCGAGACCAAAGAAGTAAAGAAAATTACTATCCTGGCGGAAATGGTAGGTGTTGCTAGGATAGTTCATAGGACTCTCAGTATTACCCATTAGTATGGCAATACCCGATTTGATTTTCTTTCGTAGTTTTAATCTACGGTCGATATAAACTTGCTTTTCAAACATGATTGAAAAATTAATTTTAGATTTGTTGCTCTAAAGGTAATGCCAAAACAGGAAAAATTCAAATGATAAAATTCATAAAACAACATATTAACTCTTTGATGTGGGCATTAATCATAATGATACTGTGCGGTGCACCATCTTCTTCTTTTCCAACAGTCCGATTTTTTAACATTCCCCATTTCGATAAGATTGTTCATTTTGGACTATACTTAGTATTCACACTACTTATACTATCGGAAACAAACACTAAAAGAAGGATTGGCGGATTAGACCGAAAAGCGATTATTGTTAGTTTGTCGATTGCAATTGCTTATGGCCTATTGATAGAATTAATGCAATTACTTGTGTTTGAAAGCCGGGGCGCAGAATTTTGGGATTTTGTGGCGAATACAATTGGAGCTATTACCGCAGTTTTAACGTATAGATTAGTGAATAGAATAACAAATCAATTAATATAGATATTATAAACTCATTTTTTAATGAACAAGATTGTCTGTTTGTTTCTTCTTTCAATACTTATTGGTAATCAGACATTAGGTCAAAACCTCATACTTAACCCCACTTTTGATGATTATGTCACATATTTGGATAGCAATAATAGAAAGGTTTATCAGCCAAAACATTGGTTTTATGAGGGACAAAGGCTAAATCATCCGGTATATTTTTCATCGGCTCGATTTCTAGACCCAACCATTAAAACAAAATTTCATCCAGAGGCAGAGTTAATAAGGCAAGGAAATCACATCAACTATATAAGCATCCTTCTTTTACCCAACACACAAAAAACTTACACTTATCTTAAAGAACCGCTTGAAAGGGGGAAAAAGTATAAGATTAATGTTGACATTAAGGTTTATAATCAGTCCAATTGCCTTTCAGATTTGTTGGTGGGTTTTCTGGATACCATAAATGAGATCAAAGTCGATTACTCTCAAATAGTTAAGCTTTCTTTACCCGACTCTGTTCCGTTCGACCAATTCTGCAATAATTGGGTAACCCTTGAACAACAGTTTGTTGCAAATGGCGACGAAAAGATATTTGAAATAAGCGCAGGAACACCAAAGGATTATACGGATATTGTAAAGTCAAATCCAGAAAAATTTCAGATTTATTACCGAAGAAATACATACCAATTAAAGTTTTTAGTGGATAATATTAGATTAGTTCCAGTAGATAGTTTTTTGGTTAAAAAGGAAACGGCTTTAAACCAGCATAATCTCGAATCATTGAACTTAGGTGAAAGCATTATTCTTACAAATGTTTACTTTGATTTTGATAAATATGAGATTCTTAAAACGTCTTATCCTTCATTAGACTTAATTGCACAATATCTGCATAAGAATTCAACAGTTTATATTCTTATAACAGGCCATACCGATAACATAGGAGGAACAGATTATAACCAAAAGTTATCGGAGCAAAGAGCAAAAGCGGTTGTGGATTACTTAATAAATAAGGGAATCAATAAGAAACGACTCCAATACAAAGGAAACGGCAATCAATATCCAATAAGTGAGAATGAAACCAACCAAGGACGTGCAAAAAATAGAAGGATAGAGATGCAGATTATCAATAAATAAAAAATAAGATGTGTCTTTTTCAGTTTTTAATTAACTTTGCAGTTCGAATGTGGAAAGATTTGACTGATTGCAACCACAATAAATAAATGCTAAAACAGAATTATTATCGCAATCGCCCAAACCTTCCCGTCGCATTTTTGTTAATCAATCTAAATTCTTAATAAGATGGGATATTTATTTACATCCGAAAGCGTATCGGAAGGACATCCAGATAAAGTGGCCGACCAAATTTCCGATGCATTACTTGACGAGTTTCTTCGTCAGGACCCCGATTCAAAAGTTGCCTGCGAAACCCTTGTAACAACAGGTTTAGCCGTGCTTAGTGGTGAAGTTAAAACAAAAGGATATGTTGATGTTCAGGAGGTAGCCCGTAGGGTTATCAAACGAATTGGCTATACTAAACAGGAATATCGTTTCGATTCCGAGTCGTGTGGTGTAATTTCGTCAATACACGAGCAATCGCCCGATATTAACCGAGGAGTAGTGCGCGAAACAGAGGAAAATCAAGGTGCTGGCGACCAAGGTATGATGTTTGGCTATGCTAGTCGCGAAACCGACGACTATATGCCACTTTCATTGGTATTATCGCATGTATTGTTAATGGAACTTGCAAAGATTCGTCGCGAGGGTAAGGAGATGACCTATCTACGCCCTGATGCTAAATCGCAGGTAACATTGGAGTACAATGATAACAATCAACCCGTGCGTATTCATACTATCGTAGTTTCAACACAGCATGACGAGTTTGATGCGGATGATAACCGTATGCTCGAAAAGATACGTATGGATGTTAAAAACATACTGATTCCAAGAGCAAAGGCAAAATTCACAGAGCGCGTACAAAAACTTTTCAAGGACGATTTTATCCTACACGTTAATCCAACCGGTAAGTTTGTGATTGGTGGTCCACATGGCGATACAGGACTAACCGGACGAAAAATTATTGTTGATACCTACGGTGGTAAAGGCGCACACGGTGGCGGTGCTTTTTCGGGTAAGGATTCATCGAAGGTTGACCGTTCTGCGGCTTATGCAGCACGTCATATTGCTAAGAATATGGTTGCAGCAGGTATTGCCGATGAGATTTTGATTCAGGTTGCCTACGCAATTGGTGTTGCACAGCCAGTAGGTCTTTACGTGAACACCTACGGAACATCAAAGGTAAAACTTACCGATGGTGAAATTGCGCAGAAAGTTCAAAAAGTATTCGATATGCGCCCAGCAGCAATTGTAAAGCGCTTTGGATTGAAAAATCCAATTTTTGAGGAAACCGCAGCCTATGGCCACTTTGGTCGCGATTACTACAAGCGCGAGGTAGAGTTTGTTGTGAATGGAAATGGCAACGGAGCAAAAACCGAAAAACGCATGGTTGAGTTTTTCACTTGGGAGAAACTAGACTATGTTGATATCTTGAAAAAAGAGTTTGGATTGTAATAATTGATATGAATTATAAGAACCCGGCTGCATTTTAGCCGGATTTTTTATTAAACAAATTTTTTTAATGTTTCGGAAATCAGGTATTTATATAACTTTACGTGTCGTTTATTTTTTAAAAAGAATTGGTTAGATTAAAATGATTGCAAACCAAATTTTATTCACATGAAAAAACCTTTACTCTTCTTATTTACCCTATTGGGATTGAGCAGTTCTTATGCGCAAACTTTTACCGTTGGTGGTATTAACTACAATGTTACCAATGCTAACACAAAAGAAGTTGAGGTACGTCAAACCTTCAATGTTGCAGGGGATATTATTATCCCAGCCTCAGTAGTGAATGCTAGTGTAACTTACAGTGTTACCTCAATTGGATATTATGCTTTTCCGTCTTGTACCAGCTTAAGGAGCATAAGTCTTCCTGCTTCAGTTACTTCTATTGGAGAAAGTGCTTTTACTGATTGTAGTGCTTTAACAGCTATAAATGCAGACCCTCTTAATCCCAATTTAAGTTCGGATAATGGAATTTTATTCAATAAAGATAAAACAGTATTAGTGGCTTATCCTGCGGGGAAATCAGGAACATCCTATAGCGTTCCTATTTCGGTTACTGGTGTTGGAGATTGTGCTTTTAGTGGTTGTAAGCGTTTAACGAGCCTAAGCATACCTACTTCTGTTACTTCTATTGGAAATAACGCTTTTGCTAGTTGTAGTGGCTTAACAAGTCTAATCATTCCTACTTCTGTTACTTCTATTGGATCTAGTGCTTTTAGTGGTTGTACGGGTTTAACGAGCCTAAGCATTCCTACTTCTGTTACTTTTATTAAATCTTTTGCTTTTTCTGGTTGTTCAGGTTTAACAAGTATAAGTATTCCCAATTCTATTTTTTATATTGACAAGTATGCTTTTGAGGGTTGTACTAGTTTAACAAGTGTAAGCATTCCTACTTCTGTTGCTTTTATTGGACAGAGTGCTTTTGAGGGTTGTACTAGTTTAACAAGTGTAAGCATTCCTACTTCTGTAATTTCTATTGGATATGGTGTTTTTGCTAATTGTAGAGCCTTAACCGCTATAGATGTGGATTCCGCTAACCCCAATTATAGCTCTGATAATGGGGTCTTATTCAATAAAGATAAAACAGTATTAGTGGCTTATCCGGCCGGAAAAACAGAAATATCATATAGTATTCCTAATTCTGTTACTTCAATACTAAATTCCGCTTTTTATGGTTGTACAAGCTTAACAAGCATAACCATCCCTACTTCTGTTACTTCTATTGGATATAAAGCTTTTTGCGATTGTAAAGGCTTAACTAGCCTAAACATTCCTAATTCTGTTGCTTATATTAGAGAATTTGCTTTTGAGCGTTGTACCGGCTTAACTAGCCTAGACATTCCTAGTTCTATTACTTCTATTGGTAATTTTGCTTTTTATTATTGTACAGGATTAAAAACTGTTAATTGCGCTATAGCTACACCTCCTACTATTAACTCAAATGTTTTTATCGGTATTACCTTACCGAAGGTTAGCTTAACAGTACCTTCGGAAAGTTTTACAGCTTATAAAACCGCTTTGGTATGGAAGGATTTTGGAACTATTAATGGCGTAAGTACCACCGGTATTGAAGATTTAAAAGAAAATACTTTTACAGTAAGTGTTTACCCAAATCCTGTGGTAGATATGCTTACCTTAAAAATGGAGAACCTAAAACAGGTTTCTTTCTATAGTATAGATGGTCTGTTGGTTTTACAATCTACTAAAAACGAGATTAATCTTTCCGCATTGGTGAGCGGAGTTTATTTGGCTAAAATAGAAAATACCAAAGGTCAAGTAGTTATCAGAAGAGTAGTGAAGAAGTAATCGGCAGAGAGTGTAATTATTATTATCAACGTGGATTTAGCCCAACTTAAAAGTCGGGCTTTTTTATTTTGAATAAGATAAAACCACAAAGGGCTCAAAGTACATCACAAAGAGCACAAAGAAAAGCTTGTCCTCTAAGTTCCTTTGTGGACTTCGTGTATCCTTAGTGTCACTTTGTGGTAAAAAATCAAAATTTATTATTTCATCAGACTAGTGGTATCTTAACATAAAGTTGTCATTTATTAAACACAATAAATTGACAGCATAATGTTATTATTTATCTTTACTTCCCAAATAAAGCCTAGTTGGAATTATTGGATAAGAATATTGTGGATGCATTGCGCCAAGGCGATGAGCAGGTTTTTGAGACAATTTTCAAAACCTACTACGAGCGTCTTTGCAATTACGCCAACACAATACTGAACGATATGGATGAGGCCGAGGAGATGGTTCAAGGAGCATTCCTTACTGTTTGGGAAAAGCACGATACGCTGGAGATTCACACTTCGGTTAAATCGTACCTATACCGGGCTGTTCATAACAGCTGCCTGAACAGGGTTAAGCACTATAAAGTGCGAAAAACATACGGTGATGCTGTTAAAAACCAAACGGAATTGCTGCACGACGATGCTTCGCAGGATTTGATAGGAAGTGAGTTAGATGCTATTGTGGCCAACGCCATTGATTCGTTGCCCGACCAGTGTAAGTTGGTTTTTAAGTTAAGCCGATTCGAAAATTTGACTTACGCCGAAATAGCAGAGCAGTTGGGAATCTCCGTAAAAACAGTGGAGAACCATATGGTAAAAGCACTAAAAGTGCTGCGGGAAAAGTTGAAGGACTATTTGCCTGTTTTAATTTGGTTACTATTTATGAGGAACTAAAATTTTGGTTGAGGAGAACAAACATATTGACCTGATAATTGCGCGGTACATTGCTGGTGAAGCAACCGAGCAGGAGATTACTTTGCTTAACCAATGGCTCAGCGAGTCGGAGGTTAACCGCAAGTACTTTGGCGATATAGAGTTTGTTAACCAAAAAGCGGTTGCATCGCATACAGTTAATAAGGTTGATATTGATAAAGCTTGGGGCAAGGTTCGTCAGCAGATGAAGAAAAAAACCGTTCAGACAGAGCCAGCAGCAAAAACGGTTACCTTCCAAATTCCTGTATGGCTAAGAGTTGCGGCGGTGCTGGTTATTGTGTCGGGGATATCGTTTGGGCTTTACAGGTACTACACCTCTGCCCTGCTTTACCCCACCGAAATGGTTGCAGCAGCAAGCAAGGATAGCGTAATTACAAAAAGTTTGGTCGATAGTTCAACCGTTGCGCTGAACAAGAACAGTAAAATTACCTACGCCAAGAATTATGGCAAAAAGGAGCGCAGGTTGAAGCTTGAAGGCGAAGCCTTCTTCGATGTTAAACATATCGATGATAAACCGTTTATTGTTGAGGCCGAAGGAACATTAATTGAGGATATTGGAACATCGTTCAATATCAAAGCGGTTGATACCGATACCATTGTTGAGGTGTTTGTAAAATCGGGCGAGGTGATATTCTTTACAAAGGATAATAAGGGAATAAGCCTTACTGCGGGCGAAATGGGAATTTACAATAAGAATACTAGAACATTTACAAGGATTGCATCGCCCGATGTTAATGCAACGGCTTATGTAAACAAGGTTTTCCTTTTCCAGAACGTTCGCCTTGCCGATGTGGTTCAGCAGCTAAATATGGTTTATGGTACCAACATTCGTTTTGGCAATGAGCAACTAAAGGATTGCACAATATCAGTTAAGTTCGAGAATGAGGATATAGAGTTGATTCTAAGTATTATTAGCGAAACCCTCGAATTAACTGTTACAAAGGATACAGATGGATATATAATTAACGGAGATGCCTGTAAAAAGGAGTAAGCAGAATGAAGAAGATACTTTTACTATTCCTGATATCAACCCTAACTATCAACATAAAATCGCAGAATAGTTCAGTACCACCGCTTGAGCGTGAGGTAACGCTAACCATATCGAACGAATCTGTTCCCTTTGTACTTAATGCAATTTCGCAACAAACAGCCGTGGTGTTTTCCTACAGCCCAAACGTTATAAGCACAACAAATAAAATTAGTATTGATGTAAATGCAAAATCGGTTAGGCATACGCTCAACACAATTTTTACTGGTACAGTAAAGTATAAGGTGAAGGGAAAATACATTATTCTTCAGAAGAATGAGACACTTGCTAAGGAGGATGTGGTTGTTGAGGGATACCTGTACGATTCCCAAACTGGCGATAAATTAACCAATGCCACTGTTTACAACAAGGAGCAAAAGGTATCGACCCTAACCGATGAGTATGGCTACTTTAAGCTCGAAGTTCCTACCGATGCTGCAAACCCCGAGCTAAAAGTCAGCAAGGAGGGTTATGCCGATACACTGTTATCGCCTATTTCGGGCAACCTGAATTATGTTAACGTTGAATTATCCACAAAGCAGAAGATTGAGGAAACACCTTTGCTTATAGAACCAACTGTAGAAAAGGAAAAGAATCGAATCAGAATGCCGGAATGGTTAATCCCTAATCGGTTATTAATCAACACCAAAAACATTTCCGATACGCTATTCAGTAAGTTTCAGTTTTCGCTTATTCCTTTTGTGAGTACTAATAAGTTATTGTCGGGCAAAACCGTGAACGATTATTCATTGAATATGACTATTGGCTACGTGCAGGGTGTGCGTAAGGTTGAATTGGGTGGTATTGCTAATATTGTTAGGGAAGATGCTGGGTATTGTCAGTTAGCGGGCGTTGCTAACGTTGTTGGCGGGTTGGCCTATGGGTTTCAGGGTGCAGGAACATTCAATGCCGTTAGGCAGATGAGTGGTATACAGGCGGCTGGTGTTATAAATTTTGTTCTTAACGATGCGAATTACATTCAGTTAGGAGGAACGGGAAACTTTGTGGGCGGAAAATTTACCGGTGTGCAAGTTGCAGGTATTTTCAATATCGGTAGCGAAATGAGCGGAGTTCAGGTTGCAGGAGTTACCAATCTTACTGGCGAAGCCGAAGGGGTTCAGGTGGCCGGCGTACTTAACCACGCTAAGAAAATTGTTGGAACGCAGGTTGCAGGTGTTATAAATAATACGGATAGTTTGGACGGAGTTCAGGTAACAAGTGTGTTTAACCGAGCGGCATACTTTAAGGGTTACCAAATTGCTGTAATCAACTATGCAGATTCGTGCGATGGTATTCCCTTTGGCCTATTCAACTTTGTGCGGAAAGGTTACCACAAAATTGAACTATCGGCCGATGAGGTTTTCTACTCAAACATGGCATTCCGAAGTGGTGTAAAGAAATTCCATTCAATAGTATCGGTTGGAATCCGACCCGAAAACTTGGATAACCCTGTTTGGATGTTTGGATACGGCTTGGGAACAACCCTCGGAAAATCGGATAAATACTTATTCGACATAGATTTAACAGCGCATCAAGTAATGAAGGGTAGTTACTTTGCATCTAGGAACTCGCTCTATAAACTTACACTTGGTTTAGACAGAAAAATATCACCCAAAACCTCAATTACCTTTGGATTAACCTACAATATCTACGTAACAGATACTAATTCGAAGTACTACAGCGATACTTTTTCCTCGTTAGTTCCTTACTCCTTTACAAACAGCACAAGTAGTAACGGAAATAATGTGAAGACTTGGGTAGGCGGAAAGATTGGGATAAGGTTCTTGTAGTTAATCGTTGTTCACATCGTTCAAGTACTCTTTTGATGCGAAATCTCTTTACTTTACGGTCATCTTGGTTAAAGTTTTTACTAAATTTACTTGAATTTTGTGAGTTAGGAAGGGAGTAGTGGCACGCGTCAAAAGAAGACGCGCGCGAACGGAGGATAAGGTTCTTGTAATGTTTAGGCTAAACTTAATTTGTTAAATTGCAACTGTTTTTGGGCAATAATTGCACTTCATATCATTTTGCAGAGGGCAAATCCCAATTTAAACAAGAGCATTTTTAATAATATTTTCTTGGTAATGCGACGATAAAATAAGTTATTATAAATTATAGAGGATGAATAAAAGGACAATAATAAACCTATTGTTAATAGTATTAATTACAGGTTGCTCCGATAGTAAGCATTCAAAAATAGAATATTTTGATACTGGCGAAATAAAATCTGAGATTATATATGATAATAAGAGGGATACAACGAGTTTTTACATAAATCATTTTTATAAAAATGGAAGTATTAGATTAAAAGAAGAATTCTTTAAAAGTAAAAGAGAGGGTGTTTATACCTCTTATTATCAAAATGGAAATATTGATGAGGTGGGAATCTTTAAAAATGGGTTAAAGCACGGTATATTCAGTAAATATAACGAGCAAGGTTTTTTGGCGTTTAGTAACTACTATTACAATAATAAAATGATTCTGAGAAAAGAAACTCATTTTATTAAGGAGAATAAAAAATTTAGACATATCTTTTATATGCTCAAAGATACTAATTTGCTTAGTTTTGTAGGATATATTGATTATGACACATTAGGTAATGTTCTAGAAAATGAAAGTTCTTTTTATGATGTAGTTTCTTTAGATTCTATTAAACAAATAATGAAAATTAAAATTTATAATAAACAAGGAAAGGTTTTGATGCGTTTCCAGGAAAAAATATTTAATGAATTAATAAAAGCAGAAATATTTGAGCAAAAATATGACACCTATAACGATACATTAACAGTTCACTATATGGCAAAAGATATTGTTGTTGGCGATATTTTACTTGTACAGGACACGATTTCGCTTAAATTGCCCTTTTATCAAATTGTATCTACGAAAAAGGAAAATCCTGTAGGAATCGAACCTTATTGTATAGATTCTATTCTTACAGAATAATTGTAGCCCCAGTTCTATTGTTTGAGCGCGTCTTCAAGATGTATTCGCTCTAGTGGCTCAAGTATCCACTACGCCTGCAAGTTATAATTGCACACTCGTCATAAGACGAGCGCGAACGGAGGTTCTATGGACTTCGGAAGGTCTGTCCTACACTTCAAAAATCATCATTCGTTAATCATTATTCAAAATTTTTTAAAAATCTCACTTTAGTAATAGGGGTATAGTTGATATAAGGTTGTCATAGGTTTGAATTATAAATATAAAACCGATGAAGGCAACCATTAAACTTATTGCAAAACTCTTTATTTATCTAGCGCTTTATGCGTTTAGTTTACTATCATTTAAAATTGTAAACTCCCAAAATTTAACCCAAGTTATTAAGGGTAATATTGTAGATGTTGAAACGCAAACCACGCTTCCAGGAGCAACAGTGGTGGTACTTGGTACCAATCCAACATTAGGAACATCAACCGATATGGATGGTAATTACCGAATAGAAAATGCGCCGCTTGGCCGTTACAGTATTCAAGTTGCCTTTGTTGGCTACGAGCAAGTTGTAATCCCCGAAGTGCTTATAACATCGAGCAAAGAGGTTGTGCTTAATGTTGGTCTTAAGCAGAGCATCAACCATATTCAGGAGGTCGTAGTAAAAGCGCATACACGCAAGGATAAGCCGTTGAACCCAATGGCAACAATCAGCGCAAAGTCGTTTACGGTTGAGGAAACCCGCCGTTACGCTGGTGGTTTGGATGACCCAGCTCGCATGGTATCTGCATTTGCAGGTGTTACCGTTGGTAACATTCAGGATAATGCCATTATTATTCGGGGTAACTCGCCCAAGGGCGTATCGTGGCGATTGGAAGGCGTTGAGATTCCAAACCCAAACCACTTTGCAGGCGGAAATGTTGCTGGTGGTGGAGTGGTAACGGTTTTCAGCAGTCAACTACTGGCCAACTCCGATTTTTTTACAGGGGCATTTCCTGCTGAATATGGCAATGCACTTGCCGGTGTGTTTGATATGAAGTTACGGAGCGGAAACAATGAGAAGCGCGAGAGCACATTTCAGGCAGGAATAATGGGAATTGACTTTGCATCGGAAGGCCCTTTTGTGAAGGGCGGAAAATCGAGTTACCTATTCAATTACCGATACTCAACTCTTGACTTAATAAGTAAAATGGGGCTTATTCCCTCCGAGCAAATTCCGCGATATCAGGATTTGTCGTTTAAGTTGAACTTTCCTACCAGCAAAGCAGGAACATTTTCGATATGGGGTGTTGGAGCTATTGATAACAACACCGAACCAGAGGATAACGACTCTGTAAACTGGGAAACAGACTGGGATAGAACTTCGTACGATTGGAATATAAGTATGGGAGCTGCGGGTATTACCCATAAAATTCTACTTGGTAGTAAAACCTACTTGAATACTTCTCTTGCAGCATCGGGAACAGTTAACACTATGTTCGGAGAGCGATACGATGATTTGCTTGTTCTGCGTCCCAACTGGGACTTTACCGATAAATCGGGCAGGGTAGGGGTTAATACTTTTTTGAATCATAAATTCAGCGCAAAGCACACCGTTAGAACAGGAGTAAACTACAGTAAAATTCTGTATAATATTGATTTGAGTAGTACCATAAACGATAAACCTGAAACATTTCAGAATTTTGTTAAGCAGAAAGGAAGCAGTAACTACGCTGAATTTTATATACAATCGAAGTACAGTGTAACGCATAATTTAACGGCCAACACAGGGGTTAACTTCAACTACTTTGCTTTGAATGGAAACTACTCAATTGACCCACGCTTTAGCCTGAAATGGGATTTTGCCCAGAATCAATCTATTTCGTTTGGCTATGGAAAACATAGCCAATTGGAGGAGCTAAAAATCTACCTTATAAAGAAAGAAACAGCGGGAGAAGAATACTATCCAAACAAAAACCTAGAATTATCAAAAGCACATCACTTTATACTTGCTTACGATTGGTTAATCAACAGCAACTTAAGGTTGAAGGTGGAGCCATACTTCCAGTACTTATATGATGTCCCCGGAATAGCCGATAGTTCCTACTCTTTAATCAACTTTAAGCAGGACTGGTCGTTTATGAATGCCTTGGAGAACAACAGCGTTGGCAGAAACATTGGGGTTGATATAACCTTTGAGCGGTTCTTGAATAACAATTACTACTATTTGGTTACTGCATCAATATTCGATTCCAAGTACAAAGGCGACGATAATGTGTGGCGTGATACAAGGTATGATAAGGGTTTTGCAATGAACATACTATTTGGAAAGGAGTTTATGTTCAGTAAAAACAGGATGCTGGGCGTCAACTTAAGGGCAAATATAATGGGAGGGGAGCGCTATAGCCCTGTAAACTATGCACAATCCATGCAGGATAAAACTATTATTTATGATGAGACATTTGCATTTGAAAAACAGAATCCCACAGTCTACAATATGGATATTTCCATAACATACCGAGCCAATAAGCGTCGATATTCGGGAGTATGGGCACTTCAGGTTAAGAATGTGTTAGGTTCGCCAATGGAGGAGGGATATGTGTATAACTACCGAACCAATAAAATTGAGAAATCATCGTCGGTGGTGGTGCTTCCAGTGTTAAGCTATAAGGTGGAGTTTTAAGCTTGTTGTAAAAGATTACACCACAAAGGACTCAAAGTGTTTCACTAGGAGCACAAAGTCCTTTGTGGGCTTTGTGTATCTTTAGTGTTACTTTGTGGTTAAAAATCATTTTTTATACCTTTTTATTAGAATTTACATCGATTTCCGCGATTGTGACTTTTTTTTCGTTCACATTTATTAACGATATAATATTCAATAAATATTTCTTATTAGCGTTTATCATTTCAAACCATATTTTCTATTCATTAAATAATTACTTTTGTTAACCAATTTACTAGGAAACATTTAGCAACTTTGTCTTTTATTTTTTACGGATGTCGATTGTAGTTAATAACGTTACAAAACTTTATAATCAGCAGAAAGCGCTCGATTCTGTAAGTTTTTCCATACCAACTGGTGAGGTGGTTGGTTTGCTTGGCCCCAATGGTGCAGGCAAGTCAACATTGATGAAAATTATCACCGGTTATATAAAGCAAACCGATGGAGCCGTTGAGGTCAACGGGAACAACACCTTAAACACAGAGTTCGATTTTAGAGCAGAGATTGGATACTTACCCGAAAATAACCCGCTTTATGTTGATATGTACGTAAAGGAGTATTTGCTTTGGGTGGCAAGTATCTACAAACTTGGAAAAACCTCAGAAAGTAGGGTTAAGGAGTTAATTGATATTACTGGAATTGGATACGAGCAGAACAAAAAAATTGGGTCATTGTCCAAAGGATACCGTCAGCGTGTTGGTTTGGCACAGGCTCTTATTCATAACCCAAAGTTGCTTATACTCGATGAGCCAACTAGCGGTTTAGACCCAAATCAGATTATAGAGATTCGAAATCTTATCTCCGAGATAGGAAAAGATAAAACAGTTATTCTATCAACTCATATAATGCAGGAGGTTGAGGCCATTTGTAAACGAATCATCATTATAAATCGCGGAAAACTTGTAGCCGATGGCTCAACGAATGAGGTCAGGGCTTTGTCATCGGGATTTGGACATCAGGTGTTGGTTGAGTTTGTTGAAGATGTAGCAGAGGAGAGCCTTTTAAAAATACAAGGTGTGCAGAATGTTTACAGAACCGAAAGCTCAGAATGGGTATTAATATCTAAAGAAGGAATCGATATTCGTCCAAATATATTTAGTTTTGCAAAAGACAATGGATACACTCTTTTAACGTTAAGCAGGAAGAGTCTACAGTTAGAGGAGGTTTTTCAAAATCTTACACAACCTAATCACACAAATAATTAACACACAATAAATAAACTAACCAATTATTTCAATATGGAAAACAGTGCAAAATCATCAAAAGCAGTACCAGTATTAACATTTGTTGTTGTTCTGCTACTAATTGTGCTTGCAGGATTAACTTACGTTTACTATCAGCAAAAGCAAAATGCGTTGGAAACGGAAACACAGCTTCTTGCAGAAAAAGACTCCATTTCGCACAATTTGCTCAATCTTATGACCGATTATAAGGAGCTAGAAACAGATAACGATTCTTTAAATCAGAAGTTAGTACGTGAGCAGCAGAATGCAAAGAAACTTTATGATGAGCTTCAGAGTACCAAGAGAATAAGTTATGCTAAAATTAAAGAGTATCAGAAAGAACTTGGAACTTTACGTTCAATTATGAAAGATATGCTTCACGATATCGACTCGCTAAACGCAATGAATAAAGAGCTTATTGCAGAGAACATTAAGGTGAAGGAAGAGGCTGCAACTGCAAAACAAACCGTTAAGGAATTGGAGCAAAAAACCGAGGAGCTTAACACTCAGGTTGCAAAAGGGTCTGTTGTTAAGGCTCGCGATGTTGTTGCCATGGGTGTAAGTCGCAAAGGAAACGAAATGACCCGCGCACGCAGAGTTGAGAAAATTCGGGCTTGCTTTACTTTGAATGAAAACACCATTGCAAAGGCGGGCAATCGTTTGGTTTATATGCGTATTGTTGGTCCAGACGACTATGTTCTTGCAAAAGCAGAAACCGATGTGTTCGACTTTGAGGGCGAAAAAATTGTGTTCTCGGCAAACCGTGAGGTAGACTACCAAAACAAGGATATTGAAATGTGTATTTACTACGATAACAATGGTGAACTTTTAAAGGGAACTTACAAGGTAACCCTTTATATGGATGGCTATATGATTGGCTACAGCGAGTTTACTTTGAAGTAGTATTAAGGTATAGGAATACAAGAAGCGCGGGAAAACTTCCGCGCTTTTTATTTCTCGTTAAGATACTTTTCTAGTATTTCGGCACATTTCTGTACGGCATTGTTACAAACCCTATCGAATAATCCGTCGGTATTGGCTTTTTCCTTTTGCTCCTCATTGTTTAGGTCTATTTTTATCAATTCAGAGCATTGCGTATTTCCTAGTATTTGCTGACATTCAAGAACATAATCGCCAGCCAGTTTAATTGCCCGTTTCTTTTTTTCCATATCGCCGTGCACCGAATTTCCGTGCTTTAGTCCAATAATTATTGCCCCAGCATTAATGGCACCGCAAATATGCTGCTGGTAGCCAATACCCCCGCCTAACGATGAACCAATCTGTAAGCTTTGTTCAATATTTAGCCCTACTTCTGGGCCATAAACCGCCATAATTGATTGGGCGCAAGTGGCGCTTTCCATAAAGTATTTAACGGAGAGTTCAGGCTTTTTCATTTATATATGGAATTAGTTGACTATCGATTTTGATACTTAAAGTAGTAAAATCCTTTAAGAATTGATAGAAGAAGAAGGGGAAAAAACACTGTTTGAAGGAATCGGAAAACAAAAAAGTTCAGAACATTCAAATGAATTAGCGTTGCGAATAAGACAATAAGAGAGCAATCGAAAAGCATTACAGCTTTACTCCATTTACCATTGTTGAACGCTTTTGGGATAGGTTCACCCATTATCTCTCCTTTGCTTGATAGCAAAAGGTCGTACAGGCAGATTGTAAAAATTATTGGCGATACAACACCAAACAGAAAAAGTATATAACCCGATGGAAGCACCTTAAACGAATACAAAACCCCCGCAACAAATGATATAAAAAAATTAAAGGCAAAAACAGAGGGAGACTCCACAAGGTTTTTTGTCCAGAAGTTAAATATTGTTCCCCCTGAATCATTTACAATACTCATAAAAACTATGCTTTATAAATTAGGAACACGGTATAAGCAATGTATATAGTAACAAGTATTACTCCTTCGCGTCTATCAATTTTCTTGCCTGGGCCCGATACGGCAAATAAAAGCATGAAAACGCTGGCAAAGATATTCACAACTAAATCGATACTAGCCCCAGGATATGTGGGTATGGGATTAATTATTGATGAAGTTCCAAGAATGAATAGACCGTTGAAAACATTTGAACCAATTACATTTCCAATAGCAATATCGGGTTTGTTTTTATAGGCTGCAATGGCCGATGTTGCCAACTCTGGTAGCGAGGTTCCAGCAGCAACAATTGTTAAACCAATTATGGACTGACTAATGCCCATTGCACTGGCAATATCTACAGCCCCAGTTACAATTAACTTACCGCCACCAACAAGCAACCCTAAGCCTCCAAGAACCATTACTGTGGATAACCAACCTTTTCGTTTCTCAATAGTTGGGGCAACCTCATCGGGACTCGATTTCCCGGTAAGGAAATTGTAATACATAAATACGCAGAAAAGCAATAATAGTACTATCCCGTCGATTCTTGAAATAACAGATGCACTACCTTGGTCAATAAAAACATCATTTGCAATTACAATTAGAGCTAACGAGGCTAATAGGTTGAAAGGTATTTCAACCTTAACGGTAGTGTTTTGAACGCCTATGGGTTTAATTAAAGCAGCAATACCAAGAATCATAAAAGCATTAAAAATATTACTACCAATAACATTACCGAGGGCAATATCGGTATTACCAGACATTGCAGAGATTATGTTAACCGACAGCTCAGGGGCAGATGTGCCAAAAGCAACAACGGTTAATCCAATAGTTAATGCGGATATTCCTAGTTTTTTTGCAATGCTAGAGGCACCTTCAACAAGCCAATTGGCTCCAAGTATTAGCAATACTAAGCCGATTATTATGTAAATGGAATCTAGAAACATACGATATGCTTTTTATGAGTTAATTAACTTTACAAAAAATCAATTTTTATAATTTCTTGGTGCAAAGATAAATTTGTTTGGGTTAACTTAGCGGCAATTTATAAATCAAAATTTTGATATGGTTTTAAGACGAGTTTTATATATCGTCCTAACAGGACTTTTTATTGTTACGCTTTTTCCTCGATGCGCAAAGGTTGTATCGCCTACGGGAGGACCAAAGGATACCATTGCACCAATTATGGTTAATAGCCAACCCAAATTAAACGCAACTAACTTTAAGGGAAATGAGATTTTCTTTGAGTTTAATGAGTATATTCAACTGAAGGATTTTCAGCAGAAACTAATTGTTTCGCCACCTTTAAACCAGAGCCCTTTTGTAAAAACTAAGGGCAAGAAAATTATTCTTGAAACAACCGACACGCTTAAGGAGAATACAACCTATACAGTTTATTTAGGTGATGCAATTTCCGATATCAACGAAGGGAATCCTATTAATAGTTTTGAGTTTGCTTTCTCTACTGGCGATATGATTGATACCCTCACATTAAAAGGAAGTGTGGTAAATTCTTTTACCCAAAAACCAGTAGAAGGAGCACTACTAATGCTATACGATAGTTTTTCCGATTCGCTCCCATACAAGGAACTTCCTAAGCATATTGCAAAAACCAATAAAAGTGGCGAGTTTAAAATAAACAACCTAAAGCATTTAGACTATAAGTTGGTTTGTATTACCGATGCAAACTCCAACTATAAGTATAATCAGGGAGTAGAAGAGATTGGTTTTTTCAGCGACACGTTAAAAAAAGAAAACTTTACCGATACTGTTAGCACCAACAAAATAACCATAAAAACTTTCCGCGAGGAACTTCCGCATCAAATCATAACAGGTTATGATAGGCCAGAGCGAAATCAGTTTATAATTGGTTTTTCCAGAAAACCAGTTGGTGGATTTGTGTTGGAGAATCTTAATATTCCTGAAATTACCGATTGGTACATTACTGAGCCGGACCTGCAGGGCGATACCGTTAAGGTTTGGATTATTCAGGATACCCTGGCAGCCCTCGATACGCTTAAACTATTGGCTCGATATCAAAAAACCGACTCGCTTAACATTCTCAATCCACAAACCGATACTCTAAAAGTACTATACTTCGAAGAAACCCCCGAACCAAAACGCTCAAAGTCAAAAAAAGGAGAAACAGAGGAGAAGGAGGGTTTAGAAATGCCTTTAGGGTTTAATGTGTCCACAACCATAAGTAGTATAGTATTTCCAAGTGTACCGTTTGATTTTACTACTCCGCAACCCATTAAAAAGATTGATTCTTCAAAGATTAAAATTCTTAACGAAACCGACAGTATTATTGAACCACAGGTTAATATTTACAGGGACTCTATTAATCCACGGATATTTTACTTTAATAAGGACTGGAAGCCCCTAGTTTCTTACAAAATGCTTGTTTTGCCTGGAACGTTTGAGGATTACTCTGCTCATCAAAACGATACTTTACGCTTTCAATTTAAAGGTGCAGACCCTGAAGATTTTGGAACGCTAATTATTAAACCCAATGGCGTTAACAATGGAGTTATTGTTGAGGTTTTGAACGATAAGGGTAAAGTGGTAACATCAAAATCGTCTATTGGCAATAAAACTATCACATTTACATTTGTTCAGCCAGGAAAATATAGGCTGAGGTTTATAGAGGATTTGAACCAAAACGGTGTTTGGGATTCAGGTAATTATCTAAAGCGGGTTCAGCCAGAGAGGGTATTTGAGTTTACCGAGGGTAAGTACAAGGGCGAAATAAACATTCGCGCCAACTGGGAAAACGAAATTTCTTACACAATACCAAAACCATAGATTATGTCGGTTATAATGAATTTTGCAATGTTTCCAACCGATAAGGGAATTAGTGTTAGCCCTTATGTGGCAAAGGTTGTTGAGTGCGTTCGCACAAAGGGCTTTACTGCTCAACTAACAGCCATGGGAACAATTGTAGAAACCAATACGCTCGATGAGGCTTTAGGGCTTATAAACGATGCTTACAAGGCGCTTGAGAACGATTGTGACAGGGTTTACATTTCGGTAAATTTTGATGTGAAGAAAGGTTTAATTGGTAGAATTGAAAAGAAGGTAAAATCCGTTGAGGATAAGTTACGTTAACAATACAAAAATGAAGAAACTTTGGTTTATTACAATAATAGTATTTATATCACTTAACTCATGGAGCCAAACCTATGTGGGTGTTAAGGGGGGGTATGCTTTTTCCACAATATCGTTTAAACCATACCAAGAAACCAAGTTGCTTACCGATAATGGCTTGGATTTGGGTTTGTTTTTTAAGCATTACAACTCAAAGTATGTTGGGTTTCAGGCCGAACTTTACAGGATAAATAGAGGCTATATGCTTCCTGCCGATGAGACCAACACGGTTATATTCAAGCGCGTTAATACTTATATTGAGTTACCAATATTTCTTCAGTTTAGGCTAAATCTTAAATTTGCATACGTTCACGTTAATGCAGGTCCTTACATAGCATATCTTTTATCTGCAGAGGAGGGCGACAATAGCAGTGGTTCGTATAAAATGGAATCCGTTAAGTTTAATGTTTTACGCGATAAACGATTCGATTACGGATTAATGGGTGGTGGCGGATTAAGTCATGATTTTAAGTGGGGCACCATTCAGGCAGAGTTTCGCATTAGTTATGGCTTTGCCGATTTGTACGACCACACCTATGCCGATATGCCCCAACAGTCAAAATCTGTTACTCAGGTAATAAACATTGGGTATTTCTATCGTTTTGGAGCAAATCAGTAACGAAAACGTTTTTACTCTTGTATTTCTGAACAAATTGCCCGAAATTGGTGTTGGTTCAATAAAATTAAAATGAAGAACTGGTCCGATATTGAATACACCAAGCAAAGGGTAATTTCTAATGTTAAAATTGCCCCAGGCTCACATATTATCAAATTTCACAGGAACAATCCCTTTATTGCGGGACAGGTTTTAGCACTTGGGGTTAATACTGAAATTGAGCCCCGACTTTACAGCATAGCATCTGCAGAAACCGACGACCTGATTACAATTCTATACAGCGAGAGGGAGGAAGGCTCATTAACCCCAATGCTTTCGTTGCTTAAGGCAGGCGATACTCTTTTGGTTTCAAAGCCATTTGGTACGTTTACTAAGGTAAAGGATAATGCGGTATTTGTGGCTGCAGGCACAGGCATTGCGCCATTTATGTCGATGTTACAATCCAACAAGGTTAATCACGCCACGGTTATTCACGGTGCTCCATACCCCGATTTCTTTTACTTTTCCGACTATTTGCAGTCAACATTAGGCGAACGTTACATACAGTGTTGCTCCCGATGTCTACCAGGTTGCTTGTATGTTGGAAGAGTCACTAAATTCTTGAAGGAATGGGATAGCCTTGACACTAATAAAAATTACTACCTTTGTGGCAGTGCCGAAATGGTTGTGGAAACTCGCGATATACTTATATCAAGGGGTGTTTCGGTTACAAATATAAATTCTGAAATCTACTTTTAATTAATAACATAGACATTGGTCTTGAGTCTAATGTCTAACATCTGATATCTGAGAAATATGTCATTAATCCCTCTTTACGGAAAAACGCTAAGCGAATTAACGGAAATTGTTGTTGCCGAAGGCTTACTCAAATATACAGCAGCACAAATTACGGATTGGCTCTACCATAAGGATGTGGACTCTATAGACCAAATGACAAACTTGTCGAAGAAGGTACGCGAGCAACTTTCAGTGAAGTACACTATTGGATTGATTGCCCCAGAACAGGTATCGGAATCGGCAGATGGAACAAAGAAATACCTGTTTCCAACAGGCATAAACAAATTTGTTGAGGCGGCATATATCCCCGAAACCGACAGGGCAACGCTTTGCGTTTCGTCGCAAGCGGGCTGTAAAATGGGCTGTTTGTTCTGTATGACTGGAAAACAGGGCTTTCAGGGTCACCTTACGTCTGGTGAAATTATCAACCAATTGCGCAGCATCCCCGAGTTTAGGAATGTGACCAACATTGTGTACATGGGAATGGGCGAACCATTCGATAATTTAGACAACGTGCTCAAAAGCACCGAGATTCTCACATCAGAGTGGGGGATGGGGTGGAGTCCCAAGCGTGTAACAGTTTCATCAATTGGGCTTATTCCAGCACTTAGAAAGTTTATGGAGCAAAGCAATTGCCACTTGGCAATAAGCTTGCATACTCCGTTCGACGAGGAGCGTAAAATGCTAATGCCAATACAGAATGTTTATCCCATTGCCGATGTTGTGGCCGAAATTCGTAAAACATTCAAAGGCGGTCAGCGTAGAGTTTCCTTTGAGTATATAATGTTCGATGGGATAAACGATACCCCAAAGCACGTTAAGGAGATGACAAAACTCTTAAATGGGCTAGAGTGTAGGGTAAACCTTATACGTTTCCATACAATTCCCGATTCACCTTTACGAGGAACGGCCGATGCCAAAATGCTTGAATTTAGGGATGCTTTAACCTCTAAGGGAATTTTTACAACCATTCGCGCATCGCGCGGACAGGATATACAGGCAGCTTGTGGTCTTCTATCTACAAAGGCTTTAATAGAAAGAAAATAAACGCTCAAGATAATTACTTAATTTCAGCCTTTTAGCGTTTAATTATTAACGTTTAACTTTTCACGCCTTTGTTGTATCTTAGTAAAAAATTACGGCTATGAAGAAAATAACTTTCCTTTCAGTTTTTCTGGTGGTTACAGTTGCTTGCACTGCACAAAAGTCATCAGAATCAGTATCAAAATTTGCCTTCGATTTTTATAAATACGTTTCCAAGGATAAAAGTGAAAATGTAGTATTTGCGCCATTTAGCCTTACTCCTGCGTTTGGTATGGTAGCAATTGGCGCAAAGGCTGAGACCGAGAAACAAATGTCGCAGGTGTTTTACTTTCCAAATAACCAATCATCGTTTCACGCTGGAATGGGGAAACTGCAGTCCAAAATCCAAAAGGATGCTGGGAGTGCCGTTGATATTTCTATAACTAACAGGGTTTGGATGGAGGAAACCTTTAAGGTTAACCGACAGTACAAAAAATCGTTGCAGAAATCGTATAACGCAAAGGTTGCTTTAACAAGTTTTATTGCTCAGCCTGAACCATCGAGGGTAAAGATTAATAAGGCCATTGAAGCTGACACAAAGGACTATATCAAGGATTTGTTGCCCGAGGGTAGCATAACCGATTTAACCCGTTTGGTGCTGACCAACGCTATCTACTTTAAAGGAAAATGGGAAAAGGAGTTCGACTCCAAAAGAACAGCACAGCGTGAGTTTACCCTTTCCTCTGGCGAATCTATTAACTGTGCTACAATGTTTGTGGAGGATTCTATGGGTTACTTTACAAGCGAAAATTACGATGCCATTCAGCTAAATTATAAAGGAGGAAAACTTTCAATGTTGGTTCTTTTACCCAACGAAAGCGTAAAGATGTCGGAATTTGAAAAAGGCCTAAATATCGACCTTTACAACCAAACATTGGCTGGATTAGAGAGGGAGAAAGTGGCAGTTCTATTGCCCAAGTTCAAAATAGAGACAGGACTGTCGCTAAAGAAAACACTTAGCGAAATGGGGATGCCAATTGCTTTTTCCGATGCTGCCGATTTATCTGGTATTTCTGGTAAAAACGATTTAAAAATATCCGATGCGTTTCATAAAGCATTCATCAAGGTATCGGAGGAGGGAACAACCGCTGCCGCTGCAACTGCTGTTGTAATTGCAATGAAATCTTTTGTACGAAAGACTGAATTTATTGTTAACCGCCCATTTATCTACATACTAAAACATAATGGTAGCAACACCATTCTGTTTATGGGCAAGGTGGAGAATCCAAATAAGTAAGACTTCGGAATTTTGACCATTTGGTTATTCGACTATTCAGATTGAACAGTTTACAAACAGTCGAATAGTCAATTTTTAAAACATATAATTATTGCTGCTTTGTGAGTCGCCATATAGTAAACCTGATTAGTCAGGGCGAGCACCAAACGCTCGATTTTAAGCATTCCATAACCGATTCAAAAAAGATTGCCCGCTCCCTGGTGGCCTTTGCTAATACCTTGGGCGGAACACTGCTTGTTGGAGTTAAGGATAATGGAAACATTGCTGGGGTAAACTCCGATGAGGAGTACTATATGGTTGAAGCTGCATCGCAGATGTACTGTAAGCCCGAAGTTCCGTTCGAGGTGCTTAGGTGGGATATCAATGGTAAAACAGTTCTTGAGGTCAAGGTTAAGCCATCGAAAAAGAAACCGCACAAAGCACCCGACAAATCTGGATCATACAAGGCTTACGTCAGGGTAAACGATGAGAATATTATGGCTTCGCCAATTCAACTGAAAATATGGAAGGCCGAACATCACAGGAAATCTATCAGTTTGAATTTAAGCGATGTGGAGAATAATCTTTTTGATTATTTGAAGCAACATAAGCGGATAACCGTTCAGCAATTCAGCAAAATTGGCTTTATGTCCACTGCCGATGCTGAACGCACCCTTGTAAATCTTACAGTTTTGGGGATGATTAAGTTTTCGGGAAATATTGAAGATGAGTATTTTTTGTGGATTGAATAATGAGAATAGCCGATAGTCCATCGACCACAGAAAACCGTATCTTTTAATCAATAGACTAAATACTAAAAACTATACACCGATAATCTGCCTTTTTTTTTGTTCTTTTGTAAAAATATTTTATTTGGGAGATGAGTGAGGTTCGGAAACCATCGTGGCTTAAAATAAAACTACCCGGAGGCGAAGGATATGCGCAGGTGAGCGGGATAGTTAAGAAGCATAAATTGCATACCATATGCAGCAGCGGAATGTGTCCAAACATTGGGGAGTGCTGGGGTAATGGTGTGGCAACGTTTATGATTTTAGGTGATATCTGCACCCGCTCCTGTAAGTTTTGCGCTACAGCAACAGGTAAGCCATTACCTCCCGACCCCAACGAGCCACATAACGTTGCCCGTTCGGTACAGTTAATGAATTTGAAGTACTGTGTTATAACATCAGTAGATAGGGACGATTTACCCGACCAGGGTGCAGCGCATTGGTGCGAAACCGTGAGGGCAATTCGTGAGTTGAATCCAAACACCACCATTGAGGTGTTAATTCCTGATTTTGATGGACGAACAGAGTTAATAGACATATTCCTAGAATCGAACCCTGATGTGGTAGGCCACAACCTTGAGACGGTTGAGCGTCTATCGAAAACTGTTCGTTCAAAGGCAAACTATGAGAAGAGCTTAAGGACTCTTGAGTATGTAACTATGCGTGGTTACAGAGCAAAATCGGGAATTATGCTAGGTCTTGGCGAAACACGCGACGAAGTCATCAAAACAATGGACGATTTAATTGCTGTTGATTGCCGAATGATTACCTTAGGACAATACCTTCAGCCTCGCCCAACAAATTTGCCTGTGGAACGTTATATATCACCAGAGGAGTTTGATGAGTATAAACAAATTGCCCTGCAAAAGGGATTTACATTTGCCGAGTGTGGCCCATTGGTGCGTTCATCATACCACGCGGATAAGGCGCAGGAGTTGGTAAAGGGCAAATGTTGTAACAGCTAAGCTGTACTTGCTATGCAAAAAAGAAAAAAAACATATAATGCACAACGTAAGTTTTAGTGATCTTGGACTAATTGACTATAAGGAGGCATGGGATTATCAGGAGCAACGGTTTGAAGAGGTAACACAGAGGAAACTAAAGGGTGACGGAAAGTTACACTATTTGCTCTTTTGCGAGCATCCACATGTTTACACCTTAGGGAAGAGCGGTGAAAACACCAACTTGCTCATCTCCGACGAGATGCTTAAGCGCATCAATGCTACGTACTATCACATAAATCGAGGAGGCGATATTACGTACCACGGTCCTGGCCAAATTGTGGCCTATCCAATTCTCAACCTCGAGGCTTTAGGCCTAACTCTTAAATCCTACATCCACGAAATGGAGCAGGTTATTATTGACTGCTTGGCCGACTATGGAATAAAATCTGATAGGCTCGAAGGCGCCACGGGCGTTTGGCTCGATGTTGGAGTTAAAGGTAAAGAGCGTAAAATCTGCGCCATTGGCGTACGCGCTAGCCGTTTTGTAACAATGCACGGCTTGGCTTTCAACATCAACACAAATCTTGATTACTTCAGCTATATCAACCCTTGTGGATTTATTGATAAGGGTGTAACATCAATGCAGAAGGAGTTGGGATACGAGGTTGATTACAACGAGGTGAAGCAAAATCTTAAGAAGCATTTTGCCGCTCGATTTAATTTTGAATATAACCTGTAGTCATTCAAATGGCTCATAAAATAACAATTGGAGATTTGAATGATGGAAAAAAGATGGGTATATAAGGAACTGGGCGACCCCGAATTGGTTAACCGCTTAGCAACAGAGTTAAGCATTGAACCAGTTTTAGCATCGCTATTGGTTCAGCGTGGAGTAAAAACGTACGATGAGGCAAAGCGGTTTTTCCGGCCGTCGTTGGACGATTTGTACGATCCATTCCTGATGAAGGACATGCACAACGCTGTTGACCGTATAGAACAAGCTATCCGTAAAGGAGAAAGAATACTATTTTATGGCGATTACGATGTTGATGGAACAACAGCTGTTGCGCTGATGTACTCATTCTTCCGCAGTCGTTACTCAAAAATTGGATACTATATTCCCGATAGGTATAATGAGGGTTACGGAATATCTTTTAAGGGTATTGATTATGCCTTTGACAATGGCTACTCGTTAATTGTAGCACTCGATTGCGGAATTAAGGCCATTGAGAAGATTCGTTACGCCACTCAGCGTAAAATCGATTTTATTATTTGCGACCACCATTTACCCGGCGACCAAATTCCCGAGGCTGTAGCTGTACTTGACCCCAAACGGGTCGATTGCCCTTACCCTTTCAAGGAACTTTCTGGTTGTGGCGTGGGCTTTAAGTTGCTTCAAGGGTACTGCCGCAAAGCAGGTGTTGACCCTTCGGAGCTATACAGCCATATCGATTTGGTTGCTGTTAGTATTGCATCGGATATTGTTCCAATTATTGACGAGAATAGAGTTTTGGCCTATTACGGTTTGGAAAAGTTGAACTCCAATCCGTCAAAGGGACTTAAATCAATCATCAAAATAGCGAATATTGAAAAGCAGCAGTTGGCTATTGATGATATTGTTTTTCGCATTGGACCAAGAATCAATGCTGCAGGCAGAATGGAGTCGGGTAAAACCGCGGTTGATCTACTCTGTGCCGACGATGATACCATTGCTAATGAGGTAGGTTCGCTTATCGACTCCTGTAATAACGACCGCAAAAGCGTTGACCGAAACATCACCCACGAGGCTCTAAGGATGATTGCTGGAGATTCCAGAATGCAGCATCGGTACTCCACTGTAATTTTTAACCCATCTTGGCACAAGGGTGTTGTGGGAATAGTTGCATCGCGGCTAATAGAAACATACTATAAGCCAACCGTAGTACTTACACAAACAGGCGATTTGGCTACAGGTTCAGCACGTTCAGTTCCAGGTTTTGACTTGTACCAAGCAGTTGAGGCTTGCTCCGATTTACTGGAGAACTTTGGTGGACACATGTACGCTGCTGGTTTAACCATGAAGGCAGATAGGGTTGAGGAATTCAAAACACGATTTGAAGAATACGTAAGCAAGAATATTACTCCCGATTTGCTTACTCCTCAAGTTGATATTGATGCTAAAATTAAGCTAAGCGAGATAAACGATAAGTTTTACCGAATACTTAAGCAATTTCAACCTTTTGGACCAGGAAATATGGCTCCGGTTTTCAGCACCGAGAATGTTTACGACAACGGCGAAGGACGTTTGGTTGGAAACGAGAAGGAGCACCTTAAACTTTCGATAATTGAGGAGAACAACCCAACGGTTTATCCAGGAATAGCATTTCAACTTGCCGAGAATTACAAAGGAATTCACGAATGTAAACCATTTAACATCTGTTTTTCGCTTTACGAGAATGTTTTCCGTGGAATAACTACTATCCAAATAAGAGTGAAGGATATCAAGTTTCTGGATTAGTTACTATTTAACAGAAGCAAATCTGTTTTTATCATTCCGGGCTTAGTCCCGGAATTCTTTTTTTCTGTATTTTTGAAGGAAGAAAAACTTACCCCGATGAAAAGAATAGCCCTATCAGTTCTAATTGTAATTGTTGCACTTACAGCTTACGCACAAACACTTCAACCAACAATTTCGGCTATGAAGTGGGGTGCCGATTACAAGTTACACGTTAAGCTGGCGAACGATTCTGCCTACGTTATGGATGTAAAAGGATTGTACCATACTGGCAAGAACCTTTTTATCGATACAACTGATAAATCCACAACCTACTATCCTGTTACCCTCGACAAGGAATTTATCGATTACATAAAAAACAAGAAGATAGAGGAACAAGGCTTAGATACTATAAAAACTGACTCACTAAAGGTTAGTTACAAAACATTATGGTCGGCAACGCATGCTAATTTGGGCGGTGGGTACATCCATTTTGTGAACTGCTTGGTATACTCATTGGAATCGCAACAGTTAAAACTGACAGACCCTATTTTTAAACGTCCCGTTACCGAATGGAAGCCGAAACCGATGACCGAAAGCTACAAACGTACCCGTAAGTGGGAATTCTACTATCCTTCTACCCAAAAAATGGCTCAAAAAGAGTACAAACTACGCTTAAAGGAAAACGATTTACGCGATTTGCAAGGAGTTCCAACGCGCTTTGTAGAGCTATTCCTCGAAACATCGCAATCGGAGTACGAAAAGTTAATTGGCAACCGCAAAATGCAACTTGTTGCTCAAATTGATTTGGTTAGGTTGCTTCTTGGTGCAAAGTACCTAGGTGAAGATCAAATTAGGCATATCAGCAGTAAAGTTTTAGCCGCAGTGGTTAAGTACAATGTAAACACAATGCCATCGGTTATTATTTTCGACGATTACAACGCTGCTGTGGCAATGAGCCTAAACTCCAAGGGTTACCAGATTGATTACATTGTTTACTCCGATGGTGAAACCGTTTCGGGTGCCGATCTTGAGGGCAGAACTGCCATAATAGAAGGATTAATCAAAAATATAAATGAGGCTAACGAGCGGGTTTTTCGGAAGCGCTTGCAAATTTACTACCAGAAGGTGAAGTAATCAAAAAAACATTCATAAGTATTAAGTAAAGTATTCGTCTTTTGATGCGCGCCAATAATCAGAATTACTATCAGAAAGCAAAGTAGGAATTACCGTTTCTACTTTTTTCATTTTCAGGGGTAACCTAAATTCAAGTAATAAATGCAACTTTACAGGGTGAAATAATAAATATTTTTTC